>Ga0302319_10012319_pt1 | contig 16138 bp, 8 predicted proteins | sample Bog_T0_2_FD_203319 | JGI IMG/M metagenome (GOLD analysis project Ga0302319, IMG submission 203319) | Peat permafrost microbial communities from Stordalen Mire near Abisko, Sweden - Bog_T0_2 | ecosystem: Environmental > Terrestrial > Soil > Wetlands > Peat | place: Sweden: Abisko, Stordalen Mire...
TGGAGGATCACATTGTCGCCCGCCTCCTATCCAAGCTCCAGTTGATCTCTTCGACGATCGGAGACATTGAAGCCATTCTTGAGGCTTCCAGTTTTGATGATGATGAAAAATTCGAAGAGGAGCTGAGGACCCTGGTGACCCGGGCACTGATGGGGCAGGACGTCAGGCTGGCGATGGAGCAGGCCCAAAAGTCGATTGAGAAGGCAAAGGAATTATACGACGAAGAGAAAAACCAGGTCGAGAAAACCCTCGGAAACATGGATGAAATGCATCGTGCCGGTCCGGCGGTGCCCAAGCTCAAACCCAAGGAGCCCCGGTTCGATGTTCCGACGTTTTGCCGCCGGGCCTTTGCGTGCGACGGCGCAACCCTGCACGAATTGCCCAATAACCAAATCCGGGTTTCCCCGAGAGGGCAAGCACCCTGGACAGCCACGTTTGATGACAAGGACCCCGACTATCTCCGGTCCGGATTGGGCACATTCGGCGGAGCCACGATCCGGCTTTACGAAGAGGGAAGTCGTCCGTTTGAAGGCTTGCTCGGTGAGTGGCGAAAACGCCACTCGCACCGAGTGGTTGACCGGGTTGATGAGTCTAGGAAAAGGATCCGGGCGGCCCTACAGACTTGGGCCAACGCCTTGGGCATAAATGTCGTTGTGAAGGAATGGACGATCCGGCGCGAACATCTGCGATTCAATGGTCGGTTAGACATTCGGGCCACCGCCTCTGTCTCGCATGACCGGTTTGAAAAATTGTGCCAAGTCGGGCATGCTCATCAGGCGGATGGGACGATTCCCAACCCGCCAAGCGACTCCGAGGTTGTGAAGGAATGTGCAATCAACGAGATGCTACCCGAAGCGAACACCTTATTGACGCGAGCGGTCGAGACGGATCCCGATGTTCGAGAGTTTGAGAAATTCTACGAGGCTCGGCTGGCGGAAGAGCTTCAGCGCGCCGGCGGAAATTCCGCCCGGCAGAATGAGATCACCCGCAGGTTTGAGACTAAGCTGGCCGCGGATCTGGTTGGTGCTTCTGGTAGCCGGTATGTGACTATCGAGCTCGAGGCCACATTCACGGATTCGGAAGGGATGGGTCCGCTCATGGCGGCACTCCATATTGTTCCATTGACCAGCATGGTGCTTGCTGAGCCTGAAAGAAAGCATTGCGACCTCACCAAGAAACTGGTTCCGGCGTCCTGGCTTGGTGAATGTGCTGTCAGCCGCCAAAAGGTGCTGCGACAACTGCTGGAGACCTCAGTCCTCAGCAAAACCATGGCACTGGCAAAGCATTTCGGAACCTGCGAGATAACCGGCCGCCGCCTCCTGAACAACGAACTGGGGAAATCCGGTGTCTCCGGGAAGACGGTAGGGATGGATCTTCTCCGGAAGTCAGAGGTATCCGGAAAGCCGGCACTTGAGAACGAGATGGCCAAATGTGATATCACCGGCGCAATGGCATTGCCCGACGAGCTGGAACGCAGCGGCGTATCCGGTCGCATGGTTCGTCGGGACCGGATGACCGCCTCGGCGAAGTCCGGGATCCGTGGACACCGGTCAGAATTTCGCAACTGCGACAAGACTCACACCCTCATCCTGCCGGACGAGGGCGCGTGCTCAGATCTGAACGGCTGGTTTGTGTGCAAAGACCTGCTGATGGCCTCCGAGAAGAATCCCACTCGGCGTGGACTGGAAAGTGAAATGGTCCAGTGCACACAAACCTCCCGGCGCTTACTCACCGATGAAGCGGAGCGGTCAGTCGTTTCGGGCGCTTGGGTGGATAAAGATCTGGCGGTTTATTCCGGGGTTTCATCCCGGCCGGCGCTCCGGGACGAGGTTCTGACTTGCGCCATCACGGGATTAATCCTGCTCCCAGACGAGGCGGGAACGTCGGAAGTCAGCGGACTGATCGTGGATTCGCGACTGCTCGACCGCTCACAAATTTCCAACAAGCCCGCGCTCATGGAGGAGCTCAGGGTATGCGCATTCACGGGAGTCCGTATCCTTGCCAACGAAGGGACTGAGAGCCAAGTTTCGGGCAAATATGCGCGTATGGACGAGGTGGTTTCCTCGGTGGTTTCTAAGGTGAGCGGCCATAGAAGCGAACTCGTTCAGTGTGAAGTTTCTGGGGACTGGCTACTTCCCAGCGAGTCGGGAAAGTCCGATCTGAGCGGCAAGACGGTGCGACCTGATCTCTTGCGCCGATCTGACAAGACACCCGGGCGAAGTGGCATTGCCGCCGAATTCGCAATCTGCGAGCTCACCGGGCGGACTCTGCTATGCGATGAGGTGGCCACCTCCGATGTGAGCGGGAAGATTGTCGATCGTGACAGGCTGATTGTCTCTCCAGCAAGCGGCAGGCGGGCCATGGAGACAGAGTTGGTTTCCTGCGAGGAAACAGGTGCCCGCTTTCTTCCTAATGAGATCGAAATTTGCGCCATCACCGGAAAACGCGTTGATCGGCGGATACTGGTCACATCAGTCGTATCTGGAAGAACTGCGCTTCAATCGCAGACAGCTTGTTGTGATATCACCAAGGCCGTGGCTTTGATCGACGAACTTGAGCGCAGCGGGGCATCAGGGAAACTCTGTCGCATCGACCAGATGGAAGCCTCAGAACTTTCTGGAATCCGCGCGCACCGCAGCGAAATGGTCATCTGCGAAATCTCACGCCAGCGGCTCATCCCCACAGAAACCTCCGCGTCAGTTCTGAGCCGCCGGATCGCCCGCACCGATCTGCTCGTTTCCTCCCAAAAGAACCCGGATCGCCTTGGGTTTCCCGATGAGTTTTGCATTTGCGCCTTTTCCGGCAAAAAACTTCTTCTGGATGAGCTAATCAAGTCAGATTTCAGCGGTCGATTTGTGGATCGCGACCTTGCCGTGGCCAGCGCCGTCTCGCAGCGGATCGGTCTGCCCGACGAAATGATAGCCTGTGAGGAAACCTCCGCGAAGATTCTTCCCGACGAATCTGAAACCTGTTCCATCACTGGCAAAAGGGTCAACCGGCAGATGATCGGGACAAGTGATCTGTCCGGCAAGCGCGGCCTTGCTAGGCTGCTCAAAACATGCCCTGAGACACGCAAAACCGCATTTGCCGAGGAACTGGTCACCTGCACGGCTTCCGGTCTCCAAGTAGCTCCCTCAGAGGTGGCCACATGCGCATTCACCGGTGAGACCGTGCTAATCCGGCTCATGGTGGTATGCGCGATAAGTGGTCGTCGACTGCGTCGCGACAAGGCGCGAATCTCGGCCAAGTCCGGACGTTTTGGACACCCCGACAGCATCAGAATCTGCGTGTGGACCGGACTGCAGCTCCTAGCGGACGAAACAGGACCATGCGGCATCACCGGTGTGATTCTTGCGAGCGACCTGACCACCGCACAAGAAGCGGCAGAGCCGATTCAGCATCTTTTTCAATTGGGAATACCAACCACCATCCCGACTGATCCCATCGCCAACAACATTCGGATAGCGCTGGAAAAGGCGAGGCTTAAAGTCCGGAACCTCGCCTACGAGCGTTCACCTCACGGCCATAGCATCGCCTATTTCGCGGATTGCAGCGGCCTGTTTGGCATTCTGAAACGCCACTCAGTAGGCTTTGCCGCCGCCGACACAGATAATCATTTGCTTCATCCGCCGCGATCTGGTCAGTTTCGGGAAAATTCTTGGGTGCCGGAAAAGAACCAAACCAAAAATGGATGATCCCAAAAAACACGTTCGCGGAAGATGCGTTCAGAAGATTCACCGACGTAAAAAATTCGGTTTAATTAGAGAGCGGCTCGGCCAACAGCACTTTTGGTTTGAAGTTCGATTCGAGTCGCACTACGATGCCTTTCCACTATGCCGGTCTCAAAACTGACCGAAGGGATTACCGAGTCACTCGTAATGGGGAACCCGTCGTAGGGGTCACGACGGTGATGAACTGAAGTGGTCGAATGGGGAGGAAAGGACATAGAAGGGCGCTGCGTAATATTTTCAATGCCGCATCGAGCACTCGCGCCGCCAGATTATCACACGCCTCGGACCACGCCACTCCACCCGAAAATTGTACCTTCGGATTTTCGTCCCGTCCAGGCAGCCGGCAGAATCGGTATGCTCACCTCACCGCTGGCGTCGCCAATGAGTCGCGTATAAACTGGCACCAGAATCGCAAACACCAATGCCACCAACCGCAACCATAAATCCGCTGACTGAGCAGGAGGAAATGGTATTTCGCCTGTGTGAAGCCGGGAAAATGACCCGCCGGCAAATCGCCCGGCAACTGGAGGTGTCCTCCAGCCGGGTGGGGCAGATTTATGCCGGTGCCAGAACGAAATTGCAGGATTTCGCGGAGCACGGCGAGGATGCGTTGACGCTATTGCCAGCGCGGGCCCGCCAGGTGGTGGTGGATTGCGGGATACCCAGCCGGTCGCAGGCGCGCTCGGCCATCGAATCTGGCAGGTTGACGTGGACCGAGGGCATTGGTGGCATTTTTTGGGAGGGCACCATGTTGCCCAAGGTGAGCCGAAAATCGTGGGCCGCTCTCCACGCTTGGGCTGGTCATCCACCGCTGCCATGAGCCAGACCGAATCATTCCGGGCCAGCCGCGAGGCGCTGGTGCTCCGCTTGCGGGACCAGGAAAAACTGACCTTCCAGCAAATCGGCGACCGGTTCGACCGCTCCGCTTGTCGTGCAGCGCAGATTTATCAGGCCGCCCGCCGTAAAATCAAATTTCCACCCAACGGCTTGTCCAACCGGCTCAATCATCTGTTGACTAAAGCGGGCTTTACCGTCGAGAAGCAAGCCATCTCCATCGCCCTACGCGCAGGCAAACTTTACCCCCATTTTTATCCGCCTACCTACGGCATCTATGCGCACCGGGATCTTTGTAAGTGGGCTGGCGTTGATCCAGCAATTCTGCCGTATCGCAGCCACGATTCCGAATGCTTTCCCGACAACGGCCTTTCTTATCGAACGAACAACTTCCTTAAATTTGCCGGCATCCCCGCCACGAATGCTGCCGTGCTCAAGTCCTTGAAGAATGGTAACCTGACCCCTACGAAACGCCCAATTGGCTATGGCAAAGTCACGCACGCCGAACTCTGCCGCTGGGTTGGAGTCACCCCGCACTTATTCCGAAACCATGAAAGCGTGGCCAGACAATAGCATGCGCGCCCGCCAAATTATCCCATGCCCCGGTCCAGGCCGCACCACCGAGAAGTTCTCCCTGCATGGGTCGTGCGGTTTTCACTTTCCGCCCGGTTATTGGCGAGCTTGAATACGGCCTTCCCCGAGGCGGTGGAGATGAAATTGATCTCCACCCACGGTCTGCCGACAGAGTTCGACCAGGTGTTCGTGGTGGGTGAAGAGAAAGATTTGGGTGCGCTTGGCCAAGGAGCCGAGTTGCGGCAGGATAGCCCTAGCGCGGGCGTCGTCGAATGTGATCAAAAGATCATCCAGAATTAGTGGCATTGGCTCATATTTTTCAAGATATCGATCAAGCGCTGCGAGCCGGAGAGCCAGGTATAACTGATCACGGGAACCATCGCTCAAACCTTCCACCGGCACTTTGGATTGGTCTGGTCGGACGCCCACGAGAACCGGGATGTCGTCGGCATTGAACTCTGCGCCCAGCTCACCGAATGCACCGTGAGTGATGGCCTTGAAAACTTCACCCGATTTCTGAAGAAGCGGACCTTGGTTTTCCTTCCGAAACCGCTCGATCTGATTTTCCAGAAGATGAGTGGCCAAGCGAAGGCGGAGAAAACGCGCCGCATCCTGTCGCAACGTGGCCGCGCAAGACTCGGCTTGCTGGCGAAAATTGGCAGCGGCATCGCCGGCCTTTTCGAGTTCCTTTTTCTGGGTTCCGAGTTGGAACAAAGTTTCGCGGATCGCTGGCAGGACTGATTCTTTATCGGCTTTCTCGCGGGCTGCAACTGGTTTTCTTTCGGCCAGCGTATCGGGGTTTTCGGCACGAACCTTGACTACGAACTCGTCCACGGCTTGACCGCGGGCGAGACCGCTCAGCGTGTTGCGCAAGCCGGCGATTTGTATTTGAATCCTATTGCGCTGTTCGAGGTGGGCCAGCAAGGGTTCGAGCTCCGAAACCGAGGACAAGCCTGCCAGCACGATCAAATCTTTAAGGGTTTGCTCCGACAGCTTGACGAGTTCTTGAGCATCCGCCAGCTCGCTGCCGGCCGCTTCGATCTGTTCGGCCAACTGGTCGTGCCGCTCTTGTGATTTGCGGGCTTCAGTAAGGGTTTTCCAAAGTGCGGACTCCTGGGCTTCGGTCGTGTCGCCTGCGACGCCCAGAAGAATAGCCTTCTCATTGACGGTTTTCTCGTATCGGCTAATCACCTCAGCCGTTGCTCTGGATTCATTGGAGGCTTCCTGCCATTGATTGAATTTGGCAAGGAGTTCCTTCCGCTCCTGCAAGAGTATCAGGCCCGCGTCAGGAGAAGTGCCGGCGGGCAAGCCCACTGCGGCACATTGGGTATTCCACTTTTCAGTTGAGTCAGTGACTGCCGTGACTAGCCGAAGTCGGCTTTTCTCAAAGTCAGCGAGTTCACTCTTGAGCGAATCGATCTGGTTTGTCATCTCGATGCGCCGTCCGGCCGCTTGTTCACCGTCCTGGACGAGCTTTCTGGCTGCGGCGAATAATAACGAAAATTCCTTTTCTTCCGACTGGCAAATAACGGAGGAAAGCCGCTGCTTCGCGAGCTGGATCTGCTGATCTTTCTGCTTAAAAGATTCCTCCGCAGTTCTTAATTTGCCGAGCCGCTCGCGGAACTCGCTCCAAGCCTCGCGCCACTCTTCCATTTCAGCTGGCGAACGCGGCGTGATCCCGCAGGCGGTCCACTCGGCGTGCCAGGATTCTTGGCACGCAGCCAGGGTGGCCTGGAGTTCCAGAATTTTTGGTTTGGCTGCCGCGACCTGCTTTTCGATTTCACCTAATTGAAAGCGCTTCTCTTCCGCTTGAGCGACCGCTTCCGCATCAAACCGCAGCTTATCCGCAATGCCGTCGGCCTGCACGATGGTCAGCGGGAACGCCTCTTCCAGCGGCAACCCTTGAATCAGTTCTTCCTGGATGCCGTTGCCTTTCCATTCAGCCAACACCAAACTCCAACCGTGATCCCGATGTGCTCGGCCTTTGCGGAGAGCTTCTTCCGTAGGCAATTCTCCCTGCCGCTGCAATCGCGCAAGTTCGGCCTGAATGGATTCGGCCCGTTTGGTTGCCTCACTGATATTGTCTTCCTCGCTCTTGATCTCCCGCCTTAAGCCCTCCATCAGCTCATGAAAGCGGCGAATGGTCGCAATGGCCGGAACTGCCAGATTTCCGGTCGCATCAAAATCGGATGGAGCGCCCGACACCTGGCGCTGCAGTGCAGTCGTTTCCCGGGTCAACCGTTGGACTTCGGATTTGCTCGTTGGAAAAGTCCGGTCCGCGTCGGTGGCCTCGGCGGCAACGGCCAGGGCCTCGCGGAGGCCGGTCAGATTCGTTTCCAACAGAGACTGCAATTGGATTTCTTGACCGCGAATTTGATTTTCAAGCTGTTCGGTCTTGGCAGAAGTTGTGTTTTGCTCGGTCAGGGCAAGCTTGAGCGCACGGGCGGCCTCTTCGCAAGCCAGTCGAACAGGACTGCTAAGGCGGCAGCTTTCCAATGAGGTGAATTCACCGGTGAGTTGGAGATTTTGCATCCCGGCACGGATAAGGGGATCTATCCCCGCTAGTTTGGCCTGCAAATCGGCCAGCGTCTTTTTGCGCTCTCGATACGCTCCCAGATCTTGGTGAAATTGATCAAGGACAGCCGCTTCGTCCAGAACGACTGGAGCGGTCTGACAGCTTTGTAGTTGGTTCTTGAGTTTACCGATCTGAATTGTCAGACGTTGAACTTCGGCCTGTGCATCGCCAACTGCTTGGCGAGCGGCTTGCGCTCGGGTCACGAAATCACTTGCTAGATCAGGCAAAGGCGGAATCTGCGCGAGCTTTTGCATCTCTTCGGTCAGGCGTCCGACCGTCGGCAACGCGTCCTCACAGCGTGAAATCCATTGAATCTCCCGCTCCAGTTTGGATATTTCCTCTTCGATCGCCTTCTTTGCAGCCTCTGCTTCCGCCAAATCTTTTTCGATCTTGTCCCAAGTTTCCGGATTGACCATGGCTTCCCGACTCTGTTTGAGAAGTTCCTTGTAACGATTTGCCGCGGGTCTGATCGACACGTTCGCGGTTGCGCGACCTTTGAAAATGCTTTCGGTTTCCAGTCGCAGTGCATCAACGACCTTTTGGACCGGGGTTCCACCCATACTGGCAGAGAAGAGTGCATTGCCAATGTTCCCCTCGCCACGGAGTAATTGTTGTGCTCCGTCGCGAAGTTCGTGGGCGCCCAGGCCGAACATGGTCGAAAAGTAGGACTCATCCACACCGCCAAGAAATGGAATTAAGGCGGTATCGGGCAACTGCTGGCCTTCCGCGTTCAGCAAGGTGTTTTTGTTTCCTTTGCGGCGTTGAAAAATTAACTGCTCGCCTGCACGGTTCCAGATTTCTCCCTTTATTCTGAGTGCGGCGAAGTCATGCAGGAAATTGTCGCTGGACTGGGCGTGAATGCCAAAAAGCAGGTCGCGAATCGCCCGGAGCAAGGAACTTTTGCCCGCTTCGTTGGCACCGTAAATGACATGAAGATCGCCGGGTTGGTTTGGAAATTGGAGATCCAAATTTGTGAAAGGTCCGAAGGCCGGAATCTGTAAGCTTTGAAATCTCACGTGGTTTGTCCTCCCTTCGTTCCCAAGGCATCCAGGATGATGGCGCGCACATCGTTCAGGACGGCGCTCCGTTGGTTCTCGCCCCATTCTTCTGCTACCTCACTACGAATTTCTGGCGGCAGCACTCCAAACATTTCCTCTATTTCAGGCGGCAGCGACACTAATTTGACGCGCGCCTCATTCAGGTTTTCCACAACGATCTTCGTCAGGGCATCCCGTTCGGCGAGTTGGGAAACATCATAGACCGGGGCTGTAGCAATCTTGATTCGTTCAATCCAAAGAGCCTCTGTGCCCTGATCCTGCGCATTCGCCAGCAATTGGGCGCGCCAGTGCTGGGCATCCCGGTGAAGCGATCCGTGCAAGGAAGTGGTGCCGGTCATGACAATCCGGGCGGCGACCAAGCGCCCCTCCGCCTTCGTCACGGTGTTGCCCATCACTTCGTTGACTCGACGCAACGCCTCGGATTCGGTCTCAACGCCAGTCAAATCGACGTTCAGCTCCTCCCAGCGAACGACATCCAAAGGGTGCCACTCCACATTCGCGACTTGAAGGCAATCATTCACGATAACCAACCGACAACCACGAGCCCCCGTCTCGCGGGCATGTCGTCCCTGACAATTGCCGGCGAAAACAATCCACGGGTCCTGACTGATTATTTCAGGTTGATGAATGTGGCCAAGCGCCCAATAGTCGTAGCCCTTTTCGCGCAAATCTGCTTCCGAACACGGGGAATAGGTGTCGTGCCCGGGTTTTCCCGTGAGACTGGTGTGCAGAATACCTAAGTTGAATTTATCCGATGCAGCCGATGGATATTCTTTCACCAAATTCTCCGGCACCGCACGATTGGGAAACCCGCGTCCATGGATCGCGACGGGGAGATCCGCCAACTCCTTGGTCTCCGCCGCCCGCGTGGAAAAGACATGCACATTTTCCGGCAACATGAGCTTCCTGGAGATCACTGACGCGGCATCATGATTGCCGGCGATCAGGAAAACGGGAATGCCCTTGGCCGCTAATCTCACCATCTGGCTGCGGAAGAAGAGTCCTGTGCTGTAGTCCTTCCAGTCTCCGTCATAGACGTCGCCGGCAATCACCAAAAAATTGATGTGCTCCTCAATGGCCAACTGAACCAAGTTCTCGAGGGCACGCCGCGTGGCACCTCGAAGCAATTCAACAGGCGCACCCTCGTGGACTTCTAATCCTTGAAGCGGGCTGTCCAAATGCACATCGGCGGCGTGGATGAAGCGAAACATTTCAGTCTGCGTGGGTGTTTTTGTTCGAATGTTTTAGAGAGTCACTGGCCCGTCCTTGAGCGCGCTTTCAATCGTGGGTCGCGACTTTTTAGCCAGGCTTCCCCTGAGCATTTGTTTTGGGGCCATTTGAAGCATATGAAAGAAAATTGTTAATCGAATGGCTTGGAGATGCAAGGTTTGAAAATATGCGTGTCGGCGGGAGTTCAAAAGGAGACTTCTGCGCGAGTTCAAAAGGAGACAGATTCAGAGAGAGTATTTTCCGAGGATTTCGGGCCAGGTGTTGAGGGGTGGTATTGGAGGCTGAGTGACGGCCCAGAACTGGTGCCTGGGGTGATGGATGAGGGTGATTGAGGATCGTTTGGTGGGGGCAATGTGCCAGCTTTGGCCGAGAAAGTCGATCTGGCTGTCGGCATTGACCCTGCGTTTCAAATGGAGCGCCAGATGGAGGTCCAGCAGGGTTGCCGACGGACAGGGACGTGTGGCGGTGCGTTTTTCCATCCGTGCTTTTTTGTCAGGCTGTGTTTGGGCTTAAGCCCGTGGGTGTTGCCTCGGCAAGCGTGCGTAACTTTCCGGGTACTTTGCGCTAGGGTTGGACCATGGCAACAACGACACCCCGCATGGATTCCGCGCAACTTCGATCATTGGCCCATCGCCTGAAGGTTGTCACCCAACAAAATTATAATTACCATGTTCACCAGAATTTGCCCCAAAAATTTATGAAAACAAATCTGACCGCCGGGCTGTCCGCGCTTTGCGCGATTCTCCTCATGGTTCTGCTCGTCCTCCAAGCGAAGCAAAAAACCAACCTCGATACGCTCCGGCAGGAACACCAAGCCTTTGCGACGGTCACGGAACAGCGCCAGCAAGAATCACAAGATGCAGTTGCCAAGCTCGCCGGCCAAGTGGCAATCCTTGGCACAAATCTCGAATTGCGCTTTTCACTGGCCGACCAACAACAAAAAGAGCAGCGTGCCGAACGGGAAATAAATTTCCGCGAGATGCGTCAGCAGCTTGATGATCTCGTCAATTCTGGCGCGCTGTTTCCCGACAAAACGAAACCGGCTTTGGAGGCTGTCGCGCTCGCCCAGGCTGCCGAACAGGCTGGTGACACGAATTTGGCAAAGATTTACTATTTGAGCGCCGTCAATCACGCGCCCTCGGAATTTTCTCACCTCAAGAATTATGCCGACATTGTATTTCGCGATCCGGCGGTCACGACGGAGGATTTTGATCGCCTGAAATCGGTGTTGCAAATTTCTCTCTATCAAATTCCACCGACCAGCGTCACAAATGCGCTGGCGCTTTTAAGCGAGACGGAGCAGCGTGAAAATCAATTGATAGTCGCTCAAACGCCAAAAATTGTGCCGGTCAATTGGCAAGACCAGTTCGACCAAATTACAAAGGCATCCCCGCTTGATGTCACATGGAGTGACCCGAAGCAACTTTCAAAACGGTGGGAAAACTTGAATCAAATCGCTGAATCGTTGCGTGAAGAGCCGTCGCAGACCAACTTGCTGGAACAAGTTGAAAACGAAGCCGAATTGACACAAAACGTGCTCACGGCATCCCGCTTGGCACAGGTCATGGATATAATTCTTCAATCTTTAGATTCTTATGTCGAACAACAGCCGGAGAAAGCCGTCTCCCAGTTGCAAACAGCGGAAGCGACGCTCGGCCAGTTGTGGGGAATTGATTTCAATGTTGCGGGATGGCCGAAAGCCTTAAGCGACAAGGTTGATGCCTATCCAACGGCAATCCAAAACTACGTTGAAAAAGTGGCAGAGGTCAAATCGCACCCGTTTGTAAATCAAATCCGTGATGCGGTGGCCAAAGCCAATAGCTATAAAATTGAGCCGTCCGGCAATAAATACCAAACAGCATGGGAGTATTACGACCATTGCATATCGGATGTAAGGGCGGCGGCCGCCAACATTTCTTCATCTGCTGGTCGCAAAGAGGCTGAAAAAGCGTATCAAGTTATTGGGAAACTTGCCGCTGACATCAAGCGGCGACAATTTGATGCCTATCAAAAATGGGCAATTGACCGCTGCAAGGATGCTTTCGATACATACAAAAGCTTTACGACGATGACACGAGACCACGCATGGCAGTGCTTCAATGCCGGCCATTTGGCCAAGATTGACCAAACTGTATTGTCACCCGATGTAAGCAGAATGTTCAACGACGTTATGTCGAAAATTACCGAGGACGCAAAAGGACACATGTGGGGATTAGATGGGGATAACGTCTTCTTAATGCAACAGCAGTGTGCGGAAGCTCAAAAACAAAAACTGGAGGATTTCTGATGAAAACATTTTGCGTTGCGATCTGCGTCGCAGTTTGTTTCGGGCGAAATGTTTCAGGACAGGAACAGCATTCGGTTAAAGCTGGTATTGAAACGGCTGGTGTGGCTGGTCTGACAGTTTATCAAACGGCTTTGGCGCGTCCAGACCTCGCCGTCGCGAAATCTCTCATCAACGAACGGCTGCTTAAAGGCGAAATTGGCGAAGCAATTCGCGATCAAACCGTCGGACGTTACCTTCACCAGAGTGGTCAATGGGTTAATGTTTCACCGAGACTTGGCCCACAAGGTTTGGATCATGTCTCCGTTCAACTCGACGAAAGTGGCAAGCCTCGCCGGCTGATGGTGGATGAGACAAAGTTTGGTTCGTCCAAGCTTGGCGTCACCAGATCAGGCAACATTCAAATGGGCGAGAAATGGATTGGAGAACGTTTGAACGGTCTAGCCGGGCGCTACACCAAAATAGCTGCGCTGGCACAGGATGGAATGTCATCCGCGAAAATGCCTGTAGGATTATCAACCAAGCAGTTCTTACGCGGCCCGCTTGATGATTCAGAAAGCGTCTTATTTTGGCGCTTCGGTGGTTCATGGAACTATGATGGCCCGCCCGAATTACTGCCTAAAGCGATACAGCAATTGAAGAACATGGCAGACTTGTTCCGAGCGGGTGCCGATGGCCGGATTGATTTTCCAAAGCGAATTTTCCAAGTGAAGATTGATGAGAATATTTTGAAGGTGAACATTCTCGATGCGACCGCAGTAGATACTGCCGGAGGCAATCTGAACGAACTGCCGGTTAAAGCAAAATTGGATATACCATTGAACCGCACCGTTTGGGCGTCGGACACGTTTGAAGCAAAGACGGTGGAAATGCTCCGCTCACAAATGCCGTATCTCGACGCCGATGAAGCGAGGCGTCTGGCACAAGGCATTCAATCCACCGCCAAGACAGCGGTGGATGCGCTTGCTCAAAGTTCGTTCAAGAATTTTACCACCGTCGAAGCGGGTAAAGCAGGAACTGCTTGCGTATTGATTGCAGTGCCGATAGAAATTGCGTTCCAGCTTATCAATGGCGGGCAAGTGGACTGGCAACGTGTAGCTGGCGTCGGAGCTTTAGCCGGTGGAAGTGCCTCAATCGGCAGCACGCTTGGAAACGCAACCACTTTCGCGCTGCTGCGAACGGAAGCCGGTTATTCAGCATCATCAGCCGTCGCCGAACTTGTCGGGCTTCGTTCAGCCAGTCATTTTGCAAATGGCGCTGGCGGATTGGTCGGTGGCGGCGCAACAGCCATATTATTTGCTTACGGCGGCTATTTGTTTGGATACTACGACCTTCAAACAGCAAACCGTTCCGCTGGCGCTGGCGTTGCTGGCGTTGGAGCGGGAGCGGCAACATCAGCTATAACGCTCGGTTTGATTTCAACATACGCAACTGCCGGAACTGGTGTGGCTATTTCTTCCTTGAGCGGAGCATCCGCAACGAGTGCAAGTCTGGCGTGGCTCGGTGGCGGAAGTGTGGCAAGTGGTGGATTGGGTGTGGCCGGAGGAACTGTATTTCTGACCGCTGGCGTCGGCGTCGTAATCGTTGGTGTCACTGCTGCCGTCATGTATGGATTTCACGCAGCGGACGAGCATCAGGACAACATTCGCCTATCCAAGACTATTGAATATCTTTCCTCAAAGCCGACGTTTTTCACTTCAGGCGAACAATTCTTTAACACCGTTCGTTAATTGCTGTCTATGGATTTACCTAAAACAACCGAGCTAATCCGCATGGCTTGGTGCGCCGCTGAAAATAAAATGGTCGCGGAGGTTGGCAAACATAATCCCGGCCTTGGCGAAGAAGGAATAACGGAGCGGCTTTTTGTCCTTCTTCAGGAGGAATTGCAGAATGCAAATAAAGACAGACTGGTCGAGCGCGCGTTTGTCGCGGATTTGTCGAACGCACATCCGGACATTCAAATTGATCGCATTGAGAACCTTTCACAAGGGCTTATTGCCGAGGTGTTGCATAGCCGTCATATCGAAGGAACGAAAACCGGAGGAGATTTTGGGTTGATTTTGTCTAGCCTCGAAGTCGAAAGGAGTGCAGAAAAGTTGCACTTCTCTCAAAATCGGAAGGGGCTGTTGTGCCAAGCGAAACTTAAAAAGCAAACTTGGGGACAACTGACCGAACCCCAAATGAGAATCTTACTCTGTCACCGAGCGGTTGAAAACCAGCCAGAGGTGAGCGATTCAAAACCAGCCACCCTGAGGTAACGGATTCATATCATTTTTATCTTTTCGATCAAGTGATTTTCGCTTCGAGTTAAGACGAGCCGGGGCCGAGCTGCGAGCCTTAGCTCGCGGCCCCGGCGGTCGGAGGTTCGTTGGTCTTCCTGCCTTTGCCGGCTTCCTGGGTGACCGCTGGCGCCTCTTTGACGCGATAGCTTTTGCCGGTGATGGCCACGACTTGGGCGTGATGCAGGAAGCGGTCGATGATGGCTCCGGCGGTGGGCACGTCACAGAGGAGCTTGCCCCATTCCTCGAGGGGTCGATTGCTGGTCATGATGGTGGAGCGATTTTCGTAGCGGCGCATAATGACCTCCAACAAGTATTCGCCGGAGTGTTTGGGCAGCTGCTTGAGTCCCATGTCATCAATGATGACGAGGTCTGGCTTCAAGTATTTGCGGAGCGTCTTGTCCTGTTGGTTGAAGGCCTCGTCTTGGAGGAAGTCGCGCACCAAATCGAAGATGGAGCGGTAGAACACGACGAAGTTCTGCCGGATGGCCTCATAGCCGATGGCCTGAGCCAGGTGGGTCTTGCCGACGCCTGGAGGGCCCAGGAACAGCAGGTCCTTGGCTTGGCGGATAAACCGGCAGGTGGCCAGTTCGAAGATTTCTTTTTTATGGACGGAGGGGTTAAAGCTCCAGTCAAAATCCTCCAGCGTTTTCAAGTGGCGGAAGTCTGCCAGTTTGGTGTGCCGTTCCATTTTGCGTTGCTGGCGGACGTTCAGTTCGTCCTGACAGAGCAGTTCGAGGAACTCGGCATGGCTCAAACGATTGGCGGCGGCTTCTTGCAGGCGCACGTCGAGGGTTTGGCTCAGGCCGGAGAGACGGAGTTGTTTCAGTGTGGTTTGGAGGGCATTCATGTGGGGTTGATGGGGGTGGAGTTAAAGCAGTCGGGCACACAGTCCCGATAGGTCTCGAGGTTGCGGATCAGCGGATGGGTTTCCAGAAAGTCCAGTTGGGGCGACGGGGCGGCTTGTTCGATCAGCGTGCGCAAATCGCGCAAGCGCCAGGTGCCGTGATGCAAGGCCTTTTGCGTCGCACTTTCCAAGGTTTTGGCCTGATGCTTTTTTGCCAGCGCCAACAGGCCGTGCAAGACGCGAGTGCCGATGGGGCCGCGTTGTTGCACCATGGCCTCGGCCCAACTGCCGGTCTGCGGGCCGATCAGCCGCGCCCGATCCAGCAATTGTTCCAGGCTCTGCTGGACCACCTGGCGGTAAGGGGAATGCAAGTGAGCCGGGTCAGTGGTGAACTGGCCCGGTTCGGCCAGCACGTGGACGGCGATGACTTCCCGGCGTTGATTGAACACCCGGAGCAAACGGGACTCCCAGCGCGCCCAGACCTGCCGCCCCACATATTCCGGCGGCACCGAGTAATAAGCCCGCCGCAACTCGATGTAGCCATCCCGATGCACCGTGCGCGGAGCCTCTTCAAAGACCGGGAACAAGCCCGCTGGCAGGGGCAACAGTTTGGCGCGCTCCACTTCCAGAAACACCTTGCCGACCTGCTGGCGCGTGGTGCCGTGAATGCGCGTGTCGGCCACCCCGCTTTCCCACTCCGACAGATAAAGATTCTGGCCCGACAGGC
>Ga0302319_10012320_pt1 | contig 16136 bp, 17 predicted proteins | sample Bog_T0_2_FD_203319 | JGI IMG/M metagenome (GOLD analysis project Ga0302319, IMG submission 203319) | Peat permafrost microbial communities from Stordalen Mire near Abisko, Sweden - Bog_T0_2 | ecosystem: Environmental > Terrestrial > Soil > Wetlands > Peat | place: Sweden: Abisko, Stordalen Mire...
CCACGGGCGCGGAGCGCTGCCTTCGCGGTTCAGGCCTGGTGAATCGCTTTGACGGCTAACTGTGGCTCGTACGCGATGATCCGCAAGAGGGCTGCCGCTGGTCCGGTTGGACGGCGGCGGTCCTGCTCCCAGTTCTGCAACGTCTTCACGCTGACGCCAATCAGCCGCGCGAACTCCGACTGTGAGAGGCTGGTTCGCTCGCGAATCGCCCGGATCCCGGAAGACCCGACTTCAAATCGGCGAGATGCTTTTCTCCGGCCGCCGAGAATCGCTCCCCCTTCGCGCCATCGCGAATACGCCAAGGAGAAATGGAAATCATGAGCGCCATCCTGCTCGACGAACGCAAATACCAGCTACTCCTGGAAAAGACATTGCCCGTTGTCATTCGCACCAAGGGTGAATACCGGCGGCTTCTGAAAGGCGCCGCCCAACTGATGGAGAAACCCGAAGAGGACATCAGCGAGGAGGAAGGGCGCCTGCTCGAAATGCTCGGGGTGCTCATCGAGGGATACGAAGGCCGCATATATCCGCTGCCGAAAACCGAGCCCCATAAAATGTTCAGTTACCTGCTCGAAGAGAAGGGGATAAAGCCCAGCGACCTATGGAGCACCCTTCCCAAGAGCCGGGTCTCGTGGGCAAGGGCGGTGAGGCCACGCTTGACACGCACTGTTTACCGTTTGTAAACTAGACAAATGAGGGTGATCACCACACGAGCCATCCTTGGTTTCGGCAAGAAACACCCGGATGCTTGGGCGCCATTGATGAACTGGTATCGGATAACCCGTCGTGCCAACTGGCGAACCCTTGCCGACGTACGCGTTGACTTCGCTCATGCCGACGTCGTTGGTCGGAGAACGGTATTCAACGTTCACGGTAATGACTACCGGCTGATCGCCCGCGTAAACTACCGTACCGCAAAGGTTTTCGTACTCCACATTCTTACCCATGCGGAGTACAACAAAGGAGTCTGGAAGCAATGAGCGCTGCCACCAATTTCAACCCCACGGTTTATGGTCAACTTCTGGCCAAATTCCTGCCGAGGCCGATTCGGACGGAACGGGAACTTGAAGCGGCTACTGCCCTCTTGCTTCAGTTGGATGAGCGCACCGACCTTTCCCCGGAAGAGGACGCGCTCACCGAAGTCCTGACGGTGCTAATCGAGGACTACGAGGACAGGCACTATCCCCTGCCGGACGTGCCTCCGCACGAATCGCTCAAGGCGCTGATGGAGGATCGCGGCTTAAAGCACAAAGATATCTGGCCGGTGCTGGGCAACAAGGGCGCGGCGACCGAGATACTGAGTGGCCGCCGCTCCATCAGTAAAGCACAAGCTAAGAGGCTCGCCGGTTTTCTCAGAGTTCCCATCGACCTCTTCATATAGCATTTCAGCGCCGCGACCAACGGAACCACCGCCGCCGCGAAGCCGCCCGCATCGGCCGATGCCGCAATTCCCGACGTCCCGCGCCGCCAACCAGGCCGCTCCCTGGTGGAACGCCGCCGTCCTAGATCACACACTCACCAAATACCAGGGATGTACCAAGCCCGAAGAAGCGAAAGCCCTGCTCATCACGGCCTACATTCAGCGCGGCCGGCACGCCGCCTATGGCACCCACGCGGCGGTCATCAAAAAGCCGCCGCGTCCCCCTCCCCCTTCCAACTTCCTGGACCAACCATGCTCACCGGACGACGACTAGAGGAGTACCTTGCCTGGGCGATCCACGGCCGCAAGACGGAACGCCGCGCCTCTTCGCCGAGCCGCAAGGGACCGCCGCGGCGCTCATAAATCGCAAGCTCGCCCGGAACACCTTCACCTTCGGGCTGATCGATTCCGACCGCGACCGTGTTTTGTCAGCACGAGCTCCAAATCTCATGTGTTTTCCACAGTTGTCATAGATCTCGAAATTCCTCATAACCGGTTGAAAACAAAGCTAATATTGATACAAGATTTTACACATGGGACTTGACAGGGATGGCTTCGTAATCAGCAGGTCGCCGGTTCGATCCCGGCGGGTGGCTCCAGAAATCATTGAAAACCAGGCAGTTACAAAGCCGTTCCCGCGGGAGACGATTGCGGGACAGAAGGTTGTGCTCCATGAACCTGCCCTTTGGCCGCGCTGTCCCTGCCGAAAACCGACCAATTTCAGACTCCACTAACTGTTAACGCTTGCTGCTCTCAAATACGTGCAAACGAATGGCTTGGAGCGATTCGATGGCATTTCGCTAATGCTGACTGGTAGTCAGTTTGCAAACTTGTCGAACGTTCGCAGGGCACGCTCTCGGCCACGCGAAACGGGTGCCAGCCATGTGCGGACCGCGATGATGTGCAAACAGAAATCTTCGTCGTTTTGGTAAATCTTCGGACGGAACGGTGCGGAAAGGTCGTAGCGCCTCCGAGAGGTCCCGCAGAGCGGCATGGCGACTGAGATTAATGAGGCAGCTTGCGACGACTGAAATCAGGTCTGGTGAAGCGAGACCTGTGGATGGACTCCAGTTTGAGCATCTCCCGCTCGCTGAACCGGACGGGACTGCGCTTCCTCGGGAAAGGTCAGGATGCCGGGATCGAAGAGAACCCCTATTGGGGAGCCCCTCAGAACTCACGGTTCCGAACTGGCAGTTGATCACCAGTCACTTCTGCCGCGGGGACGCCTGCGTTGCCGCGGGCGGGAATTGATCCGGGCCGCTCACCAGTTCCAGCAGGGCTTCCGCCGTCATGCGGGGAAGAACTCGCACGGTGCGGGTGGGCTCCGGGAAGGCCAGCGAGCCCATGTAGCCTTCTGCCGGCGCCAGTGAGCGTAGCGACCACCTACTCGCCGCGGCGGGATCTCCGGCGGCATAAATCAGCGACGGCGGCACGCCTGGTCGAAGGCTCACCCGGAAACTGTCCAGGGGCATCGAAAGGCCATCGCCCACAGCCTTTATGTAAGCTTCCTTCCCGGTCCAGCAGCGAAAGAATGCATCTTCGCGCCGTGAAGGATCGAGCCCGAGCCACTCCGCGCACTCCTCCGGCGAGAAAAACCTGCGGACGATGCCCTCCTGGTCGGGTACTGGCCGGACTTCCTCGATATCCACGCCTACCTGGCAGCCAACCGCGAAGGCATACGCCGCAAAGTTGCCGGAATGGGCCAGGTTGAATTCGAGCTGAGTTTCCGGATCCGTCAGTCGCGGTTTCCCCCGCGGCCCGGCCGCGAAGCCTATGCGAGCCGGCGCCATAGAAAGATAACGCCCCAGCAGAACCCGCAAGATTCCCTTTGACAAAGTGAAGTAAGTCCGCAAATGCTCAAAGCAGAATCGCGAGGCTCTTTCCCTCTCATCGGCGCTCAAGCAGTGAAAGCACGCTTCGACCGAGGCGGCGCCAGCCGCCAGTTCCACAAACCACACGTGAACCTCGCCCTGCTCCGGCAAGGTGTCTCGACGCTCCATATGCCAACTCTACCTCCGCTGGGCGGAAGAACGGGCCTGCCGGTCCAATGGGCCGGCCCGATCAATCGAGATCCTTCACTGAAACGAACTACTACGTGATTGCCGCGGCACGGGCGTACTCGGGAACGACTTGCCTGCCTTCTTCGCGCGTCTCTCTGAAAAACCTGCGGAGATACGCATTGTTGCCGCTGAGGAACGTGCCTCCAGACTCGTAGTGCTTCTGGAACGCCCTGCCAACCACATACACCGAAACGCCGCCAGTCAGGGAGAGTATGGCGGCCGAGGCAGCGAATCCGATCAGTGGTACGACCTTTAAGGCGCCGTAGAGGTGGTCGGCCGCATACAACGGACCGAAGCTGCCCAGCAGGGAGAGCAGAATCTTGTGCCTTACCAGCTTGTGCGGGATGGGGAAGTCATAGACCCCAGCCAGATCGCCGATCATATTGACCTCGATCATGGTAATGGCGACAGCGTCGACGAGCGGAACCGGGATCAGCCCGGCGCCCAAAGCCAGAAGGACGTGATCCTTGATCACCTGATCGGCTGCGGGTCTTTGCCGCTCAAAGATCGGCACTTCCGTGGGCGCGGGTCCTGCCGTAGGATTCTCCATTGTGTCAATATATTGCATTTTGACTCATGGTTTGACTGTCACCGAGAAGTATTCCAGGGCGAGGCCACAAGCGGGGCTTGGACCCGCCGGCGGATCATCGGCGCCGCGCAACCCCCGGCCGGACTGCCGGCTGCTAACTCCGAATCGGCGCTGCGCAATTCGCCGGCATCCACCGAGCGCAGTTCCCGCCGTTTTTGGTGTAAAGTGTACTCTATGCACTGGGAGCCTCGCTGGCTCGGCGCCGTCCGGACCTGGTAACAAATGGCACGAATCATCTCGCTAATCGCACGCAAGGGAGGGGTTGGCAAGACGACGATTGCGGCCAATCTGGCCGGAGAGCTAGGCCGGTCCGAGGCCAGGATTCATGCCATCGACGCGGACCCGCAGCGCAGCCTTTCGATCTGGGCCTCCCAGGGGAACGGCTTTCTCCGCACCAGGGTGACCGCGGTTTCGGCCGGAACCGAGGCGGAACTGAAGGAGGCGCTCAGGCCATTGGAGGAAGAGGCGGAACTCCTGGTGATCGACACGCCTCCGGGATTTGGCGGTCCGGCGCTTCTGGCGGCGGCAGTGTCCGACCTGGTGCTGCTTCCCTGCGGCGCATCTCCCCTGGACCTTGCCGCTGGACGCGATGCGTTGGCCCTCTGCCGGCAGATTCAGCAGCGGGCCGGCCGGAGGATGGTAATCGGGTTGGTGCCCTCGCGATACTCGGCCAATACGGGACTGGGACGCGATCTACCCGAATCGCTGAGAAAACTAGGGGAACGCACGCTACCGGGGATCAAGAACCGGGTGGCCCTTGGAGATGGCGTCGGCCGCTTCCTCGCCGACGTACTCCCACAAGTCGATCCGGCTCAATTCGCCGGCGGATTCCACTTCGTCCGGAAAAGATGCGGAATCGAGGCAGATCAGGTGGGTAAGGTCGGGGCATTCCCATTGCAGGCGGTTGGCTTCGCGCGCGAAGCGGCGTTCCGTGAAGAGAACCTCGGCGCCGGTATCGGCCAGCATATTGCGGATGCGATCCAGGGGCAACTGCGGATTGATAGGCACGTAAATCGCGCCGGCGCGCAGGGCGCCGAGAACCGCGGCGATCATTTCCGGCGTGTTCTCCATCATTACGCCGCAGCACCGATGGGCGCTCGGCGGCAGGGTTGCCAGGCAGGAAGCGATCCGCCCGGAGAATGCCAGCAACTCCTCGTGAGTCATGGAGCTGTCTTCGCCGGAAACCGCCACCGCGGAACCGGCTTCCCTCATGCGCTCCACCAGCACGTCGTGCAATGCGCGATCGCGTTCGTAAGGGCGCGCCGTACGGTTGAACTTTTCGAGCGCGCTTAAGAGCCTGGTTCGTTCGCCCTGGGGGTCGACCAGCTTGAAATCGGTTACTCGCATTGCTCCTCCTGTAGCGCTTCTTCCTCCTGCATCGCCGCCGCCCGGCAAAAGCGCGCCAACGTCTCGATCCATTGGCGGGCCGTTGCGGCGCGCAGGAGCCCGGTGCTGTATTCGAAGCTGAGCCAAATCGAATCCTGATCCGGACCGGCGTGGTCCACCACGAACAACGTCAGATCGAACTTCGCCGTGTGGGAAGCCGGGGCGAGCTCGCGCGCGATTTCCAGGCCCGAGCCGGAGCCGCCGGCCGGGGCGCGGACGGCGATATCCGTGAATCCCTGGAACGCGTAGACTACATTGAATAGCGCCTGGCGGGATCCCCGCCGCGGCGGGTTCAGTTTCTCGATCAGAAGGTCCAGGGGATACTGCTGGTGTTCCAGCGCCGCGGCCACCTCACGCGTAACGTCGTCCAGGAGCGACTCGAAGGATTTGCCCTCGTCTACCCACTGGCGCAACACCACGGCATTCACGAAAAAGCCCGCCATGGTTTCGAGATCGCGATGCGGGCGATTGGCAACCGACATCGCCAACGCCAGGTCCTGCTGCTCCGTCAGCCGGTTCAGGAAGATGAAGAAGACGGTCAGCACCGCGTTGGAGAGGGTGGCGCCGTGCCGCGCCGCCAGCCGCCGCAAGTTCTCCGATACCTCGGCGGATAGCAGGACGCCCTCCGACGCGCCGGCCGAATCGAGAACCTCCGTAGCGGGAAAATCGCCCGGCAACCGCACCGGGTCGGGAAGGCTGCGCATGCGGGAAAGCCAGTACGATTCGCGGGCCCAGGCGGAATTCCGGAGCAGAGCCGTCCCCGTACCAGAAGGCCACTTTCTCCAGCCGGATTTCACGAAATCCGCGGGCAGGCGGCGCCAATTCCTCAAAGGGATGATGCTGCTCCGCGTTGGTGAGCAAGAGTTCCACGCGCTCGATGTTTGCCACCGCTACGTTGGCCGCCGAAAGCACCGGGATGGCCGCAATGAAGCTGGTCAGAGGACCGATGATGAAGAGAATCGTCGCCGTGACCTGCCTCAGAACTTCGGTATAGGCCTCACTGAATCGCGGCAGGAGAAACACCAGCGTCGCCAGGAGGATATAGAACGCGCTCTGCGAGAATATGTAGTGCTGGTTGAACCGTGTGCTGGAACGGATCTTCAGGGCCTTCAAGGACTCCGAGGCCTTTCTCAGGGCGCCTTGCAGGTCCAGCGCGCGTTCCTGATTGAGCTTCACTTCCTTGAAGCCGGAGAGCATTTGCGAGAGCAGTTCGAGGAAGCCGTTCTCTTTGCGCAGGGTCTCCTGCATATCGGCCTGAATCTGCTTCGACAACCGGAAGTGCAAAGACGTTCCCAGCAGCGTGAATCCCACGGTGATGAAGAATGCCGCCCTCGAAAGCATGGCCAGGTAGATGATGCTGCACACAATCATCAGGCCGGACTGAACGGCTACGACAATGGTGGTGGCGGCCTGTGAAATGGTTACCGTCTCTTTGGAAAAATATAGAAGAGCTGCGGCTTGCCCAGCCCCTCCAGCGGCAGCAGGTCCGCGCGAAGAATGCGGTCCAGCAAGCGCAAGCGAACGCTGTTGAGGCAGGATTCCACCAACTGTGTGGACCGCGATAGAAGATAGTTTTGGGCCGTGATGAATACACCGATGGCCGCGACGAACATCGCCAAATAACGCAGATTATCAGCTTCACTGGTGGGTGACGCCGAGGCTAAGTTGATGATTGCCAGCAGTAAGGCGTTCATGATGCCGGAAAGGCCCGCCATAGCGCCCAGTTTCCAAAGCGAAACCGCCGACTCCCGCCGAATCAGTTGAAGGATGTTCATCTTGACAAAGCGATAGTTGGTTGAGCAGGGAACCGAATCTCGGCGAGAACAGATGTTGCGGCCCGGCGCCCGACCTTTCGGCCAGGCGCTCTCCACGTCTACAAATTTAGAGGTTTACGCGCCGCGATAGCGAGGGTTCTTAGGTGGCTGTGACGGGCACCTTGGGGTCGCTCTTCTTGCCCGTCATCTCCTGCGCCACGGTTTTGCCTTTTTCGAACTCCCGTCGGAAGTGGTCCTTCATTTTCTCGGGGTCGAAATCAAGGAAGGTCCCGCCGGATTCGAAGTGTTGGATGAACACGGTGCCCACTGCGTACGTGGTGGCTCCAGCCATCAGAGGAACCGAAATCCCCCCGAAAATCGGCCCGACGATGGGAACCATCTTAACTGTGCTCCCGAAGGCGCCAAAGGCCAGCGGCCCGGGAAGTGCACCCCCAATGAGTGCGGCAACTAAGTTTTTCACCCGATTTCGCGAGAAAGGGATATCGTAGATTTTGCCGGTGTCTGCCAGCATTTTCACTTGCACCCCTGTGATCGCGGCGAAATCTAGAAATGGCACTGGGATGAAGCCTGCTCCTATTGACCAATACATGTACTTACGAACGGTGCTTCTCGATTTTTCAAGTTTGTCTTCCACCGCCAACCTCCTAAGTTTGCCCGGGTATTTCCCCTATCAAGTGTGACGCCGCCGTTGCAGTATTCAGGGGAATCAGAATTACCCAAGGACCGATCAAAGGGATAATGCCGGATTTTTCTGGTTGTGGTCAAGACCATTTATCGGGTTTTTCTGAGTCAAGGGAGTAATTGGCGGAGCCCGACCGACCGGACACGTGACCACGTGACGCAGGGAGCGGTGCTTCTCTCCTCCCGTTGCTACCATAGTCGCTTGTCCCCTTCGACGCACCGCGGGCGCAAGCTCGCCTTCGCCGCTTTTCTGCTCGCCTACTTCCTCTACTTCACTTACGACGGCCTGCGCGTCCACTTCGCCGTGGATGACATCGGCAACATGGCTCACTATTATCGCGGTGGGCCGCTTTCCCTGCTGGTTTCGCAGTTCACTCCGTGGCGCGGCGACTACCGTCCCATGGGCGGCTTGTTCTATCTTCCGATACTCGCCTTCGCCGGCTTAAATCCCGTTCCCTATCAAGCGGCCCTGCTGCTGATCCTGCTGGTCAACGTGTACCTGGTCTACCGCTTCGCGCGCTTGCTGGGCGCAAGCGAACCGGCCGGCGGGCTGGCAGCCCTGGTGGTCTGCTATCACGCCGGACTGCACAATCTCTACTACAACGCCGCCTGCATTTACGATGTTCTCTGCTGCTTCTTCTACCTGGCGGCGTTCATTGATTACCTGCGGATTCGCCAGTCGGGCCGAGTCCCCGGAGCCCGCCAGACGGTCGGCTTCCTGGCGTTGTACCTCTGTGCCCTGAACTCCAAGGAAATGGCCGTCACGCTGCCGCTGATGCTGCTGGCCTATGAGTGGATCTATCACCGGCCGGCGCTCGCCGACCGCTCCGCGCTGGTTTCCTGGCTGCGCGGTCCGGGGCGAGTGGCGCTGGTGGCGGCAGCTCTCACCGCGGTCGCTCTCTACGGGAAGCTCTTCGGACCGGATCCTCTGGCCGGCGCCGAAGCCTATCGGCCGGTATTCATCCTGAGCCGGGTGCGCGACTTTCAGCGGCTATCGCTGGGCGATCTGTTTTTCGGATGGGGTTCCGGCTGGGGCGGAATCCTGCTGCTCTATGCCGCTATGGCTTACCTGGCATGGCGCCGCGACCGGCCGGTTCTGCGCTTCTTATGGTGGTTCCTGGTGGTGACGCCTCTACCCATCGAGTTTCTGGTGGGCAGGAGCCAGGCCTGTCTCTATATTCCCCTGGTAGGCTGGGCCATCTTTGCGGCCGTGATCTTCCTCGACTTGGCAGGCGCCCTCGCCGGAGTGCTGGAGCGCGAGCCGATAGGCCGCTTTCTGGGGCGGCGCGCCTTGGTGGCGCTTCTGGTCGTGACGGCGATTTTCCTCTGGGCGCGCCAGAACCGGCAGTACAAGCGGATCTACGCCAAACCCGAGATGGAATCGCTGGGCCACGAGAGTTGGGACGTGATCCAGCAGTTCCGCGCCGTCAACCCGCGCGTGCGTCCCGGCAGCAAGGTGGCCTTCCTCGACGACCCGTTCCACAGTTGGGATATGTTGTTCGTCGCCGAACTCTGGTTCCGCGACCGCACTCTCGACATCCACGTGGAGCGCCACGGCCCGCTCACGCCGCAGGAACTGGCGCAGACCGATTCCATCTTTACGTTCGAGAACGGGAAACTGGTGCGGTTGAAGTAGGTGGAACGTTAGTCGGGAGGCGTCGCCCGAATCGAGGCTTCCTCGATGGCGTCCAAGACCTGTTTGACAATCTTCGGGTGAACCGTCGCGCTGCTATGGAACGGAACCACCATCCCTGCGTTCACCTTTTGCTTAGATCCGATGACTGCCCTTGGACCGCAACCAAAGGAAGCCAGCCTTCAACAGCATCGCTTCGGCATCCGCCGCGGTCAGGCGCGGCAGCTTAGGCATGAACTTCGACGGCGGTAGTCAGAATCTCCTGGCTCAGCGCGGCCAAGCGCTCCTCGTCGGTCAGGGTCTCCAGGAAGAGTTCGATTGCCTCGCGAATATTGACAAGTGTCTCCTCGATCGTCTTGCCTTGCGATTGGCACCCCTTCAGTTCTGGGCACCACGCGTAGCAGCCCTGCTCGTCCTGTTCGATTACGACGCTAACCTTGCCCGTCATCAGCCATCATTGTACCGCCAGCCGACTGACGGCTGGATGCCTGCTCGCGCTCCCTGGCGCGGCGATCGGTCGGCATCACCTTTGCGCTGGCCGGCTTCCAGCGATTGACATAATAGCGAGGCGGACGCGACCAAAGGCCCTTCCACTTCTTACTCGAATCGCGCGCCACCTCGATTCCGCTGACTGTCGAGCTGCTGGCGGAGTTCACTTCGGTTCTCGCCGTCTTCGGCCTGGTGCTGCTGATCGCCTGCGCCAACGTGGCCAACATGATGCTCGCGCGCGCCCTGGCCCGGCAGCGTGAGATCGGCGTGCGCCTTTCGCTCGGAGCCAGCCGCCGGCGCTTGATCCGCCAACTGCTCACCGAGGCGCTGATGCTCTCGCTCCCCGGCGCGGCGATCGGGCTCGCCCTCACCTTGGCGCTGGCCAGCTTCGGCCCCCAGTGGTTTCTAGCGGCAATCCACGCTCCTACGTTCTCATCCACGGTCCGCATTCCATCGCTGGATCCCGATTGGCGCGTTCTCGGGTTCGCTTGCGCCGCTGCCATCATTTCCGCGATGGTGTTTGGACTCGCTCCCGCCTTGCAGGCGACGCGCGCCAATCTGATGGGCGCGGTGAAGGGTGGCATGAGCAGCGATCCGCGGCCCACCCGGCTACGCAACGCTTTGGTGGTGCTGCAAGTATCGATTTGCGTTCTGTTCCTGGTGACCGCCGGCGTGCTTCTGCGCGGCAGCCGCCAACTGGCTCAGCGCAACACGGGAATGGAATTGAGCCGGGTTGTCTATGCAACCGGTTCTGCCATCGCCGGCTCCAATCCGGAGTTAACGGAACGCGACCGCTCGCAGATCGCCGGCCGTCTGGCCGCGGAGCCTTGGGTGGAGCAGATCGCCACCGCGGCGAGGGCGCCCCTGAGTTTAGGGGTTCCGCGAGCCGACGTGCTGCCTTCCGGCTCCCGAAACCAGTTAACGGCGGAGTACAATTTTGTCTCGCCGGAGTATTTCCAGGTGCTCGGCATTCCACTCAAGCGGGGGCGGACGTTTACCAGGCAGGAAACCGGCACGGGATCGGCGGTCGCGATTGTGAGCGAGTCGGCCGCCGCCCGGCTCTGGCCGCGGCAGGACCCCGTAGGTCAGACCCTCCTCATTCGGGGAGCAATCTGCCGCAACGCACAGTGGAAGTGATCGGCGTTGCCGGCGATGCCATCGGCGGATGGATATACGACCGGATCGACGCTAACTGTCTCTACTTACCGCTGGGCAAGCAGACGGCCGCGCCCCCCTTTCTGATCCGCATCCGCGGCAGCGCCGAAACGGCCCGCCGCCCGTTCGCCGCCGCGGTCGAAAGCGTGGCCCCGCAATCCACATGGCGATTCGTTCCCATGGAGGAACTGGCGAACCAGACCTTGATGCCGTTTCGCATCACTTCGCTGGTGGCATGGATCCTCGGGGCTATCGCGCTGTTGTTGACCGTCTCCGGCATGTATGGCGTGATGGCTTACCTGGTGAGCCAACGCACCCAGGAGATAGGCATCCGCATGGCGCTGGGCGCCGGCCGCGCGGCGGTTACGCGCACCATCCTGGGCCAATCGCTCAAGCTGGTGAGCAGCGGCGCAGCCGTCGGCGTGATCCTGTCTCTCGGCGTGTCCAGGCTGATCGCCGCGGGTGTCGACATCGTAAATACATTCGACCGCCTGGCATATCTCGGTGGGGTTGCAACGGTGATGCTGGCGGCCCTGGCGGCGGCCTATGTCCCCGCGCTTCGCGCCACACGCGTGGACCCGGCGCAAACTCTACGGTCGGATTAAGGTGGCGCGAGGGGCCAGTCAGTTCTCCCGCGGCATCTCATCCACGTGATCGATCACCAGCACCGGCGCAGTGACCTTGCGCGATTCCAGCTTCAGCCCGAGTTGATGGTCCAGCGCCTCGAAAAGCGAGATCGTACCGTTCGGCTCGGATGCCGCCGCATCTCCGCCTGCCGACGGGCCTCCGCTGTTCTGGACCGCGCGGTACGGACTGAAATTGAGGGTCATGTCGTAGCGGCCGTTCATTCCCGTCGCATCCACCACCGCCGGGGACGGGTGCAGATATCCCCACCCGAACTTCGTCAATTCGGCCGCAAACTCCCCGAGCGTCATGTTCCAGCAGGTGACCAGCCTGGATGCCATGAAATTCGTGGTCCGCGGGTCCTTCCCATCGGGCCCCGGGCCTTCTTTGCAGCCCGGATGGTTCGCGGGGCCCGCTGCGCGGAGCTTCGGCCTGGAAGCCACCAGCGCATATCCGGATACCAGGCGTTCTTCCTCATGAGTCGCCAGCCGGAAGCGATCCACCACCAGCCGGCGCAGCATCATCCGCATGGAATCGATATCGAGCCCGTTCCAGACCGCGGGGCCATCCGTCATATCCGCGGTGGGCGCCTTGGCCACAACCACGAAACGGGCAGTGTCAAGAAACTTCGGTCCGCCCACGATCAGATCGGAATTCAACTCGCCCCATGCCTCCTCAATCAGGCCCTTCAGTGTCATGTTCACGATTACCCGGCCACCGGGCCGGATGGCGACATTGGAACCTCGCGCGGCATTATCTGGATCGTCGGGCTTGACCTCCGCCACTTCGAATTCCGTGGGCGGAGGGGGCAGCTTTTCCGTCACCCCGGGCGGATTGGCGGTAGGCCGGCGGTTCACGCTGTCCACCACCACCACGGGCGTGGGGACGCGGGCCAGTTCCAGCTTCAGACCGAGCTGCTTTTCGAACGCTTCGAAGAGGGTAATGGCATCAGCCGCCGGGCCCGCCGATCCATTGACAAGCTGGGACCACTTGACACTGAAATTCCAAGCGGCCTTGGTCCCGGTTCGGTCCACTACCGCGTAGTTGAACAAATAGCTGGACGCCCCGCGCAGGTTGGGTAGTGCCTGTGCCAGATCGGCCATGGTGGTGTTGCGGCACGCGAACAGGACCGGTTCTCCCGGCACGGGGCGCGGTGACGCAGGATTCTTGCCTGGCTGGAGCTTGCATCCGGTTTCTCCCGATCCGTCGGCCTGCTCCAGCAGACTCTTCTTCCCGACCGTCATCGCATACGCCGGCAGGTCCTTTGTATCCTTGTGGGCTACCAGGTGAAAGCGTTCCTCCAGCAACCCCCGCAGCATGGTCTCGAGTGTGTCCGGCGTGGAATCGGCCGGCGCCGTACCGACTACGTCAAAGCGATCGATCTCCAGCCAGCCGGGTCCGCCCACAACCTTGTCGGCGTCGACGCCCCATGCCGTCTGGATCAGATCCACCATGGTGGCATTCCGCAGTTCATAACGGCCGTGGGCGAATCCGGTCCGCATGGATAGAATCGAATTCGGCGCCCGGGCGTGGACATCGGCGATCCCAAATCTGGCCGTGGCTTCCGTGGACTGGGGGAAAACCGCGTTCGAATAGAGAAGGGCGAAGCTGATATGGGCGAGTGTTCGCACGATACCCAGGACTCCTGTACTGTCAGTATAGAGTCACTTCACCTCGACCAGTTTGCCCTCCTCGAATGCCAACACCCGATCCACCTGCGCCAACTCCTCCGGCGGCAGATGGTTCAGGCGCTGCAGGTAGACCGTGACGCTGCGATCGCGAAACCACAGTTCCGCAATGAAGTAAGTCTCCAGGCCGTTCAACGGATCGTTGGGCTCGACGGGATCGTTGAGGATTGCCACCCGGCTGCCGGGCGCCACATGCGGCCGGAGAGCGCGAAACTGCCCGATGATCTCCGCCTGCGCCTGGCCAGTCTTTGCCATGGCCGGTTTGACCAGCCACTCCCGCAGATAACGATTGCGGTGCGCCCAGAGACCGGCTCCGGCAGCCACCGTCACAGCCAGCAGCACCCACCGGTCCACGCGGCGGAATGTCTTTTCCCTTGCCAGAACAGCCGCGAGCGCGCCGGCCAGATCCACGAAAATCACCACGCCGAAGATCGCCATACCGGCCAACGGGACATATAGATTCGCCCCGGTGCGGTGCTCCAGAAACTCCACCGGCAGCGGCGCGATGAGCAGGAACCACCAGCAGAACCGCAGCACCGGCCGGTCTCTGCGCAGCGCCAGGTAAAGCAGCAGCGCCCAAATCGCCACAATCCTCACCCAGCCGGCGAAATTCTGGTTGAGGAGCAGGTCACCCAGAGCGGCGGTCTGAAACAGCCGGACCTGATGCAAGGAGAAGGTGGGATGATAGCCTGCCGCGTGGAGCAGCGGGTCGGGTCCGAACGCTTTGCCGTAGAGAGAGAGCAAGCTCATGCCCGCGGCGCATAGTGCCACACGCCCGGGGCCGCGCAGCCACGCCGGCAGGTCCGGGCGGCTTCCGGAAGGCGGCCGGTGGTAGATCCACTCATAGATCAGCAGCATTACCGGCAGAGTCACGGCCATCTCTTTGGAATTCAGGGCGCAGAGGAAAAGGCCCAGAAACGCTGCCGTCTCCCAGCCATTCAACAATCGGCCGCGGCTGCGAACGCCGGCATAGAATGCCAGCGCGCCCACGTAGAAGAAGAAACACAGCACGTCGTAGACGAAGCCGGTGTAGTAATAGAGGGCGCTCAGCCCGGCGTGGTAGCACACAATCAGCGCGGCCAAACCCGCGGCCAGTTCTCCCGCGCCCAGTACCTTCGCCAAGCGGTAGAGCAGGTAAGCATTGGCCAGCAGGAGCAGCATCACCGCGACGTGGTAGGGCGCCGGATTCAATCCGAATGCCTGGAACAGCGGCAGGTAAAACACCGCGCCCATGGGCCGGTAGAGCCCGCGCCACAGCGGGAACTGCGCGAGCGCCATCCAGCCCGGCCCGCGCTTCCAATAGAAGTCCAGATTCATGAGGTCGTCGGGGGAGAAACGCACTCGCAGGCGATCCCACGAAAAGTAGAGAAAGTAGGCCAGGAGGAAGAAGGCGGCCGCGAGTCTGCGCATGGCACTGACGAAGGTCGGTTGCAGGTTGCAGAATAGCACAGAGCACCAGCTATGCTGGGTAAGCATGCGACTGCTGGAGAGCTGGCTCGGCGAACTCACTCCCTCGGACCGGGTATTGGACCTGGGGTGCGGCGCCGGAAGCTTGCAAGCGCAGTTGGCGGGACTAAGAGTAATTGGAGTTGACGTGGACCCGAAGGAACTAGCCCGCAACCGGGCCCTCGCCAGCGTCTGCGCCGAGAGCCATACCCTGCCCTTTGCCGGCCGGAGCTTCGACCTGGTCATCTGCCACCACAGCCTGGAACACTTCCGCGACGCGGCGCGCGTGGTCCGCGAAATCCGCCGCGTGCTCAAGCCGCAAGGCCGCTTATTCGTTTCGGTCCCCGATGGGCAGAGCTTCAGCGATCGCCTCTACCGGCTGCTGTTGTGCGGCGGAGGTCACTTTCAGCGCTTCAGTTTCGCCGGCGTAGTGGGCGCCATCGAGTCGGATACGGGTCTCCATCTGGCCGGATGGAGAGAGCTTTTCACGTCGTTTATTTTCGTGGACAAGCGGAATTTTATGACCGCCCCGCGCGGCAGATTGTCCGGTCCCCTGCCCCGTAGGGTGCGCTGGCTCGGGCACCTCCCTGGCTGGTTGTTCAACGCCGCGCGTCTCCTCCTGAATCTGGGCAGCAGGCTGGCCGACCGTTGCTTCTCGACGGGCCTATCGCGCTATGGCTGGGCCTTGGCATTCGGGCCCGATGCCAAACCGCCGGAGACGGAAGCGGGTAGTATCAACGTCTGCATGTCGTGCGGCTCCGCCCTGGACGGGGCGCGCGCCGAACGCATCGCTGGCGTGCTTTACCGCTGCCCGTACTGCGCGAAGCTGAATGTTTTCTTCGGCGGCGAGTGACCGCTGAGAAACAAGACCATTCTTATCCGCGTTTATCTGCGCTCATACGCTGCCAATAAATATTTTTCATGTCTTAATATCAGAATTCCATGTCCGAAAAACCGACACCGCGGCTCCCGCCAGCAGCCTAACTCCCTTCCTTTCTGCATGGCCCCAGCCGTGCAATTATGTCCCGCGAAAGGAGTAGTCTCTATGAACGATCCCGCAACGTATTGGTTGACCATCACCAATATCGCCTTGGGGCTGGTCACTTTGATCTGCATCGCTGCCGTCGGCATTGGCGTGGTTCAGGAACTGGCCGCCAGACATAAAAAGAAGGCCGCGCTCGCCAGGCTCG
>Ga0302319_10012321_pt1 | contig 16135 bp, 9 predicted proteins | sample Bog_T0_2_FD_203319 | JGI IMG/M metagenome (GOLD analysis project Ga0302319, IMG submission 203319) | Peat permafrost microbial communities from Stordalen Mire near Abisko, Sweden - Bog_T0_2 | ecosystem: Environmental > Terrestrial > Soil > Wetlands > Peat | place: Sweden: Abisko, Stordalen Mire...
TTTGTCCAGGGCAGCAATTATTTCGTCCATGCCGCCCTTACCGTAAGGGACGTCTAACTTCTCCGCGACGGTACTCGGCACTCGCGCATTGGGAGGAATCGGCAAAAGGCGAGTAATTTGTTCCCCAGCTCTACGCGATCTTTCATTAAGTTTAGGCTCTTCGCCTGTCAGGAACCATTTTGAGGTCACTCCGAAGGAATCCGCCAGATCGGCCAGGATTCGAGGTTGAGGCAGAAATCCCCTACGGAACCATCCAGAGACCGCTGCTTGGCTTATACCCAAGCGTATGGCCAGAGCAGCCTGTTGGACTCCGAATTTGTCCATCGATTTATTTTTGGGGAACACGGGAGTGAAGACGCCATTATTTAGCCTTCTTTTCAATTAAAAAGTTGACGTGAAGTAAGGAAGCTGTACAACTTCCGAAATGTTCAATGCGGAACACGTCAAGGAATCGATGAAGAAAAAGGGCTGGTCCTAGCGTTATCTCTTCGTCGCCGCCGGAACGAGGCATTTTTCAGGAGAGCGGATTGCCTGTTTTCGCTGAAATGCGCAAGTTGAACGTGGAGCATTTTGATGGATCGAGTTTCATTGCTGCCGCCATCGACGATTTTGAGTCAGCGTTTAACGGCCTCGTCTCCGAAACGCAGCCCAATCTGGGAGCAATTATGCCCGCCCTGAATAAGCTGCGGTCAGCAAAAGGCTTTTGCACAGACTTCATTTGAGGACCGGCGGTAAATTTTTCGCTTTTGCCCGGACACTACCAGATTTCTACCATGCAGGATCAGCCTTCAGTCTTGACGCTGATTCAGCCCCTGTGCGGCCAACGAATTGACTTACTCCCCCGTCGGCTCCAACTCGTTGGAAGTATCCTCCAGCAGATAATCGAAATCGGTCTTGGACAGGCTCCCGGTGAAGCCCTCTTCGCCGAGCACATCCTGCGCGAGCTGCGCCTTGCTCTGCTGCAACCGCCAGATTTTCTCCTCCACCGTCCCCTGCGTCACCAGCCGATACGCGATGACCGTCCGGTCCTGCCCGATGCGGTGGGTGCGGTCGATCGCCTGCGCTTCCACCGCCGGGTTCCACCACGGATCGTAGAGCACGACATAACTCGCCGACGTCAAATTAAGCCCCGTTCCCGCCGCCTTCAGCGAGAGCAGAAACACCGCCGGTTCCTTGCAATCGTGGAAAGCCTGGACCACGTCGCCCCGGTTCGTCGTCTGCCCGGTCAGCATGAAATAAGGCCGTCCCTTTTCCTCCAACTCGGCCTTGAGAATCTTCAGCATCTCGACGAACTGAGAGAAAACCAGCACCTTGTGCCCGGCGGCGTAAAGCGGCTCGAGCAGCTCGAAAAGCGCCGACGTCTTGCCCGAGCCGAGTCCCTTTTTCCCTCCGGCCAGCGAAGGATGACAGCAAATCTGCCGCAGCCGTGTCAGCGCGGCGAGCACATGCATCCGCGTCTGCCCCGCCTGCACGTCGAGGGTCGAAAGCGCCTGCCGGCTGCGCTGTAATTCGGCGAGATAGAATTTCCGCTGGCCTTCGGTCAGTTCGCAATCGATGCGCTCCTCGATCCGGTCCGGCAAATCCTGCGCGACCTGTTTCTTCAAGCGGCGCAGCATCACCGGCCGCATCCGGCTGGAAAGTAGCGCCCGCGCCGGTTGCGACGCGCCCCGGTCGTACTGCTCCAGGAATTTCGAGCGGTCCGGCAGATACCCCGGATGCACAAATTCCATGATGCTCCATAAATCGAGCAGCCGGTTTTCCAGCGGCGTGCCGGTGAGCGCGAGCTTGTGCTCCGCATTCAACGCCTTGGCCGCGCGCGCCACCATTGACTCCGGGTTCTTGATGTTCTGCGCCTCGTCCAAAATAATCGCGCGAAAGGAAAACTTTTGCAGCGCGGCAAGATCGCGCCGCAGCAAGGCGTAATTCGTCACGACGAGATCATGCGCCGGAATTTCCTGCCGCAAGCTGTGGCGATGCTCGCCCGCCGTCAGCAGCAGGACCTTCAGCCCCGGGGTGAATTGCGCCGCCTCGCGGTTCCAGTTGAAGACCACGCTCGCCGGGCAGATGACGAGACTCGGCGCCGCGCCGTTCGTCTCCCGCAGGTGTTGCAGCCATGCCAGCGCCTGCACCGTCTTGCCGAGACCCATGTCGTCGGCCAGCAATGCGCCGAGCTTGAAACGCGATGCGTAGGCGAGAAAATGCAGGCCCGTTTTCTGGTAGGGCCGCAACTCGGCGACCAGCCCCTTCGGCGTGTCGATTTCCGGCAGCCCCTGGAACTCCGCCACGGCCTGGCGCAGTTGCCGGATCACCAAATCGCCTTCGCCATCCACCAGCGACTCCAGCTTCTTCCAGGCATTCTGCTGCGCGCCCGACATCTGCCACGCGCCGAGCTGCTGCTCGCCCGCGCCCACCTGCACGCCGATTTCCGCCAGCGCCGTCACCGCCTCGGCCATCGCCGCGGCCTCCTCGCGCTCCATCCACGTCCCGTTGGAAAGCTTCACGTACGGCTCGTCATTTTGGTGCAGCCGCGCCCAATCGGCCTCGGTCATCGCCAGCGTCTCGTCCTCCCACGCCGCCTTCACGCTGAACCAGTCGATGCCGGTCGATTGAATCTTGAGCTTGGGGAAACGCCGCCGCTTGCCGCTGATGAGATTCTGAAAACGGCGGTTCGCGAAATATTGCCAAATCGGCGACCGGTCCTTCCAGTGCTGCAAAATCGCCGGAATACGCGCCGCCTGAAGAATAACCCACCAGCCCGAATTATCGGGCCGCCCGCAAAGCTCGCCCCGCTCCGACTCGAAGCCGCGCAGCCAGGTCAGCGCAGCCGCCGTGTCGGCATCGGCGGGAACGTCGTCCCAGATCTCGACATCGCTGCCTCTGTATCCGCCCGGCGCGCCTCCCGCAGCCGCCGAGCCGTTCTCGTGCACGACCATCTCCGGCGCGGCGATATGCACGTATTCGTCGTACTCTCCGTTGGCCGGCTCGATATGGGCCGATTGCGTTTTCGTCCAGCCGTCGTCGGCCCATTCCCAATGGAGATTTCCCTCGCGCGCGTCGGCCTTCAGGCGAATCTGCAATGCGTCGTCCTCATCGAGATGAAAGTAAAACTTGATCTGCGACGGCACCTGGCGCAAGTGCACCTTCACCTGCTGCTGGAGATGCGGATACCGGCGCAACAGGGGCGGCAGCAGATGCCCCGCCGCCGCGACATCGACCGAGCCGATGCCCTGCTTCATCGCCAGCGCCATCAGCGACCGCGGCGGCCGTTCCGTCAGGCGATAGAAACAATGCTTCACGCAAACCAGCTCCAGCTCGGGCCGGGGATGGTCCGACTTGGGCGCGAGGAAAAGCCGCGCATTTTCCAGCGGCTCGCGCAGCCCCGCCGCCGTCACCACCTCGAAATGAAGATCGAGCCGCGAGCTATTCGACCCACGCTCGTTCTCCGCTTCCGCCGGGTGAAGCTGCGGCACGATCCGCGCGCTCAACGGGCTGAACTCCACCGGCGCGCCCTCCTCCCAATGACAGCGCCCGCTCGTGCCCCATTGCGTCAGCCAGGTCAACAGGCTCCGGTTATCATTCAGAAATGGGCTGGCCACACGGTTCTTGTCCGTCAGCAACAGCGGCAGAAAATCGCTCAGCCAGCGCAGCAGCACCTGGTCCTCCGCGCTGAAAAGCTCCGGCCGATTCGCCGCCTCGTTGCAAAGCCCGCGCACCTGGAAAAAGTTCCGCGAACCCTCCCGCAACTTCGGCGAATTCACCCGCAGATCGATCTGCAGCCGCGCCTCCAGCGGATCAAACCCCGACTCGATTTTCCACACAATGCGCAGCTCGCGCCGCGGATGGGATGCCGTCTCGTCCTGCCCCGTCGACAGCCATTCCACCAGTTCCTTGCGGAAGGAATCGGCCTCCTCGGCGCGCTCCTGTTGCTCGAAATCGGGCCGGTCCAGATAGGGCTGAAGCGATGACGGAATCTTGCCCTTGTTCCGCCGGGAAATCTCGCGCGCCAGGCGCCACGCCAGCTTCTCGCTGTTCGGTTCGCGGCAGATCGTTGCGCCGATGTTCGAATCGAAAAAATCGGGCAGGTCGATCTGCGTTTCCTTCAGCAGCGTGCTCAGTTGCGCAAGACGGTCCCACTCGCTGCGAGCTTGAAAAAGGCGGGTCAAAGTCTGGCTCTCCGGACCAGGACGCGGAGACGAATGGGATACAGGGCGTGGCGGCATGGACAATCGGTCAGTATGCCGCGTTCAGCGGGATGAGCAACAACCAAAGCTCAAAGAGTCACTCAAAAAGTTATCGCGCCCGCTGTTCTGGCTTGCATTCACCCATAACCGGCGAAGCATCCGGAACCATGCCCACCAAGCTTCTTTTGGACACCGATATCGGCTCCGACATCGACGACGCCGTCTGCCTCGCCTATCTCCTGGCCAATCCCGCCTGCGACCTGCTCGGCATCACCACCGTCACGGGCGACACCGCCGAGCGCGCCAGCCTCGCCTCCGTCCTCTGCAAAATCGCCGGCCGAAAAATCCCGATTCATCCCGGACGCCGCGAGTCGCTGCTCATCGAGCAAAAGCAGCCCCACGTCCCCCAGGCCGCCGCGCTCGACAAGTGGGACCACGACACCACCTTCAGCCGGGGCGAAGCCATCGAATTTCTTCGCTCCACCATCCGGGCCAATCCCGGCGAGGTGGTTCTTTTCGGCATCGGGCCGATGACAAATATCGCCGCGCTCTTCGCCGCCGATGAGGAAATTCCCAAGCTGCTCAAAGGCCTCGTCCTGATGTGCGGCGTGCTCAGCAACCGCGTCAAAGAAATGGAATGGAACGCCCTCGTCGACCCAACCGCCACGGCCATCGTCTACCGCGCCGCGCCCCCCATCCATCGCTCCATCGGACTCGACGTGACGCTGCAAGTCACCATGCCTGCCGACGAAGTCCGGCAAAAATTCCAAACGCCCCTCCTGCGCCCCGTGCTCGATTTCGCCGAGGTCTGGTTCAAGAAGGCCGGGGACATCACCTTCCACGATCCCCTCGCCGCCACCACCATCTTCGACGATGCCATCTGCGGCTTCGAACGCGGCAAGGTCGAAGTCGAATTGAAGAGCGACCGGCTGGCCGGGGCCACCCTCTGGACGCCCGATCCCAAGGGACCGCACGAGTTCGCAACGACGGTAAACTCCGCGCGTTTTTTCGAGCACTATTTCGGCTTCTTCAAATAAAGAACCCCGCCGCAAGAGGCCGTGGCATTGGCCCTTACTGCCCTCCGCAGGAGTAGACAACTTCGCAGCGTGAATATTAATCTACTGGCTTAAGTAAAGGGAATTATCCATGCCCAAAATGGATTAGCGACTTTACAAAACTACAACACGAGGCGAACTTACGCCATGCGGAAGTGGAGCATCATCTTCTGTGCGACAGCATTGGGTTTCCTCGCCCATGCGCAAATCAGCCCGATTTCCACCTCGGCTTCTGCTTCCGCCACGGTCGGCGCCGCGCCCCTTGATCTCCCCGAATCGACCTCCACCACGACGCCGGACAACACGCGTTACCAGAAGATGCCGAACCTGCTCACCGCCTGCGAGGCGCGCCTGAACGCCATGGCCGGCAAGCCGTGTGACATCATCTTCATCGGCGACTCCATCACGGATAATTGGCACAACGCGGGCAAGGACATCTGGGACAAATATTACGCTCCGCGCAACGCGCTCAACTTCGGCATCAACGGCGACAAGACCCAGAATGTCCTCTGGAGGCTTAACAACATGGACGTCCAGAATCTCAAGCCCAAGGTGGCCGTCGTCTTGATCGGAACGAACAACTTTGACAACACCCCTCATGAAATTGCCGACGGCATCAAGGCCGTCCTGCAAAACATTCAGGCCAACTTTGCCGGCGTCAAAATCATCCTCGTCAGCATCCTGCCCAACGACCGCGCCCAGGACAAAATGATGCAGGTCAATTCCATCATCCGCAGCTACGCGGACGACAGCACCATTTACTATCTCAACCTTGTCCCCCTCATGCCCGAGGTCACCACCCCTGCCGCCAACGGCCTGACCTTCACGAATTGGAAAGGGCTCAGCAAAGACCAACTCCACCCCGACGCCGGCGGCTATCAAATCTGGGCCGACGCCATGGAGCCCCTCCTGACCAAATTGCTTGCAGGCCAGTAAGCAGCCCCAACGGGGCTACTGATTGCGCTCGCGATTAGTGTTAACGAGCCCTAGGGAAAACCCGCAATCCCCAAGGGTATTCCCTCACCCATTGTTAGGCAGCCGACGATATTCCCTTATCGATCAAATCCTTCTCACTTTTTCCTTTTATCTCGTCGATGCAAAAGGAAGGGAACAGGTCAACACATGGAAACCAATGGATACATGAGCGACCTCCTTTCCGCATCATGACACCCGTAGCACGAACCCCCGACTCCGTCCCTTACCTGCTGGCGACAACACCAAGGCCCGCGCGATGAGTGCACCACGCATCCTTTTTGTCGACGACGAACCCCTCATCCTCCAGGGCTTCCGCAACTTGCTCTGGAAAAAGCGCAATGAATGGGAACTTGTTTTCGCCAACGGCGGCGAGCAGGCCCTCGAGGAAATGAGCCGGGGTCCGTTCGATCTCGTCATCTCCGACATGCGCATGCCCGGCATGGACGGCGCCACCTTGCTCAACGAAATCAGCGACCGCTATCCCCGCGCCGTGCGCCTCGTCCTTTCCGGACAGGCAGAGCGCAGCGCCATGCTCAAGGCCATCCCCGTTGCGCACCAATATTTGAGCAAGCCTTGCGACGGCTCGACCTTGCGCGCCGCCATCGAGCGAGCGCTCGACCTGCGAACCACGTTCCTGGACGAATCCTTCCGCGGCATCCTCGGAAAAATCACCCAGTTGCCCTCGATGCCGCAGTCGTACCTCGAACTCTCCGAGGCCGTCGCCGATTCCGGGTACAACATCAACCTCATCGCCGAGATCGTCCAGCGCGACCCCGCCATGTCCATCCGCGTTCTTCAGCTGATCAACTCCGCATGCTTTGGTTCACAAATCCAGACCACCTCCATCGTCGAAGCCGTCCGCTTTTTAGGCACAGACCTCCTCAAGGGCCTCGCCCTCATGGGAAACTTCCTGAATGCCGCCGAGTGCAATAAATATGAGGATTTCTGCCTCGACCGGCTCCAGTCCAATTGGATCAGGTCATCCAAACTCGCCCGGCGCTTTCTCAGCGGCTCAGAGCAGGCCGAGGCCGCCTTTAGCGCCACGCTCATCCGGGATATCGGAAGGCTCATCCTCGCCTCCAACCTGCCCGATCAATTCGAAGAAAGCCTCCGCGAAACCAAGGCGACCGGCCTGCCCGCGCACCTCGTGGAGAAGAAAATTTTCGGCACCACCCACGCCGAAATCGGGGCCTACCTCCTCAGCATGTGGGGCCTTCCACTCAACATCGTCGAAAGCGTTGCCCTGCACCACACGCCCCGGCAATTGCCCAAGGGTCCCGCCGAAGTTCTCGCCGCCGTCCACGTCGCCGGAGCCATCACCGATGCCTGGGACATTTCCGATGCCCCCATCGATCCCGCCGCGCACCTCGACCTCGAATTTCTGCAAGCCGCCGGCCTCGCTGAGGAAACCAAGCGTTGGCTCGCCCTGGCAGAAGAGCAAAGAAACGCGCCCTAAAAGACCCATTCTCATGGAGAAAATTTATTCCCAACATCCTGACATCGCTCAGGCCCGAACCGACCTGAAAGAGTCATCGCAAGTGATATGAATATAGACCCGCTCCAAAATCATCGCGTCCTTGTCATCGATGACAACAGGTCCATTCACGACGATTTTCGCAAGATTCTGTCCACCTCGGGGGCAGAGGCTCAGAACTCGGTCGAGGACGCCCTCTTCGGAGAAACGACCGCCCCTCTCCTGCAACTGCCCACCTTCGATATCGATTCAGCCTATCAGGGCCAGGAAGGGGTCGACTTCATCGTCAAAAGCCTTCAGGAAAGCCGGCCCTACGCGATGGCCTTTGTCGATGTCCGCATGCCGCCCGGCATGGACGGCATCGAAACCACCGGCAAAATTTGGGAAAAGTATCCCGACCTGCAAGTCGTCATCTGCACCGCCTACTCCGACTATTCCTGGGACGAGACGCTGCAAAAGCTCGGCTACTCCGATCGCCTGGTCATCCTCAAAAAGCCCTTCGACAACATCGAGGTCCTCCAACTGGCTATCTCGCTTACCGAGAAATGGCGCCTGCACCAACAGGCAAAACTTCGCCTCGTTGACCTCGAACAAATGGTCCAGGAACGGACCCGCGACCTCGAAACGGCAAACACTAGTCTGGCCATGGCCAACCACGAGATGACCCGCGCCAACGGGCGCCTGGCCCAGGAAATGAAGACGCGGCTCCAGATGGAAGTCGAGCTTCGTCAGGCCCAGAAACTCGAATCCGTCGGACGCCTCGCCTCGGGCATCGCCCACGAAATCAACACGCCCGTTCAGTTCGTCGGCGACAGCATCCATTTCCTGCGCGAAGCCACCAACGATCTCATCGGCGTCATCGCCAAACTCAAGGTAGTGCAACAATCCGTCGTCAGCGGCTCCCCCTCAATCGAAGCCGCCAATGAAGCCGCCGCCGCCGAAGCGCAGGCCGATCTCCCCTACCTCCTCGCCCATGTGCCCAAGGCCTTCGACTGCTCGATGGACGGCCTGCATCGCGTGACCACGATCATCCGCTCCATGAAGGAGTTCGCTTATCCAGACGCGAAGGAAATGACTGCGGTCGATCTCAACCGCGCGATCGAAAACACACTGATCATTGCGCGCAACGAATATAAATATATATCCGAGGTCGAGACCCATTTTGGCGAGCTGCCCAACGTGACGTGTTATGCCAGCGACTTCAATCAGGTCATTCTTAACCTTCTGGTCAACGCTGCGCACGCCATCGAAGACGTCGTTAAAGGCACGGACCACAAAGGCCTCATCACCATCCGCACCTCACTCGACGGAGACGATGCTGTCATCTCCGTCACCGACACCGGCTGCGGGATTCCTGAGGATATCCGGGAAAAAATCTTCGATCCCTTTTTCACCACCAAAAAAATCGGCAGGGGCACCGGGCAGGGTCTTTCCATCGCCCACTCCGTCATCGTCGACAAGCACAAGGGTCAACTCTACGCCGAGTCCACCGTGGGCCAAGGCACCACCTTTTTTATTCGCCTTCCCGTCAAAGGGCCGCTGGCAGCCTCCCCGCAGGCAGCGCCCTAGCCGCGACTTCCCAACAAAATTCTCGATGAACCGCAAACCAAACTAAACCAAACCCGGCCTTACGGAATGAATGAATGCCCCACAGCGCGGTCAAGACCAGGCGCAAGCTCCCTGTTAAAAGGCGGCGGCAAAATCCTGGTCGCCTTCCTTGCCCTGGCCGCGTTCTTTCTTGGCAGCCCGCGCGCCGACGCCCAGAGCTCCATGACCGAGTACCAGGTCAAGGCGCTCTTCCTACTCAACTTCATCAAGTATGTCGACTGGCCTTCGGACGCGTTGGCCGGACCAAACGACCCCATCGTCATCGGCACCATCGGCCAAAACGACCTCTATGACGAACTGCAGCATGCCGCGGCAGGCAAAACCATCAACGGTCGCGCCCTCGTCATCAAGCACTTTGCCGACGGCGACGATCTGCGCCCCTGCGCGATTCTCTTCATCAGCTCATCCGAGGACTCCCGCCTGGGCAAAATCATGGCCCAAACCGGCGGCTCCCCCATTTTGACCGTCGGCGAGGACGACGACTTTCTGCAAAAAGGCGGCATCATCAACCTCGACCTTAAGGACAGCAAAATCCATCTCGAAGTTAATTTGAAAGCCGCCCGGCAGGTGAACCTGGAAATCAGCTCGCGCCTGCTGAGCGTCGCCGAAGTGAGGCAGGAATAGACCGGAAAAACCCCATGACCTCGCTGCGCAAAACCTCCATCAAGCACAAGCTGACGCTCCTCGTCCTGCTCACGAGCAGCGTTGCGCTCGCGCTCGCCTGCGCCGCCTTCATGGCCTACGAAGTGACCTCCTTCCGCTCGAAAATGGGAGATAATCTCGCTTCACTCGCTCAAATCATCGGCGATAATTCCTCCGCCGCGCTCGACTTCGGCGACGCCAAGGCCGCGACAGAAACGCTCTCGGCGCTTCACGCAGACCACAACATACGCGGCGGATGCATCTACACCACCAAAGGCGAAATCTTCGCGGTCTATGACCGCCCGAATGACAGCCAGCTATTTTCCGCGCCCGCCCATCCGGGCGAAGGCATCCACTTTAGAAGAAACGTGCTCGAGATTTTTCAGCCCATCGTTCGTGACGGCGAGCAAATCGGAACCGTCTACGTCGCGTCCGACATGTCCGAACTCTACACGCAGCTCAAACTCTACGCGCTCATCTCCATCGGCGTATTTCTTATTTCGGCCCTCGCCGCTCTCATCACCTCTGCGCGTCTTCAGCGCGTCATCACCGGTCCCATCTTCGGCCTGGTCAAGACCGCCCGTGAAGTCACCCTGGAAAAGAATTATTCCGCGCGCGCCGTCAAGCAAAGCGACGACGAACTCGGCGTCTTGATCGACTCCTTCAACGAAATGCTGCGCCAGATTCAGCAGCGCGACGCCGACCTGCAAAAGTCCCGCGCCGAACTCGAGCACCGCGTGGCCGAGCGCACCCAGGAAGCGGTCGCCGCCCTCTCCCTCATCAATGCCACCCTTGAATCTACCACCGATGGCGTCATCAGCATCGATACGTACGGAATGATCACGAGCTATAACCAGAAATTCTTCGACGTCTGGCAGCTTCCGCCTGAAGCCAAGACATACAAGGACGTCAACAAACTAAGAGACCTCTTTTTGCCAAAAATCAAAGACCCCGTCGCTTATATGGCCGAAGTTAAGGCACTCTACGCCGATCCGGAATCAGAAGGCTTCGGCGTCATGGAGTTGAACGACGGCCGGGTTTTCGAACGCTATTCAAAACCGCAGCGTATCGGCAATAAAAGCGTGGGCCGCGTCTGGTGTTTTCGTGAAATCACCGAGCGTCGACGCGCCGAACTCGAGCTCGCCTATGAGCGCGACCTGCTCCGCACCCTGCTCGATAACTCCCCCGATCGAATTTACTTCAAGGACGAACAGTCCCGCTACATCAAGGCCAGCGCTTCCATCGCTCAAGCCTTTGGCCTCAAAACGGTCGACGAATTGCTCGGCACCACCGACTTCAACTATTTCGACGGCCCCCGCGCCCGGACCGTCTTCGACGACGAACGGAAAATCATCCGCACCGGTCAACCGATCATCGACCAAATGGAAATCGAAACGTCGAAGGACGGACAAAAACGCTGGGTTCTCTCCAGCAAACTGCCCTACCGCGATAAAAGCAAGGAAATCATCGGCACCATCGGCATCTCCAAGGACGTCACCGCCATCAAGGAAACCGAAATCAAACTCGAGCAGATGCACAAGCAACTGCTCGAAACTTCCCGCCATGCCGGCATGGCCGAAGTCGCCACCAGCGTCCTGCACAATGTCGGCAACGTCCTCAACAGCCTCAACGTCTCCTCCATCCTCGTCACGGATCGCGTCAAGAAGGCGAAAATCCTCAACTTCACCAAGACCGTCGCCATGCTCAACGAGCACGCCACCGATCTCGGCGCCTTCCTCACCGCCGACATTAAAGGCAGGCAAATCCCCGGCTACCTCAACCAATTGGCGGAACACTTCACCGCCGAGCAGGCCTCCGTCCTCAAGGAACTCGGCCTCCTCCACCAAAACATCGAGCACATCAAAGACATCGTCGCCATGCAGCAGAGCTACGCGAAAATTTCCGGTGTGGTCGAGTTCGTGAACGCGCCCGACATGGTCGAGGACGCGCTGCGCATGAACACCGGCGCCTTGCAACGCCACGGCGTCGAACTCATCCGCGAATACGAGGACGGGCCGCCGATCGAAATCGAAAAGCACAAGGTTCTCCAGATCCTCGTCAACCTCGTCCGCAACTCCAAATACGCCTGCGACGAATCGGGCCGGGCCGACAAAGTCATCCGCGTCCGCATCACGCAGCAGGCCGACACTGTCACAATCGCCATCATCGACAACGGCGTCGGCATCCCCGCGGAAAACATGGACCGCATCTTCAATCACGGCTTCACCACGCGCAGGGACGGCCACGGCTTCGGCCTCCACAGCGCCGTGCTCGCCGCCATCGAAATGGGCGGTTCGCTCACGGCCCAAAGCGATGGCCGCGGTCAGGGCGCCACCTTCACCCTGGAGCTGCCTCGCGCGCCCAAGGAACTTTCCAAATGAACAAACGGCCCATCCATAAAATCAACCGGCGCATTCTCGTCATCGACGACAATCCATCGATCCACGAGGACTTTTGCAAAATTCTCGCCCCGGCGGAATCCCCGCGCGCGACCCTGAAGCTGACAGAATCCCTCCTCTTCGGCGTTCCGGAAACCACCAACATCCAAGCCTCCTTCGAAGTCAGCTGCGCCAGTCAGGGACAGATCGCGGTGACCATGATCATGGAGGCCCGGAACGAGGGCCGGCCCTACGCCCTTGCCTTTGTTGACATGCAAATGCCTCCCGGATGGGACGGCGCCAGGACCATGCAGGAAATCCTCCAGGTTGATCCCGAAATCCAAATCGTCGTCTGCACCGCTCACGCCGACCACCCCTGGCCGCATCTCTTCAAATCGCTCGGCGACCGGTGCCTCAATATTTTGGCCAAGCCCTTCGACACGCAGGACGTGTTGCGCCTCGCCAACAAACTCACGGAAAAATGGTCCACCATTCGCCGCCTGGCGAACGCCAGCCTCAACGCATGAACCCATAAAAAAGAGGAAGAGCCCATGCATCCTATGTTCCCACTGAAAATCAAACCGGTTTCGCCGCACTTCATCGTCTGCGTTCTCGTCGGCTTCATTATCACCATTTCCATCAGCCGGGCCCAGGCGGACGACTCCGCTGCCGGCGCCTCCACCAACGCTCCCTCCAGCATCGCCCCCGCCGCCAAATCAACCCGACCCGCTCCCAGCTCCGACGCCTCCATCGGCGTGATGAGCATCGACGATCTGCTCAACGTCACCGTCACCTCCGCCGGCCAGAAAGAGCAAAAGCTCTCCGACGTCGCCGCCGCCATGACCGTCCTCAACTCCGACGATATCCGCCGCTCCGGCGCGACCACCATCCCCGATCTCCTCCGCTACGTTCCCGGCGTTGAGGTCGGTGAAGCGAATAATACCGATTACGCCGTAACCATCCGTGGTTTGGGCGGGGTCTACGCCGCCAACCTCCTCGTGCTCGTGGACGGACGTTCCATCTACGACCCCATTTTCGGCGGGGTCGACTGGGAATATCAGCGCATGATGATGGATAACATCGACCGCGTCGAAGTCATCCGCGGCCCGGGCGCGACCATCTGGGGCGCCAATGCCGTCAACGGCGTCATCAACATCATCACCAAGGACGCCGCCGACACCCAGGGCGGTTTTGTCAGCGGCCTCTATGGAACGAAGGACCAGGGAAGCGGCGAATTCCGCTACGGTTTGCAGCCGGTCAAAGACCTCAGCTTGCGGATTTACGGCCAGTACGACAACGTCGCCTCCAACGACACCCTCCCTGGAGCAGGCTCCGGCTTCGACGGGCAGGAGAATGGTCTTATCGGTTTCCGTGCCGATTACCGTCCCGACGCCGACGATCATTACCGGCTATCCAGCGACGCCACACAGACCCGGGCCGGAAACGAACTTTTTGGGTTCACCGCGACCCCCGCCCTTACCGAGATCGGTGACGAGGAAAACGTCAATTTCGTCTACGAACACAATTTCGAAGCAGAGAACCAACTCACCGTGCAAAGCTATTACGACCACGTCCGTCGCAGCAGCGATCCGTCCGACTTGTTCTCCGATCAAATCGTCCAGACCTTTGACGTGCAGGCTCGCCACACCCTTCCCATCAACATCCTGCCCATCAAACAGGAACTCACTTACGGCGCCGAATATCGCCAGGTCGACTGCCAGTTGAGCAACACCGGAATCATCACCTGGCTTGGTGGCAGGGACGATCAAACCGTCAGCCTGTTTGCACAAACCGACATGCACCTCATCGACGATGTCCTCACCCTGACCATGGGCACGAAATACGACCACAACGATTATACCGGAAATGAGCTGCAACCGTCCGCCCGGCTGCTCTGGAAAATCGACGGCAAAAATTCCCTCTGGTGGTCGGTTTCACGCTCCGTGCGGGAGCCTGCCGTGCTCCAGTACAATGCCATCGCTCCCGGCTCGGTCGCTGGTAATACCAATTTGAAATCAGAAGAGGAAATCGCCTACGAAATGGGCTATCGGGTCGCCCCCGTCAGTTGGCTTTCCCTCGATATCGCGGGATTTTATAACAATTACACCAACCTTTTTTCCACCTATTTCCCCCCCGGCTCTTATGTCCCGACTTACGAGCAATTTCAAAAAGCGCAAACCTACGGAGTCGAGCCGTCATTCACCGCCCAGATCCAGCCCTGGTGGAAGTTAACTGGAAGCTACAGCCTGCTCAGCTTTCAAGCTGATAACTCCAGCATACCCAGCGGTTACACCGTACTCGGCAGCCCCCTGCAAACCGTCGATCCACAAAACGAATCCTCTCTTCGTTCCTCTTTCGATCTTCCCAACAACGTCGATCTCGACCTCGGTGGTCGCTACGTCGACCGAATCGCCGGCGCCAACGGCTATTTCGCCGCCGACGCCCGCATCGGCTGGAGACCCAGCAAAAATTGGGAAATATCGGTCGTGGGACAAAATCTTCTCGCCGGCAAACACCTCGAAAATCCCGACCAATTCGGCAACGCCGTCTACGTCGGCCCCGAAGTCTACGGCAAAGTCGTCTTCAAATTCTAACCCGTATATATGGAGGGCCAGACCCTGCCTTCCCCTCTGCCTTCCCCTCTGCCTTCCCCTCTGCCTTCCCCTCTGCCTTCCCCTCTGCCTTCCCCTCTGCCTTCCCCCTCTTCAGTCCTCCGCGCGAAACTCCTTCAGTCCCCTCACCGAAAATGCAGTTGACAACCCTTCTTTTCCATAGCTATAAGTGTTAGTTAGCACTAACATTTAGAAGCATGTCTACCAACGAAGCCCAAGCTCCCTTTGCCCTCGAAGCTGCTGCTCCCAACGTCAACGTTGAAGACGTCAAACGGGCCCATGACCGCCGCCACGTCCAGCGCAAACGGGCCGGACGCCGCTCGTGGTCGCTTCTCTGGCTGCTCATCGGCCCCGGCATTCTCGTCATGCTCGGCGAAAACGACGGCCCGAGCATGATCTCCTACGCCACCACCGGCGCGACCTACGGCATCGGCTTCTTCCTCCCCTTCATCGCCCTCACCTTCATCATGGCTTACATCGTGCAGGAAATGACCGTCCGCCTCGGCGCCGCCACCAAACGCGGCCACGCCGAATTGATCTACGAACGCTTCGGCCCTTTCTGGGGTTTTTTCGCCATGAGCGATCTCGTCGTTGGCAACCTGCTTACGTTGGTCACCGAATTTATTGCCATTCGAGCCGGCCTCGGCTTCTTCGGCGTCGGCCCCGTCGTCGCGGTGCTGGGGGCCCTTCTCGTCAATATCGCCGTCGTGCTCACGCGCCGCTACTGGACATGGGAACGCATCGTCCTCTGCCTGGCCGCGTTCAATCTCCTTTTCGTCCCCGTCGCCATCCTGGCCCATCCGGTCAGCAGTGAGGTGCTCCGTTCCTTCTTCACCTGGGGCCCCCTCCCCGGCGGAGTCACCGGCGGATTTTTCCTCCTCATCATGTCCAACATCGGTGCCACCGTCACACCCTGGATGCTCTTCTTTCAGCAAAGCGCCGTTGTCGACAAAGGCATGACCACCGCCGACATCCGCCATGGCCGCATCGATACCGCATTGGGCGCAACGCTGGCCGCCGTCGCCGCCATCGCCACCGTCATCGCCACCACCCCGCTCTTCCTCCACCATGTCGACGCCTCCAGCCTGCAAGGCGCCGACTTTGCCACCGCCCTCATCCCCTACGTCGGGAACATCGGCGCGACCCTCTTCGCGCTCGGCCTGTTCCAGGCCGGACTCGTCGCTTCGCTCACCATCTCCCTGTCGTCGGC
>Ga0302319_10012323_pt1 | contig 16132 bp, 11 predicted proteins | sample Bog_T0_2_FD_203319 | JGI IMG/M metagenome (GOLD analysis project Ga0302319, IMG submission 203319) | Peat permafrost microbial communities from Stordalen Mire near Abisko, Sweden - Bog_T0_2 | ecosystem: Environmental > Terrestrial > Soil > Wetlands > Peat | place: Sweden: Abisko, Stordalen Mire...
TGATCCGCGGCGGGAGCCTGGAGAATGCGGTGGTCGTTCGGGGGGATTCCGTCCTGAGCAAGGAGCCGCTGCGGTTTCGCGACGAATTTGTCCGGCACAAGATCCTGGATATCATCGGAGACCTCGCTCTTTTCGGGCGTCCCATCCGCGGACACGTCATCGCGGTGAAGCCCGGCCACGGCCCCAATACCGATCTCGCCCGGCTTGTCGCCAAACAGTGCGCGCGGACGATGGCGCTGGTGCCTCCTTCCATGACGCCCAAGGGCGGAGACGTGCTCGACGTCAATGACGTCATGAAGCTGCTCCCGCACCGCTATCCATTCCTGCTCGTGGATCGCTTGCTGGGCCTCGATAGCGATATGCGATGCACGGGAGTAAAATCCGTGACGATCAACGAACCCTATTTCCAGGGGCATTTCCCCGGCCATCCCATAATGCCGGGAGTCCTCCAGCTCGAATCCATGGCGCAGGTGGGAAGCATCCTGCTTCTTCGCCAGCCCGGCAATGCGGGAAAAATCGGCTTCTTTATGAGCGCCGATGGGGTGAAATTCCGCAAGCCGGTGGTCCCAGGCGACACCCTTTTCATCGACGTGGAAGTCACTCAGCGCAAGCGCTTGATCCTGAAGTGCAAGGGACGCTGCACAGTGAATGGAGAGGTGGTGAGCGAAGCCGAGCTGATGTTTGGTCTTGTGGACTCGTGAGCGCCTCGACGATCCACCCCACGGCGATCATCGATCCCGTTGCGCACATCGGCGAGGGATGCGAAATCGGCCCTTATTGCGTCATCGGCCCCGATGTCGAGCTCGGGCCGCAGTGCTGGCTCCAGCACCACGTCAGCCTGAACGGGCCGAGCAAGATCGGACGCGGCAACCGATTTTTCGCGTTCAGTTCCATCGGCCAGCGCACGCAGGATCTCAAGTATGTCGGCGAACCCACGCATCTTTCCATCGGAGATGGGAATTGTTTTCGTGAAGGCGTCACCGTCCATCGCGGCACCGCTCCGGGTTCGGTGACGCGGATCGGCGATAATGGAAACTTTCTTGCCTACAGCCATATCGCCCACGATTGCACCGTGGGGAATTCCGTTATTTTTTCCAACAATGGCACGCTGGCCGGACACGTGGAAGTGGGGGATCACGCGGTCGTGGGCGGCCTGTGCGCGGTGCATCAGTTTTGCCGCATCGGGGCGTATGCCCTCACCGGCGGCTGCTCGAAGATCGTCCAGGACGTGCCGCCCTTCATGATCGCCGATGGCAATCCCGCCGAAATCCGCAGCTACAATCGCGTGGGCCTCGAGCGGCACGGCTTTAGCCCGGAAATTCAGCGGCAGATCCGGGAGGCTTATCGCATCATCTACCGTTCCGCACTGAACCTTCAGCAGGCCGTGGAGCAGATTCGGGCCGAATTGCCCCAGTCTCCCGAAATCGCCCGCCTCGTCGCGTTTGTCGTGAGCAGCCCGCGCGGCATTATTAAATAGGCGCGCCAAGTTCCGCGCTCCCGGTCCGACCGGTCCGACAAGTCTGACCGGTCCGACCCGTGCGAGCGCCATCCGCATGCATTGTTGCTTGCTCATTGGCTCGCGGCCCCCTATCCGAATAAGCGCATGTCCGAACGATTCGCAGTCTTGAACGATGATCGTCTCAATGCGATTCGCCCGATTATCACGGCGCGGTTGCATGAAGCCGCTGGCCTCGTCGGGGGAGGCGCGTTCGAGGAGTTCTTCGATGGCACGATGCAGGCCCTGCTCCGGGATGGGCTGAATCGCATCCAGGCGCACGAGGGCACGGTCTGGCTGCTGGATCCGACCCGCACTTTTCTCATGCCGCGTTTCAATACGGGGCCAAGCGCTTCGGAGTTCGTGGGCCGATTCCGGCAGAGCCTGCGCGCCGGCATGATCAGCATGGTCGTGGCCACCGAGCAGCCGATCTGCGAAAACGATGTCCAAAAGAATCTGCAACAAGACAAGACCCTGGATCGCCAGCTCGGTCTGCTGACCTGCTCCATGATCGCGGTGCCGTTTTATTTTACGGATGAAATGCGCGGCGTGATTTCCGGGGTCCGCCTGAAAGCCGCAGGGGAAGCCAATGAGCCTCCGGGTTTTGGCGTCGAAGATTTGGAAACCCTCCAGCTCACCACCACCGTCCTCACGCGAATGATCGAATACCGCCTCCTTTCTCTGGTGTTGGGAAGAGAGGGCCTCGGATGAAGACATGGATTACCCCGGAAGAAGCCATCGAAGCGATTCAGCGCGGCAGCGGAAAGGGTGTGAAAGTAGCGGTCCTCGATTCGGGAATCGAGGCGCTTCATCCGGCGCTTCGCGGTCTGGAATTGACCGATGATCTCGCGATCGTGGCGGATGGCATGAAGCTGAAACAGGTGCCCGGCGATGGGCGCGACTTATTCGGCCACGGCACCGCCATCGCCAGCATCATTCGCGCAACTGCGCCCGAAGCCGAGATCGGCAGTTTCCGGGTGCTCGGCGAAGCGCTTTCCTCCCGGACCGCCATCATTCTCGAGGGCGCGCGCCTGGCGATCGAAAAGGGCTACAATATCCTGAATTGCAGCCTGGGCTGCGGCGTGCCCGAACACGTGCTTCGCTACAAGGATTGGGTGGACGAAGCCTACATCAAGGGAGTGCATGTCGTGGCCGCCTGCAACAACTCGGATTTCACGCGGCCCGAGTGGCCGGCGTTCTTTACCTCGGTGCTGACCGTCAACATGGCGCGGACCGAGAAAAATGGAGACCTTTATTACCGGCCCGGTCACCTCGTGGAGTTTGCGGCCGCCGGGGTCGATGTCGAGGTCGCCTGGTCGGGCGGGGCCATGAAAAAAGTCACCGGCAGCAGCTTTGCGGCGCCCCGCGTGACCGGCATGCTCGCGTGTTTGCTCTCGGAGCAGCCGGGGATTGCGCCACTTCAGGCGAAGGCGCTTTTCCACCGGCTCGCCCGCCCCTGGACGCCAATCGTCGGCGCGTTTAACTGCCGTTAGCGGTTCGGCCGCGCGGCCTGTGCTCGTTGCGCGTCCTCCCTCCTGCTCTACATTCGGCAGGATTCAGCCTCGGATATCTCCCACCCCGGACGATCCGCCATCCACGATTCCTTTTTGCCGTTTGCGACATCGCGCCTTTCCTGATTCATTTCCCGCCCCACTTTCATTGCCATGAGCGCCGAACGCCGCAAACCATACCCCTTTGACCAGATCGAGCCCAAAAGGCAGGCGCTTTGGGAGGCCACGCGCCCTTTTCACGCGACGAACCCAGGGGACCCCGGCTTCGACCCCGCCAAACCGAAATACTTCGTCATGGATATGTTCCCATATCCCAGCGGCGAAGGCCTGCACGTAGGGCATCCGGAGGGTTACACGGCCACCGATATCATTGCGCGCTACAAGCGCATGCGCGGGTTCAATGTGCTGCATCCCATGGGCTGGGACGCCTTTGGCCTGCCCGCGGAGCAGTATGCGATCAAAACCGGCCAGCACCCCGCCGTCACCACCGCCCGCAACATCGCGAAATTCAAGAAACAGCTCCAGGACATCGGCTTCGCCTACGATTGGCAGCGCGAGGTCAATACCACCGATCCGGGCTATTTTCGCTGGACGCAGTGGATCTTCCTCCAAATCTACCATGCGTGGTTCAATCCCGTCACCCAGCGCGCGGAACCCATTTCCACCTACAAAGGCGAAAACCCCGATGAAGCGCGGCTGGCGTATATCGGTGAAGCGGCGGTGAATTGGTGCCCCGCCCTTGGGACCGTGCTCGCCAACGAAGAGGTCATCGATGGCAAAAGCGAAGTCGGGGGCCATCCCGTGGAACGCCGGCCCATGCGCCAGTGGAAATTGCGCATCACGGCCTACGCGCAGCGGCTCATCGATGAACTGGATGGCCTGGATTGGCCGGAGTCTATTAAGCTACTCCAGCGCAATTGGATAGGACGCAGCGAAGGCGCTGAGGTGCGCTTCCCCGTCGCCGATTCCGACGAGACGATCACCGTCTTCACCACCCGGCCCGACACCCTCTATGGCGCCACTTACATGGTGCTGGCGCCCGAGCATTCTCTCGTGGACCGGATCGTCACCGAGGAGCAATGGCCCGCGGTGCGCGAATACCGGGAGCGGACCGCCCGGAAGAGCGACCTCGAACGCACCGAGCTGGCGAAGGAGAAAACGGGTGTCTGGACCGGCGCCTTCGCCGTGAATCCGGTCAACGCCCAGCGCATCCCCATCTGGATCGCCGATTACGTGCTGCTCGGTTATGGCACGGGCGCGATCATGGCCGTCCCCGCGCACGACGAACGCGACTGGGAATTCGCCCGCAAATATGCCCTGCCCATCCGCGAAGTGGTGAGCGCCTCGCCCTCCCTCGGTCTCGGCGGCGGTGGCGTGTGCGAAGCGGAGCCGTTGGAATGCTTGCCGGGAGAAGGATTTGCGATCCACTCAGGCCCGCTCGACGGCCTCCCGACGGCCGACGCCAAACGCGAGATCAGCCGCCTGCTGGAGGAGCAGGGCCTGGGAAGAAAAACCATCAATTTCAAACTGCGCGACTGGCTCTTTTCCCGCCAGCGCTACTGGGGCGAGCCCTTTCCCATCGTTTGGGAAGACGGCCATCACCGCGCCATCGGCGAAGAGGAATTGCCCTTGCTGCCACCCGCCCTCGAGGACTTCAAACCCACCGGCACCGGCGAGCCCCCGCTCGCGAAAGCCACCGAATGGCTCCGCTACTCGGAAAAGGCCACCCGCGAGACCAATACCATGCCCCAATGGGCCGGCTCCTGCTGGTACTACCTCCGCTACATCGACCCGAACAACAGCACCCGCTTCGTCGGCCGGGAAGCCGAACGCTACTGGATGGCTGGCGCTTCCGAGAATCCTCAATCCTCAATCTCCAGTCCGAAACCGCAGACCACCGCAACTCCTCCCGTCCAGCAGTCGTCTGACGCGCCCACCAATCCGAATTCCGAAATCCGAAATCCGCAATCGAAAGGCGGCGTCGATCTCTACGTCGGCGGCACTGAACACGCCGTCCTGCATCTGCTTTACGCCCGCTTCTGGCACAAGGTGCTGTTCGATCTCGGCCATGTCAGCACCCTGGAACCCTTCCAGCGTCTCGTGAACCAGGGCATCATTCTGGGCGAGGATGGCCAAAAAATGTCCAAAAGCCGGGGAAATGTGGTCAATCCGGACGACGTCATCGCCGGCTATGGCGCGGATGCCTTGCGCTGTTACGAGATGTTCATGGGACCCCTCGAACAGACCAAACCGTGGTCCATGACCGGGGTCGAGGGCGTTTCGCGGTTTCTCGCGCGCGTCTGGCGCCTGGCGATGGAGGAAAACCAGGCTGGCGAGTGGAATCCTTCGCCGGCCGTTCAGGACGTGGAGCCGGATAAAGCGCAACTCAAGGTCATCCACGCCACCATCAAGAAGGTGGGCGAAGACATTGAGTCGCTGAGCTTCAATACCGCCATCGCGCAGATGATGATTTTCGTGAACGCCTTCACGAACGCCAATCCGCGTCCGCGTTCCGCCGTTCGCGCCCTGCTCCAGGTGCTCAATCCCTTCGCGCCTCATCTGACCGAGGAACTGTGGGAGCGCCTGGGCTGCGACGATGCTGGCGCCCGCCCCCTCGCCGCCGAGCCCTGGCCTTCCCATGAAGAGCGATTCCTGATCGAGGACGAAGTAGAGATCGTCCTCCAGGTGAATGGCAAGCTGCGCGACAAGATTGTCGTCCCGAAAGACGCCTCGAAGGAGGCCATCGAGGCCGCGGCGAGGAATAGCGCGAAAATCGCCGAGTGGACAGCGGGGAAGGAGATCCGGAAAGTGGTGGTCGTGCCGGGGCGACTGGTCAATCTGGTGGTTGATTAATCCTCTTTTCGATTCGATGGTGAAAAAGTAATTCAAATCCGCTTGGTAAATCAGCGCTTTGACGCAACTTTTGCAGAAATTTGGCGTTCCCAATCAAATGACTCGCAATCGATTAATCCTCCTGTTGACCGTTTTCGTCCTGATGGTTGGGAATTTTATCTACAACATCTGGTGGCATCGGGGCTTGATCACGATTCACTCGAAGAAGGATCCCCTCTCGAAGGTGATCCGCCAGATCGAAAGGCAGGGCCACGTGACGCTGGCCACCAATATCGATCCTTCCACCCCCGTGAATATGTGGGTGAATGAGGTGACCCTGGCCGATGCAATGGAAACCCTGAGCGTGGTCACGGAATCGCGCTGGAGGCTTGCGTATTTGGTGGCGGGCGATCAATCGGCCATCCGCGGAGCGATCGGTACACTCACCTCGGGCCAGAAACCGGAGGGCTGGAAGACGGTCTACTATCCTCTGAATCCCATGATGACGCCCGCGCGTGGTGAAGAGCAGGAAGAAGTGCCGGTCGATCCGCGAAAAGATCCGTGGAATGTGAAGCCCGTCAAGGAGCCCACGGCCCAGGCGTATCTTGAACAAGCGGCCCGGAGCGTAGCGGCCAGCTTTATGTTCCCCGAGAATTGGAATCCGACGGTGAAGTCCCCGCCGAAATCGGGCCCCATCACCAGCTCTCTGCCAAGGCTCGCCAGTGCGGCCAGAGGCAAGTATGAGGAGGTCTTTCTGCTCCAGAAGCGCCAGCAGCGGGCGGGCCGCGGCGAACGGCCCGAGGGCGAAGGCGAAGGTGGACCGCGATTTGCCTCCAATGACGACGAAGGAGGACGCCGCCGCGGTTTTGGACGTGACAATGAAGCCATGCAAGAGCGCTTGCAGGCGGAACTGGACAAGATGTCGGCGGAGCGCAGGGCTGCCGCGGAAAAGGAATTGAATGCGCGCAAGGCCTTCTTCGACAGCCTGCGCGATTTAACGGATGACCAGAGAAACGCAAAGATTCAGCAGTTTATGAATCAGCCGGAGAACCAGAATCGCATGGATAACGCCCAGGCCAATCGCGATGCCCGGAGCAGTCCCGACCAGAGGGCGGGGCGGGCGGATGGTTATCTCTCGAACAAAGCAGCCATGACCGGGGGCGCAAAGCCTTGAAGAGGCCGGTTTCGAGTTACGCGCTGGCGTTTACCTTGGTTGAGCTGCTTTGCGTCATCGCGATTATCGCGCTGCTGGCCGGTTTGCTCATTCCGGCCACCGGCACGGTCATCCTTCGCGCCAAAAACATGAAATGCTTGAATAACCTCAAGCAAATCGGGATAGCCGCGAACGCGGCGGCCAACGATAACAATGGGTATTACCCGATCATCGCGATCGACGTCGGCACCCAGGCCGTTCTCCCGGATTCCATCGGGAATTCGGGCAACATTAAGAATATGGTTCAGGCGCTGATCCCCTACGGCGTTAGCCAGCAAACATTTCAATGTCCGCTGGATATGCCTCCGGGGCCCGATAACTACGATAGCACTCTTACGCTGACCGGTTGCAATTCCAGCTACATGTGGGCGCCTTATTCCGAGGGCGAATCCACATCCGTCATCACGAGATACACGAGGCGCGGCGCATTTCCGCGGCCCCCGTCGCGCATCGTCCTGGCGAGTGACTGGCAGCCAGTCCATTTAAATAGCCTTGGTGGGTCGGTAGCCGCCGGGTACGCGAATAATATCTACGCGGTCTATGCGGACGGGCATGCTGCCAGCACCAGTCATGGATATTACACCCCGGCCAGCGGGGCGACCACGGCCCCCGCTCCCTAAGCGGGCGCTCAAGGCTTGCGGGACTCCCATGGGCATGAAGCGGCTGATCGAAAACAGGGCTCGATTCAAGCCGGATGGTCGAAGCCGCGCTTAATCCGGGCATTGTCTCGGCGCTGGCTTGCCTCTAGCTTCCTGGAAGGCATGCTCCGCTCTTCTCATTCCCTCCGGCGATTTTCCACGGTTCTCTCCGTTTTGGCCGCTTTGTGCGGCGTCCTTTCGCAGACCGCCTGCGAGCGCAAGGATCCCTTGGCCGAACGGAAATTCCAACTCCTGGTCGAGGAAAACCAGCGGCTGGGGGCGGCGGTGATCGCTCTCGATCCATCGCAATCAGGAAAAGTGGGTTCCGGCGCCGCGGATGTCACGCCGGAAAACGCTGGGAAACTCTCCGCCGAAAACGACCGCCTTCGGGAAATTTTGACCCAGAGCGAGCGGCAAAAAGCGCTCGCGGCCAACAAGACTCAGCGCGAGGAGATTGAGCGGGCGGTCGTGGCCATCCGCGGGCTCAAGTTTCTCTCGCCAGTCGATTACAGCGTCCTCAGCCGGAAGCAAATCCGGGAGACAATCTCCGGCAAGCTCGCCGAAGTGTTTTCCGAGCAGGAGTTCAAGAACATGACCGAGGCCATGGCCGCCATCGGTCTCCTGCCTCCGGGCTATCCCCTGCGCGAGAAATACATCGATCTCCTCGGCGAACAGGTCGCCGCCTTCTTCGATCAGCACTCGCACAAGCTTTTCATGTACGAGGATGCGTCGCTCGATAACGCGCAGAATCGCGTCATCCTCGCGCACGAACTCACGCATGCTTTGCAGGACCAGCACTTCGGCCTCAAGCGGATGCCCCTCGAGATCAAAAACAATGACGACCGCGCCAACGCATCGAGCGCGCTGGTGGAAGGCGACGCCACCCTCGTGATGAGCGAGTACATGCTCAAAAACATGTCCCGGCAGATGTTCAAGGACAGCATGGTCGCCTCCGTCGCGCAGAACATGAGTCAGCTCGCGACCGCGCCCCGCTACCTGCGCGAGATGCTCGTCTTCCCTTATCTGCGCGGCCAGGAATTCTGCGCCGCGCTATTTGCCCGCGGGGGCTATGAGGCGGTGTCCGCGGCCTATGCGAACCCGCCCAGCTCCACGGCCCAGATTCTGCATCCGGAAAAGTATCTCGCCAATCCCCGGGAGGATCCCATCGCCATCGAGTGGCCGGATCTTTCGGTGAAAGGGGAGAAGCCCATCGCCGATAACACCGTCGGAGAAATGGGCATCCGCGTTCTCTTTACCGAATGGGTGGATGCGCCCACGGGCGAGCTGGCCTCCGATGGCTGGCGGGGAGACCGCTACCTCTATTTCGCGGGCGGACACGCCCTCCTCTGGAAGAGCGTGTGGGCCAGCGCCCAGGACGCCTCGGAATTCTTCGAGGCGGAAAAGAAGCTCCTCGAAAAGCGCGATCACCCGGCGGCGCCGCGTTCCGGCGAACGCTCCTACGAAGCCGACGCCCCCCGAGCCCTTCGTCTCCGCCAAACGGACGCGAATGAAGTCATCCTCATCGATGCCGCCAACGCCGATTGGGCCAAGGCGCTGGAAAGCCTGCGCTAGAGCGCCCCCTTTGTCTCAAAACAGCGTCATCTGCGGCTTCATCGTGGCGAGAGCTTTGGCCGCCTTGACCTTGCCCCGCGGCTTTCCGTGGATGGGCGGCGGCGGGGCTTCCGCCAGCGCGGGCCGGCCTTCCGCGTTGAGTTCGTGCTGCTCCAGGTTCGAGAGGATTTCCTTCGCCCGCGCGACGATGGAGGCGGGCAGACCGGCGAGCCGCGCCACTTGGATGCCATAGCTTTTGTCCGCTCCGCCCTTGATGATCTTTCGGAGAAAGATGATCTGGTCGTTCCATTCCCGGACGGCCACGTTGTAGTTTCGCACGCCCGCGCGGGTCATCTCCAGTTCGGTCAGTTCGTGGTAGTGCGTGGCGAAAAGCGTCCGGGCCTTCACAGTATCGTGGAGGTATTCCGCCACGCTCCAGGCGATGGACAAGCCGTCGAATGTGGAGGTGCCGCGCCCGATCTCATCGAGAATGACCAGGCTCCGGGCCGTGGCGTTGTTCGTGATGTTCGCGGTCTCGTTCATTTCCACCATGAACGTCGATTGCCCTTTCGAGAGATCGTCGTTTGCCCCCACCCGCGTGAAGATCCGGTCCGCAATGCCGATCTCGGCGCTCCGCGCGGGAACAAAGCTCCCGATTTGCGCCATGAGCACGAGCAGGGCGACCTGCCGGATGTAGGTCGATTTGCCGGCCATGTTTGGCCCCGTGAGAATCAGCAGGCGATTCTTATCTCCATCCAGTTCCACGTCGTTCGGGACGAATTTCTCCTCCACCAGCGCCTGGTCCAGCACCGGATGGCGTCCATCGGTGATACAAATCGGCAGATCCTCGGTCAGCGTCGGGCGGCAATATCCGAAAAGGCGCGCCGCTTCGGCGAGCGCGCATAACACGTCGAGCGTTGCGATCGCCGAAGCCGTGGCCTGGAGCGGGCCGAGTTCGGCGAGCGCCGAATCGCGCACCTGAATGAAAAGCTCATACTCCAGCGCTTTCGACCGCTCGTCCGCGCCGAGGATCTTGCCTTCCGCCTCCTTCAACTCCGGCGTGATGAATCGTTCGCCGGTCGCCACCGTCTGCTTCCGATGCCAGGTCTGCGGCACCGCGTGCAGATTGGATTTCGTGACCTCGATGAAGTAGCCAAACACCGACGTGTAGCGGACTTTCAAGGATTTGATGCCCGTCTCATCGATGGCGCGCTGCTGGAGCTGCGCAATCCAATCCTTGCCGTCGCGCGCCGCGGAACGCAGTTCATCCAATCCCTCGAAATAGCCATCGCGAAACATGCCGCCCTCCCGGGTCAATGCGGGAGGCTCTTCCACGATCGCCTTGGTGAGCAAATCCACGAGGTGCCGCAGCGGATGCAAATCGAGGAGGATGGCGCCGCACAGGCTGGCGCGCTCGGCGGAAGGATCCGGCAGCGCCTCCAGGCTCGCGCCTTGATTCAACGCCTCCAGATCGTCCTTCAAAGCCGGGATTTCCTCGAGCGAAGTGCGCAGCACCAGCAAATCGCGCGCATTCCCGCCCATCTGCGTCAGACGCCCGACGGTCCGCTCCATATCGCGGATGGATTTGAGCGTTTCCCGGAGTTTGCCGAGCAGGTAGGAATCGGCCAGCAGACTGGCGATGGCATCCTGCCGTTCGCGGAGCGCGGCGCAGTCGCAGAGCGGATGGAGAATCCAGTCGCGCAGCTTGCGCGCGCCCATTGGCGTCACCGTCCGGTCGAGCGCTCCGAGCAGACTGGTGTCCCGGCCGCCGCCGCGTCCCTGCACGAGCTCCAGATTTCCCTGCGTGGCCGCATCCACGATCATGAACTGCGAATCGTGATAGGCCGTGAGCCGCCTGACGTGGCCCAGGGAGCGCCGCAGTTCCGTCTTTAAATAGTGCAGGATCGCCCCGGCGGCGCCGACCGCCAGGGGCAGCGCCTCGCAGCCGAAGCCATCCAGCGATTGCACCTTGAAATGCTCGCGAAGGCTGAAATAGGCCTGCTCGTGGAGGAAGCTGTAGCCATCCCGCGCCACCACGCCGCGAATCTCCCGAAACTGGTCGGCCTGTTCCTCGCTGACCAGGACTTCCGCGGGCTGAACCCGCGCGAGTTCGTCGGCCAGCTCCCGCTCGCCCGCCAGTTCCGTCAGCCGAAAATCACCGGTCGTCAGATCGATGAAGGCAAACCCGTATCCCTCCTTCGGCCCCGCATGGATCGCCGCCAGAAAGTTATTCCGCTTCGAATCCAGCATCTGCAAATCCGATATCGTGCCCGGGCTCACAATATGGGTGATTTCCCGCCGGACGATCTGCCCTTTTTGCGGCTCCCCGATCTGATCGCAAATCGCCACGCGCCTCCCCGCCTTGATCAATCGGCGGATATAGTTTTCCGCCGCGTGATGCGGGATGCCGCACATCGGCACGAGATTCCGCTTCGTCAGCGCCACATTCAGTATCCCTGCGGCCTCGCGGGCATCCTCGAAGAACATTTCGTAAAAATCCCCCAACCGGAAGAGCAGCAGGGTATCCGCGGGCAGAGACCGCCGGATGCTCTGGTACTGCTGCATCATGGGGGTCAAGGTTTCGGACATGGAGTGAGAGTAGGAAGCAAAAGCGCGCCTATCAATTGCGGATTGAGGCGCCCGCCCCTTTGCGGTGGGCGCTCCGCGGCTCGAGGATTTGCGCGCTGGCGCGGTGAATTGCGGATTGGCTCGCCCGTTCCCTGCCTGCCGGCTGATCCAGGCGAATCAGAGCGATCCGACCAATTTTCGCAGAGTTTCGACGCGCGCTGCTCGCCGGGCATCGGCTGAGAGCGGAATCGGCGCATGGGCGCAGCATCAGGGCAGTTCCGGGGCGTTCGGGGCCGATTTTTGATGGACCGGTTTTTGGTTCGTGATTTGAGTTCATCGTCGCGCTCCCATGCCGATACGGATTTATTTGTCGAGAACAGAATTTGACGGCGTGTCGGACTGAAAACCGAGCATAAAAGACGTGGACCGTCCGCTGGGACCTGTCTGGCCTTCTGAATCGCTTCCCGCGCGATGACAACTGTCAAGAAATGCTGGCTGACCATCTGGCTGACCACGTTTGCTGCGCACTCGATGGACATCCTTGTGTATTCCACCTAAATAACCCATTTTCACCCACTTCTATTCATAATGATCCGGCGTCTTCCCGTTTATCTCCTTGTAGATTGTGCAGGTCACATGACGGGCGACCCGATCGCATCTGTGAACCATGGGATCCGACTTTTGCATTCGAATCTGCTGGGAGACCCGTACGCAGTCGAGTTTGCGCACTTATCCGTGATCACCTTCGACGGTTGGGCGCGTCAAGTGGCGCCGCTGGCAGACATCTGTGATTTTGATCCGCCGGACCTTTCTGCCGGGGGCACAAGAGCCCTTGGGGCCGCGCTTGGACTGTTGATTGATCGCATGGCTTTCGAGGTGCGCCGGAACACACCCGATCAAAGGGGAGACTGGAAGCCACTCGTATTCTTGCTCGTGGATGGAAATCCGACTGATTCCTGGCAGTCCCAAGCAGAGCAAATCAAACAGAACAATCCAACACCTGCAAATATCATCGCGGTCAGTTGTGGCGATGAAGAAGCGGCGAGCTTCCTAAAGGAGATTACGGGGAACGTGCTCCTTCTGAACGACAGGAGCCCCGAAGGCTTCGCCACGTTGTTTAAATGGATTTCAGCAGTGGTATCCCAGGCTAGCGCAAAATGCTTTGCATCGTCGAATGCCGCGACCGAGGGCATGGTATTACCACCACTGCCGGCAGGTATTACTATCGTGCCATAATCATCTACAGTAATCGGCCTTAACGCTGAGGCTTCTTATGACTGAGCGAGACTATTGGAATGACGGCGCTTCATTGGCTGTCCGGCGGTAACGGTTGTGTCGCGGGTTGCGGCGACGCTGGCGGTTGGAGTGTCGCCGGCGTGGGCTGTGGTGTGGTTGGCGCCGGCTGTGGCGTGGATGGCGGAGGCTGCAGCGTTGCGGGCGTGGGTTGTGGCGCGACTACCGCAGGCTGAGGCGTCGCAGGCAATGGACTCGCCGGCTTTTTCACGTCGGCTGATGCAGACGGAAACGACCGATGGAAAAAGTTCCAGACGCTGATGGTCACGGCAAGCACCGCGAGGCACACGAACGCGATCACCGCCGCGGCCCGTAACCTTGCCTGGAAACGCTCCGCCATCTTCGCGCATTCGATGGCGCGCTCGTAGTCGATATTGCCAGGAGATTGCCGAAGGGCAGTCTCCCATAGACGGCGAGCCCTTCCATACTGGCGCCGCTGCGCGGAGATCCGCGCGAGCAAATCGAGGTCTTTCGGAACAGAAGACGGGCGGCCGTTTGGCGTCAAGAGACCTTCCGCTTCGAGGTAGCGACCGGAGCGCGCCAATTCGGCGGCCCGAGCAAACCGGATTTGCTCGAAGCAATCTTCGAGCGTATCGCACAGTTGCTGCGTCGCTTTTTCTTGTGCGTCCATACCAAAAAGACTGGGTCAACGAACCAAGCCCGACTGATAGCCACGCTGCGCCGCATCGACCACCGCTCGCGGGAGCAAATCCCAAAACTGCCGCACGATGTTTTCCAGTCCTGTCGCATTGTCTCTCGAGATGCAATCGCGCCCTTGCTCCAGCAGGCGGGCCGCCCGCGCAGGGTCGCTCATCTGGTCCGCCTTTTTCTCCAATTGCTGGAACTGATTCACCCAGAAACCCGGTTGAGTGAACAAGATTTGCCAATAGAGTCCTCGAATCTGCTCGAGCTTCTTGCGCAGGCGGTCAACCTTGTGCTCGGCAATAAGGTCGTCGGCGTCGTCCGCGAACTCCGCCGCTTTGTCGCGCTGGGCCTGGGAGCCGCTCCGGTTGGCGGTGGCGTCGAGGTACTCGAGCCACTGCCGGGTCTCCGCCACGAGCGCAGGCCATTCGAGAGCATTCGCCGCTTCATCGAGTTTGAGCTTCAGTTCCAGCAGACGTTTCTCACACTTGGCCGCCGCGTCCGGGTCGCCTTTCGCCGCGGCGAGAGCCTCCCGGACCTCCTGCATCAAAGGGGATTTCTCGACATCCTGGACCAATCGCTCCGCGCTTTCGCCTCGGGCGTCAGCCGCCTTGGCCTTGACTTCATGGAACCGCCGCATCTCCGTATCGTAGTCCGTTTTTAGAAACTCCGAATCCGCCGCATTGTGCCGCAGTTCCACCTTTTTGGAAAAGTCTTCATCTAGAAACGGCACAAAAGCAGTGACAGTGATGATCCGTGATTCGTCCATGCGAAGAGTGACTTCAATTTCGCTGCCAGCAGGAAGATCGCGGCGAATATTTGCAGCGTCGATGAGATGATCGTCAATATGACGGTTGCGATCCGCCAGCTCATTCTCGCCTTCGACAATGGGAATCTTGATTAACTCACCGGTTTGGCCCTGACGAATGGTGTGAGTGGTCCGATAGTCGCGCGTCACCTTCAACGGCAATCCACGGCCTTTTTCAAAGAGCCTGTCATATTCGTTGTTGGCGAGGGCAATTCCCATCGAGATGGGAAGGACCTGCTCCTCGACAACGGCTCCGATCGTGTAAGTCAACGTGTCTGGTGTCGTCCTTTGTTGTATGCCACTCGGGTCAAAAAGCTCGATCGTGAAGGTGTTCCGCTCGCCATGCTCCGCGTGCAAATTGGCGATAAAAACACCGTCGGTTCGAAGAGACATCTTGCCACTGCGCCACTGCGTCCTTGTATTGACCAATTCCAGCGTAAACCCTGTGAAATCCTCAGTGGAAGGGCCGGAGACTTTTCCGCCGACCATCGGGGCGCTATCCATCCCGACCGGTTTGTGTCGGAGATCAATCGAATATTCCCCCGCAACCACCGGAACGGCGGCCCGGGCGTTGAACCGCTGTGTGCCGGCGAATACCGCAGCGCCACGCGCCACGACCGTGAGCGGGTCAACGCTGTAGTCCAGCGGGATGCCGAGGTGGCTTCCGAGCAATTCACGGAAGTAGGGGGCAAGCGTGGGGCCGCCGACGAGAATGACTTTCTCCACCGCGTCCTTACCGAGATTTTTTTCCATCAAAACGCGCTTACAGATTTCGGCGGATCGCACAATGAATGGCTCGGCCACCCTGAGCAATTCGCCGCGGCTCAACTCACACTCGAATTCGATCTCCTCCCCGTTGCTGTCTTTGAATTTGCCTTCCAAAGCCGCGCGTTCGCTCCGGGAGAGATCGATCTTGCCGATCTCGGCTGAGCGCTTCAATATGGCGAAAGCCTGCCGCCACTTTGTGTTGCCGCGCGTGAAGTCTTGCAGATCGAATTCGCCAAGCAAACGCGGAACAAGGATCTGTTCGACGATGCTCCAATCGATGTCCGAACCGCCGAGGAAGTTGTCGCCGCCGTGATTGACGACGTGAATGGTGCCTTCCTCGGCCTTCATTATGGCCGCGTCGAAGGTGCCGCCGCCAAAATCATAGACCAGCCAGTAAGCCTTTTCCTGGTCCGGCTGAAAGCCATGCGCCAGCGCGGCCGCGACGGGTTCTTGAAGCAGCGGGCTCTCCTTGAATCCCGCGGCCTGCGCCGCTTTGCGGGTGGCGTCGCATTGGTGCAGTTCAAACGCGGCCGGAACCGTGACAACACACGCTTCCACGATCTCACCGAGTCGCTGTTGAACGTCCGCGCGAAGGGATTTCAGAACTTCCGCGGAAAGTTCTTCTGGTTTGCGATTCTGCCCGCTGCTTTTGAAATGATACACATGGTCTGTGCCGATACGCCGTTTGAACTCAATGTAGGAGTCATCGGGATAGTCGTAGATCCTGTTCCGCGCACGCTGGCCAACGAGAGTCGCCCCTTTTTTGTCAATGCTCACAGCCGACGGCGTGATGTCCGCATCCGCGTTGTTCTT
>Ga0302319_10012324_pt1 | contig 16131 bp, 12 predicted proteins | sample Bog_T0_2_FD_203319 | JGI IMG/M metagenome (GOLD analysis project Ga0302319, IMG submission 203319) | Peat permafrost microbial communities from Stordalen Mire near Abisko, Sweden - Bog_T0_2 | ecosystem: Environmental > Terrestrial > Soil > Wetlands > Peat | place: Sweden: Abisko, Stordalen Mire...
ATTTGGTCTGTGCGCCGGGGTCGTGGCGGCGGCGGCTTTGGCAGCTCGTGGTGGCGGGGGTGGTGTTTGTCGCGGTCGCTGTCTCGTGGTCGCTGGCGGTCGACCTGACCCCCGCCTCGGCGCGACCCTACGTCGGTGGCAGCGTGGACAACTCCGAGTTTCAGCTGGAGTTCGGCTACAACGGGTTCGGGCGCGTCGGCGGCCAGCAGGGCGGGCCCGGCACGACCAAGGCCTATCTCACGCCGGCCCAGCTGCGCCCATTGGTTCGCCCGGGGGTCGACGTTGCCGAGTCGGCCGCGGAGCGCCGCTATTTCGCGACGCACCCGCAAGTGCCGGCGCATGCGCCGGCAGCGCGCAAGCCCAAGCCCGCGCCCGTAGCCGCGAGCGGGCGCCGGCGGGGCCCGCTGCGCCCCTTCGGCGGCACGCGCAGTCCGCTGCGGATCTTCGGCGCGGCGCTCGGAGGACAGGCCGGGTGGCTTGTGCCGCTTGCGCTGATCGGGATGCTGGCGTCGGCCCTGTTGGTGCGCGGGCGCCGCGAGCGTCGGGCCGGTGCGCTGTTCGTGCTCGGCGGCTGGTTCGTGGTCGAGCTGGTGGTGTTGGACTTCTCGGCCGGCATCGTGCACCCCTACTACTCCTCGGCGCTCGGCCCGGGGGTGGCGGCGATGGCGGGCGCGGGCGCGGTCGCGATCGGCTCGCTCGTGCGCAGCCGCGAGCGAGCGCTCGCGCTGCGCGGCTTCGTCCTCGCGGTGCTGGCTGTGGCGGCGACGCTGGCGGTGCAACTGGTCCTGATCGCGCGCGAGGGGGACCCGCTGTGGTGGCGGATTCCGCTGGTCGTGCTCTGCCTCGGCGGCCTGGTTGCGATCCCGCTGCTGCGCGGCCGCGCCGGCTTGGGGGTGGCCGTGGCACTCGGCGCGCTGGCGGTGGCGCCGATGGTCTTCAGCTTCAGCGTCTGGCTCGCCCCCGTCGAGGGCACCTTCCCCGCCGCGGGGCCCTACAGCGCTGCCGGCGACGGCGGCCTCGATGAGACTCCCGCGGATGTCGCGGCCGACAAGGGGCTCGTTCGCTATGTCGAGGCCAACGGGGCGACCGCGCGCTACCCGCTGCTGACGCAATCCTCCGATCAGGCGGCTCCGCTGATCCTGCTCGGGCTGCGCGCCTCGGCCGAGGGCGGCTACGGCGCGAGCGATCCCGCGCTGAGCAACGAGCGCCTGGCGACACTCGTCGCCGACGGCAGCGCGCGCTACCTGCTGATCAGCGGCAGCTACGCCGACCGGGGCGGCAACAGCGGCGAGACGGCCGCGCGCCTGGTCTGCCCGGAGGTTCCCGAACTGATCTGGGGGATGGGCCACTCCGACCTCGGGGGCTCCTTCCTCGTCGACTGCGCCGGCAAGGCGGCGGAGCTCCGACATCCATACCAGACGGCACGCGCCTTCCTCAAGGCGCACCCGCGTGTGCACTACACGCTCTAGAGGCCGCCTGGAGCGCGCCGCGAGCGTGCAGTGAAGCCCAGTCGCGCCCTACCGGCACTCGGCGCGCCGGCGCGGATCTGGCACTTCGGCGGCGAGTCGCAGGCGGTGACCATCGTCGAGTTGCGCGACGGCGGGCGCGCCGTCGTGGTCGCCGACGCGCAGGGCGAGCTGTGCGAATTCACTCTGCGGCGCGCGACCGCGGCGTTCGTCGCGCGCGGCAAGCAGCACTCGCCGCGGCTCGAGTTCTGACGCGCCGCCAACCTCATGCGGGCGTCGCGCGTCACGCCGCCCCTGCCGCGTGCGTGAAAACACGTACGCGGCACGCGGCGGCGTCGGCCGTCGCGTGAGAAACCGTTCGAGAAGCCACAACACACACCTAATCTGACCTTCCCGCCACGCAAGCTTCGCTCCCCTACCCTGTGGCTCGCTCGCAGGATCCCAGCCCATGACCCACACCGACCAACAGGACGACGAGCCCGTCAACCGCGCCGACCGCCGCGTTGATCGGCGCTCGTTCCTAGCCGGTGGGCTGCGGGCCGGCGGGGCCGTCACCGCCGTCGCGATCGGCATCGATGCGCTGCCGGGCGCCGAGGTTGCGGCGGCTCGGCCGCGTGCGCCGGGGCCCTATCGCCGCTCCCGCCAGCCGAACATCCTCGTGGTCATGGTTGACCAGCTGCGCGCGCCGCGCTGGTTCGGGCCGGGGGGGCAAGGCAGCGGGCTGCCGCCGAACATCGCGGCCCTGGCACGCTCGGGCGTCAGCTTCGCCCGCCACTACACGGCCTCCAACGACTGCACGCCGTCGCGCGCGGCGATGCTTACGGGGCTGCACACCCACCAGACGGGCTGCATGATCACCGGCGCGAGCACGCTCGACGCGGGCTTCCCAACCTGGGGAACGATGCTGCGCGACCTCGGCTACTCGAGCTACTGGTACGGCAAGTGGCACCTGACCCATGACGACCGCCGCTGGAACGCCACGGACGGCCCGCCGGCACTGGCCCGCTACGGCTTCGAGGGTGGCACCTACCCATCGCCCAACGGGGCGCCCGGACAGGGCTGGCGTGTCGATCCACACATCGCCAAGCAGTTCGAGGACTTCTACCGCGAAGCCGCCGCCGCCGAGCCCTGGTGCACGACCGTGTCGTTCGTCAATCCGCACGACATCGCCTGGTGGTGGCGCTGGAGCGGCCGCTCGGTGCAGGAGGCCTCCGCGCCCAGCGCGATCGCGTCGCTGCCGCCCAACTTCGAGACGCCCGAGCAGCTCGCCGCGCGGCGCAAGCCGCTCGTCCAGCGCTCGCTGCAGCTGACCAGCGCCCAGTCGTTCGGCGAGGTCCCGTTCGCCGGACCGGGGTTTGAGGCCTCCTGGCTTCCGTTCCTGGACCTGTACGTGAAGCTGCAGCTCGAGGTCGACCGCCAGGTTGGAGCGGTTATGGCGACGCTCGCGCGCCGGCCGAAGCTGGCGGCGAACACGATCGTCCTGTTCACCTCCGATCACGGCGAGTACGGGGCATCGCACGGCCTGCGCGGCAAGGGCGCGGGCATGTACGAGGAGGCGATCAGGGTGCCGCTGATCGTCAGCGACCGCACGGGCCGGCTCGGGGCGGTGCCGAACACCGTGCGCCAGCAGCTCACCTCCAGCGTGGATCTCGCTCCGCTGCTGCTCACGCTCGCCGCCGGGTCCGACAGCTGGCGTCAGGATGCGCGCTTCGCCCACCTCGCCGGCCGGGCCGATCTCGCGCGGATGGTTCGCGATCCCGCGGCGCCCGGGCGCCGCTATGCGCTGCACGCCACTGATGAGGTGATGACGGAGTTTGCGCTGCTGCCCTACGACGCGCGGGCGCCGCTGCACGTCAAGGGCATCATCACGCCGAGCGCCAAATATGCGACCTACTCCAACTGGCAGCCGAACACGCTCGACCCGCTCGCGCGGGGCGAGGAGGCGGAGCTCTACGACTACACCAACCGCGCCGGCTACCAGGAGATCGACAACCGCGCAGGCCGAAGCCCGCTCGAGGATCAGCTGCGCGCCACGCTTGAGGAGGCGACGCTCGAGGAACTGCACGCACCGCTGCCGCCCAGCCTCAGCCAGGCCCAGCTTCGCGGGCTCGCCGACTACGAGGTGCTCGCGGTCCAGGCCCGCAAGGGGTCCGAGCTCATTCGCCTGCGTGCCGTCGAGAAGCTCGTTCACAAGATCGAGCACAGCCTTCCCTGAGGCGAAGCGGCTGGGGGCGGGGGCGCAGCACCCGAGCGCAGCGGGCGTCGCTAGCCGGCCGCTGCGATCGCCGGCGAGGTGGCCAGCGTCCTGCCGGCCGAATCGAGCGCGGCCACGGCGACGTAGGGCTCACTCGTGTTGACGGCGATCGTCGTCTGGAAGCCGCTCTTGGCGACGCTCGTGACCGGCGCCAGCGCCGTCGCGCTCGCGCCCGCGAGGACCTGCCAGCGGGCCACCGCCGTCGCCCCGTTCCAGCTCGCCTCGACGCTCAGCCGGCCGCGCCCGGCGCTGCGGGCCGCGATCGCCGGAGCGGTCTTCGGCTGGGCGCTCCACGGCGCGAAATAGGTGCGGAAGTCCTGCACGCCGAGCCCGAGCGTCGCATCGAAGAGGACCGCTCCGGACGGGCTGTACTCGGTGAAGTTGGGCAGCCCGCCGTAGCCCATCAGCCAGTTGCCGCCGGCCAGCGGCAGCAGGTCGCCTTGGCTTGAGGCGAGCAGCGTCTCGTTGGGGTTGGTGAACGCCTTGACGAGCGTGACGGTGTGGGTCGCGGTGTTCGGATCGAGCAGCAGCCCGCGGGACTGCTTCTCCTTCGCCGGGTCGGAGCCGTTGTCGAAGACCGAGATCAGCCCGCCTGGCTGCCACTCCGCGTCGTGCTGCCAGTAGAAGACGGTCCCCGGGTCGCGTTTGAAGGTCGAGTAGCGCCCGCCCATCCGCCAGATGAACGCCCCGGTGTGGATGTCGACGTCATAGATCGCCCAGGTGTTGCGGGCGGAGAGCAGCACGTCGCCGCCGCTGCCCGGATCGATCGAGTTGATGTGCACGTAGTCCCAGTTCAGGGTCGTGTGCGGCATCGGTGCGTAGGAATCGCGCAGCGGGATGTGCCCGAGCGCATGCCACTCCCACATCACCAGGCCAGTTTTCACGTCGATCTCCTCGACGATCGAGTCGTTGACGACCGCGTGGGCGGAGCCGCCCATGCTCGTGAGGTTCATCTGGATCGGGTCGAACGCGTCGATCCAGGCGGTTCCCTGCGCGCTCAGCAGAAACTCGTGCAGGTCGGCCTTGTAGCCGTTGCCGGCCGAGACGTGCGCGAGCGGCTGATAGGTCGAGCTGTAGATCTCATCCACCCCCTGTCCGAAGCCGAGCGACAGGACGCGCCCCTGCCACCACGTCAGGACCGTCCGCCCGTCGTAGGTCTGCGGGCGGAAGTTCGTCGCGGTGTCGGCCGCCGCCAGCGGGTGAAACCAGATCAGGGCGCCGGTCTGATCGACGATCATCGGGCCCGGCGTGCCCTTGCCCTGGTAGGGCGCGAGAAAGAAGTCGCCCGGCGTCGCTCCCGGTTGAGCCGGCGTCGTGATCCGCACGCTCGAGGGGGTGATGGACGGCGCGCTGAGGTAATGCTGCACCTCGGCCGCGTCCCCGCGAGCCAGCGGGAACTGCTTGCGCCCGATCGGCGCTTGGAACGCGATCACGAAGCGCGTGTGGACCGTGGCGGTGCTCCCGCCCGCCACCACCCTGGCGCTGACCGTGACGTGCTCGCCGGACTCAAACGGCGCAGCCGGGATGAAGCTCTCGCCGGTGCCCGTCGAGTAGGCCTCGAGCCTGCCCGCGTGAGTCCCACTGGCCGAGCCGACGACCGAGACGTCAGAGACCCGTGTGCCCGGGCCGCCCAGGAAGCTGATCTGGGTGGTCGGGGAGGCGTCGGCGGTCCCCGGCAGCGGCGAGACGGTGACCGGGTTGGCGGCGGCCGCCGAGGCGTCGGAGGCAGGCACCGTCTTCGGCGGCGATCCGACGCTGGCGGAGCCGCAGGCGCTCAGCACGAGGGCGACGACCGCTACCCAGAGGGCGGATCCGATCAGCGCGGCTGGTTGACGGTGGAAGGTCGGTCGGGGCATCTGGCGTGAAGGCGCGCGCACACTATCGGAGCGTGCGCCGCTCGCGCCGGCGCTCGGCGCGCTCCGCGCGGCTGGCACGCGGAATCAGCGGCTCCGAGAGCGACCGGCGCAGGCGGATGAAGCCGAAGGTTCCCCACAGGGCGGGGATCCAGAGCGCGATCGCATGGTAGACGACGGCCGCGGCCGCCGACGGGGTTGCGCTCACCCCGTAGAGCACGAGCATGCCAACGAAGCTGCCTTCGAGCACGCCCACATTGCCCGGGATCGGCAGGACGTTTGCGAGATAGCCGATCTGGTAGGCGAGCACGATCACCGCGATCGAGGGTGTGTGGCCGGTGGCCTGAAAGCACGCCCAGAGCACGCCGATGTCGAACCACAGGTAGCCGATCGCCCCGAGCAGGCGCCAGTCGGGGCGCAGCAGCGTTGCGCGCGTCGCCCTGATCGTGGTCGCGACCGCGACGAGCGCCGCCGCGAGACGACCTGAGCGCGCGTGCGCCCAGTGCTCGCTCAACCGCGGCAGCCCGAGAAAGAAGACGAAGATCGCGATCGCCACGCCGGCGGGCAGGAAGCTCAGCAGCGGGTTGCGCGGCCCCGGCAGGATCCCGAGGCCGAGCGCCAGGCCGACTGCGGCCAGCGTCAGCAGGTTGATCGCGCTGGTCAGCAGGAACAGCACCGCCGATCGCTCTGCGATCCGTCCCGCCGGGACCCCGCGTTCGTGCAGGATCCAGGCGCCGACCGCGATGCTTCCGGCGCCGCCGAGTGAGACGGCCGCGCCGAAGGCCATCTCAGTCAGGGCAACGCGCGCCCCGAACACAATCGGGGCGCGGTCGAAGACCGTCAGGAAGATCAGCACGTAGCCCATGCAGGAGAGGATCTCCAGTACGGCGGCTACGATCAGCCAGCCGACGCTCATGTGGGCCACGGTGTGGCCGACGCCATGCAGCCCGGGAACCGCGAGCAGCAGGCCGACGACCAGCACGCCGACGATCACCAGCGAGATCACCCCGTTGCGGAGCCGCCTGGCCTGATCGGACTCGGAGACATGCTGCGGTTCTCGCAGATCGGGTGTGCTCATCGATGGCCCGCCGCGGCGTGGTAGGCGCCAACCTCCTGGCGCAATCGTATGGGTTGGGGCAGGCGCACCCGCCGGCGCCGGCGCACGGAGCGAGCGAGCCCGGCGCCGGCAGCGGCCCTCTCGTGCGCGCGGGAGCGCCGGCCGGCCCGGCCGCGCTCAGCGCGGCCTCAGTGCAACTGCTCGACGAACGTGTAGATCACCATCGCGCTGACGACGACGACGAAGACGCGAAGCGCCCAGAGCGCGAACACGGCACCGCCGCGAAGCCGCGCCCGCGGTACCGCCCGGGAGGTCTCGGCGACAAACTGATCGGGCTCGAGGTGCATGATCAGCTCCTCCTCCGCGGCTGCCTCGGGGTGCACGGGGAAGTCAACGCCAACAGGGTCGGCTGCGACCGCCGCCGATCTGCGGGTCTTCGCTGCGCGCGTCTGCGGCGGCGCCATCGTCAGCCGCCCACGTGGACTGCGAGCAGGAAGGAGTCGATTCCGTAGGCGGCGCCGCAGAGGCCGACGAAGGACACGACGGCGACCGCGATCACGTTGGTCGAGCGGCGGTTGGCCCAGGCGCCCATCAGACCCCTGTCGTTGGCGAGCATCAACATGAAGACCAGGCTGACCGGCAGGAGCACCGTGGCGAGCACGTTGGCGTTCAGCGCGATCGACAGCAGCGGTGCCCCAGGGATCAGGATCACGATTGCCGCGACCAGTGCGATGCCGAAGTTCGCGGCGTAGAACAGCCCGGCTTGGCGGGGGGAGGTGTTGAAGCTGTGCACGGCGCCGACGCATTCGGCGGCGGCGTATGCCGTGCTCGCCGAGATCGTCAGGATCGCGACCGCGCCGGCCTCGATCAGCCCGAGCGCGAACACCACACCGGCGGCGTTGCCGGCGACGTGGCGCAGCGCTTCGGGGAACCCGGCGCCCGCGAACCCCTGGATGCCGGCTCCGCCGTGGGTCAGCAGCGCCGCGCCGGCGATCAGCGCGCCAACGCCGAAGATCGCCGCCAGCACGGCGCCGACCGCGGTGTCGTAGCGCCCGTGGCCGATGTCGCGCGGGGTCATGCCCTTGTCGGCCGAGGCGCCCTGCTGGAAGAAGATCATCCACGGCGTCACGGTCGCCCCGATCGTTGAGGCCAAAAGCAGCAGCAGCGTGTTGAAGCTGCCGCCGGGGAAGGGGCTGAAGTCGAGCGAACTGGCGATCGCTCCGACGTGCGGCTTGACGAGAATCGCCGCGACGAGGAACAGGCCGTTGAAGAGCGCCATGCCGAGCACGATGCGCTCCCAGCGCCAGTAGCGCCCGCCGCTGAAGGTGAACACGACCAGCACCAGTCCGAGCGCGACCGCGACGACTGAGCCGAGATGGAAGTAGGCCAAGCCGACGCGGATCGAGACGAACTCGGCGACCAGCGTGACCAGGTTGGTCAGCGTCAGGTCGCCGGCGGCAAACCATCCCCACACCGATCCGTAGCGCTGAAGCACCAGCTCGCCGTAGCCGCGATGGGTGACCGCGCCGATGCGCATGCACATCTCCTGGCAGACGTAGGCCATCGCGAACAGCAGTGGGATGAAGGGCACGAAGAAGCCAAGCCCGTACTGCGCGCCGTCGGCGGCGTAGGCGATCATGCTCGGCCCGTCGTTCTCGCCGAGCATCGCGAGGATCCCGGGGCCGACGAGCAGCCACATCAACGACCAGCGCCGCCCGCCCAGCCGGGCGCGGTGGACGCGCGAGCGGTCAAGCGAGCGCGCCGCGTCCTCGTCCGTCACCGCGGGCGGCGCGAGCACGGGCGGGCTTGGGGGAGCCTGCGCGGCGCTCATCGATCAGCCGGCCCGCCGGCGCGCTTGCCAGCCTGCGCATCCGGGCCTGCGAGTTCGACGCGCATCGCGCCGGCGAGCCGGCCGCCGATCGCGTGTTCGCGCTCGCCAAAGAGCACGAACAGGGGGCCGCCGAAGGGCTGGTGGTCACGTACCTCGAAGCGCTCGCCGGGCGAGATGCCGCAGCTTGCCAGGTAGCGAAGCATCTCCGGGTCGGAGTCGGACACGCGGACGAAGACGCCGCAGTCGCCCCGCTCCAGGGTCTCCATGCTCCGCGTCGCGCGCTCTTCGAGCTCGAGGTCGGCGCTCGGGATCGGGTCGCCGTGCGGATCGGACGCCGGATTGCCGAGCTTGATCGCGATCAGTTCCTCCAACTCGTCCGACAGCACGTGCTCGAGCACCTCGGCCTCGGCGTGCACGCGGTCCCACGACATCCCCAGGGCGTCGGCGAGGAAGCGCTCGAGCAGCCGGTGATGGCGGATCACCTCGAGCGCGACGCGACGCCCGGCCGCTGTCAGCCGCACGCCGCGGTAGGGCTCGTGCGTGACGAGCCCCAGCTCGTCGAGCTTCTTGAGCATCGCCGAAACCGACCCGGCCGTGATGCCGAGCCGCTCGGCCAGCGCGCTAGTCGTGACAGGCTCGTCGCCGCGCGACTGCAGCGCAAAGATCGCCTTCGCGTAGTCATCGATCGCCGGGGAACGCTGAAGGGTCGGGGACGCCACCTACCGAAGAGTATGGCATACCAAAATTCTGCTCAAGGCATGCACGCGGATCCGTTTATGGCAGGCCAGTCAGCTGTGTCACTCGACCGGCGGAGAAATTCGGCGCGAGGCGGCGATCTCGCGGGTTGCCTCGAGGGTGGCGGAGGGAGCGCCGATTGTCCAACGCCCGTGATTTTGCGGCTGCCTCGCCGGTGCGGCAAGGCGCCGATGGCCGAGGTAGCGAATCTCGCGGGTTGCCTCGCGCACGGCGCAAGGCGACGATGCCGACGCCGTTGGATCCGACCGTGCCGTGCTCGGCGGTTCAGTTCAGCGGAGACGGTCTGGACGGCGGCGGCGGATGGTCGCGCCGCCCGTTTGGCTGCGGCGGCGGCGGAAGGTGATCGCCGCGCCCGTTCGCCGGCGGCTGCGATCTCCAGCGGACGAGGAGCGCATCGTGTCGGCTCCGGCGCCACGTCCGGTGCGGGATGGCGCTCAGCGCGCGCGGTCGCGCTCGGCGAGGTAGGGCGCGAGGTATTTCGCGGCGATCTTTACCGGAGGCGACCAGGTTGGCGCGTCGGTCACCTGCGAACTGAAGCCGTGCCCGCCGGTGATCTGCGCGCTGAGGTAGCGGGGCGCTGCGCCGGTGAGCAGGATGCCGTGGATGACGGGGTGAAGCGGGGCCGGCTCGATTGCGAGGCCGGCGAGTGCGGCGATCGACTCGGCGGCGGCGTCGGCCTGCTGGGCGGCGATTCCGCCGTACTTGAGCTCGAAGTCCGTTGCGTCGCCGGCGGCGTAGACCCGCTCCACCCCGGGCACGGCGCTGTGGGCATCGACCGGGATGAACCCGTGCTCGCCGGACGCCAGTCCGCGGACCGCCGGCCCGAAGAGCTCGGGCAGCGCAATCACGCGGTCGACGTCGATCGTGTGGTCGCCGGGGTTGACCACGACGTGGCGCCCGTCGGGCACCTCGCAGTGGGCCGACGTGAGCACCGTGACCCCGGACTGCGCGAGGAGCGCCGCGACGGCGGTCGCGGCGCCGTCGCCGAAGATCGCCAGCGGCTGCTCCTCGGGGGTGACGATGCTGATCGCCAGCTCGACGTTCATCTGATAGGCGCGGGCGGCCGTCATCAGCGCGAGCTCATAGATCGGCAGCGGCCAGGCCACGCGCGGCGGGATCACGAACGCGAGGTCGTGGACGTAGCCGCCGTCGACGTCCTCGAGCAGTCCTCCCATCAGCTCATCCATGCGCGAGTCGTCAAGCGTCACGGCTGCCGGGAAGCGCGGGTGCGGCGGGGCGCCGAGCGCTAGCAGGATCGCGTCGTATCCGACCTGCGCGCCGGACTCGGTGCGCGCCGAGCGGGCGTCGGTATCGATCGACGCGAAGCGCTCGGCGATCAGCGTGGCGTCCAGGTCGGCCGCCATCTCGCCGATGGCGTGGCGCTCCGCGGCGCCGTAGGCGAACGGCTCACGCACGGTCAGCGGCCGGTAGACGAACTCCGCGTTCGGTGCGATCAGCGTCACCTCGAAGCGCTCCGCGCCGAGGTCACGGAGCGCAAGCGCCGCCTCCAGGGCCGCGACGCCGCCGCCCGCGATCACGACCTTGAAGGGTTCTGAGGACGGCCTGGGAATGGTCATCTGCGCGCTCCGTTGTCGAGGCAAGCCTGCGGTCGAGCTGACACGCTACCGTTCCAGCGATGGCCAAGGATGACGGCACGCAGGCCGACGACACGCAGGCGAGCGCGCCGATCCGCGTTGTGCTCGCCGACGATCATCCAGTCGTGCGCCGCGGGCTGCGGCTGCTGCTCGACGAGGAGCCCGACTTCGAGGTCGTGGCCGAGGCCGGCGACGTCGACGACGCCCGGCGCTACGTGCGGGGCCACCATCCCAACGTGCTCGTGCTCGACCTCAACATGCCCGGCGGCTCGAGCCTCGAGGCGATCCCGTCGCTGCGCGAGGAGTTCCCCGACACGCACATCGTCGTGCTGACGATGCAACAGGAGCCGGCGTACGCGCGCGAGGCGATCGCCGCCGGCGCCGACGGCTACGTGCTCAAGCAGGCCGCGGACGGCGAGCTGGTCGAGGCCGTGCGGCTGGCGGCGGCGGGTGAGAGCTACCTGAATCCGCGCCTGGGCGCGCGCCTTGCGGCTGAGCCGCCGCCGGGTCCCCCGGACAACCTCTCGGAGCGCGAGGTCGACGTGCTGCGGCTGATCGCGCTCGGGCACACCAACACCGAGATCGCCAAGCAGCTCTACATCTCCGTGCGCACCGTCGAGACTCACCGCGGCCACATCTCCCAGAAGCTCCTGCTGTCCTCGCGTGCCGAGCTCGTGCGCTACGCGCTCGACCGCAAGCTCGTCGACACCTGAGCGCCCACGCACGCCGCGGTGCGCGGCACAATCAACAGCGCGCAGCGGGCGCGGCGCGCGAGTGCGTGCGAGGTGCTGCCCGCGATCAGCCGCCGCAACGGGCCGCGGTTACGCGAGCCGACCACGAGCAGGTCGACGCGCTCGCCGAAAGCCGCGAGCTCCTCGCGGGGCAGCCCGTGCACGGCCGTCGCATCGACGCCCTCAAGCGCCGCCACCCTTTCGCACGCGGCCTCGCGGTCGGCTTGGACGAGCTCGCCCCAGCCGGCGGGCATCGGTGCGACATACCCCCAGACCGGGACGCCGACGACGTGGCACGCGCGGAGCTTCGCCCCGTCGCGCTGCGCCAGCACGCGCGCCACGGCCAGCGCCGCCTCGCTCTCGGGCGAGAAGTCGTAGGCGACGCCGACCCGCAGGAAGCCGCCAAAGCGTGGCTCGTAGCCGTGCGGCGCGACCGCGACCGCGCAGGGCGCACCGCTCAGCGACGCGCCGGTGTCGTCGCCGGCCGGGATGTGCCCCGCTCCGGCGCGGTTGTGTGAGCCAACGACCAGCAGGTCGGCGCCGTAGCGCTGGGACAGCACGTGCAGCCCGCGCGCCACGGAGGAGGCGCTGGCGGTCACGAGATCGGCGTCGATGCCGCTTGCGTCGCACTCCGCCGCCAGCAGGTCCAGAGCGTCCGCCGCGGTCTTTGGGCGGGCGCGGGCGCCGGTGGGCGCCGGAGCTGAGGCGCCGTATATGTGCGCGAGCGTCACGCTCGCATCAGCCGGCGCGAGCGCCGCGGCGAGGGCGATCGCGTCGCGGCCGCCCTGGCCGCCGTCAACGCCGATCAGCACGTGGTCGAACATGGCACAGACGCTAGGCTGCGCCGGCGGCGGTGATATCCGTGCGCCGGTGCGCCACGTTGCGGATTTTTACGGACGCCGGAGGCGTCGGAATGTGGGTAGATGAACGGCGTGAGCTCAGCGGCAGCGACGGGTGAGACACCGCTATCGCAGCGGGACGTGGAGTTGATCGACGCCTACTGGCGCGCCGCCAACTATCTCTCGGTCGGCCAGATCTATCTGCTCGCGAACCCGCTGCTGCGCGAGCCGCTGACGATCGATCACGTCAAGCCGCGGCTGCTCGGGCACTGGGGAACGACGCCGGGGCTGAACTTCATCTACGCGCACATGAACCGCGTGATCGGCGCGCGCGACCTCGACGCGATCTTCGTCACCGGTCCGGGACACGGCGGCCCGGGCCTTGTCGCCAACACCTACCTCGAGGGCACCTACAGCGAGGTCTACACGCGGATCGGGCACGACGAGGAGGGGCTGCGGCGCCTGTTTCGCCAGTTCTCCTTCCCCGGCGGCATCCCGAGCCATGTCGCGCCCGAGACGCCGGGGTCGATCCACGAGGGCGGCGAACTCGGTTACGGGCTGCTGCACGCCTACGGCGCCGTGTTCGACAACCCGCAGCTGCTCGCGCTGTGCGTGATCGGCGACGGCGAGGCAGAGACCGGCCCGCTCGCCGCGAGCTGGCACTCGAACAAGTTCCTCAACCCGGCCCGCGACGGCGCGGTGCTGCCGGTGCTGCACCTCAACGGCTACAAGATCGCCAACCCGACCGTGCTGGCGCGGATCTCGCACGAGGAACTCGAGTCGCTGCTGATCGGCTACGGCTACGCGCCGCGCTTCGTCGAAGGCGACGACCCGGCCACGATGCACCAGCTGATGGCGGCGACGCTCGACGGCGTGCTGGACGAGATCGCCGCGATCCAGCGGCGCGCGCGCGAGGACGGCGAGGCCGGGCGCCCGCGCTGGCCGATGATCGTGCTGAGCACGCCGAAGGGCTGGACGGGCCCGAAGATGGTGGACGGCCTGCCGGCGGAGGGCTCGTTTCGCTCCCACCAGGTGCCGCTCGCCGAGCTGCGCACCCACCCCGAGCATCTGCGCCAACTCGAGGAATGGATGCGCTCCTACCGCCCGGAGGATCTCTTCGATCAGGGCGGAGCCCTGCATAAAGAGATTGCCGCGCTGGCGCCGGCGGGGCATCGGCGGATGGGCGCCAACCCGAACGCGAATGGCGGCCTGTTGCTGCGCGACCTCGAGCTGCCCGACTTTCGCGACTACGCGGTCGAGGTCGGCGCGCCGGGGACGAGCACGAGTGAGGCGACGCGTGTGCTCGGGACATTCCTGCGCGACGTGATCGCACGCAACGGCGAGAACTTCCGCATCATGGGGCCGGACGAGACGGCGTCGAACCGGCTCGGGGCGGTGTTCGAGGCGACCGACCGCGTCTGGGAGGCGCGGACGCTCGAGACCGACGATCACCTCTCGACCGACGGCCGCGTGATGGAGGTGCTGAGCGAGCACCTCTGCCAGGGCTGGCTCGAGGGGTACCTGCTGACCGGGCGACATGGCCTCTTCAACTGCTACGAGGCCTTCATCCACATCGTCGACTCGATGTTCAACCAGCACGCCAAATGGCTGAAGGTGACCAACGAGATCCCCTGGCGGCGGCCGATCGCGTCGCTCAATTACCTTCTGTCCTCCCACGTCTGGCGCCAGGATCACAACGGCTTCTCCCACCAGGACCCCGGCTTCATCGACCATGTCGTCAACAAGAAGGCGGAGATCGTCCGGGTCTATCTGCCGCCCGACGCGAACTGCCTGCTGTCGGTCGCCGACCACGTGCTGCGCTCGCGCCAGTACGTCAACGTGATCGTCGCCGGCAAGCAGCCGGCGCTCGACTACCTGACGATCGAGCAGGCGGTGCTGCACTGCACCCGCGGCGTCGGTGTCTGGGATTGGGCGTCAAACGACGAGGGCGTGGAGCCCGACGTCGTGCTCGCCTGCGCGGGGGATGTGCCGACACTCGAGACGCTCGCGGCCGCGGCGATCCTGCGCGCCAACGTGCCCGGCCTGCGCGTGCGGGTGATCAACGTCGTCGACCTGATGCGCCTGCAGCCGGCGAGCGAGCATCCGCACGGCCTCTCCGAGCACGAGTTCGACGCGCTGTTCACCACCAGCCGGCCGGTGATCTTCGCCTTCCACGGCTACCCGCTGCTGATCCACCGCCTGACCTACCGGCGCGCCAACCACGACAACATCCACGTCCGCGGCTACAAGGAGGAGGGCACGACCACGACGCCGTTCGACATGGTGATGCTGAACGACCTCGACCGCTTCCATCTCGTGATCGACGTGATCGACCGCGTCGAGGGGCTGGAGGAGCGGGCCGCCCACCTGCGCCAGCGGATGGTCGACGAGCGGGCGCGCCACCGTGCCCACACGCGCGAGTTCGGCGACGACCCGCCCGAAATTCGCGACTGGGTCTGGCCCGGCGCCGACGCCAACCTCACCGCGGGTTCGCCGGGGGCGTGAGCGGACCGCGATGCGGGTTCTCGTCGCCAACGCCGGATCGAGCAGCCTGAAGCTCTCGCTGCTCGACGCTGACGACCGCGTGCTCGCCTCGCGCGAACTGGTGGCGCCGGGGGACCGCGTCGACGGCGCGCAGCTGCGAGCCGCACTCGACGACGGCCTCGGCGACGCCGATGTGGTCGGCCACCGGATCGTCCACGGCGGCGAGCGCTTTCGTGAGGCGGTCCGGATCGACGCCGAGGTCGAGGCGGCGCTGCGCGCGCTCGCCTACCTCGCGCCGCTTCACCAGGCGAAGTCGCTGCGGGCGCTCGACGCGGTCTCGGCCGCGCTGCCGGGGCTGCCCGCCGTTGCCTGCTTCGACACCGCCTTTCACGCCACGCTGCCGGCGGCGGCCGCGACCTACGCGCTGCCGGCGGCGTGGCGTGAGCGTTTCGCGATCCGCCGCTACGGCTTCCATGGGCTCTCGCACGCCTGGGTCGCGCGGCGCGCCCCGGCGCTGCTGCGCCGCGACGACAGCGCGGGGTTGCGGCTCCTCAGCTGCCATCTCGGTGCGGGGGCGTCGCTGTGCGCGATCGCCGACGGGCGCTCGGTTGACACGACGATGGGTTTCACGCCGCTCGAGGGGCTGGTGATGGCGACCCGCTCGGGCAGCGTCGACCCGGGCCTCCTGTTGTGGCTGCTCCAGCACGGCGGCCTCTCCGAGGAGACCCTCGGGCACGCCCTGGAGAACGAGTCGGGACTGCTCGGGTTGGCGGGCACCGCGGACATGCGCGAGGTGCTCGCGGGTGCGCAGGCGGGCGAGGGGCGGGCGCAGCTCGCGCTGGATGTCTACGTGCATCGGTTGGCAGCTTCGGTCGCGGCGATGGTCGCCTCGCTCGGCGGCATCGATGCGCTGATCTTCACCGGCGGCGTCGGTGCCCGTGCGGCGCGGGTGCGCGAGCTGGCGGCCGCGCGGCTCGGCTTCCTGGGTGTCGCGATCGACCCGGCGCGCAACGGCGACGTGACCGGCGACGGCGACGTCTCCGCCGGCGCTGCGCAGACGCGCACGCTCGTGATCGAGGCCCGCGAGGACCTCGAGATCGCCCGCCAGACGCGCGGACTGCTGGCGCGGGGCTGAGGTGGGTGGCGCGGGGGCGATGCGCTACGGGATCCGTGCCGGTCGATGGCTCGCTGCGGCTGCGGCCCTACCTGACCGTGGCTGACGAGGGCTCGCTTCCGAGGCGCGCCGGCGATCGCGCGGCCCTGCG
>Ga0302319_10012325_pt1 | contig 16131 bp, 12 predicted proteins | sample Bog_T0_2_FD_203319 | JGI IMG/M metagenome (GOLD analysis project Ga0302319, IMG submission 203319) | Peat permafrost microbial communities from Stordalen Mire near Abisko, Sweden - Bog_T0_2 | ecosystem: Environmental > Terrestrial > Soil > Wetlands > Peat | place: Sweden: Abisko, Stordalen Mire...
ATTTCCACGCGCATTCAATTAGTCACGATCTGGAGGTGCCGAGGATCGTTTCAAGTTTTCCAGTAATGCTGTGCTTGGACGATACACGGGGGGACTTTGCAAACTCTTTACTGAGACGATGGTCGCAGACTCTCGTTCGGGCTCGATCCCCATCTCAGCTAAGCTTTCTTCGTACTGTGCAGCAAGCCTCGCATTCTCATCTGCCTTAGAAATGTAATTCTTGTAAAGCCGTCCCGCCACTTCAGCTCGCGTGACGAATTTGGTAGCCATTGGGTATCTTCCAGCGTAGGAGGCGTAATCGTCCAACGTTCTTTGTGCTTTATTGCGAAACACTAACTCTTGGCGGCGAAAATAACTTGCCAGAAGTTGATAGTCATCTGGGTTCGCGGCATTAGCCATAAGGATCCGCAATTGCTTGCGACTGTAGTGTTGCGGCTGTCCGGCGATTCCGTTTCTTGCCTCAGCCACCGGTGCCACGCCGCTTACCGCTTGAGAGCGCGCACCGCTTACAAACTGTGAATAAACAAGGAAGGTGAGAAAAAGGAGTTTAGACGTTCGGCAAAGCCACGTCTGAGGGCGACCAAACAATGATGAATTTTTCAAAAGAACACCTACGCCTGATCCGACTTTAAGGGCTAGGTGATGAAAAATGCATAAAAGTCGGGTGGGAAAACAGCGTCCGTCAGTACGTACTTGAGCATTCCTCCGGCGTGATGCCGCAATAGCGGTAAAACTGCTAGGGCGAGAAGTCGTGCGTTCAACAGCGTGTTGATTTGGCGAATTATGAAAGTGATCGGGAACTAATTTGATCAGTCTTGATCTGTCTGGACGGATGGTGAATCGGGATCTGATGGGTTACGGAAACGATACCCTACCCATGGCTCGGTGAGAATATACTCCGGTTTTGCAGGCTGTCTCTCGATCTTTTTCCGCAGCATCCTTACGTAGGTCCGCAAGTATTCCGATTCATTTCCATACTCCGGGCCCCAAATCGACCGCAGAAGTTTCATATGCGTGAGAGGCGCACCCATGTTCCTCATCATGAAGGCGAGGAGGTCGAACTCGGTCGGGGAAAGGTGAATTTCCTTTTCGTCCCGCCACAACAGCCGATGATGTAAATGAATCCGCAGGTCACCGGCTTGTATGACCTGCGGTTCGGCTGCTTGCTGAACACAGGCCCGGCGAAGAACAGCTCGCAGCCTCGCGATTAGTTCGCGTAATTTGAAGGGTTTTGTGACATAGTCGTCGGCGCCGGCCTCGAGGGCGCGAACTTTATCGTCTTCAAGGTCGCGGACAGTGACCATGACGATACCCGCGCGGGGAGCAAGACCTCTGATCCGTCGGCACGCATCAATGCCGTTGATACCGGACATGTTGATGTCCATCAATACCATGTCGGGCGGATGGTGCTGAAAGGCCCTGATGGCGTCTTCGCCACTACAGGCCTCTTCTACGGCAAATCCGCTCGCCGCCAGGGAACTTTTCAGCACTTTGCGAAGGGAAGATTCATCATCCACCACTAAGACGCTATTTTCCTGTAAGGACATGAGTTCCTGCCGGAATTTTGAGGTAAAACGCCACGCCGTCGCGCGTGTGGTCTTCGGCCTCTAGATCAAGAGTTCCTCCATGAGCGAGCGCGATCTTTCGGGCCACGTACAGTCCTAAGCCAGATCCCGCGATCTCGACGCTAGCGCCTGCCCCTCGATAAAATCGTTCGAAGATCCGGCGTCGCTCACCATACGGAATCGAGCTGCCTGTGTTCGATACTCGAACAGTTGCAAAGTCATTTTGCCGGCCGATTTCGATCATCACTCTGGACCCCGCTGCCGAATACTTGCAGGCGTTGTCAACCAATTGACTCAAAATAAGCCGAAGTAGTTCGCTGTCGGCAGGTGCTTCAACGGTCTCGTGGGAGTTCAAGATGACTAGTCGATTTGGGGAAAGCTCCGCATAGCGATGGGCGATGTGTGCAGTCAGTGAACCGATGTCGATCAGCTCCATTCTCGGGTTAATCTCTTCTCTGTCCAACCGGGCTGTCCGCAGCAACCGCGATGTCAAATGGCCAAGCCGCCCGGCCTCACTTTCGATGGCAGCCGTCATCTCCTCCTGCTCGGTACCCAGCGGCCCCGCTTGACGGATGCCACCAGCGGCGGCGAGTATTGTGGCCAAAGGTGTCTTGAACTCATGGGCCAGAGCGTCCAACATGGCTGAGCGGTAGACTTCAACCTGTGCCGCCGCGTCGGCCGCGTTTGTTCTACGGTAGGCGGTCGTTCGTTCCAGGAGTCCAGCAGCGAGTCCAGCCAAGGCATCGGCGGTTTCACGATTGTCGCAAAGCTCCTTGAATCCTATGGCGCCCGTTAGTGTCGCTCCCAATCGAAGACATCGAACCAAAACCCGTGCAACCGGGTCTTCAAAATCTTGGCCGTGCAGATAAGCCTCGCGAGTTTTGCGGGATAGCTCACTTTTAAAATCGCCAACAACATAGAGCTCGGCAGTACTGGCGTCGAAAACACAAACTCCAGCGGCGCCAAAGATGCGCCGAAAAGGTTCGAGAAACCTCTCGCTCATTACCCCACCTGGATCAATCACAAGGAGCTGCTGCGAAAGCTGATAGAGACGGTCGAGACGGTCCTTTTGGCGGCTGGAGGATGTCGCCTCGCGCCGCACCCGGGATAACAGTCTGGTGATGACCAAGGAGGTAAAGACGAAGGCAACCAAGGCGAGCGCGTTGAGCGGGTTCACCATGTAAAGCGAAAACAAAGGCTGCGTAAAGAAAAAGTCCAGACATCCCGCAGAGAGCACCGCGATGACAGATGAAGACCGAAAGTCTCCCCACAACGAGTGCAAGACAACCAGCAGCATGTAAAGCGGAATGACCGTGGCAAAGTCCAGGTGTGTTTTGTAGCAAAACAACGTAAGGAACATGGCGGCGAGGCTGCCCACTGCCATGCGTTTAATAGATGCTTTCATTTTGGCAATCCCTTTAGCGGATCTTTGCGTAGCGCTCTCCGAGCACCGCGAAGCAAGACACCGCCCGCACGGTAAACCCCTCGGCGATTTCATCTTCGCCAAAAAGTCATAAAGAACGCATAAAGGTTCAGTACCCCAGTACTCATTACATTCATCTTCGTGTTTATGCCTTTTTCATGGCTTTGGGGCCAAACTCAAATTGATGCAGAGAAAATTCGGGATGGGTCTATACGGCTGGGCTTACTTTCGGAAGTCAGCGTTTCTCCACCCCGGCGACTCGGCTCAATAGTGCGGCAAATGCGTCAGTCTGCTTCAGCCTCTATCGCAACTTCCATTCCGCCGTTGGCCTCCGGGAGCCCGTTGTGGCCAGGCAAACTCAAGATCGACGCCATTCGGCAGCGTTTTAGCGGACGCGGACTCTGGCGAACGGCCCGGTTTTGTCTCTGTGGAAGCTCGGGCGTTGGGGTGCTTACGTTTCTGGGCTTTCACTTCCACATTGCTTTCCTGTCAATCAGTTTCTGCTACCTGCTTCTTACAGTGGGTCTGGCCTTGGCCGGCGACTTCGTCTCGTCGGCGCTGGTCTCTTTGGCATCCGTAGCTTGCCTCGATTACTTTTTCGCTGAGCCGCTCTTTTCCTTTCAAGTTGACAGCCCTCTCGACATCCTGGGGCTCGCTTCTTTCCTTATTACCGGCCTAACTATCACCAAGCTGGTGACGAAAGTCCGATCCGGGACAGAACTGTCCCGACTCCATCACGAAAAATTGCAACGACTCTACGATCTGTCTCAGCAGTTGCTTGCTCTGGAACCAGACACCAAAGGCGGCGGTCAGTTTCTTGAACCGTTTCGAGGAGTCTTGGGTATTCGGGCCGCTTGTCTGTTTGATGCGATCAACGCGGAAATTTACATTACCGGAGACGCGGGCGACGGGCTTGAAAAGAAAACCGGCGCGGCGTTCATCCACGGAGAAGATTGCGAAGATCGTGAAAAGGGATTCGTGGCACGCTGCATTCGAGTGGGCGGGCGGACAATTGGCGCGATCGGATTTGAGGGCCTCATCGATTCGGAATTGACAGCCGGACCGCTCGCGGCTCTGGCAGCTGCTCATCTGGAGAGGGCGCACTCATTCGTGCGCATTAGTCGGGCTGCAGCCGCCGCCCAGACAGAATCTTATCGTTCAGCCATTCTAGATGCGCTGGCCCATGAATTTAAGACGCCGCTTTCGACCATCATGATGGCGGCGGGCACCCTTCGGGAGGCACGATCCTTGGGCAAAGATCACGCAGAGATGGCAGAAATTGTTGAGTCGGAAGCAGCGCGACTGGGCCGTCTCACTACAAGATTGATTCGCACCGCGCGCCTGGAACAGGAAGAGGTCAAACCGTGGATTGAAGTCGTTGATGTTTCTTCGGTAATTGCAGAAACCGTGGATCAATACGCACGAGTTTCCGCCGATCGGCGCATATCGGTAATTAAAGACTGCGAATCCAGCGAGGTGATGGCAGACCCCGAGCTATTACGGCTCGCCGTAAGCCAGCTACTGGATAACGCGTGCAAGTACTCTAGCCCTGGCTTGGGCATAACGCTAACGATCTCTCTCGAAAATAATCAAATTGCGATCCGCGTTCTGAGCACTGGGAATCCGATTCCGGTAGGTGAAAGAGGTAGGGTTTTCGATCGCTTTTACCGCGGTATAGACGGGCGACGCGCGGGGCCCGGTTCGGGGCTTGGCCTATTCGTCGCTCGCAAGATCGCCGTTGCGCTTGGTGGTGGTCTGGAACTTGAGGCTAACCACGGCGCTTTCGAGGGCACCACGTTCCGCCTGGAACTGCCGGTCCCCCCTGCTGATGGGGGGGGTCTTGCCGAAGCAGTTTAGCGTCCTCGTGGTAGACGACGAGCCTGCCCTACGAAAAACTGTCCATTCTGCACTGGCCGCCACTGGATTCGCCGTCGAAGAAGCAGGAACCGGCCTGGATGCTGTCGCAGCAGTGCGGCAACGGATCTTCGATCTCGTATTGCTCGACGTGAACATGCCCGGCATGAGCGGCGTCGAGGCTTGCCGCCAAATCCGGACCGTTGCCCCCGGTGTAGGAATTATTATGGTCACAGTCCGTGACGAAGAAGAGGACAAAGTCCGTGCACTCGAAGCCGGCGCTGACGACTATGTCACGAAGCCTTTTCCGTTTCGGGAGCTGATCGCACGGGTACGCGCAGTTCTTCGGAGAACGCACGCGGATAAAAGCGCAGAACAGAGCATTTTGCAGACCGGCGATTTAAAACTGGATCTCAAGCATCACTTGTTATGGAAGGCAGATCAGGAGATTCGCCTGTCTCCGAAGGAATTCGATCTCCTATCCTTCCTGATGAAGAGTGAAGGGGTGCCTCTGACGCACTTGAATCTCTTGCGCAAGGTGTGGGGACCGGAATACGGCAATGAGCTTGAATATCTCCGTACCTATATCCGCATGCTGCGCAAGAAGATCGAAGACGATCCGGCGCGGCCCCGGTACCTTTTAACAGAACCATGGGTCGGATACCGGTTTCGAAACCCCATCGATCCAGACGCGGCGTCTAATGCGCCGCAAGAAGAATAGCAAAGGTTGGATTCCCTTTATACTTTCTTATCAAGTTAGACGTTAGCCTCAGAAAGTTCGCCCCGTAGCGAACCTTGTATAAATCTAAATCGATGCACCCTGAAAGTTCGAAAGGAGCTTCCTATGAAGACCACCAGTCTCTCTAAGTCAGTGCTGGCTCTATTTCTCTTCCTGCCAAGCGACACTCTGTTTGCCCAGGGCCTTCCACAATCGGCCCCTGAATCAACGGGCACATCGACGGACCTGTTTGTCATGTTCGGCTCAGACCTAGTTCGGCCGGGCCTTTTGCCGAAGGCAAACTACAACATAGGCCTGGGCCATACCTTTGGTTTCTTGAAGAAGAACCCGATTGGCGATGAGATCACTTTCGGCTATACGTATGAAAACGGAGGCTCGCATGGATTCTTGCACACTGCATTTGGGGCGCATACGGAAGCCTTTGGGATCATGAAGAACTTCGGAATTCCGAAAATCAAGCGCCTGACGGGATACAGCTGGATTCAAGGAGGCATCACGAGCATGACTGGCAACGCTTCGGTTTTCAATCGCTTCTATGACGGCGAGTCGCTCGGGTTGATCGTTCACTTCAACGACCGCGATTCCGTCTGGATTCAGGAGACCTTCAACAAGATAGTTACAGTACCTTGGTACACAACCGCGTCTATTGGCTACACCGTTAGTTGGTAGCGCCGAAGCTGCGTCCTTCGAGGCTGGCATATTTTCCGTTTCTCGTTTATACCTTTTTCACGCCCCGCTTGGCAGACTTACGAGGTATGCAATCCTCCCAAGTGAATGATCCGGAGCTGGATTTCAGTTACGCGCAACCCGCTGCGAATCAAGACTCTTCATCGTGCTTAAACGCCGCGGAAACGAAACTCGACGAATTGCGGATCGACACGCTACGCGCAGCAATCCGCGAAAACCGGGTGAGTTTTCCCGCTCAAATTCCCACCTTCGCGAAGCACGACCGGCCCGATGTGCAACGGAAGGTTGTTCAACTGTATTTTGTCTTGGGATGGCCCAGCGATCGGATCGCTCCCCGCTATCGCTTAAGTCGTATCCGAGTTCAGCAGATTCTGAAGACCTGGATGACTCGGGCCGTGGAGTTGGGCTACATTCAATCCATCCCGCTTGCGCAGTCGGCGTTTCCATCCATGGATGGTCACCCCATACCTATTCTCCTCAAATCGGTTATCAACGACGCAGTCGCGTCTATTGTTAGGATCTCAGAGCGAGCACCGTCCGAGGTTCCGCCCAGAACTGTTCAACAGACTGCTTGCCGGACAGGGTATCGAAAAGGGCCCAGACCGAGGAGAAAGTTCGATGCCCCGCAGATTGCCGGAGTGTTGAAGCAGCTTCAGGCCGGGAAAAGAATAGGCGACATGGCTAACGAAGTCGGAGCTTCTCGAGGGAGCATTTACAGATGGAGAGAGCTAGAGCAAACGCAACCTCAGGGGTCTTCAAAAGAAGTCGTTGCTGTGATACCTGCCAAAAGAGGAAGTGATCGCTCCCATCACAACAAGCGATAACGAGAAGGTACATCTTTTATGCCTTTTTCACAGCTTTCACCGAATACTAAGTCAAGTAAGGGTAATCTCTAATCCGAATGCGGACAATGCTCTGGCACTGTCCCTGTACTAATGCGTTTGTTTGGAAAGTCTTCATCTGTCTATCTCCTTGTCGAGATCTTTGCAAGAGTGTCGCAAACGAGGAAAAACATAAACATGAACATCTATTACGTTGTGCGGGAGATGAAACAAGCATCGTTCCTCCCGTTTGCATTTCGGAAGTCCGCAACGGTTTGTCGAGCCCGAGAAGCGGTGGCGGCTCCGCTCTTGTGTACAGCATTGATGCTGGGCGCGTTATCGCTTTCGGTGCGTGCGCAAGGACCCACTGTTTCAGTTGCAGGCGTAACCCGCAATTTTTTGAACGGCAAGCCAGTACCGGAAACCCGAATCGTTGCGCACAATATCGAGAAGGATTCGGAGATTGCCATCATCAGCGATCCCGACGGGAACTTCACGTTCACAAATCTCGAGTCGGGATCTTATGAGTTCGCGGCTACAAAGAATGGATTTCAGAAATTATCGGCGCATATCGACGTGACCTCGGCGGGAGTACCTCGCCTTGATCTCGTGCTGGTAGCAGTCCGTTCAGACCCGCCCGCCAACCCTGTGGCTACACAACCAGCTGAGGTCTCGCCCACGATTCTAAAAGAGCTAGAAGCGATGAAGCAACGCATCGAACTCCTCGAGGCTCAATTGAAGAACCGAGACGCACAGGATCTTGCAAAAGCCTCAGCTCAACCGGCAGGTACGGTACTTATCGCGACCGCTACAAGAGACGGCAGCTCGATGCCGCCTTTGCCCGGGAATCTTCGGAAGCCAGGCGACAGGGATTTATTGGCAGGTAACTTGCCAATCGCCGTGCCCGCTGCGCCACAACCGCCCGCTCCCCCAACTCCGCCGGCTCCGGTGATTCCGGAACCTCTGCAAGCGCCTGACCCCGCCCCCACCGTAGATAACTTCACCCCGTTTGCGTTTGGCGACTTCAGTTGGCTCAACGGCAACCCGCGAAGCAATCCGGTGCTCGACACAAAATTCTTCACGCCGGAAATTCGCTTCGATACTCACTATATGGCGGATTTCAACCAGCCGAAAGATCATACGATCGGCGGGGCCACCGAATCCTTCCGCTCGGGCGAGTTTCAGATCGAGCAAGCCAGCGTCGGCGGCGATTTCCATTGGCAGAACGTTCGTGGACGAATTCTATTCATGCAGGGGTTGTTCGCTACCACGACGCCCCGAAACGACGCCAGCGCAGGGGTCGGACAATGGGACCTTCGAGGCGCTTACAAATACGTTTCGGAGGCGTGGGGTGGCTATCACTTCAACGTCAATCACGGACTGAATGTCGATGCCGGGATTTTCGTCTCATACATTGGCCTGTTCAGTTACTACAACTTTGATAACTGGACTTATCAGCCATCCTATGTCTCTTCAAATACGCCTTGGTTCTTTAACGGCGTACGCGTCCAGTGGTTTCCTACAAACAAGCTTAAGATTGAACCCTGGATCATCAACGGGTGGCAATCCTATGCGAAGTTCAACAGCCATCCGGGGCTGGGTGGGCAGATTCTCTGGATGCCGAAAGAATGGTTCAAGCTAGTCGCGAACCAGTACGGCTACGGGGAGGATAATCTGGGCTTGCCGCACACTGAACGGATTCACACAGACGATAGTATTGAGGTCCGCTACTACAACAATCCGGCCCAGACCGGCGTCTCCAAAATGGCTTTTTCGTTGACGGCGGATGCTGGGTGCCAATATGGTGGCGGACTGACTTGCACCGGTGCACCGAGTAAGGGTAAGTCATCGTTTGTGGGATGGATGCTGTACGACCGTATCTGGTTCCACAAAGACCTGTTTGGCCTTACGCTGGGCGGCGGAGAGATGAGCAACTGGGGGCGATACCTGACGCTTCTCCCGCCAATCAATGGAGCCGATGCAGTATCGGGTTCGCCCTACTTCACGGAAAGTCCCGGCCAGCGCGCCCACATGTGGGACAGCACCGTAACTCTCCAGTACATGCCTAAACCGTATATCACTTGGTGGGCAGAGGCCGGCTATCGTCATTCAGATATTCCTTATTTCACTGGTCGTGGCGGCATCACGCCACCTGCAGGAAACACCGGTTCGCCCTCGCAATACGTCTGTGCCAGCGGTACTTCGGCGGGAACTAGCGATCTTACAACAGCAGAAGCAAACTGTGGCGGCGGCCAAAGCAGTGTTTGGTTCCCCGACCTTCGCCGCAGCGAAACCAAGTTCTCGCTTGGCGTGATGGTGAAGTTCTAGTTTCAAGATCGGAATGAACATGTATAAGTTCAAGGACACTAGGAAGCGGAACATCATAGCAGTCTGTCTTCTAGCGGCGATTATGTCATCGATTCTCGTTCTCGCCAGCTGCCGCAAGGTACAGGCGGACTCAAGGGCGGGGCTCCCGCCCGAGGCTGTTGTTATTCCCGCTGCGGACGCCACCCTCTTTTCGGTAGAACATCCCGAGCAATTTCCGACTTGCCCGGCGGCGAAGCATCTTACTACCTCTGAGTTGGTCGTCACGGGGACGGTAACACCGAATGTCTCGCTGCAGGTGCCCGTACCATCGTTGGCCACTGGCCGAATTGTGGAGATAGACGCAAAGCTCGGCGATGAGGTGAAGAAGGGACAGCTTCTGTTTAAAGTTCGTAGCACTGATATCGCGGGCGCCTTCTCGAATTTCCGCCAAGCTGTGAAGAATGAACAATTGACCAAAATCCAGCTCGACCGCGCCAACACCCTCTTCGAGCATGGCGTGATTCCGAAAAGTGCTCAGGAAACAGCTCAGAATGCCGAGGACAACAATGTAGTCGTTCTTGAGACCGCGAAGGAACAACTTGGACTGTTAGGCGCTGACCCTGACCACCCGTCAGGCATCATCCCGGTTTATGCTCCGGTGTCTGGAACCATTACCGATCAACAGATCACAAACCAATCCGGCGTCCAGGCGCTTACTCTACCGAACCCGTTCACGATTTCCGACCTTTCCGCCATTTGGGTCCTCTGTGACGTCTACGAGAATGACTTGGCTAGCGTCCGTCTTGGCGACACAGCGGAGATCACTCTGAATGCTTATCCCGACCGTGTCTTCAAGGGAAAAGTGAGTAATATTGGAACAATCCTCGATCCCACTATCCGAACCGCTAAGGTTCGGATAGAAGTTAAGAATCCCGGGTTCATGCGCGTGGGTATGTTTGTCAGGGCTACATTCCGCGGTCAAAGCACTGAGATGCACACCGTTGTCCCTGCAACCGCAGTACTGCATATGCATGATCGTGATTTTGTTTTTGTTCCGGCGCCAGGCAACAAATTCCGCCGCGTCGAAGTGGTGAGCGGCGATCTCCTCGAGAGTGACACGAATTTGCAGGAGATTAAATCGGGAATTGGAGCAGACCAGCCGGTGGTCACAAACGCATTGGTTCTAGACCACGTGCTCGGTCAGTGATTAGAGCTCGGACGGTTACGCGTCGGACGAACAATCGGCGGATAAACAACACAGCAAATGATTCGAACTCTAGTAGACTTCGCTCTCAATAATAAATTTGTAGTTATTGCTCTTGCCCTTCTGCTGACCGGCTGGGGAGCCATCTCATTTCATAACCTGCCGGTGGAAGCCTATCCTGACATCGCCGACAACTATGTTACGGTTATCACCCAATGGCCCGGACGTTCTTCCGAGGAGGTGGAACAGCAGGTAACGATTCCGATCGAAATGCAGATGTCGGGGATGCCTCACTTGAGTTTTCTGCGTTCCGAATCCATCTTCGGCCTATCGTTCGTCATCATGATCTTCGACGACAGCTCTGTCAACGATTGGAACCGGCAAAAAGTGCTGGAACGTTTGACCCAAGTTGATCTCCCCGAGGGACAGAACCTTCAACCTCAGATCGGAACCGACTGGAGCACGACCGGTCAGATCTATTGGTATACATTGAGGAGCTCGAATCCTCGCTACGATCTGATGGAACTGAGATCGCTTGAAGATTTTGTGCTCCTCAAACAATTCAAATCCGTTCCCGATGTGGTGGATGTCTCCGATTTTGGCGGCACCGAGCGTGAATATCAAGTACGTGTCGACCCGGCGAAGCTGGTTTCTTATGGATTAAGTATAGGCCAAGTGGAACAGCAGCTTTCCAATAACAATGTCAACGCCGGTGGCAGCTTCGTCGAGATCGGCATGCAGCAAATGAACGTACGTGCGCTGGGACTGTTCCACACTGTGCACGACATACAACAGACGGTTTTAAAGACGCAAACCGGGACTGCCCTTCGAATCGAAGATGTCGCCGAGGTCGTCCAGGGTCCCAAGATTCGCCTGGGTCATATGGCCAGAGCCAACCATATGGCGGATGGACGAATCTTTGACGAACCCGACGTCATTCAGGGCGCAGTATATATGCGTAAAGGCGCGGAAGAGGAGCCGACACTCAGAGCTATCCACAAGAAAGTTGACGAGCTCAACAACGGCATCCTACCGCCGGGCGTGAAGTTAATCCCCATGCTCGATCGCAGTGATCTGCTTCATTTCACCTTGAGCACAGTCGAGCACAACCTCGTCGAAGGCATGATTTTGGTCACCGTCATTCTCTTTCTCTTTTTGCTGAATGTTCGGGCCGCGTTGATCGTCGCTCTGACGATTCCGTTTTCTCTCCTCTTTGCCTCGATCTGGCTGGATTTAAGTCACATTCCCGCCAATCTTCTCTCTTTGGGCGCGCTCGACTTCGGAATGGTGGTGGACGGGGCCGTTGTCATGGTGGAAAACATCATCCGACATTTGAGTCACGGCAGCGGCAAGACGCTGGATGGAAAGGTAAGAACAACAGGGGAAATCATTCGCGATGCTTGTCATGAGGTTCAAAGGCCAGTATTCTACGCCATCGCCATCATTATCACTGCCTATCTGCCTATCTTCACGCTGCAACGCGTAGAGGGCCGTTTGTTTCGACCCATGGCTTGGACTGTTGCCTTTGCACTTCTCGGCGCCATGACGTTTTCCATTCTGATTGCTCCCGTGCTTGCAGGGACATTTTTTAAGAAAGGCATTCGCGAGCGCCGAAATCTGGTGATGGAATTTCTGGCCGCTCAATATCGCAAGGTATTGCGTTGGGCTGTTAACCATCGCTGGGTTGTCGCCAGCGTCGCTCTTGCTTCCGCCGCCGGCACACTCTATTTGGGCTTTGGCGGTGTGATTGGATCGGAGTTCCTGCCCCACCTCGATGAAGGCGCTATTTGGGCGCGTGGCACTCTGGCAAATAGCACTAGTCTTTCAGAAGGTGAGAAGTTCACGAACTCAGAGCGTTTTGTATTTGCTTCTTTTCCTGAGGTGAAAACCGTCGTATCTGAGGTTGGCCGGCCTGACGATGGAACAGATACCGGGGGATTTGGCAACACCGAGTATTTCGTCGATTTGAAACCGCACGACCAATGGCGACCTATTTTTCACAAGAACAAAGAGGAACTCGTCGCAGCCATGAACGCCGCCGTCCAAAAGTACCCTGGGGCAATCTGGAATTTCTCGCAGCCTATTGAAGACAACGTTGGAGAAACGCTCACGGGTACCAAGGGCGCGCTCGCGCTCAAAATTTTCGGGGATGACTTGAAACTTCTTGAGCGGAAGGGAGAAGAAGTAGCCGCAGTGTTGTCCGGTATCCAGGGCATGCATGACGTAAAGCTGCTAAGGGACTTCGGTCAACCGAATCTCGACCTGACCATTGACCGGAGGCAAGCGGCTCGTTTCGGCATCAATGTTGCCGACATCCAAGATGCCGTACAGACGGCGGTGGGCGGTAATGCTGTTAGTCAAGTCTTGATTAACGAGGAACGATACGACGTGGTTGTGCGTTACCAACAGGCCTACCGCAAGACAGCACAGGCTATTGAGAATATTCGCCTGGTTTCTCCCACCGGAGAGCGAGTGTCTTTGGCGCAGTTGACCAAAGTCGAGGTCAAAGACGGCGCTTATGACATCTACCGGGAAGGCAACACCCGCTACGTCGCCGTCACCTTCAACGTGCGGGGGCGCGACTTGGGAACCAGCGTCGAAGACGCGATCAAGCAAATCAATCAAAAAGTCAAACTGCCGCCAGGTTATCGAGTCGGGTGGTCGGGCGAATACGAAAGTGAGCAACGGGCTGAAGCAAGGCTGGCTCTCATCGTTCCTTTAACTATCCTCGTTATCTTTATCATTCTTTACTCCATGTTTCGCTCTTACAAATGGGCGCTGCTGATTCTTCTGAATGTCGGAATGGCCCGCATTGGCGGTCTGTTAGCGCTAGTGATTACCGGGACTTACCTTAGCGTCTCTTCGGGCGTGGGAATGCTGGCGCTGTTTGGAGTCTCGGTGCAAACGGGAGTGATCATGGTCGAATACATCAATCAACTCAGGGCGAGAGGCCACTCTATCGCCGATGCCGCGGTCGAAGGTGCGGTGCTGAGACTTCGGCCGATCATGATGACCATGCTTGTGGCTACACTTGGGCTTGTTCCCGCGGCGCTGTCGCACGAGATTGGTTCCGATTCGCAGCGGCCCTTCGCCATCGTGATCGTGGGTGGGCTCATTTCAGATTTACTACTAAGCGTTTTCCTCTTGCCGACGTTCTATGTCTGGATCGCCCGTCAAGACGACCCCCTCCCCAAACCGGAGTCCTCCTTTGAAAATTAGGTTTCTATCGGACAACCAAACGAGAAGCAGGCATATGGTCTTTTCTGCAGCGTCACTCAGTGTGCGCGTCGTGGTTTTGGTCGCGGTTTTGCTCCCTGCCGCCGGCTTTGCCCAAACAGCTCTGACATGGCAGCAAATACAAGAAAGGTTCGTGGCCGGCAACCCCACATTGAAGGCCGCGAAACTCAATATCGATGAGTCGCGAGCGGCGGAGATCACGGCTTTCCTCCGCCCCAACCCGGACTTCAACCTCGGCATGGACGGTGTTCAAGTCAGCCGGAATGATGGGGTTTGGCGTCCGTTGTCCGGTGTAGTGGAGACACCCAGCATCGGTTATTTGCACGAACGTCAGCATAAGCGGGAGTTGCGTCGGGACCAGGCTAAGGAGTCCACCACCATCGCTGAGTCGACTTATCTCGATCAAGAGCGCAGTCTCTTGTTCAATCTCCGTAGTGCTTTTGTGCAAACAATGCAAGCGAAAGCTGTACTTCAAAACGCCAAGGACAACTTGGAGTACTGGGATAAGGAATTGAGTGTCAATCGGCAACGATTAACTGCCGGCGACCTCGCGCAGGTAGACCTCGACCGGCTGGAATTGCAACGCGTGCAGTTTGAATCCGATTTCGAAACAGCTCTAGTCAATCTCCGGACCGCCAAAATTCAGCTTCTTACACTCCTCAACGAACGCACACCAATCGATCAGTTCGATGTCTCGGGAACATTTGAATTTACCGATGGACTACAGCCCTTGGAGGAGTTTCGAAAGGTCGCCTTGGAAATGAGGCCGGACCTCAAGGCTGCCGTGCAGAACGTGGAATTAGCCAAGATCACGTATAAGCTGGCGGTGGCCAATGGCTCGACAGACCCGACATTCAGCGTTTGGTATTCCCACAATTCTTCATTTGCTAACCCTTTCGCCAACCAAACCATCGGCGGCAGCATCGACATTCCGTTGCGCATTTTCGATCGCAACCAAGGTCAGAAGACCCTCACTAAGATCGACATCGGGCGCAACGAGCGCTTGCGGGATGCCGCCGAAGCGCAGGTATTTAGTGATGTAGACTCCGCGTATTGGACTTTGATTCAAGCGGCTAACTTGCTCCGCCCGTACAAGGCGAAGTATCTGAAGTTGGCGAACGATACCCGAGATAGAATTTCGTTTTCCTATCAAAATGGAGGCGCGTCGTTATTGGATTATCTGGATGCTGAGAAATCGTCTCGTGATACTCGCTTGGCTTACCTCAATCTGATCGGTTCCTACTTGACGGCGGCCGCTCAGATGAATATGGCTGCCGGTCGGGAAGTCCTCCCGTGACACGAGCACAAACGCGCGCGAGTATCGCTGAGATCGGCATCATCCCTGCTGTCCGGCTAGCGACAGCTGAAGAAGCCTTGTTCGCAGCGCAAGCCGTTTCCGAAGGCGGCATCCCAATTGTCGAAGTAACGATGACCGTACCCGGCGCCGTTGCCGTAATTTCGGAGCTTGCTAAACGAAATAACAGCTCCCTTATTGTGGGCGCCGGAACAATCTTCGATGTAGAAACTGCGCAGCGGTGTTTGGATGCAGGGGCGGCGTTTCTCACCACGCCTGGACTCGATCTTGAAGTTTTAAACTTCGCTGTAAAAAATGGAACCGTTGTCATTCCGGGTGCCTTGACGCCGGGTGAAGTTACTGCCGCTTGGAAAGCTAAGCCGGACTTCGTCAAAATTTTTCCCTGTGCCCAAGTGGGCGGCCCCAGTTACATTCGCGCCCTCAAAGCGCCGTTCCCGCATATTCCGCTCATCGCCTCCGGCGGTGTCAATCAAGAGAACGCAGAGGAGTTCATTCTCTCGGGCGCGGTGGCCCTTGGCATTGGCCGCGATCTGATCCATCCCAATGCTATTAAGAACCGCGAGCACGGATGGATTTGCGAACTGGCACGACGCTATTCGGTTATGTTTAAGCATGCACGCAGCCAGATCGGCGAATAGACCGGCAAGATCGAAAGGCTAATTCTCGGATTAATCAATCGACTTCGGCGTTCAGGAGTTTTTGTATCTTCATGCTGAGCTGTCGATCTGCGCTCTTCTTCCCAGCCGTAGTGGCAACGCTGGCGTTCCAAATGAATGCACAGAAATGCGGCGTTACTGCGCAAAGTACGATTGCCACAGACCGGCCACAAATTACAAGTTCAAGCCTTGTGGTCCCCTGTGGCAGCCTTCAGTTTGAGAATGGAGTTCAAGAAATTGGCAGTGCCGGCCAACGGACATTTGACCTTCCCGAGACAGCAGTACGATTTGGCATCAGCGGCAAAACCGAGCTTCGCCTTGCA
>Ga0302319_10012329_pt1 | contig 16125 bp, 18 predicted proteins | sample Bog_T0_2_FD_203319 | JGI IMG/M metagenome (GOLD analysis project Ga0302319, IMG submission 203319) | Peat permafrost microbial communities from Stordalen Mire near Abisko, Sweden - Bog_T0_2 | ecosystem: Environmental > Terrestrial > Soil > Wetlands > Peat | place: Sweden: Abisko, Stordalen Mire...
TCATGTAGCATGATTCCATAGGGAAAGGAAGCGTCGCGGCATATTTTAATGGCACTTTAGTCCGCCGGAGGCTATTTATTCGCTCAGAAACGCGAAGGTAGGGCTAGAGCAGGCGGACCGGCTGCGCCGCACGCGCCGCTACGCGCTCGAGCTTTCCGAAGCACTAACCGGCCCAGCTTTCCTCGAATCCTTCGGCGATCCAATCCAAAACCCAAACGGGTTCAAGCTCCAGGAGCTGCAGCACCTGATCCAGCCATCCCGCCCGATTTCCTATGGCATCCTGATGCCAGGACCCGACACACTCGGAGGCGTCCCATACATCCGCGTGACGGACATTCAGGATAGTCAGGTAATCACAACGCTGGTCCGCAGAACAACACCCGAAATCGACCAGGCCTACAAACGATCAAGGCTCAAGTCTGGCGACCTGCTGCTATCGATTCGCGGACACGTCGGAAGAATGGCCATCGTCCCGCCAACGTTGGACGGCGCAAACATCACGCAGGATACGGCGCGCCTGGCTACAGCCGAAGGAATCGAACCGCGCTATCTCATGGGCTGCTTAGGTTCCCGAAGCATGCAGCGAAAGATGGACGGCCTCACCCGGGGCGCGGCCGTACAGGGCATCAACCTGGGAGACGTCAAGGAACTTCCAATTCCCGTCCCCGATGTAGCGATGCAGCAGCGGTTCGCCACGCTGGCCAAGCGCATAGAGCGCCTGCGCGCGGTGCAGCGCGAGGCGCTGCGGCAGGCGGAGCACCTCTTCGCGGCGCTGCTCCACGAGGCGTTCAGCGGCTGAGCGACTCAGGGTCGAGAAACGGGAAGGCCTTAGTAAAAACGATGAAGAAGAAGCCAACCGAAACGCCATCAAAAGTCCAGCGACGAACGCTGACCGACATCGTCAATGCGTTGCGCGACGCGGGAAGAAGGTTCGATCTCGCGGCAATAGTTAAGGCCGCGAAAGAGCAAGACGTTACGGTAGGCTGGCAGGAACTGCGCAAGCTCGTCGAATCGAGCCAGCGCGGGGCCATCAGCATCACGCCAAGATTCATCACAGAATTCATGGCTGGGCTGGCTGCAGAGCTGCGCCCGAAGAGCGTCCTGGACCCCAACGCCGGTGTCGGGTCTACCCTGATTCCTGTTGTGAGCGGAACGGGAATTCCCTCCGCAACGGGCATCAGCCGCTCGGCATCGGATATCGAAATCGCTCGCCTCATGGGAGGGCACACGCCCATCAACTGGATCCTGGCACCCACCTCGACGGGGCTCCAATCGCTCGGCGAGTACGACCTTATTATCTCGTGCCCACCCCTGGGCCTGCTGTCGCAAATGATCACAATCGATAATGCAGGAAACCGAACTATCGAGACACTCGACTCGGGAACCACGGCCTTATTAGCGAGCTCGCAGCACCTCAGCACCAGCGGCGTGGGCGTGTTCTTACTGTCAAACGGGTTTCCGTTCGAGCAGAGCGAAGCATCTGTTCGCGACGCGCTGCCAAAGGCCGGCCTGCACATCAACTCGGTCGTGTCACTGCCCGCCGGCACATTCACAGGCGTGCCGCTGAACATCGTGGTCCTGTCAAGAACAAAAACTCCCGATCTCTTCGTCGGCCAACTCACACCTGATGCCGACCACAGACCGCTGCTGAGCAACCTGCTAAAGCGAAGGGCCGGCGCTTCCCTGGCACTGGGGCGCCTCGTGCGAGCCGACGAGTTCAAGTCCTTCCAGACTCTGCAGGCACGGGACGAAGAAGAGCGCCTGGCGCAGCGAACCGGACTCAAAGCCGTGCCGCTCCGAGAAGTTGTAGAAGCAGTTAACCTCGGCAAACAAACGGACGACGGCGGATTCGAGAACCTGCCAAACTGCGTTTACGTGCCACTCATCGGCACAGGCCCGGCGGTCGCTTCGCTCTCTGACCTGCAGATCAAGCCGCAAAACTACGCCCAGCTGGAAGTGAAACCGGAGGTCGCCCACGCGGAATTCCTCGCAGGCCTCTTCAATAGCCCGCTGGGGCGCAAGGTACGCGAAGGAATGCTGAGCGGAACGATAATCCCAAAACTATCCAAACAAACGATTACACCCGGGACAGTGTATCTGGCGCCAATACAACTACAGCAAGACGCGATGGCGGCAAGCCGCGAGTTGCACGACCTCCGACTCCAACTTGAGCAGTTAGAGCGTGACTTGTGGAACCGTCCGGTCGAGGTGGCAAAGGTGCGCAAAGCAATCACCACCGTAAACCAGAAGGACGGCTTCGAATCGTGGCTGGAAACACTGCCGTTCCCGCTCGCATCGATCCTCTGGCGGTACCAGGCGGCAAACGTCGCAGAGCAGAAATCGACGCACCTCTTCAACTTCTTCGAAGCCGCGGCGCTCTTCCTCGGGACAATTATGGCGAGCGCGTTTCACTCGAACCCTGAGTTTTTCAGGAAGCACCGGCAGGAATGGTTCGATCAGGGAAAAAACAACTCACACACACTGTCGCGCAGCTCGTTCGGGGAGTGGGTTATGCGCTGCCAAAGGCTCGCCAAAACCAGCCGAACACTACTCTCTGACAAGGACAACCGGGCGCAGGTAATCGAACTGTACCGGACGGACCCCGACAAGATCGACGGGCTCTCGAACAAAGCCATATACGCCACCCTCGAAAAGGTGAGGGGATACCGGAACAACTGGAAGGGCCACACCGGAATAGTGAGCGCGAGAGATCACGAGCAACGTCTCGCGCAGCTCCAGGAAGAACTCCTTCGGTTCCGCGAATCGTTAGGGGGCGTTTTTGAAGGGTGGTGGCTAGTGCGCCCCGGAACGAATACCTACACAGCCGGTCTCTATCTGTACTCCGCCGAGAAGCTGATGGGGAGCAGACAGATCTTCCGGCAGGAAAAGCTCACCACAACGGAAGTTATGGACACGGATGAGCTGTACTGTTACGACAGCGTGACTCAGCGCCCACTGCAACTGCTGCGGTTCGTCAGGATGGTTGCCGCACCCGACACCGAGGATATCGCTTGCTACTTTTTCAGCAAAGTCGAGAAGAAAAGCATCCGCTGGGTCTCGTACCACTTCGAGAAAGAGGGCGCTCGCGATATGCCCGATCCGGCACTACTGAAGCTGATCAGCGAAGCTGAGGACGAAGGCACCTGACCAGAGGCGCTGCACCCACGGCAAAGCCGGCCGTGAGGCGTGCCCGCAAGCCCCATGCGGCCTGGAACGACCGCCCGCCCACTCAGCAAAGCATCGGCCCGGCCTTAGCTGGCGCTGCACGCCGCGCTGCAGGGGCGCGCGGTAGGCGGCTCTCTCGCGGTCTCGCCAGCGTAGCAGCGCACCCCGCCAGATCAAGGGACGGCAACCCCGGCCGCCCTTGACAAGCGGAGCCCCCCGCCGCTTGCACGCTGGACGGCCGCGGAGAGGCCGAACAGATCGAATTCGAATTTAGGTTCAGCGAAAGAGCAAGAGCGGGCGTGGGAAGAAGCGGAAGCAGTGCGGGAAGAAGAGCGTTACAGGGAAGCGCAGCGAAGGAACAGGCCAAGCCTGCGGGAACAGGCATAGCTGAGGCAGGCAGCGTAAAGCGAAGCGGAAGCGGCCCCGCTGCAGCGACAACGGCCGCGCGTCGCTCCGTCAAACCTCGGCACTCAGCCGGACTCTGGATCCGAAGGCGAAGATAGAATCGAGGACTGAACCGCCGCGGAAACCACCACCGCATCCCATCTCGAAACCGAGGATACCCGCTTGGACAACACAACGGCAGCAACGGCCCACCTGCTTCCTGACCCGCTTTGCCGAGTCTCCCAACAGCGCATCGTCGGCTACCCTCCCGGCCTACTATCAGAGTTCAGCAAATTCACACAATATCCGGGCGGGCGATGGATCGGAAGGACTTCCCGCTCCGACAGCCCCTTCTGGTCAAAAGACCCCTAAGCGGCGCCCAGGCGGAGTAGGCCTGCCTAGGACTGGGCACCCGCGCGGGCGTGGAGGGCAGCGCGCGTGCTCAGACTCGAATCGCGCTGGCTTCACGCTTCCAGCAATTCCTTCAGCCGCCGCTTCTCAATCGCTTCGCTCGGGCTCCGCGCGCCGCCACTAAGCCACTCATCCACCTTCCGCGCCATGATCGTATGCCGGACGCTCGGGCTCTTCACCTCGATCTCCAGATGAGCGCCCGCGCCCGGCGCGCAATCATGTTCGCGGAAAGCCTTCAGCGCCAGCACAGCGGCCTCATAGACCGATTCCGCGCCGACCTCCACCGCGTGGCGGATGCCGCTTGAGTCCACGAACGAGACCGCGCAGCTCTTCCGGTTCCCCACGAACGGCAGAATAACATATTCGCCTTTTATTCGCTTTCTGTCAAAGGCCCACTCTCCCGCTTACGTTGTCTTTGAAAAGATTGGCCTCCCGGATGTACTTCCGAACCATGTCGCTCGACTTGTGGCGCGTCTGGCGCATAATCCGATGTTCGGCAATGTCGTTCATGGCCGCCTGCGTCACCAGCCCGGCTCGAAGCGAGTGTCCTGAATATTTCTTCGAATCTAGCCCGGCAGCGGCCGATCTGGCCTTCACTACGCTGGCGACCACTTGAGCGGTCAGCCGTTCGGCCTGAACGTGCCCGTGACGCGTCACACAGCGGAATACGGGGCCTGTGACGATGCCAGAGGCTCGGAGCCACGCTTCGAGCGCGTGTACCGGGCAGAGAGCACCACCGTATGAAATGCCGATCACCTGGCCGGCACCTTCCTGATCTGTTTTCGACTTCCGGATGTTGAGGCGGATTCCATCGGCTGAGAATGTTAGATCCTCGACGTCGATCGCGACCAACTCCGAACGGCGGAGCGCGCCGGCGTACCCGAGCAGGATCAGCGCCCGATTGCGTTTTCCTATGAGCGAATCCGGGCCCGTTGCGAGCATCGCGGCAATGTCCACGGTGAGTATCGGTGTCTTGCCTTCCTGATAGGTTCCAAGCTTCCGACGGATCCCGGCGAGCGTCAGCTTCACGGCAGCGTTCAGAGTTGGAGTGGCAAAGGCATTGGCTGTGTGGTTGGCAGAGATCGCCGAGACACGCCGCTGAATCGAGCCAGCCTTCAGGCCACTGTCGGCGACGGTGGTGAGATACGCAGCCACGGTCTCCGGGAGTGCGGGGAGCGCCACGAAACCTTGCCTCTTGCACCACGCGGCGAAGTTCGTCCAGTCGCTTCGGTAGCCGCGGAGCGTGTTGCTGGCTCGACTGGCGCGGGCATACTCCTGCACTCGCGGCGCAAAGCTCGCGAGGGAACCGGCCGGTACGGTCGGAACCACTTCCTTCGTCTGCATCTTGAGTTTTCCTTATCTACTGATTCTGTTTGTTATCGATACGTAGCACCGAAAGTCCAGAATGGTGCCTAATCCAGACTTTCGACCTATCCGCCCGAGCAGTATTTAGCAACCATCGACTCTATTGCCAGTAGAAGTACTAATGCTTCTACTGAATTATGGTAGTGCGGAAGTGCTCTATTGTCAATAGAGCTTCTACTGATTTATCCTAAGAACACATGCCAGCTTCCGAGAAACCGTACCTCAACTTCATCATCGAGCCGGATCTTCTGAAGCGCCTCGACGACTTCCGATTCAAGAATCGCTTCGCGTCGCGTGCGGCCGCGATTAAATGGCTGCTGGCATGGGCTCTGGACCAGAAGGCGGCCGTTCCGAAGGACGAGTAATCGAGGGAACGCCCGACCACGGGGGCCGAGACCCTCCGAAACTGCCACCGGCCGAAGGGGACGCGGACTCCGAAACGAGAGCCTCTACGACCGGCGAGACGACGAGGTTTCGCTGGATGAGGTCGACAGAATTGTCATTGTCATATAACTATGAGAGCCCCCAAATGCACCTAACGAGACAAGAAGCGAGGATTCATGTTCGTCATTGATGCACATCTCTCCTCCAAAACACCCGGCCTGTCTTTCCGAAAGGGTAAGGCCGGGCCCGAGCAAGAGCTGCTGGATTGGTTCCTGCAACAGAAGCTGATCAGCATCCCCAGGGGCCACAACGTTTCCATTTTCCGAGAGCCACGGCTGCCCTCTGGTTTCCCTGACCTTGTAATCGTCGTCTGGAACGTCTCAGTTGCACGGCAGTGGACAACCGAGCGAGCAGCCCTTACGCCCTCTGATCTGCGGTTGATGCATTTTCTGGGAAGCGAGGGGCCGAAGGACATTGAGGAGCTTCGGGTTGTGTTCTCCGCGGCAGTTGATCGCCAACTGGACCGGCTTGGGGAAGCTGCGATGGTGCGGACCACCAAAGGTCGCTGGCAAGCGCGTTCTTTGAGGACCACGTTCGCCGCAAGCCACATAATCGCTATCGAAGCCAAAATCAGCGAATGGAGAGCGGCGCTCGAACAGGCGCACCTCAATACATGGTTTGCTTCCGACTCTTGCGTCCTGGTTCCGCGTGTTCCGCGCAACAGTGAGCTTCTGAGAGATGCGGGAGAGTTGGGGGTGCGGGTGCTCGCGCGGGAAAGCGATAGTTGGGAGATTCAGGACCCGATTCGCTCCGCCCCTCGATCCTATGTATCGTGGCTATTCAACGATTGGGCCTGGAGAGCAGCGTTCGCACAATAACCAAATGAGCCTTCCTGACGAACAGTGGCTTAAGAGCACGTTCGCTGACCTTCGCGACTTCGCGGCTCTAGGACAGGGCGGCCAGAAGATCGTCTACGTCGCAACACACAAAACGGATGGCAAGATCGTACTGAAGATCATCCACCCGCGAACTGATGTCGAGACGGTCAGAAGGGAGATTCTGGCGGTTCAACAAGTTCAGTCGCTACGCGTGCCGCGAATTCTGGAATACGGAAAATGCTCCTCCAACCTCGGCGACTGTATTTGGTTACGGGAACAGCTCATTGATGGGCCCACAGTGCGGGAGCTTCTCGCGGCGGGCCCGATGGAAGCTAAATCGGTGTTACGCCTCGGTCTTCATATCTTAGAGGCACTTGATAAAACCGAAGCAGCCAAGATCGTCCATCGAGACGTGAAGCCAGAGAATATTATGCGGGACCCAACTGGAGCATTTTGGCTTTTGGACTACGGCATTGCCCGCCATCTGGAGCTCTCATCATTGACGGCCACCGGGTTACCGTTCGGGAAGATGACTCTGGGCTATGCTCCTCCCGAACAATGCCGAAATATGAAGTCGGACATCGATTCCCGAGCTGATCTCTTCGCGCTGGGCGTCACGCTCCACGAATGCGCAGTTGGAAATAACGGCTTTTTTGATCCGCCTCCGAGAGATCACTTGGAGCTCCTTCGGAGGGTTGAGCGCTGGGTCCTCCCCCCAGTCGCCCTGCCCATTGCAGATGCGGCTAACTTCCAGGACCTTGTGAACTCGCTCACCCAAAAAAGCAGAGTTCACCGTCCGAGAACAATCAAGGCGGCGCTCGCGTGGCTGCAAGAAATCTGCGCAAAAGAAGGAGTCAGCTAGGCATGGATCTTTATCTTCAGTTCGGTTACGGAATGATGGACCACTGCCGGGTCCTCCTTTCTTCCTGGGGCGGCGGTACAGCGATTCTCAGTCCGAGAGATCTGACGGACGAACAACTGAGGCGGCTCGGCGCGGACATCGCCGGCATTGCGGGAGGCGAGAGTCTCTTGGACCCCCAGTTTTACCTCCCGCACTCGGACCACAAGAAGCTATGCAAACATGGCTACTGGCCGAACGATTACGACACAACCATGTTTTGGCAGGGCCCCCCGCTTGCGGCTCTCCTTCGACACCTCGGCAAGCTGAATCGAGATGTCGGCTGCAAGCGCATGATCCTCCCAGGGCTATTCGCTGCTGCGGTCGATGAAGACTGGTTGGAAACTCAAGGGGCCGTTCTCGAAGAGTCCCGAGCGACCGAAGTCGAGCTTCCCTTGATCGCGACGATCGCGCTGAGCGCTGAAGCGATTAAAAACACGGAACAGGTTTCACTGTTGTTGGAGCGAGCGGAAGAGTGGAAGGCTGATGCGTACTACTTGGTATGTGAACACCCCGATGGGCAATACCTGGTCGAGGATCCAAACTGGCTTGCCAATGTGCTCGACATTGCCGCCGGCCTTCGCTTCGACGGCGCCGAGGTGATCTTGGGCTATTGCACGCATCAAATGCTTCTCGCGGCCTCTGCGAAGGTCAACGCCGTTGCCTCTGGCACATGGATGAACGTGCGCTCCTTCCCTCCGACGAAGTTCGTCACGGCATATGAGGATGAAATCAAGCAACGGACAACGTGGTACTACTGTCCGCAAGCGCTGTCGGAGTACAAGATTCCATTTCTCGATATCGCTCACAGACTGGGGATATTGGGGCTGATGGCTCCTCCAGCTAATCTGGATGGAGGTTACGTGGCGCATCTGCTCAGCGGTGTGCAACCGTCAACTGTCGGCTTCACTGAGCAAGCCGCCTTCCGCCATTATCTCCACGCTCTTCGGGCCCAAACGAGGGCCATCGACCAAACCACGTTCGATACGGCAATGGCAAGTCATCAGAACTCGTTGGATACTGCGGAGAGGCTGTTACAACGGCTGCGCGGTTCAAACGTGAGTGGACAGCTTCGCGACTTCAACCAAATTGTGGATGTCAATCGAGCGGCACTCGGGCTCTTCGCTTCGCTCAGAGGGCCCATCCTAAAGCGGATGTGGAACTCCATTTGATCTCGGCCTGATTTGAACAGGAGTTCACTTTAAACGCCTTGGCGAGAGTAGCTTGATCGAGCCGGTCGAGGAACGCGTGCGAGCGGGTCGCCTCCGCTGCAATACCAGCGGCGCGCTCGAATGCCTTTTGAACTCGAAGAATCACTTCCGCTTGTTCGTCAGGTGGCTTAAAAAGAATCGCCGGACGAATGAAGCCGGTCGACGCATAATCGAGAAGACGGCAGTTGGGATCAGGCAGGAAAACAGGAGCCGAAGCCGGGCGACGCAGGAGCATCCAGCGAATGATTCACGGATTTATCACTATGCAGAATTCGGAACTGAAGGTGGGCTTCGATGCCAGCCGTTGAACGGGTCTCGGAAACAGTTGCCATTTGCCGCTGGTGCGGAAGGGAGAATCCTATTCCGGCCGATGGAGGCCTTCCGAAATGCGACTGCCCTGGAAGTGCGGCCGTCGCCAGTGTACACACCATTGCGGCCGTGGCGCCGTCGGAAGTGCCAAAAGAAGAGTCGACCCGGCGGGCCACCCTCGCGCTCGAGGACGTGCTTGGGCTGCTCGACGCGGAGTCAGCCCGAATCGCTAAGGCGACGGGATCGCAGGTGAGCCGGTCTGAAATTGTAAGGGCAATGTTCCGCGCGTTCCTTGTCGACAGCAATCTCAATTTCGGGAACTGCGCGACCGAGACGGATATTCGGAACGTTATGGGCCGATACTTTGTCCGAGTCGTGGAAATTGTGAAAGCGGAAAGGGCAAGGAAGCGGCGATGAGCCCGAACCGCGTACCCCATTTGGCGAGGCGTTGCCCGGGCCTCAAACAGAACGCAGTGATACCTGAGAGTTGAATGCAACATTACGCCTCTTATGTTGCATTCGAACGACGCCATAGCAACGAAACGAGAGAAGCCCTTCGAGAGTGAAGGTTCGCCTCTGCGGCGACAACGCATCATTTCGCCAACTTTTTTCGCACGGCTAGCCGCGAACGGTCGAATCCGGTCGTATGCGACATTTATGTCCTTCGGCGAACGTGCTGCAGTGTTGTCCTCCAGAAGCCAGCTTGGCGACTCTTATGTTGCGTGCGGCTGAAGGCCAAAGCCGATGATGCATGCTGCGCTGATTTCTGCACCAACACCTCCCCCCGGATATGCGTGGCACGTGGTGGCGCCCGGTGGCGCGACCGACGACGACACCCGAGTGGTGCGCATGTGGTTGCGCCACACCGCTGCCACACACACTCGGATCGCCTACGGGACGGACTACATCAGATGGCGCATGTTCTGCAGGACTCCACTCAGTCTCGTCTCGCTCGAACAACTGCAGGCATTTGTACCCGTCAATCTGAAGGATCCGGCGCGTCCCCTGTCGAAAGCGAGCCAGTGCCGCGCCATCTCGTCCGTCAAGGCGCTGTTCCGCTTCGCACTCCTCATCGGGTACCTGAAGGTTGATGTAGGGCGGATGCTGAAAGTGCCGGCACTCGAGAACCGTCTCGCCGAACGCATCTTGCCGGAAAGTAAGATGCTGCTTCTGATCGAACTCGAACCGAACGTGCGCAACCGTAATCTGCTGCGGTTTTTATACGCCTCAGCGGGCCGCGTCTCGGAAGTGTGCGCTCTCATCTGGGGGAAAATTCAGGGACGCGAAGACGGCACAGGCCAGGTGACCTTTTTCGGCAAAGGCTCGAAGACGCGCCACGTTTTTTTGACGCCTTCGGTTTATGTGGAACTGATGACGCTACGAGGTGCCGCGGGCGATGACAGCCCGGTGTTCCCGTCGCGCAAATCGGGCGGCGCCCTTACGCGCGCCCAAGTCTGGCGAATTGTGCGCAACGCCGCCCGCCGTGCCGGGCTTACCGGCAACATCTCGCCGCACTGGTTCCGGCATGCGCACGCTTCCCACGCGCTTGATCGCGGCGCGCCGATCTCCATGGTTCAGGCCACGCTCGGACATGCGAGCATCGCCACCACCGGCAAATACACGCACGCGCGACCCAATGATGGCTCTATGAGGTACCTAGCAGTTTTTTAAAGGATACGCCGCGCGGTTCACGTCACGAACGGAATGCTGTTCTAATGCGGCCGGCGTGACGAACCACCACCATCGGCAAGTACACGCGAGCCCCACCGATGGCTCCATGCCTTGCCTGGCGGCTTAAGGGATAAGCCGGTGCTGTGCCTTTCTGTATTGAACACAACCCGGCAAAGACTTATTCGGGCTTCAGGACAGCGACTGTTAAGGCGTGAAGCAATTGGAATTACCGGCGCGGGCGCGCCGGTTTGTCGGCGGTGCTACGCTGCCGACAGTCGAAGGAGCGCCGCTGCCTCGCTGATCTCCGACGCCGTTCGTTCAATGATGCGCGACCACGACTCGCGGGGCTAGAATGGCCATTTATGGAAGAAATGGTCCCTTCGGTTTCACAGTGCCTTGCCGAAATCAACCAGAACCTGGCGGAGGTTGATTTGCCGCCAGACAATAAAGATCTGCGCGCTCGTGTTGACAAGCTCGTCGAGCAGGGCTGCGACGAACAGTTTCTTCTGGAAGTGTCGTTTCTTTATGCCGACGTGGCTTTCGCATCCAAGAAGAACTCAGAAGCGGAACAATCGACGCCGACGATGTCTCGATTGATCGCCTTGCCCGGACTGAACATGAGTCGGAGGGAACTTGCAAATCACCTTCGGGATGTTCGTCACGCCGCACGTCAGATCGAAAGAATACTAGAGGTGGCCCGTAAGCCTGGCAAAGATCAACAGACACTTATTGATGCTGCAGATCTCGGGCATCTTCCGAAGGAGCTAGAGCGGTATTGCAAATTTGCGGCAGATGTGGGTCGGGCGTGCGAGATTCCTCGCGAAAAGCGGCTCCAGCGTGATCGATGCCTCTGTTCTCTCGTTAAGTACGTTGAGACCATCACCGGCAAGCATCACTGGGAAACTCTCGTCGCTCTAATCAATCGTTGGAATTTGGTCTTCATCGAAGACGACGTGACTCTTCGCGCACAGTTTCGGCGCGCGAACCGACCGGGCCAGCTTCCTCTGTTCTGGCCAAAAACCGTACAAAAACGATAAAATTTCGGATCAAAACTGTACTGGTACGGCAGCCTATTCCCTGCCAAGCTGTGGTGCAGGAGGACGCAGCGTGACGAGTGTTAAGGAGCGACTCCTCACAGACAGGCAGGCTGCTGCGGTGCTTGGCGTCAGTGTCAGCCTCCTTCGCCGCTGGCGGTTCCGGCTGAACGAGGGCCCTGCATTCTACAGGGTGGGACGACTCATCCGCTACTCTCGAGATGCCCTTCGTGAGTATCTAGAAGTGCGCCGAGTCGACCCCTGTCCGGGTAGCGGTCGGAAGAACAACCGGATTGCTTCGCATGACGAAGACGAAAGCCGGTAAGGTGTTCGGCATCAAAAGCGTGGCCAAAGCTCCGCAGGCGATCAAGCCGCCTACAGTCACCATAGTCGCCGTGGAAGATCCAAGCGGGCGTGATATCGACTTCTTCCGCTGGCTGATCGATCAGGGGCACAAGACGGCGCCGCAGCAAGCGGCGCCGCGTCATAAAATCTCTCTATGCTCAGAACAGTGATCTACGCCAGAGTTTCCACCGAAGACCAGATCGAGCGCTACGGCCTCCCCACGCAACTTCGCGCCTGCCGTGAGTACGCCAACCGCAACGGATTGGAGATCGTCGCGGAGATCTCCGACGAAGGCGTTTCCGGCGCGATTCTGGACCGGCCTGGCCTCGAGCAGGTGAGGCGCATGGCACGAGATCGCCGGGCAGACTGTGTGCTGATGCTCGACGTCGACCGTCTCAGCCGGGAGCTCGCCCACCTGCTGATCCTGAAACCGGAGCTCGAACGCTTCGCGCGTCTCGAGTTCGTCGCCGCGAAATTCGAAGACTCACCCAGCGGCCGTCTCTTCTTCGGTATCCGTGGCGTGATCGGCCAATATGAGCGGGAACTCACGCGGGAGCGGACCATGCGTGGGCGCAAGGAGCGAGCGCGTTCTGGCCTGATCGTCGGCGGCCGGGTGGCGTTCGGGTATCGGTACGAAGCCGGGAAGCTTATCGAGGACCCCGACCGTGCACCGATCGCGCGAAGAATCTTCGCGGATTACGAAGCTGGCGTTTCCATGCGCGGGATCGCAATCAGATTGCGTGAATCTGGCGCGCCATCGTGGAGCGGACGCAAGTGGGGGAAATCGAGCGTCGGACGCATCCTCGCCAATGAAACATACGCGGGTGTGGCCCACTTCGGTACGCATCGCCGGGAAGGAAAGTTGCTGCGCAAACGTGACGCCGCAGACCGCATCGCCCTCGCCGTTCCCGCTCTCGTCTCACGTGAACAATGGGAGCGCGTTCAGGCGAAGCTGGCGGCGAATCTTTACACTGGGCGCCCGTCGCTGAACTTCTTGCTTCGCGGCGTGATCCACTGCAGCCAGTGCGGGCGCTCGATGAATGGCGAGGATAGCCGGAAGTCTCGATCGTACCGCTGCAGTGGCCGGGATCCGCTTCGGGTTTCGGGCGAGACATGCCGCAACCATGCGCCAGCCCAACGCCTTGATGCCGCCGTCTGGCGTGAACTGTCGCGCACGTTCACAGATGCCAATTTCCTCCGTGAAGCAATCAGCCAGCGGGAATCGGAGTTGCGCGCCGGGGATCCAGGTAAGGTCGAAGAGTTGCGCCGCCGAGCCCGGAGACTTCGCGGCAAAGAAGAAGCCGCCCTGAGCGCAATGTTGGACCCGGATTTCGCCGATCAGCGCTCGAGAATCAAATCCGAGTACAAAGCCGCGGCGGAAGAACGCCGGCGAGTGGAAGCCGAAGCCGACAGCATCGAGGGCGCGCGGCTGTCTTTGTCGGGCCCGCGAGAATGGATCACGGAAACGGTCGAGTCGATCCGGGGGTTCGTCGCTCAGGTGGTGGATCCGAAGTTAAGGCAGGAATTTGTTCGCCGCCTAGTGCAGCGCGCGGAGTGGAATGGGGAGGAAATCAGGATGCATTGTTTTGTTAGCCCGAAACTGGCCCTATCATCAGCACATTGTGGTTCCCCGCCGCGGCTACCTGCAATGCGCGCTTCGCGGTAGTCTGTCCGCGCACATCGCGAAAATCGTGATGCTGGATCGTACCGAGCTGTTGGGCAGCAGCGGCCGCGGGACGGGTGGGAGCGAACTGCTCGGGCTTCGCCAGCATGGCCACGACTTCCGCCAGATGCTTCACGCCGAAAACATTCACGCCTTCGACGACCGACGCTTCTGCCGCATTCTCCGCCGGCAGGATCAGATTGGCAATCTTCTGCTCGCGAGCGCAAACAGCGACCGACAGCGCGCCGCGAACCGGACGGATGGCTCCATCGAGCGACAGTTCTCCCACAGAAAGATGATTGTCCAGGCCTTTGAACGTCCCCATCGCGCCAAGGATCCCCAGAGCCATCGGAAGGTCGAATCCCGCCCCTTCTTTCCTCACATGCGCGGGCGCGAGGTTCACGGTGACGGCTTGGCTGGGATAGCCGAACCCGGAGTTCATGAGGGCGGACTTGATGCGCTCGCGGCTCTCCCGTACCGCGGTGTCGGGCATCCCGACCAGCATGAAATCGCGGGCCATGCCGCTGCGGTAGAGGTCGACTTCCACATCTACCGGGTGCGCGTCGACCCCGTACACGGCGGCACTTCTGGTCTTGAACAGCGGCATGGCACACGTCTCCTTGAAAGGCGTAAGCCGCCCTAAGGATGTTTGTGGCCTGAAGGCAAAGCTTTTCTCAGGAAATATTTATGGCTCGAAGCGCACTCGTTAGCGTACACTTCACTGAGGAGAAAAATCATGGCTGCCGCACCTGTAAACCCCACACCTTCCACACTGATCAGTCTCGATACCATCAGCACCGAGATTAAGTTCGTATCCGACTTTATTGAGGATCTTGCCGGCAAACAAGCGTCCCCGTCCGACAAACAGCGGATCATTGGTTTGCTGGCTTCGGCGCAGTCGGATCTTGCGGTTGCGGCTGAGCGGGCCATTGCCGCGCTCGGTCAGGATCCGATTATCGGCTAGGCTGGCTATCTCTTAACGCCGGCTGCGATCTGTTTCATCTCCGGCGAGTTCCAAAGCGCCGCCAGATCCGGGTCGTCCCGAATCTGGTTGAGACTGGCGCCTGTGGAAAAGTTCGCCCGGATCAGTTCCAGGGCCTCGCGCCGCCTGCCAGTCAATTCGTAGACAATGGCAAAGCGGCTCGAGAGCGGTTTACGCGCGGACGCGGGAATTTTGTCCAGTTCTGCCAGCGCTCGGCCGGAATCGCCTAATCGAGCCCAGTACTCCGCCAGGTTGGCCATAATGTCGTAGTTCCGGGGTGTCGCTTCCAGGTTTTTTTGCGCCAGGTCAACAGCTTGACGCAGGGAAGGGGCGGATTTCTGCTCGCTTCCTTTGGCCCACTTGTAATAGATACCGGCGTTGCCCCAAAAGGGATAGGAGCCGGAGTCGAGTTCAATCGCCGCTTCGGCGGCTCCCACCGCATCCTGGAACTTGTGTTCGTAATAGTAAGCCGCTCCGAGCGCAGCATAGGAGCGCGCATCCGTTTTAATTCTGAGCGCATGCTGCAGGTGCTCGGTCGCTTCCCGGTAACGTCCCTGCATGCTGAGAATGGCGCCAAGGTTCCGGTAGACGACGTCGTTATCCGGGGTCAGATCCCTCGCCTTAAGCAACTCGGCTTCAGAGTCCGCGTAGCGTTCTCGCTGGTAGTAGAAGATGGCCAGCAGGAAATGCGCATACCAGTCGGTAGGCCGGGCTCCGGTGGCTTTGAGATACGATTGCTCGGCCTCTTTGAAGCGGCCCAGGTTGTTGTAGACGCGCGCCAGTTCCCGCGGAACTTCGGCGTTATTGGGAGCGATTTCGAGGGCGCGCTTCAGTTCGGCGATCGCCTCTTCTTCCCGGCCTGCGCTGGCGTATACCTGACCGAGCACGGAATGCGCCGTCGCCAGCGAGCCATCGATATGGACCGAGCGCTGGGCATCGGCGATCGCCGCCACAGACCATTTCTTGTCCCCGGTGTCGCGCACTTTTTGCAGCTCCGCTTCCGCCAGCCCCGCCCAGGCGAGCGCATAATTCGGATCCGCCTTCACAGCGCCTTGCAACAGCGCGAGAGCCTTATCCACATTGCCCGCCACGTCGTAGCGCGCCAGCAATCCTCGCGCCCTCAGATAAGACGAATAAGCTTTGGGCGTTGCGGTGTCGCCGGCCACCGCCGCGGCGGCGGGCTTTGGCTCATCGAGGCCCAGCAGCTTCATAACGGCCGCCACGGCGCGATCTCGCGAGGCAATCGGGTCGGCCGGATCGTAGACGAACCTTTCCGTCGCTCCGGTTTGCTGCGACGTGGCTCCGTCCACCAGTTGAAGCGCGAACTCGAGGCCGCCCGCTCCGATGGTTGCCGTTGCGGTGATGGCGTAGTTGACTCCGTAGATGCGCCGCGCCTCTTCCACCGTGGAGATGTGCCGGCTGCGA
>Ga0302319_10012330_pt1 | contig 16125 bp, 9 predicted proteins | sample Bog_T0_2_FD_203319 | JGI IMG/M metagenome (GOLD analysis project Ga0302319, IMG submission 203319) | Peat permafrost microbial communities from Stordalen Mire near Abisko, Sweden - Bog_T0_2 | ecosystem: Environmental > Terrestrial > Soil > Wetlands > Peat | place: Sweden: Abisko, Stordalen Mire...
CCGCATGGGCCACCGGCCCATAAGCATATACCTAAAATAATTGCCTCGGACGGGAGCTTTGGTGCAGGATGCGCGAATGCTGCTTTCGCCTTCGCTCGTAGAAGATCAATGGCCAGTAATTCGACAACTGCTTCCGGAGGACTTGGAGCAGAGCGCAAGAACTCATGGCGCGATGCGGCGACGGCGCGGCCAGATAACCAGCGCCGAGCAACTTTTGCGTGTGCTTCTGCTGCATGTGGCCGGTGGTCTTTCCCTTGAACAGACCGTTGCCCGCGCCGAGGCGCGCGGCCTTGCCAAACTCAACGCCATGGCCCTGCACAAGCGATTGTGCGCCTCGCACCAATGGCTGCAAGCGCTCACCGCTCATTTGCTAGAGGGGCTCCGGCCTTTTCTGGCGCAGAAGTCGGAGATTTGGGAAAGCCGCTACCAAGTGCGCATCCTCGATGCCACCGAAATCCAGGAACCCGGCAGCACGGGCGCCGATTGGCGTCTCCACTACAGCCTGCGCCTGCCGCAACTATGCTGTGATTTCTTCGAACTGACCGACCCGCATGGCGGGGAGAGCCTGCGGCGCTTGCCAGTGACCCGCGACGATCTGGTGTTGGTGGATCGCGCTTACAATGATCGCCGCGCCATCGCCCAAGTCCTGGAGGCCGGCGGCCAGGTGATCTTGCGTTACAATAGCGGCTCCTTCCCACTGCTGGACCTGCAAGGCCAACCCTTCACCCCCATCGAGCACCTGCGCTCCTTGAAAATCGGCCAGGCCAAAGTATGGGAGGTGCAATTCGCCGCAGGGGCACGGCGCATTCGCGCCCGCCTGTGCGCCGTGCGCAAAAGTCCCGAGCAATCCCGGCGCGCTCGCGCCAGGGTGCGGCGCAAGGCGCGCAGCCAAAAGGAGATTCGCCCGGAAACCTTGGAGTACGCGGATTTCGTCGTCTTGGTCACAACCTTGGGAAAGCAGGAGATGCCCCTGCCGGCCGTGATGGAATTCTATCGCGGTCGCTGGCAGGTTGAACTCGCCTTCAAACGCCTCAAGAGCCTGCTGCAGATAGGGCAGGTCCCTAAGAAGAAGGCGGCTTCGGCCCAGGCATGGATGCAAGGTAAGATCCTCACCGCCCTGCTCATCGAGCGACTGCTGTGCGAAGCGCGCTTTTTTTCCCCGTGGGGATACCCACTGCGCAGAGAGCAGTCAGTGGAGCCTCTTTAAGGAATTTCGCGACGCGGTCCTTGTTCAACTTGCCATGCCGCTCTCTCTGATTGATCTGACAGTCCACTACGCCCGGTTGCAGCAACATTTTACCGAACAGCGCTGCCGCCGACCGAGGCAGCTTCAGCGAATGCGTCGGGCATTGAAATATTAGGTATATGCTTATGGGCCGGTGGCCCAGGCGAGGGAAGACGCCGTCACCGAATGGCTACACTAAAACTTAAACCGCGCTAATCAGTGGGCCTCTAACTCAAACTCACGATGCGATTCAGGATCGAATTGGCATCGAGGCCGGACATATCTCTTAGATAACGCTGCGAGCCTACGCTTGCCGGCGGCTCGGGGTTCAAGGCAATGGAATGCACCTTCGATTCCAGTAACGGTGCGTCCCGCAGAATCGAGGCAAGGCCGCCGTAGGGCATGTGTTCCTCGAGGGCAAAGATATGTTCGAACCAACGCAGCGGGGCGAAGAAATCGGGCGTCACAGGATGAAGCCACGGACAGGAGTATACACTTACTCCGATCCCCTTTTCTTCGGCCAGCTTTGCCGCTTCCAGCGCTACCGAGAGGATCGATCCCGTCGCGGCGATGGCAATTTTTCCAGTGCTTCTTTTTACTTCGATAGGGCCGTTGGCAATCCCGCGGATATCATGAAGATTGGCTTCGCCGGCCTTGCCGATGCGCAGGTAGGAAGGGCGTGGGTTATTCGCGAGCCATTCGACGCACTCGCGGGATTCGCCCGGGTCCGCCGGGGATAAGATGGTCAGGCTGCCCAGCGCGCGCATGACGCCGATATCCTGCACCGCGTGGTGGGAATAACCGAGGTTTCCGTAAGCCAGCCCGGCCCCGACGGACACCGCGGTGACCGGCGCCTTATGATAACCGACGTCGTTGCGGATTTGCTCGAGGCATCGCAGCGTCGAGAAATTGGCGATGCTGTAAGTAAATACGTGGTAACCCTCCGCGGCCAGGCCCGAGGCAACTCCAACCATGTTCTGCTCGGCAACGCCGGCATTCAGGAAGCGGTCGGGAAACTCCTGCGCAAACGGCTCGACTACCGAGTAACCAAGATCGCCAACGATGAGGAACAACGATTGGTTCCTGCGCGCCTGGTTGATCAACTCCTGGATAAATGCCGTTCTCATCCGGGGCATCCGATCTGATTCAATGCCTGCTCGAGCTGGCCGGCATCGGGCGACTTATAATGCCAGAGCAACTTATCTTCCATGAAGTCGACTCCCTTGCCCTTGATGGTGTGGGCGATCAGGCAGGAGGGCTTGCCCCTCTCCCACGGCACCTCGACCAGCGCCCTGTGAATGGCGTGGTGATCGTGCCCGTCCACTTCCCGGACGGACCAGCGGAAAGCCCTCAGCTTATCGCTGAGCGGACCAAGTTCGAGCACGTCCTCGACGTTCCCGAGGCTTTGAATCTTGTTATAGTCGACAGTTACAATCAGGTTATCCAGCCCGTGTTGCGGGGCAAAGAGGATCGCCTCCCAGGTCGAACCTTCGTCGAGTTCGCCATCGCTGATCATGACGAAGGTGCGCCATGGTTCCGCCTTGCGCTTGGCCGCCAGCGCCCGGCCGCAGCCGTGCGGCAGGCCGTGCCCCAGCGAGCCGGTCGAGAAATCGACGCCCGGGACGGCATGGCTCACGTGGGCCATGAGGCGCGAGCCCTCCTGGCCATAGGTCTTCAACTCATCGATGGAAAAGAATCCGCGCAGCGCGAGGGCGGCGTACAAGGCGGTGCAGCAGTGTCCCTTGCTGAGGATGAAGCGGTCGCGCAACGGCCAGCGCGGGTCCTCGGGTTTCACATGAAGAATGCCGCCGTAGAGCGCCGCGAGCAGATCGGCCATGGACAACGCGCCGCCGATGTGGGACGCCTTGGCGGAGGCAACCATCTTGAGGGCCTCGGCGCGGATGCACCGGGCGAAATCGGCAGGGTCTTGTGGTGGCTGTGGGTTGGGCATTCCGCAGTGTGCGAGGAGAGCAGAGATCGCGCTGGCTTGGAAGACGATTTAAGGAGGGCCTTGAGTGGGCGAGCAACGCCGAAAGAGGTTCTTCGCTGTTTTTAGTGGAGGGCTATCAGGGAAATGGAATCCCGCAGAGGCGCAGAGACGCAGAGGATTTCTGAAAGGAATCCAAAACCTCCGCGCCTCTGCGTCTCCGCGGGAGAAGCATCCACGGCCCCGCTGCGAAACCGCTGGTCATGCCCGCGGGGTTCGTGTAAGCCGGGCGCACGATGAGCCGTAAGCTTCTGAGTATCGTGACCCCCTGTTACAATGAGGAGGGCAATGTCGAGGAACTGCACCGGCAAATCGTCGCGACACTCGAGAAATTTCCCCAATACGACTGGGAGCATATCTACATCGACAATGCGTCGCGCGACGGCACCGCCCAAATCCTGCGCCGGATGGCCGCCGCCGAGCCGCGGGTCAAGGTGATCATCAATATGCGGAACTTCGGCCATATCCGCTCGCCGTTCCATGCGATTTACCAGGCGCGCGGGGATGCGGTCATCACGCTGGCGTCGGATTTGCAGGACCCGCCGGAGCTGATCGCGCAATTCATCGAAAAATGGGAGGCCGGCTCCAAGGTGGCGCTGGGCCAAAAAATCACGAGCGATGAATCGCCTCTCTTTTTCACCATCCGCACCGCTTATTACCGGCTGGCGCGCAAGCTGGCGGACATCGAACTGATCGAGCACGTGACCGGGTTCGGGATTTACGACCGGGAGGTCGTCGAGCAATTCCGCAAGATCGACGACCCGTACCCGTATGGCCGAGGGCTGGTGACCGATCTCGGTTACGAGGTGGCCCGCATCCAGTATCATCAGCCCAACCGCAAGAGCGGCTTTACGAAGAATAACTTCTACACGCTCTATGATATGGCGATGCTCGGGATCACGAGTTACTCGAAGGTGCCTCTGCGGATCGCGACGCTGCTAGGTTTTGCGCTTTCGCTGTGCAGCCTTTTCATGGCGCTTGGCTATTTCGTTTACAAGCTGCTGTTCTGGAACCGATTCCCGGTGGGCCAGGCGCCGGTGGTTATCGGGTTGTTTTTGTTTTCCTCGGTACAGCTCTTTTTTACCGGCGTTCTGGGCGAGTACATCGCCGCGATTCACACGCAGGTACTTCATCGACCGCTGGTGATCGAGAAGGAGCGGATTAATTTCGAGGAGCCGGTTAGGAACTAAGTGATTTTTGATTGGTGCGGTACACGCTGGCGCGCGAGCGAACGATTTTGTGGACTGGGTGGACTGCATGGACGGGGTGGACTTCCCGCGGCGGAACGTTGGCGGTGGGGAGAACGGTTCCAAGCTGGTCTAGGGAAACACTGATTAAGCTCTTGCAGCCCTCCGGGGTGCTGCCGCGTTTTATCGCAATCTGCGGTTAAAACTTTACCCCGAGTTTTCTCAATGGCTTCCTAAGTGCTTGAACCACTCCTTGGTGGCGTCGGCGATGGATTCCTGGGTCCAGAGGGGGGCGTCGCGCCAGTCGTTGATTACTTCCATCATTCGCGCCACGCCTTCGTCGAGGGCGACTTTTGGTTTCCAATCGAGCAGGGAGAGTATCTTCTTGGTATCGGCGAATGTGCAGTCGGGCTCGCCGGGGCGTTTCGGGATGTAAGTGCGCGGCCCGCCGAGCAAATCGACCAGCCGATTGACGGCGTAGGTCTGCCCGGAGCCGACGTTCAATATCTCGCCGGAGACGCCGGAACCGGCTGCCGCCACGAATGCCCGCGCGACGTCGGAGACGAATGTGAAATCGCGCGTCTGCGTCCCGTCGCCGACGACGGTAAAAGGCTGTCCCGCGAGCTTCTGCTTGAGGAAGACGCCGAAGACTGCGCCGTAGGCCCCTGTTGTCCGGCTGCGCGGGCCGTACACGTTGAAGAGGCGCAAGGAAAGCGACGGCAGTTGGTAGACGGCGTTCCAATGCATCACCAATTGCTCGCCGAGGTACTTGGTGAGGGCGTAGGGATGCGCGGGGCGGCAGGGCGCGGTCTCAGGGGTGGGAAAAACGTCGGGCAGGCCGTAGCAGGTCGAGCTGGCGGTATAGAGGAAGCGCGAAATGCCCATCTCGCGAGCGAGTTGCAGGGCTCGGAAGGTGCCTTCGACGTTGACCTGGAAGTAATCCTCCGGGTTTACGATCGAGGGGACCAAATCGGCGCGTCCGGCCAGATGAAAAAACCAATCGGCGGAATCCCAAGGCAATTGCTCGCGTTTGACGCCGCGGATGTCGCACTCGAGGTAGTGGAAGAGCGGGGAGGCGGTAGCGCGGGAAAAATTCGACGGGCGGCCGGTGCTCAGGTCGTCGATGCAGGCGACCTCGTGCCCTTCGGCGAGGAGGAGATCGACGAGGTGGCTGCCAATAAATCCGGCTCCGCCGGTAACGATGCATTTCATTAGAAATTCAGGAGGCTCATCGCGCTCTTGAGCAGGCTGCCTTTGGAGATCGGGCGCGCGTTGCCGACGATCTTTACGGCCTGGGCGCCGGCGAGCTGGCCGAGGAAGGTTGCCAGGTGGGCCGGGAGGCCGCGCGCGGCGGCGAGCCCCGCCACAGAAAAGAATGCGTCTCCCGCGCCGACGGTATCGATGGCGTCGGTCTCAAGGGGCGGGATATGGACGGGTTTCTCGCCGGTTTTGATGCCCATGGTGGTCACTACTCCCCGCGTGAGCCAGGCATAGGTGGCGCCAAAGCGTTCCTTGAGCGATCGCAATTCCGTCTCGAAATGCAGGTTGCGCGCTCCGCACGCGAGCGTGAGTTCCTGTTGATCGAGGGAGAAGGCGTCCATGCGCCGATACTGCCGGGTGATGATGTTGTAGCCGTGGTTGTTGCTGTTGGTCTGGCAATTGACCACGAGAAACCTGGCCTCTTCCTGCACGCACTCGCGGATGGCCGGCTGCATGAGGCCGTGGCCGAAATCGAGCAGCAACACGGCATCCGCGGCCCGGATGTGCTCCCGGATGCGGTCGAGCACGCGGTTCTGGGTGGCGAGGCCGGGAGGCTCGGCATCGATGAAGTTGACCGAGAAGAGCTTGCTCATCTCGTGGCCGCCCTGGACGGGCTCGACGTACCGCTTTTTGACGACGGTCGTGAACGAAGGATCGCGGACGGTCAGATTCTCCTCCGGCGTGAGCGCTTTGGCCAGGAGGTCGTCGACCCACGGCTCCTCTCCAAGCAGGCTGATGAAGCTCACGTGATCGCAGAACTGTTTGACGTGGCGCATGGCCGCGAGGGCGCCGCCGAGCTGGCTCTCCTCGCGCAGGTAGCGGCCGGAGATGATGCGGTTCTTGGAGGTGAGGCCTTGAACCGTGAGGTAGGCATACTGGTCGATGATCGTATCGCCGATGACCAGGATTTTGAGGTCGCGGAAGCGCTCGACCTCGTCGCGCACCGTTGCGGGGCTGACCTCGGCGCATAGTTCAAGGCAGAAGTTCTTGATGTCGGTCGAGAGATAGTCGAAGTGCCGGTTCAGGAGCTTTGTCGAGCTGAAGACGACCGAGCCGATGTAGCGAATCTCTCCGCCGCACTCCTCGACCGCGGCGATGTCGCCCTGGATGTTTCCGGTGACATCGTTGGACGTGTCGGCGTATTCCTTGCCCTTGCAGTAGATGTGCGGGCGCACGAGGCGGATGGCGTCGATGGCGTCGGGACGGGGAATGAGGACGACGTAATCGACGCACTCGAGGGCGGCGAGCGAGCGGGAGCGCATGGCATCGTCGAAGCAGGGGCGGCCGGGGCCCTTGTTTACGAACTTGGCCGCGGTCACGGTGGCGACGAGGACATCGCCCAGGCCCCTGGCCTCCTCGAGGTGGACGACGTGGCCGGGATGGATGAGGTCAAACGTGCCGTGGCACTGCACGATCCGTTTTCCGTCGGCCTTCAACTGGGCGAAAACGGCCCCGGCGTGCTCGAATGAGAGGATCTTTGACTCGCTCATGCCGTTTGAATGGACGGGCGCACCCGGCCGGCGATCCTGTGGGGGTCTTGGGAAAAATGCATATCGTTGGCTTCGAGAGGGTGGATGTTGGCGTCGCGAACTGGGGGAAACACAGCAGGGTTGAGCAGTGTATATCCGGTCGCGTTTTGATCAAGGAGAAGAAGCCCGTGGGCGGATTCCCCCTGGCATCCCGATGCGCACGTTGCGTCCCGCGGCGGCGCTCATGCGGCGGTAGTCATTTGCGGATTTCTCCTGTAGGTTGAGCCCAATGTTTGAAATCAAAGCCCGGGAAAAGATGGTCGAGCGAGCGCTGCTGGTGGGCGCTTATATCGATCCTGACCGGAAGGCGGAGGCCCGCAGCCTGCTCGAGGAACTCGAGGAACTGGTCAACACCCTGGGCATCCCGGTCGTGGATCGAATGCTCGTGGCCCACCGCGAGAACAATGCGCGGTTCCTGATCGGCAGCGGCAAGGCGCAGGAAATCGCGGACGTGGTCAAGGAGCGCAAGTGCGACGTCATCATCTTCGACAACGAGCTGTCGCCCGGGCAGCAGCGCAATTGGGAGGAGCTCGCCGGCGTCACCGTTGCCGACCGGCAGGAGATCATCCTGGACATTTTCGGAGCGCGCGCGCGGACCCGCGAGGCGCGCATCCAGGTGGACCTGGCTCGCATGGAGTACTCGCTGCCGCGCCTATCCCATGCCTGGAGCCACCTGGGCCAGCAGGGCGGCGGCATCGGGGCAAAGGGCGAGGGCGAGAGCCAGCTCGAGCAGGACAAACGCAAAATCCGCGGTCAGATCGACCGGCTCAAGCGCGAGTTGGAAACCGTGCGGCGCGCCCGGACGACCCAGCGCAAGGACCGCAAGCGGGCGCCCGTGCCGAACGCCGCCATTGTCGGGTACACGAACGTCGGCAAGTCCTCGCTGCTGCGCCGGCTGACGGGCGCGGAGGTGCTCGTCGAGGACAAGCTCTTCGCGACGCTGGACACCACAACGCGGAAGATCGCGCTGCCGAACAAACAGCCGTTGCTGCTCACCGACACCGTCGGCTTCGTGCGAAAACTTCCGCACCAGCTCATCGAGTCTTTCAACGCCACCCTCGAGGAGGCCGCGCTTTCCGATTTCCTCATCCACGTCCTGGACGCTTCGCAACCCAACGTGATGGAATTCTATAATACGACCATGCGCGTGCTCGACGAACTGGGCGCCAACACGGCGCAAATGCTCGTCGTCTTCAATAAGATGGATAAAATCGACGATCCCGCCGGCCTGGCGCGCCTGCGCGGGCATTTCCCGGGCGCCGTTTTTGTCTCGGTGCGAACCGGCGCCGGGATGGACGAGCTGGTGGATCGCATCTCGGATTTCGTGCGCAAGGATACCGTCACCGTCGAGTTGCGCCTGCCGGCCGCCCGGTCCGATCTGCTGGCGCGCCTTTACCGCGAAGGGACGCAGGGACCGATCCGCTACGATGGGGAGTGGACCTGCGTTACCGCGACCATGCCCACCCGGGCGCTCGATGATTTCGCGCCATTCCTTGCCAGTGCCGGGAAACTCCCCGCAGCGCCGGTGTTGCGCGAGGCGTTGTAGCCCTGGGCCGGCGGCCCAGGCGGGGGGAAGCGCCGTGGTCCGTTCTGCCTTTTACTTGAACATACACATTAACTTGAACATGAACCCTCTGGAAGATTCGGCGTCGTTTCTTTCCGGAAAGTTCATGTTCAAGTTCAAGTGTATGTTCAAGTAGAGAGCGGACCACGAGGTCTTCCCCCGCCTGGGCCAACGGCCCAGGGCTACATTGCCGGCTCGGCGCGGCGACTTTACATCAGGCTCTTACCGCTGAAACTTGGTCTCCGCGTTGGGCGGCTTTCGGGCGACCTGGGATGGGGTGGGCAATTGCGACCTGTCCCAGCCGCCGCCCAGGGATTCGATCAGCTGCACGGCTGCCGTCATTTGCTGGACTTGAACGTTAATCACGGCTTGCTGATCGGTAAGCAATGTGGTCTGGGCTGTTACTACGTCCACATAGGGATCGATGCCGGTCTTGTACCTGTCCATCTCGAGGCTAAGTTGCTTCTCCGCCGATTGCTCCGCGGCCCGCTGCTGGCCAATCTGGACCGATAAAATCCGCTCCTGCGCCAGGTAATCCTCAACTTGCTGGAATGCCGTCAGCACTGTCTGCCGGTAACTTGCCACCGCCGCATTGTAGACCGCGACATACTGCCGGATTGTCGCCCCGCGAAGGCCGGCGTCGAAGATCGTCTCGGAAACCGACGGCCCGATCGACCAATTGTGGTTGTGCACGTCGAACAAGTTCTTGAATGCCCTTGTCCCGAATACGGCATTCGATCCGGTTACAATGCTCTGGAATCCATTTTCTCCGCCTATGGTAACACTTGGATAATAGGCCGCATAGCCGATCCCGACCTGGGCGTTGGCCGCGGCCATGGACCGTTCGGTCGCGGCAACGTCGGGACGGCGTTCAAGCAGTTGCGAAGGCAAGCCGATCGGGATGGGAGGCGGAGTTACTCTCAGGGCCTGGACCGGAAGCGTGAAGTCCGAGGCGACGTTGCCAACCAGCACTGCGATGGCGTGCTCGTACTGCGCGCGGGCGACACCGAGATTGGTCGCGGTGGCCTCCGCGTTTTGCAAGGTGTTGGTGGCCTCGACGACGGCGATTTGATCGGTAATGCCGGTCTGGTATTGCGCGGTCGTGTAATCGAGCGCCCTCTTATCGGCCACGATGGTGTCGTTGAAGAGTTTTTGCAGGGCATCCTGTCCGCGAAGCTGGAAGAAAAGGACGGCGAGGCTGGCCTGTTCGCTCAATCGTTCGTTCTCGAGGTCAGCCGCGCTTACCTGGGCATTGTATTGCGCCTGCAGGACGGCGCTGCGCACCTTCCCCCAGATGTCCGGTTCCCACGAGAGATTCAACGACGACATGACCGCGACAGCCGGCAGCCCAGGCGGCATGCGGGACCGGGTGTAACTGCCATTGGCGGTGAGGGTGGGGTAGAATTGAGCGCTCGCTTCGCCGGCCAGGGCGCGCGCTTCCATGAAGTTCTCGAAGAACTGTTTGATGTTCTGATTGTTGATGGCGAGTTTGTCTTCGAGGGAGTTGAGTTCCCGGTCGCGGAAAATCGTCCACCAGGCGCCTCGCAGCATGGCGTCGCTGGGCTGCGCAACCGCCCAGTCTCCGGCGCTCCTGGCAGCCGACGGGGCTTCCTGGTATGCGGACGGGAGCGACTCCGGGGTGGCGGTCGGCGGGCGGTATCTGGGCCCGACCATGACGCAACCGGCCACGATGCAGACCATCGCGGCGAGGCAGATTCGGAGGGCTGGGAAAAACTTAGTCATGATTGCGCATGGCCGGGCAAAGGCGCCGAGCCGGGGTGAAATACATCGCGTTGCCCCTTGGTCCGCAGCCGGAGCCGGTCAAACGCGAGATAGACGACCGGGGTGGTAAAAAGCGTGAGCATTTGACTTACAATAAGCCCGCCGACAATGCTGATGCCAAGCGGCCGCCGCAACTCGGAGCCGGTGCCGGTCCCGAGCGCGAGGGGCAGAGCGCCAAACAAAGCGGCCATGGTGGTCATCATGATGGGCCTGAATCGCAGCATGCACGCTTCGAATATGGCGTCGGCCGGGCCCTTGCCTTCGTTGCGTTCCGCCTGGAGCGCAAAATCAATCATCATGATCGCGTTCTTTTTCACGATCCCGATCAGCAGAACGATGCCGATGATCGACATTACATTGAGATCGACTCCGAAGGCGACCAGCGCCATCATCGCGCCCACGCTCGCCGACAGCAGGCTGGACATGATCGTGATCGGATGCACCAGACTTTCGTATAACATCCCGAGGACGATGTACACCGCGAGCAACGCCGCCCCGATCAGCATCGGCAATGTTTTGAGCGATTGCTGGTAAGCCTGCGCCGTGCCCGCATAGAACCCCTGGATCGACGTAGGCATCCCGAGCCGTTTCTCCATCGCGTCGATGGCCGCCGTCGCCTGGCTCAACGCGACATTTGGCGCCAGGTTGAAGGAGGTCGTCACCGACGGAAACAGTCCCGTGTGATTGATCGCAAGGGGAATCGTGTGCGACTGTTTGGTCGCCACGGCGAAGAGCGGAATGTGCCCTTTGTTCGCCCCGCCGAGGTAAGTGCTGTTGAATCCATCCGGCGTCTGCCAATACTGCGGCGCCACCTCGAGCACCACGTAATATTGATTCAACTGCGTGCGGATGACGGACACCTCCGATTGCCCAAAGTTGCTATATAGCGCCGAATCCACCGCCTGCACCGTCAGACCCAGTTTTGCCATTGTCATCCGGTCGTAAGTCAATAATTCATCCCGTCCGCCATTCTGCTGGTCTGTATTCACATCCTGCAGGCCGGGCACTTGTTTCATCTCTTTTAAGAGAATCGGACCCCATTTCGCCAGGTCCTGCGCACTATCGGATTCAAGCGTGTACTGGTAAAGGGCGCTGCTCCCCCGTCCCCCAATCCGCAAATCCTGCGCTGCCTGGAGAAACACCGAAGCCACCGGCAGATGAGTCAATTGCGGACGGAGCCGATTGATGATATCCGCGGCGCTGATTTTGCGCTCAGCGAGCGGCTTGAGCGCAATATAGACAAACCCCGTATTGGTCGCCCCGCCGCCGCCGGTAAACATCATGGCATTGGCGACAGCCGGGTCATTGTCTATCACCTTGCCGATCGCCTGGACGGACTGGGTCATCGCGGCAAAGGACGAATCCTGCGGGCCTTGTAATCCTCCCGTAATGGCGCCCGTATCCTGCTGCGGGAAGAAACCCTTTGGCATATAGAGGAACAGCACGACATTGAGAGCGATGGTAAGTCCGAGCACGATCAGGGTCAGCGAGGGATTCTCCAATACCCATTTCAGGCTGCGCCGGTAGAGTAAGAGCACCCAGTCGAAGACTCGCTCGGTCGCCTTGAAAATCGGGCCGTGTTTTGCCTTGTCGACTTCCTTGAGCATGTGGGCGCACATCATCGGCGTCGCCGTCAGCGAGATCACCATCGAAACGAGAATCGCCGTCGAAAGCGTCACGGCAAACTCCCGGAACAACCGTCCCACGATGCCGCCCATCAAGAGGATGGGGATAAATACCGCGATGAGCGAAATGCTGATAGTGAACACCGTGGAACCGATCTCCTCGGCCCCCTTGAGTGCGGCGGCAAGTGGAGCCATGCCGCCTTCCATGTGGCGCGTGACGTTTTCCATCACGACGATTGCATCGTCGACGACAAATCCCGTTGAAATCGTCAGCGCCATTAAAGAGAGGTTGTCAATGCTGTAACCGAACAGGTACATCACTGCGCAGGTGCCCAGCAGGGAGACCGGCACCGCCACGGCCGGGATGAGCGTCGCGCGCGCGTTGCGCAGGAAGACAAACACCACCACGATCACCAGCATGATCGAAGTCAGGAGCGTCCCCTCGACGGTATTTACCGACGCCCGTATCGTCGTCGTCCGGTCAAGCACGACCGTCATATTTATCCCTTCCGGGATCGATGCCTTGATCGAGTCCAGCGCCGCCCGCAAGCGGTCCACCGTCCCGATGATATTCGCGCCGGGCTGCCGGAAGATAATCAACAGAACCGCCCGCTTGCCGTTCAAATACCCGCCCGCGCGGATGTTCTGCACGGAGTCGGTCACGTCCGCGACATCCGACAGATGCACGGCCGAGCCATTGCTGTAACCAATGATCAGCGGTTTGTAGTCCGCCGCGTGGGAGATCTGGTCGTTGGCAAGGATATCCGCTGTCGCATAGTTATTGGCGACCTGGCCCTTGGCCACGTCGGCGTTCTGAAGGCTTAGCGCGGACTGCACATTGGCCATGCTCAGGCCATAATTCGCCAATTGGTTTGGGTTTACATCCACGCGCACCGACGGCAGCGCACCCCCGTTTACGTTTACCTGGCCCACCCCCCGGATTTGCGACAGCCTTTGCTGGATCACCGTCGACGCTTCATCGTATAACTTCGCCGGACTGTACTTATCCGAGGTCAACCCAAGGATCATGATCGGCGCGTCCGCCGGGTTGACCTTTCGGTAAGTCGGATTGCCGGGAAGGTTGGCCGGCAGGTAAGTCCGGGCCGCGTTGATCGCCGCCTCGACGTCGCGCGCGGCCCCGTCGATGTCGCGGCTAAGGTCGAATTGAATGGTGATGCCCGTCGAGCCCAGCGAACTGGCCGAGGTCATTTCCGTCACGCCCGCGATATGGCCGAGTTGCCGCTCGAGGGGCGTGGCGACCGAGGAGGCCATGATCTCCGCGCTGGCCCCCGGCAGGCCGGCGCCGATAGTAATCGTCGGAAAATCGACCTGCGGCAGCGGAGATACCGGCAGCACCGTATATGCAACAACCCCGGCAAGGGCAATCGCAACGGTAATCAGCGTTGTCCCGACGGGCCGGTGGATGAATGGCGCGGAGATATTCATGCCGGTGTCGCTTCTCCCACGGCGCCGCTGTTTTCCGCCGGCTTCGGCGAAAGGCGGCGCGCGAGATTGTCAAAAAAGATGTAAATGACCGGCGTCGTATAAAGGGTAAGAACCTGGCTGAAGATCAACCCGCCGACCATCGAGATGCCAAGCGGCCGGCGCAGTTCCGAGCCAATGCCCGTGCCAAGCGCCAGCGGTATTCCGGCGAATAGCGCGGCCATTGTCGTCATCATGATCGGGCGAAAGCGCAGCAGGCATGCCTCATAAACGGCGTCCGCCGCGTTCTTCCCGCGCTCGCGCTCGGCCTGCAGCGCGAAGTCCACGATCATGATGCCGTTTTTCTTCACGATGCCGATGAGCAGGATGAGCCCGATGATCGCGACCACGCTCAAATCCTGGTGAAACAGGATCAAGGCGATAAAGGCGCCGACGCCGGCCGATGGCAGCGTGGAGAGAATAGTTATCGGATGGATGAAGTTCTCATAGAGCACCCCGAGCACGATATAAACCGTCACCAATGCCGCCAGGATCAGGATGGGCTCATTTGCCAGCGACGCCTCGAACGATGCCGCCGTACCCTGGAACCCCGCCTGGATGCTGGCCGGCATATGCATGTCGCGTTGCACTTTATTAACCGCCGCAATCGCCGCTCCGAGCGAGGAATCCGGCGCGAGATTGAAGGATACGGTAATCGCAGGGAACTGGCCCTGGTGGTTGATTGAGAGCGGCTCGGTCTTCTGCTCGAAGTGACAAAACGCGCTCAGCGGCACTTGATTGCTGATAGCGGAACTCGTAGCGCCCGCCGAGCCGGCGCCCGTGCTCGCCACCTTGCCCGAGAGCGCATTGGAAGGCGCGACCAGCGTCGAATTCGGCGTATACTGCACGCCGCCCGTCGCCGCGTTCGACCCCGCGGAGGCCGACCCCGAGGCTGCGAACGAAGTAGACGCCCCGGCGCCGCTCGCGCCGGAGGAGGCATTGGAGAGGATATAAATCTGGTTGAGGTTATCCGGGGTCAGCTTGAAGTGCGGCTCCACTTCCAGGATCACGTGGTACTGGTTGACCTGGGTGTACATCGTATTGATCTGCCTCTGGCCGAAGGCGTCATATAACGTGTTATCGATGGTCGTCGGCGCGATCCCCAGCCGCGACGCGGTAACCCGGTCGATGGCCAGGTTGATCGCGCGGCCTCCCGGTTGTTGATCGGTCGCGACCCCCTCGATTTCCGGCAGTTTCTTCAGACCGTCGACGAACTTATTCGTCCACAGATCGAGGTCATCCACATTAGGCCCCTCGAGCGTGTACTGAAACTGCGCGCGACTTACCCGGTCATCCACGGTGATGTTCTGCACCGGAGACATGTACAAGTGAATGCCGTGAACCTGGTCGAGTTGCGAATTGAGTCTGCGGATTACGTCCGACGCGCTCATGTTACGGACCTCGAGCGGCTTGAGATTGATCGACATTCTCCCCGCGTTCGCCGTCAGGTTCACGGCGTCCGCGCCGGTAAATGACGAGAGGCTTTCAACCGCCGGATCCTGGAGAACGATGTCCGCAAGCTCCTGCTGTTTGCGGGCCATGGCCTGCGGACTAATCGCCGGCGGCGCCTGCGAAATACCCTGGATGACCCCTGTATCCTGGATCGGGAAGAACCCCTTCGGAATGATGATATAGAGAAAGATCGTCAGTGCGAGTGTCCCCAGTGCGACGAACAGCGTGATCGTCTGATACCCGAGCACGAATTTCAGCGTCCGCCCATAGAAGGCGATCATGTTCTCGAAGGCGCGCTCCGAGGCGCGGAAGAACCGGCCCTGCTTCTCCTTGGGGTTATGCTTCACCATCCGCGAGGTCATCATCGGCGTGAGGGTCAGCGACACCACGGCCGATACGACAATCGTGACCGCCAGCGTCACGGCGAACTCGCGGAAAAGCCGCCCCACCACGTCTCCCATGAATAAGAGCGGAATCAGCACCGCGATCAGCGACACGGTCAGTGAGAGAATCGTGAAGCCGATTTGCTCCGCACCTTTGAGCGCCGCCTCGAGCGGGGGATCGCCCTGCTCGATAAACCGCGAGATATTCTCGATCATCACGATGGCATCGTCGACCACGAACCCGGTGGCGATGGTCAACGCCATCAGCGATAAGTTATCCAAACTGTATCCCAGGGCGTACATGACGGCAAAGGTGCCTACCAGCGACAACGGCACGGCCACGCTGGGAATAATAGTGGCCGACAGATTGCGCAGGAACAGAAAGATGACCATGACCACCAGGCCGATGGTCAGGAGCAACTCAAACTCGACGTCCGCGATCGACGCATTGATGGCCGTTGTAAGATCCGTAAGCGTCGTCACCTTGATGCTCGCCGGCAGGCTTGCCACCAGTTGCGGCAGGAGTTGCTTGATGCTTTTGACCACCTTGATCGTGTTCGCGCCAGGCTGCCGCTGCACGTTCACGATCACGGCCGGGTTCTTGTCCATCCACGCCGCCTGGCTGTTGTTCTCGACCCCGTCCACGATC
>Ga0302319_10012334_pt1 | contig 16124 bp, 17 predicted proteins | sample Bog_T0_2_FD_203319 | JGI IMG/M metagenome (GOLD analysis project Ga0302319, IMG submission 203319) | Peat permafrost microbial communities from Stordalen Mire near Abisko, Sweden - Bog_T0_2 | ecosystem: Environmental > Terrestrial > Soil > Wetlands > Peat | place: Sweden: Abisko, Stordalen Mire...
TCTCCCCCAACCTCTCGAAGTCCTTGTGTTGGTCATTCGCCGGCGCATCGACTTTCGTGGCTTCCCGCCTGGACGCATTCGTTCGCGGGGAAGCCGCCACGACTTCGATCGAGTATGCGCTGATCGCGTCGTTCATCGCGGTCACCATCGCCGGAATTTGCGGCATGATGTTCTCCAAGTTGAGTACGGAATACACCGAAATCGGCAATATTTTCAGCTGAGCGTCCGCGCGGGTCCGGCGCGGCCGTGACGCAAATCAATGTTGCCGCCCAGGCCCTCTGGCAAGAAGCCGCTGGCCGGCGCGCCTGACGAAAGTCGCGCCCCGCGCCGATATGCGAAAGGGGCGCGCATGACGCGGATCTTGACGATCACCATGAATCCGTCGGTCGACATCTCGACGAGCGTCGAGCGCGTCCTCTCGTCACGTAAACTCCGTTGCGGCCCGGCTCGGCGCGACCCCGGCGGCGGCGGCATCAATGTCGCGCGGGTCGCCAAACGTCTCGGCGCCGATGTCGTCGCCCTTTACACCGCCGGGGGCGACAGCGGCCAACTGCTGCGCCGCATGGTCGGCAAGGAGGGCCTGGAGGGCATTTCGTTGCCCATCGCCGAAGACACGCGAGAGGATTTCACGGTCGACGAGACGACGAGCGGTCAGGAGTACCGCTTCGTTTCGGAAGGGCCGACCCTGAACGAAGGCGAATGGCGCGCGGCCTTGGCCATGATCTCCGAGCTTCGTTTTCCCTTCGATTATGTCGTCGCCAGCGGCAGCCTGCCGCCGGGCGTCCCCGACGACTTCTACGCTCAGGCCGCGAGGATCGCGCAGGCCAAAGGCGCGCCGGTCGCCCTCGACGCCTCGGGTCCCGCGCTGCGGGGCGCGTTGAACGCCTCAGTCGATCTGTTGAAGCCAAGCCTCAGCGAACTCCGAGATTTCACCGGCCTGGCGCTCGCCGATCCCGCGGCCTGCATCGGCGCCTGCCGGCGACTCGTCGAAGAAAACCGGGCCAAGATCGTCGCTCTGACGCTCGGCAGCCAGGGTGCGATACTGGTCAGCGCCGACGAAATTTTGCGCGCCTGGCCGTTGCCGATCCACGTGGTGAGCACGGTCGGCGCCGGCGACAGCTTTCTGGCCGCCTTGATCTGCGCTCTCGGATCCGGACGCACGCTCAGCGAGGCTTTCCGGCGCGCGGTCGCGGCGGGGTCGGCCGCCCTCATCGCGCCGGGCACTCAGCTCTGCCGCGTGACCGACGTCGACGAAATGGAATCCCACGTGCAGATCGACCGCGTGAAGCTCGCGACGGTTTGACGCGGATCAGTGTTGACGAGCCCAGGCGACGGCAAGGTCGCGCGGAACGGTTTTGGGGGCGTGGCCATGGTGAATTTCGAAGTGCGTCTCGAGGGTCAAACGGTCGCGCGGATCGACATCGATGCGGCCCTGCTGCTCAAACTGCTTGGCGGGGCCGGCGTTTCGGTCGAGGCGGCGAGCGCCCCTCACAAGAGCGCGGCGATCAGCGCGGCGCAAGCGGGCGAACTCGTCGGCCGCGCCGACAAACCGATGCGCCAGCTGCTGTCGCGGTTCGCGGAAGAAGACGGCGCGCTGACCTGGGGCGAGACCAAGCTGGCCGCCAATGTCAAATCCTGGCCGGATTTCGCCGAAGGGCCCCTGAAGAAACTCGAGAAGGCGCTGCACCGCATCACCGGCGAAAAGAATTCCCTTCTCATCTGGCGGATCGAGTCGGAATGGATCGGCCTGGAAAAAGGCGAAGACGAGCCTTGCCGCCTGTATATCGACGGGCCGGCTCTCGGGGCCTTGAAAACCGCGCTCGCGACGGCCTGAATTATCACGGCAAGGCGTCTCGGACGTTGACCAGCAGGCCCGCGGGGTCGAGACCGGGCATGTGAGGGCGGTGCATCTGATTCACGGCCAACCAGGTCTCGCCAAGAATCAGCAAGACCGGCAGCCAGAGGTTTACGCCGCCCGCCTCGCGCAATCGCTGAAGTCGCAGATTCGTGGCGCCGTCGCCGCGCCGCTCGCGTTCGATCGCCTGCGCGCCGGCCTTCAACACCAGCGACTTGCCGTAGCGACCGACGATCCCCCTCAGCATCAGGCTGACGATCAGGGTGAACAGCGGGGCCAAATAGGCCGTAGTCGCTTCCGCGGCGACGAACACGAAACCCAACAGGTATCGCTTGCGAAAGATCAGCCACGTGGCGCCCAGCAGCATCGGCCCGAGGGCCAGGCTCGAGCGAAAGCGTGGGTTCAGGCGATCCCGGTTCCATAATCTCTGGTAGGATCGCCAGTTGGGACCGATGAAGGCGCGCATGGCCTCCTCGTCGTCGAGCGGCCGCTGCGGGCCGGCGGGAACTGCCGGCTCGAAGGACGGCTCCGGCTTTTGCGACCCACGGAACGCGGCGCGCGCGGCCATGGCGATCTCTTCGTGCGCGGCGGTCGGCCCGGGAGGCGCTTTCAGGACTTTGTCGGCAGCCGATTCGGACCCCGGTCCAGAGGTCCCGCCGCGGCGTCCAAAGGCAACCTGAGCGCTCACGAGCAAACACCGCACGATAGGACAGCCGCGTCGAAGCCCCAAAGTCGACGCCAGGGATTAATTTTGTCTTTGCGGGGGCCAAATTTCTAGCCCTGCGACGCCGCCGCTTCCTCGACCAGAAACTCCCGCAAGGCGCGAATCCGCGGGGTCTCGGCCTCCGCCGGACGGCAGAGAAAATAATAGCCGAACGGCGTGCGCATGCTCATTTCGAACGGGGCGACGAGGCGGCCCGAAGCCAGCAGATCCGCCGCCGTGGCGGGCGAGGCCAGCGCGACGCCCTGCCCTTCGGCCGCCGCGGCGATCGCCATCGACATCTGATTGAAGAACACGCCGCGCGTCGCGTCGACGTCGGCGGCCCCTGCGGCCTTGAGCCAGTCCGCCCAGGTGGGCCAGGTCAAATGCGCGGGGTTCCATTCGAGGTGCAACAGCATGTGCCGGGAAAGGTCGGAAAGGACTTTCAACGGCGGATCGCCCGTCACGAGTCGCGGCGCGCAAACCGGAAACACTTCTTCCTTGAACAACCGGGTGGTCGCCAATCCGGGAAATTCACCGTCGCCCCAGCGGATCATCGCGTCGACGGCCCCATGTTCCAGCGAATCGTCGTTCGGATTGGCGTCGACGAGCAGGTCGATTTCCGGATGGCGCGTCTTGAATTTTACGATGCGGCCGACGAGCCAGGTCGCCGCCAGCGACGGGGTCGAGTTGAGTACCAGAAACGCCCTGCCCCGCGCTTCGCGCATGGCGCGCGCGCCGCGCGCGAGCATGGCGAAACCGTCGGCGAGCGACGCCGCGCCGGCCGCGCCCGCCTCGGTCAGTTTCAGGCCGCGCCCGGACCGCTCGACCAGCGGCGCGCCGATCTCCTCTTCCAACAGGCGCACCTGCTGGGCGATCGCCGCCTTGGTGACGAACAATTCCTCGGCGGCGCGCGCGAAAGACAATTTGCGCGCCACCGCCTCGAAGGCGCGCAAAGCGTTAAGGGAAGGTAACCGTCGGGGGGGTGTCATCGTCAATTTTTTCTATCCTATGCGGGATATAAGCATGACTTGCGGCCTTGCACAATCGGCGTATTACCAGCGCCAACGAAACGCGCATCGCGTTCCACGAATTGTCCTCTATCCGCTCAAAAGGTGTTCAAATGGCCGCTCTCCTTACCGCTTCGCACAACGATTGGTCGAAGCCGAACCCCGGCAAGTTCCGTCCCGCGGTCGAAGCCGTGCAAAGCTTGCTGAACGTGATCGTCGAGCGCGCCCGCCGCGCCGCGGACTATAGCCGGCTTGCCGGTCTGCAGCGCCGCTATCTCGACGACGCCGGGCTGACCCCGGCCGAATTCAACGCCGCCATCGACGACGTCGTGGCGTTCGAGCGCCAGGGAACTCCGGCGAGCTTCGCGCACAGCGTCTAAGTTCAACGCTCCGCGTTGAGCCAAACGCAAGTCTCTGTCGTAGGACAGAGCGTGACCGACACATTTCACCTCATGACTGGGCGGGCCGAGCTTTGACTCGGCCCGTCATCGTTTGGTTCGGCGACGATCTCCGTCTCGACGACCATGCGCCGCTCGCCGCCGCCGAGGGCCGCGCGGGGCTCTATGTCTACGTCCACGATGAAAGCGCCCGCGCGCTCGGCGGCGCGGCGCAATGGTGGCTGAACAGGTCGCTCGCGGCGCTGGGTCAGGCCATCGCCGCGAAGGGCGGCCGGTTCGACATCCTGAGCGGACGGGCGGAGAGCCTGATTCCGGCTTTGGCCCGGGCCGCCGGCGCTTCGCACGTTTTCTGGGGCCGGCGATACGGCGGCGCCTGGGTCGAAAAGCTGAAGGGCGTGAAAGCGACGCTGGCTTTGGAAGGCGTTGCGCCCAAGAGCTTCAACACCAGATTGCTGCGAGAACCCTGGGAAGTCGTCGGCGAAAGCGGCCAGCCGTACAAGGTCTTCACGCCGTTCTGGCGCCGGCATCGCGGCCTGGCCCCGACGCCGCCGCCGCTGCCCGCGCCGACGCGGCTCGTCGCCGCGCCTTGGCCGGCGGACGCGCCGGCGCGCGTGAGCCTGGCGGCGCTGGGGTTGCAGCCGACGAAGCCGGATTGGTCGGGGGGCCTCGCTCAGGCCTGGAAGCCGGGCGAAGCCGGGGCGCAGGCGCGGCTGACCGAATTTCTCGATGCGGCGCTGCCCAATTACGCCGACGAACGCGACCGGCCGGACCGGCCATCGACCTCGCGCCTGTCCCCGCACCTTCGCTTTGGCGAGATCTCGCCGCGCCGAATTGTCGCGACCCTGGAGAGCGCTCACGACTCCGCCAATGCGCGCGCGGCGGAAAAATTCCTCACCGAGCTCGGCTGGCGCGAATTTGCCTATTCGCTGCTCTACGCATCTCCCGATCTCGCGACCCGCGCCTGGCAGCCGAAGTTCGCGAGCTTTGCGTTTCGCGCAGACCAGACCGGCTTTCTCGCCTGGACGAAGGGAAAGACGGGCTATCCTCTCGTCGATGCTGGAATGCGCGAGCTCTGGTCGACCGGCTTCCTGCACAATCGCGTGCGGATGATCGCCGCGTCGTTCCTGATCAAGCATCTGCTGATCGACTGGCGCCAGGGCGAGGCGTGGTTCTGGGACACGCTCTGCGACGCGGACGAGGCCAACAATCCGGCGAGCTGGCAATGGGTCGCCGGCTCCGGCGCGGACGCCGCGCCCTATTTTCGCATCTTCAATCCGGTTTTGCAGGGCGAGAAGTTCGATCCGGAGGGGATATATGTCCGCCGCTGGGTTCCGGAATTGGCTCGCCTCGACTCCCGCTGGATCCACGCGCCCTGGCGGGCGCCGAAATCCGTGCTCGCGGACGCCGGCGTAACTCTGGATCGAACCTATCCCGCACCGATCGTCGATCACGACTTCGCGCGCCGCCGCGCGCTCGACGCCTTGGCGAGCCTGAGCGCCTGAAAGCGGGCGAGGTTCTATTGACCCTGCCGCCTCAAAGCTGTAGGCACAGGCCGCTTTCACAAGCAGCGAGAGCGCGTAGCTCAATAGGTAGAGCATCTGACTTTTAATCAGAGGGTCGTGGGTTCGATTCCCACCGCGCTCACCATAAAAATCAAAGACTTATGAGGAAATAAGCAACGAAGAGGCGGGGAATTTTTGAGGACTGGGCAACGTTTGGGGCAACAGTTGCCCAGATTCGTTTTCTTGGGCGCCGGCCCGGTGAATTTTTTGGTCGAAGAGCTTCACCAGCGGCCGAAACGAAAAAGCCGCCGAGTTGCCCCGGCGGCTGTTTCGCAAGGCCGGCGAGGTCGCCGGGACCGTCAAACTGCGGCACAGCCTCAATTGTCGAGCGCTCTGTCGCGGGACTTGGCAGTGTAAAGTTCGCGACGCGTGCCACTATCGATTTTCTCGTCAGTTGCGCTTGCGATTGCCGCGGCGAATTCGCGGGCGACATCCAAGGGCATTACGAGGCGCGCGACGATTCGACGCTCGGTGTCCTTGCCGGTTTTCGTGACGGCCCAGGCGATGAGGCGCACGGCGTAGCGCGTGGCCTCGATTTCGACGCCATCGACGAAAGCCTCCGCGATTATCACCGGTTCGAACATGGAAACTTCCTCATTCGCTTCGGCGGGACGATGGACCATTTCGAGCATGATGGGTTGTCCCTTGGGTTAGGGAGACGAGCGCTAAGGCTCTATCAGCGCGAGAAGGGAGGGGGCTTTCGCCCCCGCTTCAGTTCCAAGTGAGTTGCGCGGCGATCGTCTCAGCGCGCGCCAGGATCTTGGCTTGGGCCTTCGCCGGCAAGTCCAGGAAGTGGTTCGTCGAGCGGATCATCTCCCATTCGATGGCGAGGTCGATCAGGTCGCGGGTGGTGTAAGGCTGAGACATTCGGTTGAACCTTGCGTTCAATTAGTAACAGGGTTACCATATCGAATCGCAAGAGACTGTCAATGGAAATAGTAACAGGGTTACTAATAACACCGATTCAATCTAAAATGGCGAGGACGGCGCTTGGTCTAGGCGTACGCGAACTTGCCGCCCTAGCAAACGTTTCGCCGAATACAATCGCTCGTTTCGAGCGAGGCGAGGAATTGAAGGCTCTAACGCTTCAGACGATCCGCGCCGCTCTCGAATCCGCTGGCGTCGAGTTCATCGCCGAGAACGGCGGCGGGGCTGGGGTGAGGTTGAGAAAGCGAAGATTAGGTTAAACCCAATGGAACAACGCATTATTCAAACAAATCGGCAACTTTCCGCAGCGAGGCAGATTGATGCAGCCATCGCACATTTTGATGCGGGCGATTTTGAATGTGCAATAACTCTGTCGCACGCGGCTGAGGGGGCGATCCCGGAACCAACCTCTTCCAAGTCCTTGCTTCGTCGACTAATCGAAAGAGCGCGACAAATTCCTCTCCCGAACGGGCAAAAAGACGAATTTAACTTTGCTGGTAACTGGTTGAAGCACCCAAGCGGGCCCGAAGAATGGGAAATAGAGGAAATGCTCGTCAAGATGTGGTTACAACGCGCTGTCTCAAAATTCTACCAAGTCTACGGAAGTGGAACGCCTGCAATGGTGGAATTATTTCCTTGGGCTGGAAAGATCCACAACTTGCACTGAAGGCAGCATGGTGTGGTTATAATCTGGGAGCCATCGACGATTTAAACGCTACGAATTATGAGTGATTGCGGAATCGCCCAGAACGGCGCGAAACCGATCCACCTATCAACTGATACTTGGTTTGGGAGGCGAGCGGTTTCGGCTCTCCCGACCCTCAGCGCCGAGTTAAAGTAAGCCCGTTATTTACGAGTTGGTTCCTAACGACCTCGGCGCTGACTTGAAGTTCCCCCGCAAGTTCGAATATCGACGTGTCGGATATTTTTGACCCTCTCGCTCTTTTTCGCAAGTATGCTATCGGTGCCGTGATCTCGGCAGCGAAGGCCCTGCTGGCCTGCTGCTCTCGGGTGACCGCGAGCGTCAGAAACTTCGCGGAAGTCGGCAGTTCCGCAGTCCAGGCGGCGAAGGCCGCTCGTGCCGCGGTAAAACGCCGCTGCGCTCTGGTCGACTGAGTAAGCCCGAAGCGAACTTCTTTTCCTTCCCGCTCAACGACGCCGAGCACGACCGCGTCATCTTCGGCCACACCTTGCATGCCGGATCCGTCAAGGTCAATTTTGAGCCTTTCGAAAAGCCGATTGCTAGCCTCCGGGTCGTCATCCCTTATCGACAAGGTTTCTCGCGCTTTCCTGGCCGCTTGGACGCCCCGACGCCATCCTGGAAGTGAAACCGGGTCGGCGAGCGCCCCAGCAGTCAGCAATGGCCCAATCTCCGCACGCACCACCATATTCGAGTGCGCGAGCAGCGCAGCTTTCAACGTTTGATTCAAATTTTCGGGTTTTGCTGCCAAGCAAAGGTCCAGCGCAAGATCTTCGCCTAGTCCGGAAACGGCTCTTTCGACCAATTCTTCGGCGGCCTTGTTCGTAACGTACGGGGACAAACCGAGAGCCCCCATCAGTTGGCAGAATATTTGCTCATCAGGATCGGTGTCGCGGATCGCATCCCAATTCTCGATCAAGTTCGACCCTTCCAACGCCGCGCGTCCGATCCACTTCACAACGCGCGCGACGAAATTGCTCAACTCGGCCTCTACCGATACTCGCGGGAGAAGGGCATTACCTCCGTTTCGGAACCTAACTTCAGGATGTTGAAGATCGCGTGCGGAAGCGTGTACATTAAGCTGTGCACCCTGCTGCACAAAGGTAATCTTCGGCAGAGCAAATCCGTTCTGGGCGAAAACGGTAGAATGGCGCGTCAGAAATTCATAGTCGTCCCCTTCGGTCTCGCTTTTACGAGGCTCCCAAAGAATAGGCCACCAATTTTCTGTGAACCACTCCGCCAGATAATACGTCGGAAATTGCACCTCGTCGGCGGCCGGGTCGAATTCGCCCTCGTACCGTGTGACATTCCTGCCGCTGATATCGATTTGAACGTGCGCAAACGAGCGGGCGACAGCGTCATCGCCCGTAACGGCCTTAGGCCACCTCGTTTTAATCGCGAACGAATTCACCATTTTAAGCCCGCCGGAATTCCTTCGGGATTGATCGGATACGCATGATATTCGCCTGCGGTTCCCTTACCCGTTTTCGCTTCAAAATAGGTATCGCCGCTACGATGCCAAACGTGCAACGGCCACTCATCGATCCAAGCATCCGACACCCACCCACTTAAAATCGCCTGTCGCAGCGCGATGGTCGCCGTACCTCTATCCCATCCTAATGGACAAATCGTAGCAGGTTTCCCAATGCGCCGCCTCGTTCGCCCGTTTTTGTCCGGGCAATGGTAGTCGCTCTCCACATACCTAGCTTTCTCGGCGGCTTTTTCGAGTCTCTCGCGAGAAGGCGCTCGCAGGACCACCTTCGGCTTTCCGATAAAGACAATTCGTCTTGGCTTTTTCATGCCGCGCGCCCCAGCACGTTTCATAATGAATAGGAGCGCGAATGCAAAGCGCCTTGCCGTGCTTTGCGGAAACCAAGCTATACGCGGTTCGCGGCGGTCGACTTTTTTTGGGCCGTCAATCCGGTGTCACACCGCAAAGCATGGACCGGCGCCCGGGTCCCGATCATGCCCGAGCGCCGGCCTCGCTGATGACGAGACGCGAAGTCGCGAGAGACGGGAAAGGAAACAAACCGCCGCCCCGACTTCCGCTTTCGTCGTTTGGATCGAACAACGTCGTCACCAGCGAAACTCAAAACCAAAAAGGCCGCCGCGCCGGAAGGAGGCACGACGCGGCGGCCAGGTGTCGCGCGACGGAAAGGACCGGGGACCGAAGAGAACCCGGCGCCGCACGATCTCGGGAATTGTTGAGGGCGGCGATTTGAAGCAATCAAGCCGCCGCCCTCGGGTTCGCGGGGAGTCGATCCGCGAAACCTCAACCGTAGACGCCCAGCGCCTTCGCGCGCTCGTAAATGTCGCTCGCCGTCCTGATGCGCTTTCCTACATCGTTGGACACGGTCGCGCGCTCGTCGAGATCGTCCGCGGAACGGCGCCCGCTGCCCTTCGGACCGCGCGGACCCTTAACGTCGCGGCCGCCGAATGCGCAGGCCTGCCTGTCCGCGAAGGCATTCGACGCCATTTGATCGTCAACCGCATCTTGCTGAAGCTCGCGCGGGGCTTTGTGCTCTTGTTCGACGCGCTGCGCATCGGTTCGCGGGGCAGAGCCGCTTGTAATGCGATCGAAATGCTCCGCCATCACTTGCCGACGAAGGTCCGCATTTGCGGGCGCGCTATAGGCGGCGGACCGAGCCTGCTCGATCGTCTTGTTCGGATGACGCAACAGATGATCCCGCGCATGCATCTCGAGTTCCGCATGAGCGGGGCCATAGTCGGAAAACTGCGTCGGCTTGACGTCGTCCTGGACTTCGTCGGGTTCAATCTCGGGACCGCTCGCCGACTTAGACGCCTTGAACAGCGTCCGGCCGATCGTATCGTCCGTGATGGCCTTCGTGAACGCCTTCGCATCGGAATCGCCAGCGGCGCGGATCTCCGAGGCGCGCTTCTGGATTTCGCCGATGTAGTAGCTCTTCGGGAACGCTGGCGGGATGCCATAGGCGACGACCGCCTCGGCGTTCTTGATGACGATAGTTGATGAAGGCATGGATTGATCTCCTTCCTTTGCGTGACGCTTTGTGAGCAAAACCCGCGCGCCGGGGTTTGCGCCTTTATCGACCGATGAAATTTCTTCGATCGTCAAATCTCTGAGCAGGGTCGGCATGTTTGTTTCCTCACGCCGCATTTGATTTCGAGGTCGGGACAAGCCTTGTCGCGATCCACGCCGCGATCGGGCGCGACCATCCGGCGACCAATTCGGCGACCGAATGCCTTTGCAGCGGCGGGACTGGCGACACGCCAGACAAGCCGGCCCCCGCCGCCGCGGCATCGAACGCGCGCCGCAGATTGACCTCCACGAGTTGATCGCCCGGCGCCGGCGCACCGAGCCGCCGCAGTTCCGAGAGATCGTCCTTCATCCCTTGCCGCGTTTCACGGATCGCGGCGAACGCGCGATCGATTGCCTCGCCACGCGCCAGAAAGCGCTCTTCCAGCACCTCGCGCGCCTTGTCCTTGTTGTGATCCTCGCGCACTCGCCGATCGACTCCAGCGGCTTCCGAAACGCGCTCGCGAGCCTGTTTGATCGCGTGGTTCAGCTCCTCGATTCGCGATTGTATCGTCGCGCGTTCGGCGTTCACTTTCGCCAGCGCCTTCGCCGCGTCGCCGCCCTGGACGTGCGCGTCATAGGACAGCGCCGCGCGCCGATCTTCCATCTCGGCGAGGGATTCCCGCGCAGCTTCCAACTTGCCGGCGAGTTCTACTTCGATGCCCTTCGCTTTCGTCAGTTCGTTCGGTTCGGTCATTGTTTGCTCCTTTCAAGACTTCCAGAACGGCGCGGCAAAGCAACGTCCGCCAGCGCCGCCGCCGAGCGCCGGATTCGTCGTCGGACTCAAACCCGCCGCCGCCGCCCGCGCGCCGTCGCTGGCAAAGCCGCCATGCGGAACGCGAACGATGATCGGCGCAACGATCGGCGCTTTGAATTCTCCGACGGCGGCGAGCGTGAGAACGCCCGCGACCGAATTCGCCACGTCGTCGTGCCCGCCCGGTCCGTGGTCGACCGCATCCTTGCCGGCGCGAGAGGTCCGACGCTCGAGGCCGAGGAATTGCGCGACCATGCGCGGGTTATCGAGCAGCGAGACGCGCCCGCTGTTCAGCAAGGGCAACGTCGCAAGGTAAAGCTCGCTGCGGTTCATGTCCGCCGGCTGATAGGTGATGCCGTGCGCCTGGAAAGCCTCGCGCGGCCACTCGCCCGCGTACCGATCGCCGCGCACCGTCGAAACGCGATATTGCTTCAGCACGCCCGCGAATTCCTCGACGACCGAAGCCGGCGAGAATGGCGCTTTCCGCTCGCCGATATAGTCGACCAGGATGCGCGCGCCCTCGGCATGCGCAATCGCCATCGTGAAGCTGTCGGACGATCCGCCGGACGGGTCGACGAAGGCAAGATAGGCGAAGCCCTCGACAGGCGCGCGGACCATCGCGCCGTGCTCTATCGCCGCTTCGACCGTCTCGCGCGACACGAAGACAGCGAGATCGCCGCGGAATTCGCCGCCGTATTCCGCCGATGCCGCTTCCGGATCGTCTTCATAGGCGCGGTCGACGATGGCTTGCGAAAGGCTCGGGTTCATCGTCCGCGACGCGGCTTTCGCAACAAGGATCGCCGGGCTTCCAGTCGGCCCGTAGTGGCGCTTGAACGTCGAATAAAGCTCGCCGCGCTTGGCGTGCGGGCTCGATATGCAAATCAGCATTCCGCCCGTCGTCGCCAGCGCCGGCCGGATCGCCTTCAGGATTTCGCGATCGGGGTTGCTCGATTCGTCGGACCTCCAAAACGCGATTTCATCGCATATCGCCGCAACGGCGCTGATGCCGCGGATCGTGCGCCACGATGCCGGCCTGACCTCGATATCAACGCCCGTCGACAATGACAGCGTGTCGGTCGTGACGCTCTCGACAAGGTCGGCGAGATGGCGCGACGTCCGAAAGATGCCGTCCACGAAGTTGAAGGCCTGCCCCGCCTGTTGCGTGCTCGCTGCGAGCAAGGGCAACACGCCGCGCTCGCCCGGCGCCAGGACGCCCCGATGGTCGACGCACGCGGCGAGATAAGCCGCTAGGACGGCCGTGGAGCGCGTCTTTCCGCCGCGACGTCCGATGATGGCCCAAAACTCGACGACGGGCGCCAGCGGCTCGCGCTCGCGCCCGGTGACGGCTTCGAACAGCGCGCGCTCGCCTTCCGTCTGTTCTTCGCCAACGATCGCGATCAACAGCGCTCGCCACACGTCCCACGATTGCCCGCTGAAGACCTCGCCGAAATAGGCGGGGTCCGCGAGCGCGTCGCGCATGGAGACGAGCTTGCGAAGCATCAGCCGCGAACCTCGCGGGCCGGCGGATTGGCGAAGTGCGCCGCGAGCGGGCTCGCCGGCTTCGGTCGATTCGATTTTGTTCGCGAGCGTAGATTTTGCAGGAAGCGATTCGCAGCGTTTTGCATGCGCGTCGCTTGTTCCATGTCCACGGCCTCGCCTGCTATGATTTTGGATTGAAGCTGTTCGCTGGCGACCACGGCGCCGGCGGCTTGACGAGCGAGTGCCTTGTCGGCCTCGCTTGCGCGGTCCGGGCCGCCGAGATCGTCGACGAAGGCGAGTACGAGGTCACGATAGCGCCGGCTCTCGACGCTACGGCCGTCGACGTTCCTCAAACGAAGCGGATCGTTCGAAAGCGCGCTGCGAGTGCGCGACGGTCGGACGGCGGCTAAAGCGTTTCGTGGCACGAATTCACCTCGATTGTTGCCCCTATGTTGCCCGAACGTCGAAAACGCGACTAGATGTGCATATAGTCTCTTTTGATATCAGGATATTACCAACAATAGAGCGCGTGATTGAATATCATGTGCTCGGCTTGCGCGGGCGTTCCAACGCGCGGCCAACAATCGGCCAGCGTGAGCAGCCGCCACGGATCCGACCGATCGCAAAGCGTGACTTTCCGCGAGCGGCGCGTGGCGTAAAAATCGAGGCCCTCGGCGCATGCCGGCGAACGTCCGCTAGCCGTGATTTCGGACTCGGCGTGTCTTGCTGCTTTCCCGCGTCCCGCGTTCATCGCGTCCAGCCCGCGCCATAGCGAGGGCGTTCGGACGCGTTCGAACGCGAGGGGGGTATGGGGGGAGTGCGAAGCACAACCGTTCGAAGGCGTTCGAATGGCGTCCGAAGGGCGTCCGAAGGTGCGTCCGAAACGGCTCACGGATCCGCCTTCGGTTTGATCGCCACAAGCCGCTTGTATCGTCGGGACGGCGGCCCACAGGTCTCAACTTCCACGCGACACGCTTTGAGCAAGCGCTCCATTGCAGCGGCGAATTCCTTTTTGCTCACGCCCCTGGCGTCAGGATGCTTGGCGAAGATAGCAGGTGCATAGGAATTCGAGAGGTTCGGCGAAACATCGCGATCTTGAGCAAGAAATATGGCGAGCAGGTCGAGGAAGACGTGCTCGGTCCAGGCGTCGGCCGCGATCCTGTCGAAGCCGCTCGTCACGTGTGGCGTTTCATTGATGAAGCGGCCGCTGATCCATCGGAGCGAAAGCTCGCCGCCGGTGCGGCCGTAATTGGCCTTCATGGTCGTAAGGGTTCGGAGATCCGGGTCGACGAAGGCGCTATCATCCTTCGCGCTCGGCCGTGTCAGATACAGGCGGGAGCGGACGGAATTGTTCCAAGCCGTCGAGCCGCTGATTCCGGTTCCGCTGTTCATGCCGGCGACGCTCGGATGCGACAAGAGCAGGATGGCGCAATCGGCCTTGATCGCGAGGCCGCGCAACATGCCGATGAATTGGCGCACTTCGGCGCGGGAAATCTCGTTTCCGCCGAAGACGTCGGCCGCCGTGTCGAGCACGACCAGCGCGGGCGCCAAGGCCGTGATCTTCGCGGCGAAGGCTTTCCAGAGCGGCATGGGCGCAAGGCCGCCCGCGCCGCGCGGCGCGGCCATGATGGCGCTTTCGCCGGCAAGGGGAACGATCGACAAAGCGTCGAGGTCGGCGAGGTCGAGGCCCTCGGCGTCACAGATGGCGGCAAGGCGGCGATGCACTTCCTCGAGCTCGTCTTCGGCCGAGACGTAGACTGCGACGCCGCGCGAGACAGTCAGGCCGAGCCAACGGGCGCCGCTGGCGACGGATGCGCAGAGCATGAGCGCAAGCAGGCTTTTGCCGGTTCCGCCGTCGCCGGAAAGCAGCGTCACGTTGCGAGACGGTATGAGGTCTGGGACAAGGAATTGCCGCGGCGGCGGATGCGCGCCAAGGGAAGAGGCGGAGACGAGCCGCAGCGCGGGCGGCGCGTCCCTGTCGCGGGCCGGAGCGGCTTGGCCGCCAAAGCGCGGGTCGTCCAGGGGCGGGCAATCCAAGTGCGCGGACAAAGCGTCGTCGACAGGAACGCGCCGGTTCATGCGGCGGCCCTCGTTCGTGTCTCGACGCGGACCCGCGGTTCGGGCCAGCGCAGCGCATCGCTAAGGCCGCGAGCGAAAGCGGCGTCTTCGACCTTCAGGGTAAACCCCTCGAGGTACCAGCGCGCGCGATCTGGTTTCAGGATGACGACGCCTTCCCGACCGTCGCGCAACCATTCCAGCGGCGAGGGATGAACCGCAAGCGCGTCGCCGAGATCGGGGCGCACGGTGAGCGCGTTCTCCCAGCCGAGCAACGGGAGATCGAAGCCGCCCCATGTCGCGAGCCGATGCATGCGCGGCGACCAAGCGACCAAATCGGCGGGCTCGCCGAATTGATCGCGCGCCATCAGGATCATGGCGCATGTCGCTTCGGTCTCTTCGTCGAGGTCGGCTTTGAAATCGAAGAACGGCGAGCCCGGATGAAAGACGACCTCCGCCTGGGCCGGCATTTCGGGATAAGCGATAGCGTCGGCCGGAACGCCTCTCGCCTTCAGCCAATGAAGCTGAGGCAATGTGAGGCAATCGAGCGCGGCGAAGCGATCCTCGACGTCTGCGGAAATGTCGCTCATTCGGGCGCCCCCGAAACTAGGCCGAGCGCCGCGGCGAGCGGTCCCGCGTCGCGCCCGTCGAGGGCGTGGCGGATCGTTTCGAGCGGCGCGCCGTGCTGCAACGCCAGCGAGGCGAGCAGCGCGCTTTCGCGAGCCGCGTCGGCGATGGCGCTCGTTTTGCCCCCGTCGAGAAAAACCTCGGCGAGTCGGCCGTCGTCGAAGCGGCCGAACGTTGCGGTCCAGCGTCGGCCGTCATGGACGAACGAAACCGCCTCGGCGGCGCGGCGATTGGGAAGGCGTTGTCGCGTCATCGGCGCGCCTCCCGCATGAGTCCGGCGACGCCGATCAATGCGGCCTCGGCGCGGCCGTCATCCTTGACGCGCGCGAACAGCGCCGCCTTGTCAGGCCAGCGTCGGATAGCCTCCGATCGCGCGGCGTCCTTCGCGCCTTCCTTGCCCGGCGGGATGCCGACAGCGCGCTTCCACGAAGGCGGCGTCAGAAAGGTGACCGGGATGCTCAACGCTCCGCAGACACCTTCGATGACGCCGCGCGAGCGACCAAAAGCGAAAGCGCCGACCGCGCCTTCACCCGGCCGCGCGCCGACGAATTCGACGAAGGCGGCCTCGGCGTGCCACTTCGCGAGCAGTTCGCCGAGCAGCGGCGCGTTGACATTCGCGCGGTTCGCCGGGCCGTCTCTCAAGATGGGCATGTCCGCGACTTCGAGGAGCGCGCCAGCCCTATCGAGCAGCGCCAGCGCGCCGGCGGCGCCGACGTCGATTCCGACAATCGGTCCGGTCATTTGCGCGCCTCCCCGAAAGCGAGAGGCGCGAGGATCGCCGCGCGCATCGGCGAGAGACCGAAGGGGCGACCGAGGAAGGTAACTTGATTGGAGAGGGCGTTGGGGTTATCTTCGGAGCGTTCCGTCGGCAAACTGAACACTTCCGAAGCCCGGCTCGCCGCCCGCGAGACCGGGTTTCGTTTTTGAGCGCGCATCGATCAAGCAACCGCCGCGCTGGAGTGTTCCGACTTTCCGCGACCGTCATAGGTCGTCGCCTTCCGC
>Ga0302319_10012335_pt1 | contig 16124 bp, 12 predicted proteins | sample Bog_T0_2_FD_203319 | JGI IMG/M metagenome (GOLD analysis project Ga0302319, IMG submission 203319) | Peat permafrost microbial communities from Stordalen Mire near Abisko, Sweden - Bog_T0_2 | ecosystem: Environmental > Terrestrial > Soil > Wetlands > Peat | place: Sweden: Abisko, Stordalen Mire...
GAATCGCTTCAAGGCATACGTCGCCCTGAGAAATTAAATATACCGCCAACAGCGTACCGGTTCTTCCGATACCGCCCTCGCAATGGACCGCCACAGGTCGATTCGCGGTACGGTGCTCGCTTACAAAACGGACAAACTCATCAGCCTGCGCCATCGTCGGAGCGCCGCCATCCGGTACCGGCAAACACAGAAACGCGAAGCCTGCCGAATTATAAACCGATAAATCCGTCGGAATATTGAGAAGCGAAACAACGGCCCGCACACCAGCCGAATGGAGGATTTGAAGTTCATCGTCAAAATCGTTCAGCGCACCAGCACCCGCCAGGCGGCGTTCGCAGTGCACGTACGGCATTGGCATTCCAGCCAGGACGTGGGGAATGACCCACCATAGCAGGTTGTTCTCTTGTGGTTCGCTCATAAACCTTTACCCACTCGGTCCCGGGCCGTCCTTTGACTCACTAGCGCTCCTCATCTATGGCCATTGAGGCGGAACTGTTCCATTTCGCGCGGACGCCAGTAAGGCCGCAAACTCTGGCGTGGTGAGTTCCTTGGATGCCTGGTCGGATATCCGCTGAGCGTCGTCGTTGCGGTTGTTGATGGCCAGCACGGCCACCAATCGGGCAGTTTCATTTGAAAAAGATTTCACGGCAAAGTCTTGAAGTTGCGCGGAAGTCGAATCTTTATTCATATTGTACAGTCTTATGATGCGGGTATATGTGCGATCCGGATCCATGTAGTGTCCGCAGATGGCGTACTCCTTGGCTTGGATGAGATCGTTCTCCGCCACAGGATAGGCATTTTTCGCGGCCGCGGGATGGTTCGCATCGAGTTCCTTGAAAAGCTCCACATTCTTGCCCTTCTCGTTTAGCGCGTTATTAATGCTGATCGCCGTGATGAACGCTGTGGTAATCGCATCGTTATCGGAGTCATGTTTCTGAAGCCGTTTTATGGCGTCGGAACGGATGGCCTTCAGCTTCTTCAAAGCGGGCGGGTATTTTTCGCCGAGCTGGCCCCAATACATGAGGGCAAATGAATTGCGCACACCGCGTTGGGCAGGCTGATATTTCAAGGCGTTGTCCCGATACCAAATGTGCTTGGCCAGGGCGTCACGATAGCGACCCGCTGCGGTATCGGCCTGGGCCTCATTCAAAATCGCCTGTGGGTCGGGATTGGCCGGCGGCATGTAAACCGGGTCCCGATTCCGCATCAGCAAGGTGGTTGTGCCGCCAACTAGGAGCACCAAGACAATGGCAAGCATGCTTAATTTGGTTTTGGTCATAATTTAATGTCCACGATGTTGCAGCGTATTTCAACCGCGCTGATTTCATTGAGGGCCCGAATGGCCCTTTTTTAAGGTAATAGCAATTCCCGATGTGGGAGGTGATCCCGGTTCCACAAACTTAAAGATTCGTCACTGTCGTCGGTAAACAAATACTTCAAAGTGGGCGATCCAACATGCCCATCGCAAAAGGCTATATTGGTTTTGTTCTGGTGGCGGACATGAGCGCGTTGGGTACTCGCAGAAAAGTCATAATTGGTGAAGGCGTTCGTTAAAACAGTGCTGTCACTCCCGCGACCAAAGTTTGCCCCGTCCCTGATGACGGTGGGCCCACCGAAAAAATCGTCACCCAAAGCAATCATCCTGCTCGGGTCCACGACTTCAGAGTCACTGGTATGCGGAGTCGGCTGCGGGGGATCATCCGTGAAAGAATAATGTCCGCTGAGCCCGAGCGAGTTTGTTTTCATAAACGGACCAAGGCCATAGACATTGTATCCGTAATTCGGATATCCAGTGTGGCTGTCTAAATCCGCAGGGCGGTGAGCAGCCGGGCAATGCCACACTCCTCGAGGATTATATCCATCGCCATCAAACTGATTTCCCACTTCAGAGCCGAGCGCAGCGGTCCAATGATGTTCGTCCGCATTGCGTGGGGCAGTGGAATCTAAAAAGACAGGATAAAAATGGTGATCCGCCGTGAATTCCTGCAACGCCACACCCAGTTGTCGCAGGTTGTTGACGCATTGAATTCGTTGTGCCCGCCCCCGGACTTGCGTGATGGCTGTCAACAAAAGGGCCATCAATACCCCAATGATGGCTACTACCACCAGCAGTTCCATCAACGTAAAGCCTTGTCGCCGATTACCTTTCATATTCATTCTGACCTTTCTCGCGCGCATCCATCACGCATTTCACCGGAATTTTTCGCCAAATGATCGCCATCGGTGTATGGCGCCGTGGGCGGAAACTCAAGCCAGCCCTCACCCTACCCTCTCCCATCAGAATGGGCGAGGGTTTCCGTTCTCTGATCGCTTTAAATCCGAATGATCGAATTGATCGCCCCAAACCAATGGCAGAATTGCTTTATGCGGCGGACTTGCCAGCCTTAAAGGCGACTCGCATTTCCGTGACGCCGGAGGCGTCAGAGAAAATAAGCCGGAGGTTGAGCGCAGTGAAACGTAGCGACACCTCCGGAACCATCCCGCTCAAAAATTTCACCCCGGAGGCGGTGGCAGAATTCCCGCCAATCACTGCCCTGATTTGGATTTCGTCGAAAGTTTTTGATAATAGGCTTGGATTTCGTCCTCATTGGCGGGCTGGGGCCAGACCCAGTCCATCGCGCGAGGGTTTAACCAGTAAAGATTTTTAACGTCGGCGCCTCTGGCCAACGTAGGATCGCCTCCGTTGTCCGCGCCATTTTCACCTACGGAGTATAGCAGGAAGGTTCCGTCGGAATTTCGCCGGTAGCGCAGCGGCTGACCGTCCGCAGGGTCAAAGGGAACCGCGGGATCAAATTCTGGGACCAGGGCGTTTAGATCGGACGGATAACTCCCATGTTTTTGTTGGTACCGCTTCAAAGCGATGGCAGTGACCAACGCTTGTTTCGCAGCTTCGACTCTCATTACGCGATCTAATATTCGGCCTAACGAAGCGGTGGATGACGACAGGATGAAGTGCGTATCCACGCTATCGCGATTTTCCGGCGTCGGCGGTTTGCCACTCGTTCCCAGCAGTTTCGGTAGTTGTTCGGTCTGCTGATGAATTGCCGGCAAGAACGCATAGTTCGTCTTCAGCGAGCGCGCGGTATCCACAAATAGCTCGGTTATTTTTAAACGGCGCAATTCATCGGGGTAGGACCACCAATATTGCCAGCGAAAGATTTCAATTTTAGTTTTTAACTCATCGTACATTGAATCCTCCCGGGTCGGTTTGCCATTCGGCCCCTGGCTCAGGTAATCGTGCACTTCCGAGCTCGAACCTCTCCAGCGGGCAAGGTCATTTTCGCCCAGGATATTTTCCATCTGCAAAGCATTTTCATACGGCTGGATAAACTCCAAGCCGTCCCATTGGCGCTGCAGCGTGACGAGCTGGTCGTCCGTGAAATTGGTGGCTTGGAGCGCCTCCCAAGTCACGGGCACCGTCATCTGGGCAATGGCCATACGCACCAGTTCGCTGATGACCAGCCGATCATTGGTCGAACAGTCAATGAGGGCGAGCATAGTGGAAATATTTTTCGTGGCAGCGGCCGGATTGCCATGATGCAGGTCATCCATGGCTTCGGCCGACAACGCTTGGGCGGATCGCTTCATGGCAGCCAAGTGGTCATTATTCACCATGCTGAAACCACCCCGGTAATTAAGGTTAAAATCCAAGGTTGGAAAATCCACCATCTGCGCGATCAGTCTCAAGCCAGCATCATTCCGGGCCATGGCGGCTTCAAATTCCGCCCACGAATTGGTGCCCGCGGAGTTGCGAATGTTGGGCTGAGACCAGCTGCTCATGGCTTTTCCGGGCGCCACCATGAGCATGGGTGAAGGCGGATTCGTGCCCAGGGCGTTCCAGGAAGGGTCTAACAACGCCGCGCCTTTTAAAAGATCGGGCGCACCATTTTGATCGGGGGGCGTGGGCGATGGAAGAATCGCCGCCAGATCCAGGGGCTCACCCCGGGCTTTCAATTGAGCGACATATCGCGCCACTGCGAAGCGCAACTGATAATGTCGCAAGACGGCAGCGAAAACAGTCACGGCAAGGACCATGGCAACAACGATTAGAATCTTTCTGAGAGTGTTCATGGAATTTGAAGGGTTACCGCACCATCGCACAATTTTCAACAATTCAAAAGGTAATTGATCATGGTTTGATAAAGTACAGTGGGAAGAATGTTGCCCCGCGTGCGTGTCCTCCGCCCTAAAGATATCGAGTTCGCAACCAATGTCTTAAATCGCAATTTTGGTTCCCGGCGGGCTGAAAACACGCAATTTGACAGCCCGGGGTGGAGCGAATCGCGCGGAGCCCCGGGAATATTGTCTCCCACTATGTTTCTCCGCCCTCCAAGGGAGCAACAGGACCCGTGAAACAACCATTTCACGAAAACGACCGCCGATTTTACGAATGAAATTGGTTTCGGGCTTACAAGCCCTTGATCAATTTGCTGGTTGTTGACCTGGGCCTCCGCTCGCCGGACTCGTTGCGGTCCGGGCTATCAAATCACAGGTCTTCATAGGTCTTCAACTATTTAAAACGCTTTTGATCTGGGGGCTTGAATTGTGTCTTCCCATCATAACGCGCTACCATCACTCAATGTATCCATCCCGCGGTGGTATTGGCTGTTCTCCAATTTTTCGCTTCAATGCATCTTGAATCAATGAAGGATGCACCCTGATATTGGTTTTTTGCAGTGCTTGGAGCGCGTCCGCGAGGTTTAATAAATTTCTCGATGCCGCCACCTCCAGGAGGCCAATTGTCCCGATTACCAAAAGGCCCTTCCGCTTCGCAACACCACGAGCCTCTCTTTCATCTAGGAGAATCGGTGCCCCAAATTCCATCGCCAGAGCAATTGCATCCTCCTCTCCAGCGTCGAGACTTAAACTCTCAGGCTTGGCAGGCTTTCTAACCTCAACCCAGAGTGGCGGCCTTGAAGCCCACTCCTTAACTTTTGCGGGCGTCTGTCGGCCTTGCAACTCCTGGGCGATCACGTGCTCCGGGATTATAACTTTGGAAAACAGCTCAGGAAGTATTTGCACTGCGCCAATAGCCACGAGATAGCGGATGGGAGAGGCATCTGAAACGACAAGATTCATTTGGGGCCGAAGATGCTACCAGCGTTCTTCCGATCCTGTTCCAAATCTTCAAGATCGTAGTGTCGATCACACTGGTGCTTGGCCAAAAACGCCTCAGTGTCCTCCCAATCCAAATGCAGCATCTGGGCCACCTGTCCACGCGTCAGTTCGCCAGATCGATACCCTTCAACGGCGGCCTGCTCTAGCAAGTGCTGCCCGATCTGCGCTGATCCCGTCCCATATCGGCTGGCAACGTCGCCGGGCAGCTCAACCGTCACCGAAACGGTTTCCTTCTTTGGCTTTTCGTTCGCTACTCTCATATATGAAATATACCACTGAACACCACAATTCTTCAAGTGTTGTCGCAATGCGGTCGAGCCCAGCCGCGCCTATTCGGATGTACGGGTGGGTCCGTTACGCGTGGCGACCGGCAGCAGCGCGAACTTGATTTCAAAATTCCGCTGCGGATGCGCCCCGCCCGCCGCATGCGCATCTGACCGGTTGATGGACAGGCTGGAAAATTTCTTTTGAACCCTTTTGAAAGCACCATTTGATCGTCAATTTCACCATGGCTCACAATAGGGTCACCGCTGCCGGGCATCTATTGTGAAACGCACCGTTGATCTTGTAACCTGAAATTTAATTCTTGATGAAATTCATAAAATCTGATGGCATCAGCGCTACGAGATCGAATGGCACACCCACTGGATTATCTAAATAGCCCGAAATTCGAAGAGCAGCGCAAGGCTTATCGGGTAGCGATAACGATATCGCCTACGCACCTCGTTTGGGTCGTGATCGATATGACCGGGCTGTCTCCGGGTGAAGCGCTGCTGGGGTCAAAAAAGATTAGTGATCAGATTTGCCTTCACGAATCCGAATACAGAACTGCGATTTGCCGGGACATGTTGCCGATCTGCAAAGATTTATCCGGTGGCAAAGTACTTAAAGCTGATGAATTCAATCGCCGCATCTCACTTGCCGAGATAAAGGTCAAACCCGCGAATTACGGTTCCGCAGGCTGCGCGACACTCTATTATGCCGATGGAAACCTCTTTGGTGGCCGTTCCATTGAGGTGTTGCTCGACGGAGATCTTGGGCATATCAAATCGCAGCTCATTGGCAACCAAGTCTCTGCGGAGGATTACGCATATTTAGTGCGCAAGCCGGATGCTGCGGAGGCATTGGCGTGGCTGCGTGAGGCCAAAACGGCAGGCGATCGGACAATCACCGGTGGTGATGGCAAAGGTTGGCGAGATGCCAAAGCCATAGCTGTTGTGCAAGAGTTGTATGACTTGGGGGCCGTAAGTGTCACTGCTGCGGAGATATCAGGACGCATTGAACAATCAAAACAGCAAGACACGGACCGCTTGATTGTGCAATTGCCGAAAGACAAGCAAAAGCGGGAAAGCCTTTTCGGATGGGAAGCAAAATTCGCCCGGAAATTTGGCTGGGACCCAACTACCGATGACGGCCAGGATTACCTTCTCATCTGGCGGGACTGATGCATATTTAGTAACCAGCAGCAATGTTCTGGCTTCCCCAAGCTGCGTCACAGGTCCCCTTTCTTGAAGAATACCCGACTATGATGTATTCCACATCTTTTTCCCGGCCGGCGACCAGTTTTGAAACGGCCAAATCGTGCACTTCCAGGCACCATCCCGTGGCGTTTCTGGTATTTTGGTTCCGAATCGGAATTAGCCGCTGCTTCCAGCCTTCGGGTAAAGTTGCAGTGTTTTCATCCACACCGTGAGCATAATAGCCGTGGGTGCCATGGAACAAGGAACGTTCTCCGATAGCGCCGTCAACTTCAATAGCAAGCTCCGGCCGGTGGAGGGGAAAAATATCAGCCTCAATTGATTCCAGTAAACCTGGGTCAGCATCGGGGAATTGAGCAAGGATGGCTTGGCTGCCGATGATTACGATATCGCGCTCATTTGTAATGTCACTTGCGGCCCGTATAATATGTTCGAGCTCATAACGTTTCATATTTCTTGAATATCGTCATGCGCTCCTCTTCGGAAAGAATTCCGCAAAACGGACTGGACTGCCTTAAACGGCGGGTGTTTTCATCGAATCGCCCCAATAGATCCAGCACATCATCAAACGATCTGGTGTCAAGAATTTCCAGCCATTCAAACATTACCTTTGGCGCGCATGGCTGTTGCTGATTAATCCAACGGGAAAGATTGTCTCTAGCCACTTGCAGAAGGGATGGTTCGAGCTTCAGCTTTTGCACGATTGCTCTATCCAGCGCCAGACTGCGCTGGTCTATCCAATCGTGTGTCCTTGACATCCGTTGTTGAGCTGACTGCATATTGGAACTTTATTATTCTTTTTGACTCTTGTCCAGAGCGTGACTTTTAACGTTATGATCGGGACATTGACCTCGTTAAAACAAAAAGGGAGTAAGAGACACGCTCTTACTCCCTGGGAGGAAATATTCGGACTAGCTACACCCGAGGCTTTCGCCGCAGTTCAGGCATTTGTAGCAGGCGCCGTTGCGCACGGCCACGTGACCGCAGTTCGGACAGGTGGGCGCATCCTGCTGATTCGTAATCATGGAGGTCAACGTCTTGGTACGCTGGGCGTGGGAATGGCCGTTGCCGTTACCATCGCCATTTCCATTGCTGTCCGCGGGAACGTTTTCCTGCTCATCGGCGAGGGCGAGTTCCGGCACGGGACGATTGATCTGTTTCTTGATCGCTTCCATGAGGCCCGGCATGGCGAATTCGGGCTGCGTGCGGGCCACACTGAGGCTTTCGCGATAGCCGGGGACGAATTGCAACGCGAGCCAGCGGAAAACATAGTCCGTGATGGACGCGGCATTGCGAATTTCGGGGTTCTTGGTGAAACCGCTCGGCTCGTAGCGCTGATGGGCAAATTTGCGGACGAGCGCGTCCAGCGGCACGCCGTATTGCAGGGCGAGACTGGTGAGCGTTCCAATGCTGTCCATCAAACCGCCGATGGTGGAACCCTCCTTGGCCATGGTGACAAACAATTCACCCGGCTGGCCGTCATCGAACAGGCCGACGGTCAGGTAACCTTCGTGACCGGCGATGTCAAATTTATGGGTGACGGCGCCGCGCGTATCATACAACCGGCGGCGGAGCGGCTTGCCGGAGTCACTGCGCAGCTTGGCCACTTCGGTATCGAGTTCCTTGATGCGTTTTTCCAGACCGGCCGTTTCACTGGCCGAGGCCGCCACAATCTTGTCACCGCCCTCGTTAGTCTTTTTGGTGTTGAGCGGCTGGGAACGTTTCGAACCGTCGCGATAAATGGCAACGCATTTCAGGCCCATCTGCCAGGCTTGAACGTAAGTGTCGCGGATTTGGGCCACGGTGCATTCATTCGGCATGTTGACGGTCTTGGAGATGGCGCCGCTGATGAAGGGCTGGGCGGCGGCCATCATTTTCAAGTGGGCCAAATAACCGATGCTCCGATGGCCCCGCGCGGGCTTGAACGCACAGTCAAACACGGGCAGATGTTCCGGCTTCAAAGAACTCCTGGCGATATCGCCCGCCTTGGCGGCGCCAGCCTTCACTACTTTGTCGTCCGCGATGAGTTTGATGTCTTCGATGGTGTCGTAGGCTTCAATATGGGCGATGACATTCTTGATGTCGCTCTCGGCATAACCCAGCCGGCGCATGGCGTCCGGCACACCGCGATTGACGATCTTCAACATGCCGCCGCCGGCGAGCAATTTATATTTCACCAGCGCGATGTCGGGTTCCACCCCCGTGGTATCGCAATCCATGAGGAAGGCGATGGTACCGGTGGGTGCGAGCACAGTCACCTGCGCGTTGCGATACCCTGATTGCCGGCCGCGCGCGAGGGCACGATCCCAGCAACCGCGGGCTTCAGTCTTGAGATAACCAAATTCGTCGCTGGGATGAATTTCTTCCACGGCTTCGCGGTGCAGCTTGATGACGCCGAGCATGGATTCCACGTTATCCTTGGCGACGGGCTTGCTGACCCCGGCGCAACGGGAGTCGCGATAACCGGCGAAGGGGCCGACGGACGCGGCGATTTCCGCGCTCTGCTCGTAGGCGTGTCCGGTCATGATCGAGGTGATGGCCCCGGCCAACGCCCGGCCTTCATTGGAGTCATAGGGCAAACCATAGCTCATGCAGAGGGAACCGAGGTTGGCAAAGCCCAGACCGAGGGTCCGGAAAATATGGGAATTCTCGGCAATATCCTTGGTGGGATAGCTGGCGTTATCGACCAGAATTTCCTGCGCGGTGATATAGATCCGCACGGCGGCCTTGAAACGTTCGATATCGAAAATCCCGTCTTCCCGTTTGAACTTCATCAAGTTCAAGGACGCCAGATTGCAGGCAGTGTTATTGACGAACACGTATTCGCTGCACGGATTGGTGGAGTGAATGGGCTCCGTGCCCTTGCACGTATGCCACTTTTGGATGGCGCCATCGTACTGGATGCCAGGGTCGCCACAGATGTAGGTGCCTTCGGCGATTTTTTCGAGCAGACGGCTGGCCTCTTTCTTTTGGAGCGGTTTGGCGGTCTGCACGTTGCGTGTCCACCATTCCTTGCCGTCAATGGCGGCCTGCATGAATTCATCGCTGGCGCGCACGGAAAGATTTTCGTTTTGATACATGACGCTGCCATAGGCATCGCCGTTGTAGCTGCCGTCATACCCCTGCTCGATCAAGGCCCAAGCCTTCTTTTCTTCCTTCTGCTTGGCATCAATGAATTCCTCGATGTCACCGTGCCAGTCGCGCAGGGTGTTCATTTTGGCGGCGCGGCGGGTTTTGCCGCCGGATTTCACGACGTTGGCGACCTGGTCGTAGACTTTCAGGAAGCTCATCGGACCGCTGGGACGTCCACCGCCGCTCAATTTTTCGCGGCTGGAACGAATGGGGGTCAAATCGGTGCCGGTACCGGAACCGTACTTGAACAGCATGGCCTCGCTGTAGGCGAGCCGCATGATGTCTTCCATGTTGTCCTGGACGGACTGAATGAAGCAGGCGCTGCCCTGGGGATACTCATATTGAGTGCTGGCGCGTTCGGCTTCCCTGGTCTTGCGATTAAAGAACCAATTGCCGCGTCCGGAATTTTTGCCGACGCCATACTGGTGATAGAGGCCCACGTTGAACCAGACGGGTGAATTGAAGGCGCCGTACTGATTGAGGCACAGCCAGGTGAGCTCCTGATAAAACACTTCGCCATCCGCCTTGCTGAAATAGCCATCGGCGATACCCCAGTCCGCAATGGTGCGGGTGACGCGGTGAATGAGCTGGCGCACGGAGGTTTCCCGTTCGGCGGTGTGCTGTTCGCCGTAAAAATATTTGGAAACGACGACCTTGGTGGCGAGCAAAGACCAGGACTTGGGAACTTCGACGTGTTCCTGCTTGAAAATGACCTTGCCGGCGTCATCGGTGATTTCGGCGGTACGCTGGTCCCACTCGACCTGTTCGAACGGGTTAATTTTGGCATCACTGAACACACGGTCAACGCGCAGATTTCGACTGGCGGCGGACTTGCCGGATTTTGACTTTCGGGAGGTTGAAACTTTGGGACCGCGGCGGGCGGGTTGGGAGGCTAAGGTGGATACGTCTTCACGTGCATCGATCATGGTAATCTCCAATTCGTTATTTTTACGTCTGGCGGACGATTGCTTCCGGTTGTGCCGCCGAGCCCAAAATGGGGACGACACAACCCTAAAATCAGTTAAATCCTGGGGTTTGCTACTTTACTTCCACCCCATTAGTGGGGGAACGGTGGTTATCTTGCTACTACCTGTTGTGCTTTTCAAGAAAATTTTACAAAAAAGTTACGCAAACGATATTCCCTCGATATTCACAGGGGAAATCGTTCATCCGCCCGATATTTTCGGCGCAGAAAATCGTCCCAGCCACAGATTGTACCACTTGAAATTATGGCACAATCAGGGCCAATCTCCAGCGGAAAAGCGGTCGGATTTCAGAGAAAATGGCAACCAATAACCCCTTAAATAGCAGGGGTTTTTGGGCGCTGAAATCGGCGGTATTTAAGGAAGAATCCGGCACCCAAAAGGAACGCGGCTAAGAGTATTAAAAAGAGGGGCGGAAAATACCAACGAGTTGACTTGGCGGCTTCAGCTTGGGCGGCGGGAACGGGTGGAAAAACAACAAGCTGCTGCTGCGCATGGAGTTGTGCTGTCATCCCAGCCAAAATACCGGCGCACCGCGCTTGTTTTTGGTTATAACGCTCCAGGCCCGCTCGTAGTCTCTCACGCTCGGATTGTTCCGCCTCATAATCTACAATGACCTGGTGCTGTGCTTTATCAGCAGCATTCGTAATGATCGGGCCCAGGCTGACGGCGGCGTCGACGCGGACCATTCCCATCAAGATGGCCACCATGAGGGCAACCAACATCGGCGAGGTTCGGAAGATACGAAGAATCAGCGAGCGCATCATAATCCGGCGTGATTGGGAGCGAGCTCGGCAAAGCTAGTCACCGAGATGGGCTTGCCCCAAGGCAATCCCAGGTTGATAATATTGTTCGGATTATTGTGATAGCGGCTGTTGACGCGCGAGTCGTAAATAATATTCAAATAATTTTGGAAAATGATCTGCTCGTTCCGTGAAACGATAACGCCATCAATGTAGGCCTGACTTTGCTTCAAACGGATGGCGGCGGCGTGATCCGTGTAAAAGATTCCCTGCAGCATCCCGATGTCCGTCGTCGCCAATTGATTATAGGCGAGCGGATTTCCGTTGGAATCCTTGGGATACCCTTTAATGTATGACGCGCGGGAAGACGTCATATTGATGTCATTATTATAGTTGTAATCGCCATTCACGGTACCGTCACCGTCTGCGTCGTACCAAGTGCTCATGCTGCCGTCGGCATGAAGAAACGCAGTATTGTCATCGCCGGTGCCAGAGATTCCATCGGCGCCGAGATGAGATTCGTCGCCAACATTCTGGAGGCCAGAACCGCTCATGGTAAAACAATTCGGATACCAATCGCTGGAATCGGTGACATCGCCGCCGAGGATGGAGCCCCGTACCGCGTAAGCGACCAGATCATTCGTCTGACTCGCTGCGACCCAGGCATCGCGGTTGGTGGGACTTTGTGATTCCGGCAGGGCGCTAAAATTCGGTGCATTAGAATAAGAGACGTTATTGGCGAGGTATAAATTCCCCCCTACGTAGAGCGTTCCCTGCCCTTTTATGATTCCCTGGATGATAAGGTCGCCCGGGATAACGACGGTGCCTTTGATCGTGATCGGGTTGGCGGCGGTGCCGACAGCATATAGGCCAGTTTGGGGGGACAGGTTTCCCGCATTGCCTCCCGGATTAGGAGTATAAGAATTCGACAGAACACCAAAAACGACCTGGGTACTGCCGAGCCAGAGCCCATTGCTGGCGGTGTTCGCCATGGCGGTGACCATGTAATTGCTGAAATTAAGCAGATTGGGCATCGTCACGGATTGCGCGCCATCGTGGACGAGGTTGGTTTCATCCGCGCCGGCCTGGCCGGCGAAGGGCGGGCTGGAATAATTCTGGTAAGGGATTTCATTATCCTGGACCTGGTCGGCGGCATAGATGGCTCCGTTAACCGTCGGACCGCCGCGGAAATCAAAATCCCAATTGGCGCGCTGGCCACCATTGCCCGTAATGGTGCTACCCCACCACCAGCCCCAGTTATTCAAAAAATATTCATAATCGAAGACGCTGCTGGCGGGGCGGACCGTAATTTGGGTCTGAAGAGTGCGCACCTTATTATTCACCCGGGCGGATGAAGTGATTTGAAAATTGTTGGCTGGCTGGTTAGCGGGTTGCACGATGGTCACCCAAGCTCCCTGAAAGGCGGGGTCGGTACTGCTGGAGCAGATGAGGTCGCGGGTGGGCAAGGTACCGGCGGCGGTGGAGTAATAGTTGCTCGAACCGGCGGCCAAGGAATTATCAAAGGCGTTTTGGGCGGCCCAAACCATGGCGTTTTCGGCGGCATAAAAGGATTTATCCCAGTCGACGCGTCCATAGGCGTTGACGGTCGAATTGCTGCTCAATTGGAGCATGGAGAAGAGAATGATGCAGATGACACCCGCGATGATGAGCACCGTTATTAGAGCCTCACCGCGCGCCGCCTGCTTCTTGAGGGAGATTTGCATAATACAGAGATTCAAAAGTCATTCCGCATTTGCACGGAAAAATTGCGAAAGACACTGGCAACATTATTGGTGGGATTCTGATTGGAATAGCCGTTGTCGTTCATCTGGAACTGGACATTCACCAGGGAATTGTTCTGCGCGCCCACGGAATTGAAGGAGGGGCTGAAGACCAGGTTGGTCAGGAGCATCGTAGCGCCATTGGTCATCCAGAGGATCTGGGACGTGGACGCCAGCACGTTGGGGGTGTAAATGACCTGTCCATTGGTAGAGTTAAAAGTAATATTCGCGGTGATCCAGGAACCGTTGGTGGGATAGAAGACATTGACCGAGGTGTATCCCATGATGTTGGACGTGCCGGGGTAATCGACGGCGGTGGTGTAATTGGGCTGCATGCCTTCGTTGACGCTCATGCTGCGGAGGCAGGCGGTGATTTCCGTCTGGAGCATGTATGCCTTTTCTTCGACGGTGGAATCGCCCAAACCGCGCCGCTGCTCGGCGGACGCCTGAAGCAGGAGTCCCACCACCCCGACGGCGAGCACCAGGCCGATGACGCTAGCGATCATCAATTCCATGAGGGTGAAAGCGCGGCGACCGGCCGGGCCAGACGAATAGGAATGGGTAAATTTCATAGAAGGGGCACGGCCGCAGTGCGGCAGAAATCCACCTGCACCTGCTGCCGGGCGCCAGCGGACAGCGGTGAATCCCAATCCACCTTGATGTCGACCTCGATATCATGCAACGAGCCGGAAACGCTGTTGGGAGTGAGGGTCACTTGCATTTGCGGGTTGCGATTATTGAGCCACAAGAGGTCGGGATAAAAGGTTTGATAAGCCGTGTTCGTAAGCGATACCCAGTTCGTGTTAGCCGGGATGGCGATCAAGGGACCGCCGCCACTGCCGTTATAAATATAATTGACGGGCATTCCCCCGCTTACCGAAGTAAAGGGCAGAGCCTTGATGTTTTCCACGTACTTGGTGAGGAAATCCATGGCGATGCCCTCTTCCTTGGCTTTGCGAACGGAAATCTGGTCGATCAACAGGGAAGAAAGACAGGCGGCGGTGACAATCGCCAGAACCCCCACGGCCATCATCGCCTCGACTAATGTAAAAGCTGCGTCGGAGCGGCGGGCGGGGCGGCGATGCTGGGCCGTCGGGAGGAATACCAACGGATTTCCCGGACAAAATTGTACACCGTTTGACAATCTCGCCATCCTCCCAACGCGTTTCGCCGAGGCGAAAGAATTTGTGATATACGTCTTCACTTGGTTCTGCCTGCTCGAAAGCCTTGAGCACTCGCTATGCCACCTTGACCGCTTCCGCCGGATAGATGCGCGGCGCTGCGGGTATGAGTTAAACACATGTATGGCATGAGCCAGGGCAATTTTGTTGCGATCAGCTTGACACCCAAAAGCAGACGGAGCACCGGGTTGGGTGAACCGATTAAGGGCAGCAGTGTGTGAAAATTTGACACTGGACGGGTGGGCAAAAAAATTTACATGGTTAAAATGACTTAACTTAGCTTCAACTGGCTTAATCTCACCGGAGAGCACCCCGTGGGCGGGTAAAATTCCCCCGCTTGACGGCGCGCCGGGATACCGGCTCGGACCGTCCATGCTGGATGGTATTTCCAGTTCGATTACGGCAGAGTCTAAACCGGTTTGAAAAAAAATGCACGTTAGCGGCTAACACGAAAATAAAATGGAGAACAATGGGGACCGGCCGGGGAACTCATGATTTTTTCTGTGAAATTATCTGTTCGGTATTTGTGGCTGTGTAAATTGTATGAATGAGATGTTGAATGAAGATTTAAACTTGTTGCGGGAATACGCCCGAAATAATTCCGAGGATGCGTTCGCCACCCTCGTGTCGCGTCACATCAACCTGGTGTACTCCGTCGCGCAACGGCAGGTACGGGATCCGCACCTGGCAGAAGAGATTACGCAGGCGGTCTTCATCATTCTGGCGCGGAAGGCATCATCACTCGGGCCGGACACGGTTCTTCCCGGATGGCTTTGCCGCACGGCGCGTTATGCGAGCGCCAATGCGATGACGATTCAATGGCGGCGCCAACGTCGCGAACAAGAGGCTTACATGCAATCCCATCAAAATCAATCCGAAACCAATGACGCATCGCAGCAAAGTTCAGACACCGGAGAATGGCCGCAGATCGCGCCTTTGCTCGACGCGGCCATGGGTCAACTGGGCCAGAAAGATCACGACGCGATCGTATTACGATTTTTTCAAGGCAAGAACTTCAAGGAAGTGGGGATGGCCATGGGCGCCAGTGAAGATACCGCGAGAATGCGGGTAAACCGGGCCTTGGAAAAGCTGCGGAAACTGTTCACGAAACGGGGGGTGGCCATGACCACGGCGGTCATTGCCGGCGCCATTTCCGCAAATTCCGTACAAGCGGCGCCAGTAGCCGTGACAAAATCCGTTACTGCGGTTGCCATAACAAAAGGGGTGGCAGCCAGCAGTTCAACCTTAACCCTGATCAAAGGAGCATTGAAAATTATGGCATGGACAAAAATCAAAGCGGTAGCGGTGGCAGGCGCGGTCGTGATGTTAACGACCTTCAGCGCAACGGGGCTTTACGAAGTGCATCAAAGCTTTCAAAGAGGGGTGTACTATTTCCCGCGCGATACCTGGGAATCGAGCGGATTCACCACCCCGGAAGGCACCTTGAAATCGTTTATGTGGGCCAAAAGCATTGGCGATATGAAAACGGTGCTCTTCTGCGCCACACCCGAAATGCGGCAGACCGTGGAGAACCAATATTTTAAGAATAAATCCGATCAGGAGCGGTCGGCGATCCTGATTGAGAATGTCCGAAACGTGAAGGCGGTAGTAATTCAAAAAAGAATTATTCTCGCGGACGACTGGGTGGTTTTTCAAATCCATTTCGAGGGCATGCCCAAGGACACCTTTTCGAAGGTGACGATGAACA
>Ga0302319_10012336_pt1 | contig 16124 bp, 9 predicted proteins | sample Bog_T0_2_FD_203319 | JGI IMG/M metagenome (GOLD analysis project Ga0302319, IMG submission 203319) | Peat permafrost microbial communities from Stordalen Mire near Abisko, Sweden - Bog_T0_2 | ecosystem: Environmental > Terrestrial > Soil > Wetlands > Peat | place: Sweden: Abisko, Stordalen Mire...
GTTTTTGGACCGGTCGCTGCGGCTGCAGCCGGCCAATGCGAAGGCCGAGAATAACCGTGCGCATGTGCTGGCGGCGTTGGGGCGTCACCAGGACGCGTTGGCGTGCCTGGACCGTGCGCTGGCGATGCAGCCGGACGATGCCGAGCTGCACTATAATCGCGGCAATATGCTGATGGCGTTGCAGCGCAACGAACCGGCGCTGGCGGCGCTGCGTCATGCGGCGACGCTCAACCCGGTGCTGCACCAGGCCTGGCAGAACATGGGCATTGTGTTGACGCGGCTGGGGCGGCTGGACGAGGCGCTGGGTGTTTACGAGGCGTTGCTGCGGCAGCCACGCGCGGCGGCCAGCATGCCGGAGCTGCGGGCCAACCGGGCGGGCACGCTAGATCAACTGAACCGGCGGGAAGATGCGCTGGCAGATTGCGACGCGGCGCTGGCCGTGGACCCAGGCCTGGCGCTGGCACATTTCAATGCCTCGGTGGTGTGCCTGAGCATGGGCAATTATGCGCGCGGCTGGCGCGAGTGGGAGTGGCGCTGGAAATCGCCCGAATTCTGGCCGCACCGGCCGCAATGGCTGCAACCGACCTGGCTGGGCGACGCGGATATCGCCGGCAAGCGCGTGTTGCTGGATGCCGAGCAGGGGCTGGGCGACACAATCCAGTTTTGCCGCTACGCGCCCATGGTGAAGGCGCTGGGCGCCGAAGTGTGGCTACGCGTTCCGACGCCGTTGCAGCCATTGCTGTGCACATTGGACGGGGTAGACCGGCTGGTGCCGTATGACGAGCGGCCCAACGATTTCGATTTCCAGACACCGCTGATGAGCCTGCCGCTGGCGTTCCGCACGGAGCTGGGCAACGTGCCGGCGGCCGATGCCTATCTGGCAGCCGACCCGGAGCGCGTGGCGGTATGGCGCGATGTGCTGGGGCCGGCCAGGGGGTTGCGCGTGGGTTTGGCGTGGTCCGGCAATCCTATGCTGAAGGCCGATGCGCAGCGCTCCGCGCCGTTGGCCGCGCTGGCGGAGATGTTTCCGCCGGGCGTGGAGCTGGTCTCTGTGCAGAAAGATATGCGGCCGGGCGATCACGCCGCGGCGGCGCGGCTTGGGGTGCGGCATTTCGGCGACCGGCTGATGGATTTTGCCGATTCGGCCGCGCTGGTGTCGCTGCTGGATGTGGTGATCAGCGTGGATACGGCGCCGGCGCATCTGGCAGGCGCACTGGGCAAACCGGTGTGGCTGTTGTTGCACGAAGTGGCGGAGTGGCGCTGGCTGATGAACCGGGACGACAGCCCGTGGTATCACTCGGCGCGGCTGTTCCGGCAGCGCAGCGCTGGCGACTGGGCGGAGCTGGCGGGCCGGGTGGGCGCGGAGCTGGCATCCGTGGCCGATCGACACATTTCGGGTTTAGCAGGCTGATCGCATGAATATTTTCACGTTGCTCGATATGGCGGCCGAAGCGTTCGAGGACCGCCATGCGGTGACCGACGGCGCCACCACGCTGGGATTTGCCGATTTGCGCGCTGCGGCGCGTGGGGCGGCGCGATTGCTGCACCCTGAGGAAGCGCGGATCGCATTTCTGGATGTGGCGGGACCCGCGGCAAGTGTGGCGCTGTTTGGCGCGGCCGCGGCGGGGCGTGCCTATGTGCCGTTGAACTGGCGGCTGACGAGGGAAGAGGTGGCCGCGCTGCTGGCGCGTGTGGCCCCTGCCCTGCTGGTGGCGGGGCACGGCTATTCGGACGGCATGGCGCTGCCGCCCGGTATCCGGCTGATGCACACCCAGGCTTTCCTCGATGCGGCACGTGAGGTGGGTGAAGCCGCGCCGCTGGAGGTGCCGGAGGTTGAGCGCGGAGTGGCCGTATCGCTATTCACCAGCGGCACGACGGGCGCGCCGAAATCGGCGCTGCTGCGGCATGGCAATCTGATGGCGTATATTTTGGGCAGCGTGGAGTTCGGCGCGGCGGATAAAGACGACGCAGCGCTGGTCAGCGTGCCGCCATATCACGTGGCCGGGATTTCGGCCGTGTTGAGCAACGCCTATGCGGGACGCCAAACCGTGCTGCTGCCGGCTTTCGATGCGGCGTCCTGGGTTGATCTGGCGACCCGGTTCGGCGTGACGAGTGCGTTCGTCGTGCCGACGATGCTGAGCCGGATCGTCGATTTCATGGCCACGCATGCGGCGCCCGCGCCGCCGAAGCTGAGGGCGCTGGCCTATGGCGGCGGCAAAATGCCGCCCGGCGTGATTGCACGCGCCATGGCGCTGCTGCCCGGCGTGGATTTCACCAATGCCTACGGGCTGACCGAAACGAGCAGCACCGTGGCTTTGCTGGGGCCGGACGACCACCGGCAGGCCGCGGCGAGCGATGATCCGGCATGGCGGCGGCGGCTACATTCAGTGGGGCGCGCGCTGCCGTCGGTCGAATTGCAGGTGCGCGATGAGGCCGGGACTGTGCTGGCGCCCGAGGAGGCCGGGCTGGTGTTTGTGCGCGGCGACCAGGTCGCGGGCGAATATCAGGGGCTCGGCAGCCAACTTGACGCGGCGGGATGGTTTCCGACGCGGGATCGCGGGTTTCTGGATGCGGAGGGCTACCTGTTTCTCGATGGCCGGGCCGACGACGTGATCGTGCGCGGGGGCGAGAACATATCGCCGGGCGAAATCGAGGCTGTGCTGACGCGGCATCCCGCCGTGGCCGATGCCGCCGTGGTGGCGGTGCCCGATGAAAGCTGGGGCGAGGGCGTGGGCGCCGCCGTGGTGCTGAAAGCAGCCCACGATGTTTCGGCGGAAGATTTGCAGGCTTGGGTCAAAGAGCGGCTGCGGTCGTCGCGCACGCCGCAGGTTGTTGCATTTTATGAGGCGCTGCCGGTGAATGAATTGGGCAAGGTTTTGCGGCGGGTGATTCGCGATAAGTTTGCGGAAACCAAGTAGTTCTTTCTTGAAAAAAGAAACCAAAAAACTTTTGAATGGCTGTCGCCGGCTGATCCGCGACAGCCGCGCGAAAGTTTTTGCTTCTTTTTTCAAAAAGAAGCGCTTCCTTCCTTGGCTTTTCACGGCTTCGTAGCATTCAAGAGCGGATTGACATTATACGAAAATCCCCAGCTAACCGGCATGAATTGCTGCAAATGCTGGTTGACCCAGACATAAACCTCGGCAACGTTGGTGCGCGGCACAACAACGATATCGAATGGCTGCAGCGTGACGTCGGCGGCGGCGTCGCGGCCCGCGAGTACGTCGGCGTAATGCGTGCCGAGAATGACCGGACGATTATCGGCGCCGCGCCGCACGATCATGACGCGCGACGCATCGCCCGAAACACGCAGGCCGCCGGCGCGCGCCACTGCCTGCATGAGCGTCAATGGCGGCCCGTCGGTCGTCTGCTCGCCCGGTGTTGCGACCTCGCCGGCGACATAGATCCGCGCGGGCGCGGCGGCTTTGACCTCGACGGTGATACGCGGCGCCTTGAGCTCCATCGCGTAGGCGGTCCGCAAGGACGCCGCGACCTGTTCCGGCGTCAGGCCGGCCGCGGGCACCGCCTCGGCGATTTGCGTGGTGATGCGGCCGTCAGGGCGCACCGTGACATCTTCATTGAGCTCCGGCGTCAGGAACAGTTTGATCGCTAGCTGGTCGCCGATCTGCACGCGGTAGGGCGCTGGCGCCGGCGGCTGTACCGGCGCCGCGGGTGGCGCGGGCGGATCGCCGCAGGCGGCAACCTGCGCAACAATTAGCAGCGCGAACCCGGACCCATGACGTGCCACGGTTGTATGATGACCATGAAATACACGCCAAAGGCAATAACCGCGGTGCAGTCAGGCGGCCGGCGCGGCGCCTTGCTTCAGCAGCGTGGTCAACTTGGCGAACACCTTCGCCAGCGCTGGCGCCAGGTCGTCCCTGGTAACGATCTGGGCGGCGCTGAAGGCGACACGCAGGCCGCCAATGGCAGGGCCGAGTTGCACGGGCTGGCCGATGCGGCAGGGCTGTGCCGCCAGGGCATGCGCGGCCTGCCCGGCGCGATCCGGCAGCCTGTCGGCGGCATCGTCGGCCATGGCCAGATAGAGCGGGCGTAGCTCCGCCGCGCTTAGCAGGCGCCCGGCGCTGTGCAGCGCGAAGGTCAGCACGCTGGGGCGGTGCGACCACGCACCGGTGCAGGGCCGCGGCGATTGCACTAGATGCAGACCGGCATGGCGCATGATTTCGGCGCGGGCGCGGGCGCCCGCCGAATCGATGGCATGGCGGATATCCGCCACTGGCATGCGCGCGAAATCCTGCATTTGCATCAGCGCCGCGGCCCAGCGCAGCAACAGGCCGGGACACCTTCGCGATACGCTGCCGTTCGAGACGCTGGCGTAAGCGCCGAGCCCATCGGGCAGCCGGCCGGCGCCGGCAATGCGGCGGAACCGCGCTTTCGGAAACAGGATGGCGCCACAGAAGCCGGGCGCGCCGAAGAACTTCGAGCCGGTGACCAGCACGGGCCAGCCGCGATGCAGATATTGCCGGATGACCTCGGGCTCGATGCGCAACTGGCAGGCATCGATAACGATATCCAGCTTGGCGCCGAACCGGTCGGCCAGCAGATCGAGCGCCAGCAGGCTCGGCGCGGCCAGGCCGGTTTTGCTGCCGTCGATGGCGTGCAGCACGACGTGGCCGCTGGCGGCAGCCGCCTCGATGGAAGCTTCGCAATCGGCGGCGATGTCCTGCGACCGGCGCGGCAGGCCGTCGGCGGTCCGGAGCGCGACGCTGACCATGGCCAGGCCCGGCGGGAAGCCGTCGACTGCGCCACCTTTTTCGACGGTTTGTCCGGATGCCGTGCAGGGCGCGAAGTGGCGGCCCTGCACCGCCTCCGGCACGCCGCTACCGGTTTCCGATGGGCTCATCAGCACGGTGGTGATAGTCTGGCGTGGGCGTTCGGCGGCCAGCATGCCGGTCAGCAGCAGCGTGGCGTCGGTGCCGGAGGCGGCCAGCACGGCTTCGGCTATGTCCTCCGCGTCGAAATAAACCAGCAATTCGGCGGTGATCTGGTCCGATGCGCTGGCCAGCACCGCGTCTTCCAGCGCCGTCACGGCGGCGGTGAACAAATCCTGCCGGGCCTGCTCGGCGGCCGCCAGGGCGGCTGGCGTGATGCTGGACGCGGTGCAAGAACTGAAACTGATCACGTCGGGCTGCGGCCAGGGCATGCAGAGGTAACGATTTTGCGCGGTCGCCGGATCGAGCGAGAGGCGGTCATCACCGCCTTGCACCAGCAGGGCCTCGGTTGGCGTAGCAAGCTGCCAGAGCCGAGCAACGAGTTGCAGCGCCGTCAGGTCGGGCGCCTCGGCGGCATCGTCTGGGGCGCCCTCGGACAGCACGCGCCAACAGGCGGTCAGTTGCGCCAGTGGCGGGACCGGGCCGGACAGCCGGGCAAAAACGGCGCTTGCCGGGTCTTCCACGGCGGCGGCGCGCTCCCGCGCCGGCAGCAGATCCAGGCAACAGCCGGCGGCGCGCGCGGCCAGCAATTTGCCGGCGGCTTCCGGCAGGCCAGGAACGCCGCGCATCCAGGCGGCCTCCAACCCGTAGCGGATCAGCGGCAGCGCGCCCGCACGTTCGGCAACGGAATGGTCCAGCTGAACCCGGCCGGGCGCGGGGACATGAACGCCGAGCGCGCCGGGCAGCGCGCCCTGCTCCACCGTGGCATTTGCCAGCAGACAACTGAGGGCGGGATGCGTGAATACAGACGCAAGCGCGCCGCTGCGACTGGTCGCAAGCACGAGCATTAAGTTCGGTCCCCGAGTCGATGCGGGGCGTTGCCCCCGACAGTGCCAGCTTAACGAGTGAACGTGCCGATTGGTTGTCTACAGGATGATGTTTTGCAACGCGATTTTTTGCAAACGCGGGTCAACGCCAGGGCGCGGCGCGGTGTTCTGGTCAACCGCCGCTATGAACGGGTGCGCAATTGGTCCGGCCGGCGGCCAGGCAATCCTGGACCGATGCAGCGCCGCCCAGGATATGGGTAAGCCAGAGGCCGGCCAGGATCAGCACCGCGACGACACCGAGGGCCATCAGCGGGCCGCGATTGCCGCCCGCTTCGTCGTCCTCGCCGTCGTCGTGGTGCTGGTTCATTGGTTCCGCCATGCGTTGCGCTACCAGATCTTCACGCGGTCCTTGGGCGCCAGGTAGAGCGTCTGGCCCGGCTTGACGCCAAACGCCGCATACCATGCATCGATATTCTGCATCGGCCCGTTGACGCGCGCCATTGGCGGCGAATGCGGATCGATCGTCAGCAACTGGCGCGCCGCGGCATCGCGGATCTTGGCGCGCCAAACCTGCGCCCAGCCGAGAAACACGCGCTGATCACCGGTCAGGCCGTCGATCACCGGCGCTTTCTTGCCGTGCAGCGAGGCGTGATAGGCTTCCAGCGCCAGCGTCAGGCCACCAAGATCGGCGATGTTTTCGCCCATCGTCAGATCCGGATTGATATGCGCGCCGGACCCGACGTTCATGGCGGCATATTCGGCGCCAAAACGTTTCGCACGCTCGTTGAAACGTTTTTCGTCGTCCGGCGTCCACCAGTTGTTGAGCCGGCCGAGCGAATCGTGCTTGCGGCCCTGGTCGTCGAAACTATGGGTCATTTCGTGACCGATCACGCCGCCGATGGCGCCATAATTGATCGCCGGATCGGCCTTCGGATCGAAGAACGGCGGCTGCAGGATGGCGGCCGGGAACACCACTTCGTTGAGCAGCGGATTATTATAGGCGTTCACCGTTTGCGGGAACATGTCCCACAAATCGCGATCGACCGGCTTGCCGAGATGGCTGAGCTGGAACGCCCAGTCGAAAGCGGTGGCGCGTTCCATGTCGCCATAGAGATCGGTGGCGCTGATTTGCAGCGCGGAATAGTCGCGCCATTTCTTCGGATAGCCGATCTGGAAATCGAACGTGCCGAGCTTCTCCAGCGCCTTGGCGCGGGTCTGCGGCGACATCCAGTCGTTATGCTCCAGGCGGACACGGAACGCGTCGCGCAAATCGCGCGTCAGCGCCGCCATTTGGGTGCGCGCCGCGGGCGGAAAATAAGCTTTGACGTAGGCCTCGCCGATCGCCTCGCCCAACGCGCCCTCGGCGGCGTGTACGGCGCGCTTCCAGCGCGGCCGCTCCTGCGGCTGGCCTTGCAAGGTCTTGTTGATGAATTCGAAATGCGTCTCGGCGAAATCCTGCGACAGATACGGTGACGCATTCAAGGCGAGATGGAAGGCGGCCCAGGCGCGCAGCGTGGCGACCGGAGTTTTGCCAGCCAGATCGGCGATTTTCGCGATGGCCGTGTTTTCGTTCAGGATCAGCCGATCGGCGCTGCCGAGGCCGGCGGTCTTCAGGAACGTGGCGAAATCGAAACCCGGGGCGCTATGCGCCAGATCGGCGGGATTGACCGGGTTGTAAGTTTTGTCGTCATCGCGCTGGTCGGATTTAGCCCAGCTGACCTGGGCGATTTGCGTTTCGAACGCCACCACGGCAGCGGCATCGGCCTTCGCGTTCGGCCAACCTTCGAGCGTCAGGAGCTTTTCGACGAAGGCCGGATATTGCGCGCGCTTATCGGCGAAATCGGGCGACAGGTAGTAGTCGCGGTCCGGCATGCCGAGGCCGCTCTGGCTGACATAGATCGCCGAGCGCGTCGGATCCTTGGCGTCCGGCTGGATATTGAGATCGAACAGCGATCCGAGGAACGTGGTTGGCGCGCGGCCGGTCAGCTGGGCGAAATCCTGCGGTGTCTGCACGGCTTTGACCAGGTCGAGATCGGGCTTCAGCGGCGTGGCGCCGAGCTTGTTGACCGCCGCCTCGTCCATGAAAGCCTTGTAGAGCGCAGCGGCTTTTTCGATGCCGGAGGTGGGAGCCGCGGGCAGCTTGGCCTGTTCGTCCTCGAGAATTTTATGCGTGCGCGCCTCGGACAGGTCGCGCAAATCGATAAACGCTCCGGTGCGTGACTGGTCGGCGGGAATTTTCAGATTCTTGACGTTCGTGCCGTTCGCGTAATCGAAGAAATTATCGCCGGGCGTCACGCTCCGGTCCATGCCGCTGAGATCGAAACCCCAGTTGGCCGGTTTGGCGATCGCGGCCCCGGCGAACACGCACAGCGCGGCCCCGAGAAGCAGGTTTTTCTGACGCATGAGGATCTCCTGAGGCTACGCCCGCCGCCGTGCGGTGACGTTTATTAGTTTATTACACGAAGCGAGTCCGGGCACGCCGCGCGCGGTGCACTGCGCGCGGCGGCCACGGACTTATTTCTTCCACCAACCACGCTTCTTTTCGGCCGCCGGCTCTCCGGCGCCGATGACAACCGGCTTGATCAGCGGACCCACCACGGGTTCTTCCTTGACGGGCTCTGGCTCGGGCGTGGGCACGGGATCCGGCTCGAGCGCCACAGGTGCCACGGCCTCGGCAGCGATGACCGCCGGCGTTTCCTCGGCGAGCGGCTCGGGCTCCTCGTAATCCGCACCAATCGGGGCGGGCTGCGGCGCGGAGGCCGCCGCGTGCTGTGCCTCGGCTTGTTCGAGCACATCGAAAATATCCAGCGTGCCGCCGCCGAACGGATCGGCGGGCGTTGGGCCGGCATAGGGTGGTTGCGGCGTCGAATCCGGCGCGGCCGCGTCCTCGGGCCGCTTGCGACGGCTGCGGCTGCGGCGCCGTGGCGTCCGCGCGGCCTCCTGGCTCGCGGCGGCATCAACCTCCGGCGCCGGTTCGCCGATGTCGTCCGGCGTTTCAGAAGCGGTCACGGCCGGCGGCGCGATCCATTCGACGGGGCGCGCCCCCGGGAAGGCGTCGATTTCGACGACAGGCTGCTCCGTGCCATTCGGCATCGGCGCTGCATCGGCGGCGGTGAACGGCGTATCGTCGCGGCGGCCACCCCGGCGGCGGCGGCGGCGGCGGCGGCGGCGGGTTTCGCCTTCCTCGGCCGTTTCACCGGGCACCGGCACATCTTCAGCGTCGGCACCGCTCGCCTCGACCTGGTCGTCGGTATCGAGATCGCTATCCGCCTCGTCGGGCTCGATGTCCGGCGCCTCGATGCGCGACTGCGTGGCGGTGACCGGCGGCGGCAGTTCGGACGCGGTTTGCGCGCGCAAACGCTCGATCCGGGTTTGCGCCGGCAGCAGCGATTCGTCGGCCGCAAAGCCGACCTTCATGAAGTGGCGGGTTTCGATATCCGTCAGGCGCTGGCGCTTGTGATTGAGAATGTACAGCGCGGTGGCCGATGCAACATGGACGAGGATTTCCGCGGCGCGGCGCTTGCTTCCCTCTTCTTCGAGCGCGCGCAGCACGTGCAGCGCGGCGCTCTCGTTGCTGCGGACATGGCCGGTGCCGCCGCAGGCGGCGCAGACATTCAGGCTGGTTTCGGCAATCGATGGCCGCAGCCGCTGGCGGCTCATTTCCATCAGGCCGAAATGGCTGATGTGGCCGACCTGGATGCGCGCACGGTCGTTCTTCAGTGCGTCCTTCAGCCTTCGTTCGACGGCGGCGTTATGCTTTTTTGCCTCCATGTCGATAAAATCGATGACGATCAGGCCGGCCAGATCGCGCAGGCGTAGCTGGCGCGCGACTTCCTCGGCGGCTTCAAGGTTTGTGCGCAGCGCCGTTTCCTCGATGCCCCGCTCACGTGTCGAGCGGCCCGAGTTCACGTCGATGGCGACCAGCGCCTCGGCCTGGTTGATGACGAGATAACCGCCGGACCGGAGCTGCACATTCGGCAGCAACATGGCATCGAGCTGGGCTTCGACCTGCTGGCGCACGAAAAGCGGCACGCCGCCATCGCGCCAGAGCTGCACTTTTTTGACGTGCGTCGGCATCAGCATGCGCATGAAATCGCGCGCCGCTTTCCAGCCATCCTCGCCGTCGACCAGCACTTCGTCGACATCGCGCGAATAGACGTCGCGTATCGCGCGCTTGATCAGGCTGGCTTCCTCATAAATCAGCGCGGGAGCAACCGAACGAAGCGTGTGCTCGCGAATGTCGTCCCACAGGCGCAACAGATATTCGCAATCGCGCTTGATTTCGGGCTTTGGGCGGTTGGCGCCGGCGGTGCGCACGATCAGGCCCATGCCGCGCGGAATTTCCAGCTCGGAGGTAACCTCCTTGAGGCGGCGGCGGTCGGTGGCCGACGTAATTTTGCGCGAAATGCCGCCGCCGCGCGGCGAATTCGGCATCAGCACGCAGTAACGGCCCGCCAGCGAAATATAGGTGGTCAGCGCCGCGCCCTTGGTGCCGCGCTCTTCCTTGACAACCTGGATCAGCAGGATCTGGCGGCGGCGGATGACTTCCTGGATTTTATAGTTGCGCGTGAAGCGCGATGGTGAACGGCGCTCGCGTACGTCGTCGCCGGTATCGTGCTCGCCGCCGATCGTTTCGGGCAGCGGCTGATCGGATTGCGGCACCTCCTGCACGCGCGATCCAAGACTGTCTTCGCCACTTGGCGCTTCGGCAGCAGGCTCGTACGGCGATTCGGCCGCCGTCCCGACCTGTGGTTCGGCATCGGCCACGGATTCGGTTCGCTGGGCGTCGTTGTCCTGGACCCTGACATCGGCAATGGCCGGTTCGGCGCTTTCCGGCGCGGTGTCAGCGCCTAGATCGGCGTCGGCTTCGGCGTCGATCGGCCAGCCATCGGCGGCAAGCTTGTCGCTTGGCTCCTCTGCTCCCGCGGCGCCCGCCTCGCTGTGTGACGAAACCTCGCCATGGAGCGCTGCATGTTCAATGACCAGCGGCTGCGCGGTCTCCCCGCTTTCGGCATCGATCCGGTCCTGTGCACTTTCCGGTATCGGATCGTCATCGTCCTCCTCCTCGGCCCGCGCCTCCTCCTCCTGCATCTGGATCAGGCGCTGCCGGTCGGCGACCGGTATCTGGTAATAGTCGGGGTGGATTTCGCCGAAGGCCAGAAACCCATGGCGGTTGCCGCCATATTCCACGAAGGCCGCCTGGAGGCTGGGCTCCACACGGACGACCTTGGCTAGGTAAATGTTGCCTTTGAGCTGCTTTCTGGACTGGGTCTCGACATCGAAATCCTCGAGTCGATTACCTTCCAGCACCACGACGCGGGTTTCTTCCGCGTGGGTGGCATCGATGAGCATACGCTTGGTCATAAAGCCTGGAGCTCCGGGGCCCGGAAGCCGCGCGGCAACCCCTGGGGGGCGCGGCCTGGCGGGCAGATAAGGGTTGGGTGGGCGGCCAGGCAGGGACACGGCACACGATAACCGGCCGCGAAGCGGTCCGGCTGGATCGGGATATTGCCAGTGTCTGCTCTGTCATGACCTTCAGTGCTTGGCCCGCTGCTGAGCTGCGCGCGGCCGTTTAATCTGGTGCCTAAAGGCACAATGCGGGGCGCCCATGCCAGGGCGCGCCCACTACCATCACATGAAGCAAAGTCGCATTCTCCGCAAGTGCAAGAAACCTGCGAGGCTAGGGCGTTGATATGTGGCCCGGGCGGCACATGAAATACGATTCATCAATGACTAATGCCATGCTGTGGATGTTGTGTGTTAATCTGCTCCCATGCCTGCCGACCCAGCCTTTACGCGACGCCTGCTACTCGGCCACGGGTTTGGCGCAGCCTTGCTGCTCCCGGCTGCGGCTCAGGCCGCCACGCAACCACATTCACCTCGTGCCGCGTCGCTGCGCCAGAAGGCGCCGGCCGCGGCACCGCTGGTGGTGCTGGACCCCGGACATGGTGGTAAGGACCCCGGCGCGATCGGCGTATCCGGCACTTACGAAAAACATGTGGCCTTCGCCGCTGCTCAGGAGTTGGCCCGCACGCTGCAAGCCAGCGGGCGCTACCGTGTTTCGCTGACGCGCCAGACCGACGACTTCATCCCACTCGACGACCGCGTGGCAATCGCCCAGGCGCATGGCGCTGATCTGTTCATGTCCATCCATGCCGATGCCGTGGCCGACCACGGCGTCCATGGCGCGAGCGTCTATACCCTTTCGCAAAACGCATCGGACCCGCAGAGCGCGGCACTGGCGGCACGCGAGAATGCTGCCGACCGCTACGGAGGCGTGGCGGGCGGGGTCTCGCCGCAAGTGGCGGAAATCCTCGCCAGCCTGGTTCGGCACGAAACCCGGATGGGATCGGCCAGGCTGCAACGCACGGCGGTCACAAGCCTGGGCCAGGGCGTGCCGTTACTCGACAATCCAGCCCGTCATGCCGCTTTCGCCGTGCTGAAGGCGTCCGATATTCCAAGCGTTCTGGTGGAAATGGGCTTCATGTCGAACCCGCGCGACGAAGCCGCGTTGCGCCAGGCGGCCCATCGTGCGACGGTCGCCGCCGCCCTGCACCATGCCATCGATAGCTACTTCGCGTCCGCGAACCATTTGACCCGTATTGCCGGCTGACTAGACCAAGGGCCCCTATCGGCCGCCGGCACTGAGGTAATTCCGTATGCCTTCGCCTGACGATCGCCTGGCTCCTCAAGCCGCCGCGCCTGCACCCGTCCGTCCGCGCCGCCGGGGCAGCCGCATATTGGCGTTTGTCCGTGGTTTGACCGCGTTGATCACCGTGCTGATCTTGATCGGCGGCGGCGGCGCCGCACTCGTGGGCTGGACCGTGTATAAGAACTACGCGGCCGACCTGCCTTCGGCCGACGGGCTGCGTACCTACCAGCCGCCGGTCATGAGCCGCATCTATGCCGGCGACGACCGGCTGATCGCCGAGTTGGCCTCGGAGCGGCGCATTTTCGTGCCGTTTTCGGCCATTCCGGAGATCGTGAAGAAGGCTTTTATCGCAGCCGAGGATAAGAGTTTCTATCAACACAAAGGCGTCGATCCGATGGCGATCGCGCGCGCCGCGATGACCGATTTGCAGCGCCTGGGCGCGGCAAGGCGGCCGGTGGGTGCATCGACGATCACCCAGCAGGTGGCGCGCAACATGCTGCTGGGCACCAACGATGTGTCGTTCCGCCGCAAGGTGAAGGAGGCGCTGCTGGCGCTGCACATCGAGCGGACGCTAAGCAAGGAGCGGATCCTCGAGCTGTATTTGAACACGATCTATCTCGGCCAGCGCAGCTACGGCGTGGCGGCCGCGGCGCAAGCCTATTTCAACAAGCCGCTGGACCAGCTTGACGTGGCGCAGGCCGCGACGCTGGCGGCGCTGCCGAAATCGCCGACCAATTACAACCCTTTCCACGACCCGGATGCTGCGCTGCAACGGCGCAACTGGGTGATCGACCGCATGGTGGAGACTGGCGCCATCACCGCGGCCGAAGGCAAAGCTGCGCAGGCCGAGGAGTTGGGGCCGGATGAGTACCAGCGGCCGGCGACCGTGCCGGGCTCTGAGTGGTTCGCCAACGAGGTGCAGCGGCAGCTGATCGATCGCTTCGGCCAGGATGAGTCGTCGCAGGGCGGGCTTATTGTGCACACGAGCCTGGATCCGGCGCTGCAGCATGCCGCCGACGAAGCGTTGCGAAAGGGCCTCATGGCCTACGATCATTCGCATGGCGGCTGGCGCGGTCCGGTAGGTAAGCTTGAACAGGTGGCCGGGCGTGGCGGCCTGATGAACAGCGATTGGGCGGCGCGGCTGGCCGACTACAAGGCGCCAGGCGGCATGTTGCCGGAGTGGCGACTGGCCGTCGTGCTCGATGAAACTGCTGCGCAGGCCCGCGTGGGCTGGCTGCGCGACGAGGGCGGAGAATCGCCTGTGCCGGTGATCAGCGTGCTGCGGCTGTCCGACCTCTATTGGGCGAGGCCGGCGCTAAAGGATGGTGGGCTGGGCGGTTCGCCGCGGCGCATGGCCGACGTGGCCGCCCCCGGCGATGTGCTGATGGTGGAGCCAGGGGCCGGCGCGCGTGCTGGCGAGCATCTTGTGCTGCGGCAGATCCCGGCGGTTTCCGGTGCCCTGGTGTCGCTGGACCCGCTGACCGGGCGGGTGCTGGCCATGAGCGGCGGCTGGAGCGCCGCTGCCAGCCAGTTCAATCGCTCAACGCAGGCGCAACGCCAGCCGGGCAGCTCGTTCAAGCCGTTTGTCTATCTGGCGGCCATGCAACAGGGCATCTCACCCAGCGCGCGGTTTCTCGATGCGCCGTTCGTGCTGGGCGATTGGCGGCCGAACAACTACGAAATGGATTTCGGCGGTCCGACGCCGCTGCATATCGCACTGGAACAGTCGCTTAACCTGGTGACCGTGCGTCTGGCGCAGCATATCGGCATGGATGCGGTGGCAAAGACCGCCATTGCCTATCATTTAGTTGACGCCATGCCGCGCGTGCTGCCCGCGGCACTCGGCGCGGTGGAGACGACGGTTCTGCGCGAGGCCGGCGCCTATGCCTCGATCGAGCAAGGCGGCCGCGTGGTGATACCGAGCCTGATCGACAGCGTGCAGGACCGCGACGGCCAGATTATATGGCGGCCGCCCGGCCTGACGGTTGGCGCCGGCGATCCGTCGCAGCCGCCAAACCTGTACGATCCGCGGCAGGCCGTTGCCGACCCGGATAGCGCGTTCCAGGTGCTGAAAATGATGGAAGGCGTGGTGCTGAACGGTACTGGCAAGCCGGTGGTGGAGGGCATGGACCGGCCAATCGCCGGCAAAACGGGCACGAGCCAGGATTATAATGACGCCTGGTTCGCCGGCTTCACGCCAGACATCGTAACCATTGTCTGGGTGGGATACGATAATCCGCGCACGCTTGGCGACAAGCAGACCGGTGCCGTGGTCGCCGGACCAATCTGGCACGATTTCATGCAGACCGCCCTGGCCAATGTTCCGCCGCACGATTTCCGCGCACCCGACGGCGTGACGATCGATAGTTGGGGCTGCGGCCCGCATATGTGCATCGACGCGTTCAAGGCGGACCAGGAGCCTGGCGCCGGTGGCGTGGGCGGAACCGACGCTGCCTCGTCTGACGATGGCGGCGTGACGATGATCGATGCGGTGCCGGCCAGTGCAGCCGCCGGCCAGACGCCCACACCGCCACGCGGCAGCGGCACCGGGGTCGACTCCGGTGTAGGCGGGTTGTATTGACCCCGCCCTTCCCGCCGGGTGCCACCGATGTCCGCTGAATCCGATACCCTGAACGAGCAAATCAAGCAGTCTGTGGCACTGCTGAGGAGGCATCTTTGACTGGGATCGCGCCACCACACGTCTGGACGAACTAAACGCACGCGTCGAGGACCCAACGCTGTGGGAAGATGCCGAGGGCGCGCAGAAAATCATGCGCGAGCGCAACCGGCTGGCAAACCAGACCGAGGGTTTGCTGAAACTTGAAGGCGATGTTGCCGATACGCTGGAATTGATCGGTATGGCCGAGGCCGAGGCCGATGCGGACATGGTGAGCGAGGGCATGGGCGCGCTGCGCGCGCTGGCCGACGACGCCAAGCGGCGCGAAATCGAAAGCCTGCTGTCCGGCGAGGCCGACGCCAACGATGCCTACCTGGAACTAAATGCCGGCGCGGGGGGTACTGAGGCGCAGGACTGGGCCGAAATGCTGATGCGCATGTATTCGCGCTGGGCGGAAAAACGCGGCTACAAAGTCGAGCTCATGGAGACCAGCGAAGGCGAGCAGGCGGGCATTAAATCCGCCACGCTGCACGTGATCGGGCCCAATGCTTATGGCTGGCTGAAAACCGAGAGCGGCGTGCACCGGCTGGTGCGCATCAGCCCGTTCGATGCCAATGCAAGGCGGCAAACCAGCTTCGCCAGTATCTGGGTTTATCCGGTGATCGACGACGACATCGATATCCAGATCGTCGAATCCGACCTCAAGATCGATACGTTCCGCGCGTCCGGCGCCGGTGGCCAGCACGTAAACAAGACGGAGTCCGCGATCCGGATTACGCATATCCCAACCGGCATTATCGTGGCCTGCCAGACCGACCGCAGCCAGCACCGCAACCGGGCGACGGCCATGGGCATGCTGAAGGCCAAGATGTACGAAGCCGAACTGCAGAAGCGTGAGGCGGCGTCAGCGCTGGTTGAGGCCGGCAAGAGCGATATCGGCTGGGGCCATCAGATCCGCAGCTACGTCCTGGCGCCGTATCAGTTGGTGAAGGATTTGCGCACCGGCGTGGAGACCGGCAATCCGGCTGCCGTGCTGGATGGCGATCTCGATGCATTCATGGCGGCATCTCTGGCGGCAAGGGTCGGGGCGTCACGGATCGAGGCCTGAGGCCTGGGGCCCTGCCACCTCCCTACGCTCG
>Ga0302319_10012337_pt1 | contig 16123 bp, 13 predicted proteins | sample Bog_T0_2_FD_203319 | JGI IMG/M metagenome (GOLD analysis project Ga0302319, IMG submission 203319) | Peat permafrost microbial communities from Stordalen Mire near Abisko, Sweden - Bog_T0_2 | ecosystem: Environmental > Terrestrial > Soil > Wetlands > Peat | place: Sweden: Abisko, Stordalen Mire...
TTCGGGGTCGATTGCCAGCGCCAGGGCACGGTCGGCGCCTTCCGGGGCCAGCGCTTCGAGGAAATTCATCGGCTTCGAGACTATGGTACACCGTGGCGCAAAGCTCTGGCGAATACAAAGTGCGACGGAGGGGGGCGCGGGACGTGAAAGCGGGGCACGCGCGATTTGGGGCCGCTCAAGGCGAAACAGGGCGCACGGGCGCCGGAGATGCGGCGACACGGTGAGTCGCCAGACCGGCAGGCGACAAGATCGCCTCTTCCACAGTTCGGCTGCAATGCGCGCTTTTTAATACTGCTGTAACCGGATTGCCACATGGGCTGGTTAACATGAGCATTACCCAAATCAACAGGGAGCGGTCTCTTATGTTCAAATCAACCAGAAGTGTGTTAAAAAGCGCGGCCATCGCCGCGTGTCTGCTGCTGTGCACAGTGAGTCCGGTTCGTCTTGCCGCGCAGGGTGGCGGAGGGACGATCGGCGGCACGATACTCGACCAGTCGGGAAAGCCCATTGCAGGGGCCGCGGTTACGGTGAAGAACGATACACCGAGCTTCAGCCGCGCTGCAACAGCCGACGGCGAAGGTAAGTTTTTGGTCACCGGCCTGGCCGGGGGCACCTATAACGTGGAAACCACGTCCCCGGGTTTTGCGCTGAACACTCGCCGCGGAGTGGAAGCTGGCGCTACCGGATCGGACAGTCTCACGATCACGCTAAACGTCGACGCGATTTCGCAGTCGGTCACGGTTCAGGAAACGTACCTGGCGGCAATGGAAACGTCTCCGCAGGGCAATACGCTCGATGCGACGGCCGCGCGAACGGAAATCAGCAGCGCCGTGATTCAGAACTTCATGGCGCCGGTGGCGGATTTCGCCGAGGTCATCGAGCAGGCGCCGGGGGCGTTCAGCCTCAATCCGAACGGCATCGGCCTCGGGCAGGGCAAGTCCTTCTTCCGCGGTTTCTCCGACGGCCAGTACACCATTACGTTCGACGGTATTCCGTTCGAGGACACCAACAGTCCGACGCACCATTCCTGGGCCAGTTTTCCTTCGCAGTGGATCAGTTCGACGGATTTCGACCGCAGTCCGGGCAATGCCTCGGACTTCGGTCCCACGAACTTCGGCGGATCCATCAATCTGAAGTCTCCGGAACTGCAGGCTGATCCCGATATTCGCGGCACGTTTTCGGTCGGCTCCTTCAACACGAAGCTGTACTCGCTCGATATGGAATCCGGCCTGATCGGGCCCAAGAAAGAGGATTCCGTCCTGATTAACATCAACGCCATGACATCGGACGGATATCAGACGTACAACGACCAGAAGCGGGATGCCGGCTACGGCAAGTATCAGCACCGGTTCTCGCCGAGGACGACCCTCAGTCTGTACGGCGGCGTGGTCGATATCTTCAACAATACGCCGAACACGACGAATCCGACCCGCGCACAGGTTGCGGCGTACGGAGACAACTACCTGCTCGACAACACACCAACCTGTCTCGCCGTGACGCTGAACTGCCCGGTTGCCAACGGCTCGCCCGACCCGTATTTCTACGGTTACGACAAGTATCATGTGCAGACCGACTTCGAGTATGCGGCGTTCACTTCCGACCTCGGCAACGGGTGGAAGATCGATACCAAGGCTTACACGACACGCTACTGGAACAAGCAGTTTTATCAGAACGGTGCGACGGTCAGCCTTTCCACGGCCAAGCCGAGCGGCGTCGACAAGCTGAACGGCTACCGGCACGCCGGCGATACATTAATCGCGAGCAAGGAAACGAAGTGGGGTATTATCCGCACCGGCGCGTGGTACGACTGGGCCTATACCGATCGCTACCAGGTCCCGTCGAACATCGTCACGGGGCTGGATACGCCGCTGGGCAATTTCCATGAGCATTTCATCACTCAGACTTTCCAGCCGTTTGGCGAATTCGAATGGCACGCCGCGCCGAAACTGGTAGTGACCCTGGGTGTCAAGTCGGCGGATTACGCCATGGTTCTGAACCAGTATCAGGATAACGGCAAGACGGTGGGTTGCCTGGGCGGAAAGGCTTCCACGGATTTTGTCACGGGAGCGCCCAACTGCATCGGTGGCGCGCAGTTCGTCACTCACAGCATCAACTACAACAACGTGCTCCCCAACGCGAGCGCACGCTACCGCATCTGGAAGCAGTGGTCGTACTATGCGCAGTTCGCGGAAGGCAGCGTGACTCCACTCAGCAGCGTTTTCGATGTGGCCGGCGGCAATGTGCTGTCACCTCCCAAGCCTACGCTTGCCAAGACCTATCAGACCGGTTCGGTCCTGAAGATGAACCGCTTCACTCTGGACATGGACGCTTATTACGTGCATTTCCAGAACGGCTACGATTCCTATACGGATCCGACGACGGGCGAGCCCGTCTTCGTTGCGACCGGGCCCTCCAATACGAAGGGCATCGAGGCCGAATACAATATCGCGCTCCCGTACAGCCTGAGTCTTTACGGCAATGCCTCGTTCGGTTCGGCTAAGTACGCGGGCGGCCCCAACTATCCGAACGGAGGTGAGTGGGTGGCAAATACGCCCGATAACGTGGAAGGCATCAGCCTGCTGTGGCAGCACGGGAACTTTGACATGGGACTGGTCTTTAAACGCGTGGGACGATACTACAACGACAACTCCACTCTGAGTTACAAGATCAACGGTATTTCTATCCCATACCCGGTAGATCAGGCGGTTACGATCAATCCCTTCAACCTGACGAACGTGTTTCTCAACTACACCGTCAAGAACTCGTCGAGGTTCCGCGGAACTAAGGTCCAGCTGGCGATCAATAATCTGGGCAACAATCACAATATCGTCGGTATCACTCCCGGGGTCGCGCCGACGCTGACAGCATCGTATGTTCAGAGCCCGCTCGATCAGCTGAATCTGCTGCCCGGCCGCAGCGTCACTCTGACGATTACCGGCGGGTACGCGCCGAAGAGGTAACGGCGGTTCCGTCAACCTGGACTGCTTTTTCGCGACTGGCCGGATCACCTGCCGACATGCCTGGACCCTTCATTCATGCGGGTCCAGGTCTCATGATCGTAGGAAACGATAAAGTGGCGCACTCCCGCGCGTGCCGGACCTGAATGACGGCTCCCGACATGCCGGGAATGCGGGCGCGCGCATCCGCGATATCCCGATCACTTCGCGGTTCCGGGGAGTTCCGGAAGGGTTGCCGTGAAGGCCCCGATCAAGACTGAGAACGTATTTATCCCGGGATGAATACGTCCGCCGCCGTTTCAAACGGCAGGCGGTGAGGTCTGAGCGGAACAACAAAATATTGACAAACTCCAGGATCGATTGCATACTAATGACGCTGTATATGCTTGTAGCAATCAAAGGCAAGCGGGATGTTCTGCGGGGTCTCCGGGATGTCGGGGGACTCCATCTCAGTTTCCATTCCGATCGGGATCTTGGCGGCGGCCTCTGGAGCGTCACAGGCTATGCCACCGAGGAAGCCGTAAGGCATGCCGTGAGACTCGGCTGCGCCGTTACTGTGGTCATGGACGACGATCGGGTGGCAGACGCGATCAGGAGCGGGAGCGGCTCTAACCCGCCGATTATCTGACTATGGCTTACCGCACGGCGAAAGAGATAGAAGCCGAGATGGCCGATCTGGAAAATCAATTCAGGCCGGTCTGCGTCCGTTTCTCCCTCATGGATTCGGTGGAGGGCAGGCCCATTCACGGTCTGCGAATCAAAGGCCCGGTCCCGCTGGACTATCGTCCCAATGTCCTCATTACCGCCGGCGTCCACGCCCGGGAGTGGGCGCCCCCCGATGCCCTGCTGAGCTTTATCAGAGAACTGCTGGTCGCGTACACTGCCAAAGCGCCTATCGTCGAGCCCGCCTTCACGTACTCCGATCGGGGCATTCCCGGCGGCGGCACGACTACGCTCAATTACTTTCAGTACATTGTCAAGGCAAACGACGTCCAGAACATGGTCAATAACGTGGTCACCTATGCCATCCCCATGGTGAACCCCGATGGACGGGATTTCAGCCTGGGTGTGGAAGCCTGGTGGCGGAAGAATCGCAAGTCGTTCAATCACTGGCAGCTCGTTAAGGCCCTTGGCGCCACGGGCGGAACCTATACCCTGACCTTTCGCGGAGCCACGACAACTCCCATTGCATTCAATGCCGACGCCACGGAAATCACGCAGGCTCTGGAGCTGTTAACAACCGTGGGTCCCGGTAACGTTGTCGTGGATCAACCCTTTCCGCACCCGCGGGACCATGCCACTCTGGTTCGCTTCACGGGCACGGTCGCCGCTCCTTACCCACTGATGATTCCCGATTCCAGCGGGCTCACCGGCGGCGCTCACCGTACCGTCGTGGTCGACTGGGGAGACGGCGTGGACATCAACCGCAACTACAAGATCGCCTGGCAAAAGGAAGTGTACTATTCCATCGCGGGAGCGCAAAGCGTCTATAGCAGCGCTACTCTTGACGACCCGGAGGCGGTTCAGGATTATCGCGGACCGGACGCGCTGAGCGAGGTGGAGACCGTCAACGTTGCCGATACTATGGCGATCGAAGGCGTCGATTATTATCTCGATCTGCATCTCTTCGCCGGCAAGATTCTTCTCCCTTGGGCTCTCGAAGACAAGCAAGGCACGGTTTCCACCCAGTGGTTTGGAAACCAGACCTGGGATCGCCGCCGGGCGGGCGGCGGCCGTCAGGACCCCCCTTATAAAGAGTGGTTTCCCGTTAATCTATGGGCTCAGCATAACGGTCTGGGAACTGCCATGCAGACTGAGATCGCCGCGGCGGCGGCTCCCAATGCGGCCGAGTCGTCCTACGCGGTCGTCGAAGCGGGAGCCGGATTGTATCAATGCACGGGAACCGGCAACGATTACGATTTCAGCCTCCAGTTTCTCCCGGACAATCGTGAGGGCACTGAGAAGTTCGCCATGACCTTCGAAGCCGGCGACCCGGATGGCTTCGACGGAGGTTTCTTTCCCCATATGAATACAGGCCAATATGAGAAGGTAGCGCGCGATATTCACGGAGGCATCGTCGGATTCCTCCTCCAGATCGTAGCCTGGGCCGCCGGGGGGCCGCTGCAGCCACCCCCTCCACAGAAGCACTGACGGTTTCTCACCCGATTTGTCTGCCCTTGATGGCGAGCGGACGAATCACACGACTTCGTCTCGCGGATGCGCGGAAGATGCAACCTGTGTGATCGCCGCTCAGCCTTTGACAGGGAGTCGGCTCTGGTGGAACACAGGGCTCAAGGCACAAACGGGGTTCATCTCCCGAAGAGATGAACCCCGTTTCCGCGTCCGCATTCGGAATCCGGCGTTACGCGATCAGTTTCGCGTCCATCGTGATCGTGGCGTTCAGGACGCGTGAAACCGGGCAGCCTTTCTTGGCATTCTGCGTGGCGGTGTCGAACTTCTCCTGGCTCGCGCCGGGAATCTTCACCGTGACGTCCAGATGGATGGCCGTGATGGTGAAACCGGCGTCGGTCTTCTCCATCGTCAGGGCGGCTTTCGTGTCGATCGATTCGGCCGTCATGCCACCCTCTCCCAACTGGTGCGACAGCGCCATGCTGAAGCAGCCCGCGTGCGCCGCGGCGATCAACTCTTCCGGATTGGTTCCGATTCCGTTCTCAAATCTTGTGGAAAAGGAAAACTGCGTGTCGGACAATACTCCGCTCGCAGTGGATATTGTGCCTTTCCCGTCTTTCAAACCACCGGCCCAGTGGGCGCTTGCCGTTCGTATCATCGTTTGTGGATCTCCTCTTTCGCAGTGATGGCCGGAAGACCGGCCCGGATTCAAAATCAGGCGTAAATTCCGGGCGCTTCGTGACCGAGCGCATCGACATATTCAGTGTACGGCCCCGGATACACGCGCGGGTTGCGCTCTTTGCCGGTCTCGCCGCCCAGTTCGAGGACCCGCGTACCCAGGCCTCGCAGGAACGTCCGGTCGTGCGACACGAAAATCATGGTGCCCTCGAAATTCTTCAGCGAGTCGATCAGCATTTCCTTGGTGGCGAGGTCGAGGTGCTTGGTCGGCTCGTCGAGCACGAGGAAATTCGGCGGATTGTAGAGCATGCGGGCCATCGCCAGGCGCGATTTTTCGCCGCCGGAGAGCGAGCGGATCTTCTTATCCACATCGTCGCCGGAAAACTGGAAGGCGCCGGCGAGCGAGCGCAGCGAACCGATGCCATCCTGCGGAAAATCCTGCTGGAACTGTTCGAGGATGGTCAGATCGGGGTTGAGCACGTCGAGCGATTGTTGCGCGAAATAGCCCATCGTGAGGCTGGCGCCGAGTTGCACGGTGCCGCTGTCGGGGGAACTGGCTCCTGAGATCATCTTCAGCAGAGTGGACTTGCCCGCGCCGTTGCGGCCCATCACGGCCCAGCGCTCGCCGCGCCGGATGGTGAGGCTGAAGCCCTCGTAGATGACGCGCGGCACGTATGCTTTGCGCAGGTCTTCCATCACCGCGACCTGATCGCCCGAACGCGCCGGCACGCGGAATTCGAATTTGACAACGGTACGCTTCTTCGGCAGTTCGATCTTCTCGATCTTGTCGAGCGCCTTGATCCGGCTCTGCACCTGAGCGGCTTTCGCCGCGTGGGTCTTGAAGCGTTCGATGAAGCGCTGTTCTTTGGCCAGCATGGATTGCTGACGCGCGAAGGCGGCCTGCTGATTGCTTTCGCGAATGGCGCGCTCGCGCTCGTAGAAGTCGTAATTGCCGGAGTAACTGGTGATCTCGCCCGCATCGATCTCGGCGATTTTCGAAACGATGCGGTTCATGAATTCGCGGTCGTGCGAGGTCATGAGAAGAGCGCCGGTGAATCCCTTCAGAAACTGTTCGAGCCAGATGATGGATTCCAGATCCAGATGGTTGGTCGGTTCGTCCATCAGCAGAACGTCGGGCCGGCCGAGCAGCACGCGGGCGAGAGCGACGCGCATTTTCCAGCCGCCGGAAAGCGCGCCGACGTCGCCATCGATCTGGTCGTCTTCGAAGCCGAGGCCATGAAGCACCTCGCGGGCCTGCGCTTCGAGCGTGTAACCGCCGAGGTGTTCGTACTCTTCCTGGACATCGCCGAAGCGCGCGAGGATGGTATCCATTTCGTGGACGCGCGCCGGGTCTTCGAGGGCATGCTGCAGGGCTTCGAGTTCGTGGTGCAGATCGCCCGCGCGTCCGCTGCCGGCGATGGCTTCATCGAGGACGGAGCGGCCGGCCATCTCTTCCACGTCCTGGCGGAAGTAGCCGATGGTGAGCTTCTTCGGGACGGAAACGTCGCCTTCGTCGGGCGATTCCTCGCCGACGACCATGCGGAAAAGCGTGGTCTTGCCGGAACCGTTGGGGCCGACTAGGCCGACCTTCTCGCCGGGGTTCAACTGGAAAAAATCGTTGCACGGGTCGCCCTCTCTCTTTTTAAGAATCGTTTTATGAAAGTCTACCTTGTTTGACGGCCGTTTCTAAGTCTCGCCGCTCCCTGTGGCGCAGTATCGGCAGTCCGCGGGCGCGCCTGATGCACAATAGGGAATCGCCTCTCTCTATGGCTCTCACAACTCTTATAACCGAAGAACGAATTCAGGCGCGCATCGCCGAAATCGGCGCTCAGATCGATATCGATTATCCCGATGGCACCTTGTACCTGATCTGCATCCTGAAGGGCGCGTGCTTCTTTCTCGCCGATCTGGCCCGCGCCGTGAAGCGCGATGCCTTCATCGACTTCATGGGGATTTCCAGCTACGGCAAGGGCAAGACGTCGTCCGGCGAAGTCAGGATTACGAAGGATCTGGATATTTCGCTCGAAGGCGCCGACGTGCTGATCGTCGAAGACATTATCGACAGCGGTGTAACGCTGAACTACCTGACTTCGCTGCTGAAGACGCGCAAGCCGAAGTCGGTGCGGGTGGCGACGCTGCTGGACAAGCCCGAAAGGCGGCTCCGGCCGGTGGATGTGGCATATGTGGGGTTCCGGATACCCGATGAGTTCGTGGTCGGCTACGGTCTGGATTACGCCGAGAAATACAGAAATCTGCGGGAGGTTTGCGTGCTGGAGCCGTAGCCGCCGATGTTATTTCCTCTTCACGAGCCGGGACGCCGTTTTCTTTTCCGCGTTCAGGCCTTTCGAAGTTCGCATCAGGTCCGCGAAAAAAGCGGGAGGTTCTCCGGTCTCGAGCATTGCCCGAAACACCGCGTAAGGGTCGGTTTTCGCCCCTGACTTGCGCAAGGTCGCCTCGTCGTTGATCCAGGCGTAAACGATGACTTTGTGTTCGGTCGAGAATCGGTAAAACACCCGGTAACGCCGGTGCAGCCTGGCCCTGAACCAATGCCGGTTGTCCCGGCCCAATGTGTTTCCCTGGCGAAATTCCGGCGCATTCGGATCGCGCGGAATCACGTCGAGGATGTAATGGTTGATTGTCGCCAGAAGCTTCGTCGCGGGGTGTGAAACATACGCGCCGGGATCGCGGGAAGCCAGTGCTGAGACGCGCTTCGTCAGTTTCTCCAACTGCTCCTCGAACAGTGGATGGACAAAAAGACTCCAGCCGTGCGCTTCCATCAAATAAGGGGTTCATCGCCCAGATCTTCGTTCGGGTCGACTCGCAGATGACCTGTCAGATCGCCGATACGCGCGGCCAGACTCCGGTCCAGAGGCTTGATTTGTTGAGGCCGATTAGCGATGTCGGCCGCCAGGAAGCTGAGAAACGCTTCCATGACCGGATCGGCATCGCGTCGCGATTTCGCAACCGGTTCCGCGACGACCAGCATCCGGCCCGGCGCGAACACATGGGCGCGCACTCCGCCGCAAAATTCCGGGTGACTCTGGAAAAGAGCTTTCTCAAAACGGAGACCGAGCGAATTTCCCGTTCTGGCCTGTTTGCCCTGGTAACCGGCCGGGTCTTTCCGTGGAGCCTCCTTCAAGATCGCCATTTCACGGTTATGTTAGCACATCCGTGATAACGAAAATGCTCCTCAGGCATTTACCCCGGGCCGGCATCGTGCGCGAACCGGGCCGATTTCCGATGCCACCGGAGGAATGTCGGTAGTTAGCACGAGGGCACCGGAAGCTTAGTGCCGAGGCCACGATACAATGGCCCTTTCACCGAGGCCCCTCCTCTTACCATGTCAGATAGTGCGACTCCAGGTGGACCGGCGTTCTGCAGCTACTCGCGGCACGACGCAGCATTCGCGACGCGCCTGGCCCGTGACCTGAGAGCCCGCGGCGCCAGCGTGTGGCTTGACCAACTCGATATCGATCCTGGCCAACGCTGGGACCGGGCCGTTGAGAAGGCTCTGGCAAACTGCTCGTGCATGATACTGGTCCGCTCCCCCGATTCGATCGCCTCCGATAACGTAATGGACGAAGGATCGTACATGCTGGAGACTCAGAGGAAAGTGATCCCCGTGCTTCATTGCGAGTGCGTCATACCTTTTCGGCTGCGCCGGTTACAGCATGTTGACTTCCGTGACCAATACGACAAAGCCCTCACCGCAACTCTGGCGGCGCTCGGGGTGACAGAGCAATCGGATGCTCATTCAGCGCAGATCGAAGTAGCCGGTCGCAGCTCCCTCACCAGCCCGGATGATTTCAAAAGTGAACCTCCTGCACCTGAGAGGGTCAAGGCAGCCCGGCCTGAGCCTGAGTCTCGCGCAGCCGACAGCATCGCGCTGCCGAGAGGGCCTGTGGTCATAGAGCGCCCCCAGGACGTCGCTCAGACGGCACAGCCGCCTCGCACGAAGGTCAATCCACGGGATGGCCTCACCTACGTTTGGGTCGAGCCGGGGACCTTCAGCATGGGCTGCTCGCCCGGCGACCGCGAATGCGGGCCTTATGAGCGCCCGGCCCACCGGGTCATGATCACTGAAGGATTCTGGCTCGCCCGAACTCCAGTTACTCAGGCAGCCTATCTGTTCGTGACCGGAAAGAATCCCAGCCATTTTAAGGGCCCCAATCTTCCGGTGGAACATGTCAGTTGGGAGGACGCCCAAAAGTGCTGCGGCGCCGTTGGCGCGCGGCTGCCTACCGAGGCTGAGTGGGAGTATGCGGCGCGCGCCGGAAACCCTGCAGCGCGATACGGCGATCTGGATCGGATAGCGTGGTACGCAAACAACAGCGGCAATAAAACCCACGACGTTGCCCGGAAGGACGCCAATGCTTGGGGGTTGTACGACATGCTCGGTAACGTCTGGGAGTGGACCTCAGACTGGTACGACAGCCGCTATTATCAGAGCAGCGAGACGATCGATCCACAAGGACCGCCGAGCGGCCAGCACAGGACACTACGCGGCGGTTCGTGGCTCTACGATCCTGAAGAGGTTCGCGTGTCGCTTCGACGCGGGGAAGAACCGGGCAACTCCGACGGTAACTTTGGGTTCCGGTGTATCTGGAAGATCGACGGTTTTGGTTATCTGGAAAAAAGGCGCGCGGAAATCGACTACATTCTTGCGGCGCTTGATCGTGGCGATTTCAATGTCATAGCAGAGTCAGGACACAGAATGAAGGGGACCGGCTACGGCCACGGATTCCCGGACGTCGCTGAGATTGGCTCGGCGCTCCAGAAGGCTGGCGAGGCGGCGAACGCCGCGGAGATTCGCTCTTGCCTACGGGCGCTGGACCAGTTCCTGACGACCCGGGGAATCGAATGAGCGAAAAAAGGCTGTCTCGGCACCATGACCATGACGACGGCATCCCGCGAGTTCCCCGCCGCGGCCAGCCACTTGCCATCGGGGCTGACCCGCCGACGCTTCCCGATGCTTTTGGCCGCCTCGCGAGTCCGGATAACTTCCGAGTTGCCGCTCGTTCGGGAGCAATGCTGCAAAAGTCCGCGAAACCAGCGTAACCAGGGCGTATTCACTGGCGTTGCGCCGAACTGCGACTGGGCCGCATCGTCGCCATCGGACCTCCTTCCGCGAAATTCAGCGAACGGTTTGAGTTCGAAGCCCGACTATCGCAGTTCTGCATCATCCCGACATCTGCGCCCTCTATGACGTGGGCGAGGATAATCGCCGGCTTCAGATTCCGATGCGTGATCAGTGTCTTGGGGGCGGCCTCAAGTTCCCGGAATTGACCTCACAGGTGTCGTACTCCGGTGTCTCGGGAATTGCCGCCACGAGAAGCTCCAGAGCGAACTCGGCCGCCAGGCGCGTCCCACCACCCCATACCCCTCCGAATCGCGCAAATCCCACGCTCAAACGCCCTCCAAAACCCAGTATTGCCAATCTTAGACTTTCTTTCGTTGCAAACAATCGACTTAGCCAGCCTCTCGCCCGGCACCCTCTCACGCGCATGTTAAATCTTGTAGCGAAAGAAAAGGAGAACACGTATGACAGCACATCGCGCGGGCCGCACGTCCTGCGGCGTGAGAGATTTCGGCAACAACGCCGGGTCATGCCGTGCGGCCAGGTCGCGCGCTGTTTCCGGAGACGCGGCCAGGTCGCGCGCGGTCTCTGACGACCCGCCATCCACCAGACTCGCCCGGTCCCCACGCCACCATTCCCACCCAAATGGCTTCACTTTTTCAAATTGCGAAATTGCCCGCCCAGGAGCCATTGCCGCCCGCCACAATCCGCCCGCAACCCGAACAAATCCAATAACCTGCACGCCAAAATGGCTTTGTCTTTTCGAATCGTGTATTCGCCCGCGCCACGCCACCCGGCCCGCTCCCGGCCACTCGCAACCCGCTCCGTTCGCCAACCGCCCCAATATCCACTATTCTGAAGATCGAGACATTATGCAGCTCCTACCCAGCCAGGAAGACGTCACCGGCATCCTCAGAGAAACAGGCGCTCTCCGCGAGGGCCACTTCGAATATCCCAACGGCCTCCATTCCACCCAGTACCTCCAGGTCCCGCTCGCCATGCGCTACTACCAGCACGCCAAAACCCTGAGTGTCGGCCTCAGCCGCCTGCTGCGCGCCCACACCGAAATCCGCGCCATCATCCCCGAGCTCTCCATCGTCTCCCCCGCGCCCGGCGGACTCCCCGTCGCTTTCGGCGTCTGCGAAGCCCTGCGCGCCAAACAGGTCTACTGGGCCGAAGACGGTCCCGACGGCAAACCCGCCCGCTTCCGCCAGTTCATCCAGCCGGATAAAGGCGAGCCCGTCGTGCTGGTCGACGACATTATTCGCTCCGGCCGCCGTCTCGCCGCGCTTCGCAAACTGCTGGAGACCGCAGGCGCCCAGGTGGTGGCCGTCGCGTCCATCGTCTATCAGCCCTATCCCAGGGTGGAACCGTTCGAGGGCCTGCCGTTGTACTATCTCGCGCGCATGGAAGCCGGTTACGATGCCGACGCCGCCTCATGTGACGAGTGCCGAAACGGGATACCACTAGAGAAAGTATGGGTATAGCCCATAAAATTTCGTAATAAAATGCGCTTTTACATTAAAAACAGGCCACTTATTGGCCATAAAGACCCGTTGCTGAACGTCGCAGCACTCTGGTTCAAAATGGCTGGAACCCGGCATAATTCGCGTTCCAAAGTGGGCTTTTCAACAGGCTTCTCCACATGCACGGATGAAATCTCCGCAATCCACGCTCCCCGGTGTCGCGCGTGAAGCTCACTACGGCCGATTGGGCCATCATCGCCGCTTATTTTCTCTTTAACATCGGCATTGGCCTTTATTACAAGTCGAAAGCGGGCGCCAATATCGGTGAATTCTTCCTTTCCGGACGCAACGTCCCCTGGTGGCTGGCCGGAACGTCGATGGTCGCGACCACGTTCGCCGCGGACACGCCGCTGGTCGTCACCGGTCTGGTCGCGCGCAACGGTATCGCCGGCAACTGGCTCTGGTGGAACATGGTCGCCAGCGGCATGCTGACCGTTTTCCTCTTCGCCAGGCTTTGGCGGCGCTCGGGCGTCACTACCGATATCGAACTGGCCGAACTGCGCTATTCCGGCAGGCCCGCGGCGTTCCTGCGCGGCTTCCGTTCGCTCTACCTCGGCGTCGTCATGAACTGCATCATCCTCGGCTGGGTCAATCTCGCCATGGTGAAGATTCTGATGCTGGTGCTCGGCATGAATAAGGACCAGGCCCTCTGGATCGTCATCGGCATCATCGCCCTGACCTCTTTTATCTCCACCATGTCCGGTCTCTGGGGTGTGCTGGTCACCGACATGTTCCAGTTCTTCATCAAGATGACGATGGTGATCGTGCTGGGCGTGGCCGCGGTGCATGCCGTCGGCGGCATCGAAGCGATGAAGACGAAGCTCGGCGGCGCGGGCAGTCCGTTCCTCAGCTTCGTGCCCGATCTTCACTCCGCATGGATGCCCGCCGTGACGTTCTGCGTCTACATCGGCGTCAACTGGTGGGCCACCTGGTATCCCGGCGCGGAACCCGGCGGCGGAGGCTACGTCGCGCAGCGCATGTTCAGCGCGAAGGACGAACGCAATTCGCTGCTCGCCACGCTATGGTTCAACGTCGCGCACTACGCCCTGCGTCCCTGGCCCTGGGTGGTCGTGGGGATGGCCTCCGTCATCCTCTACCCGCACCTGAAAGACCCCGAAACCGGCTACGTCCGCGTCATGATCGACTATCTGCCCGCGTCTCTGCGCGGTCTGATGGTCGCAGCCTTCGCCGCCGCGTTCATGTCGACCGTGGGCACGCAGCTCAACTGGGGCGCCAGCTATCTGGTGAACGATTTCTACCGGCGTTTCCTTCGCGGCAACGAAACGGAGCGCCACTACGTCAATGCCTCACAGGTTGCGACCGTGTTGCTGACCGTCATTTCCGCCATCGTGACGCATTACATGGATTCCATCGCGGGCGCGTGGAAGCTCCTGATCGTCACCGGAGCCGGCACCGGCACTGTGCTGATTCTGCGCTGGTACTGGTGGCGGATCAACGCGTGGAGCGAGGTGTCGGCCATGGCGGCGGCATTCGTCGTGTCGGTGACTCTCCAGACGGCGTTTCATCTCGACAGCGACGACCCGGTCCAGTTCGCCTACCTAATTCTGATTACGGTTGCGATCACCACGGTGGTCTGGCTGGCCGTGACTTTCGCCACCGCTCCCGAATCCGATGCGACGCTGCTCGGCTTCTATCGCAAGGTTCGCCCGTCCCCTGCGGGATGGCGGCCGATCCAGCGTTTGGCCCCGGGCGTTCCGGTCTCCCACGATCTCGGCTGGAACCTGGCCGACTGGCTCAGCGGCTGCGCGCTTGTCTACGGCGCGCTTTTCGGAATCGGCAAGATCATATTGAACGATCCCGCGACCGGCGCATTCTTCCTGGCCATCGCCGCGGCAGCGGGAGCATTTATCTACTGGGATCTGAACCGCCGCGGCTGGTCGTCGGTGATGGAATAGGGGTGATGGAATAGTGAATATGCGCCGCCTTGCTCTCATTCTCACGCTTGCCGCGACAGCCGCGTTCGCCCAGAAACCCGGCGCCCCAACCCTCAACGGCCAGGCCTCAACCGGTCCCGACCAGTCCGCGATCCCCGAAAGTCTGGCTCCCTATCTCCCCACCCCCAACACCATCGTCGACCAGATGCTCCAGGCCGTTCATCTCAAGGCCGGCGAGACGCTCTTCGATCTCGGCTCGGGCGACGGCCGGATCGTCATCGCGGCGGCGCGCAAATACAAGGCCAATGCCATCGGCGTCGAACTGGACGACGAACTCGCCGCTTCCAGCATCAGCCGCATCGCCGAAAGCGGCCTCGAAAAAAACGCGCGCATCATCCACGGCGACCTGATGCAGCAGGATTACTCCAAAGCCGACGTCGTCACCGTCTACCTGTGGCCGGAAGCCAACAAAAAGGTCGCCGCGCTGCTCGACATTCAACTGAAAAAGGGCGCGCGCGTGGTCTCGCACGATTTCGAAATGGGCACGTGGAAGCCCACGCAAACCATCACCATCCCCGACGACGGAACCGGCCGAAGCCACACGCTCTTCGTCTACATCAGATAAGCCACATGAAAATCGGAATCACTTGCTACCCCACGTACGGTGGCAGCGGCATCGTCGCCACGGAGCTCGGACTCGAACTGGCCAACCGCGGCCACGAAATCCACTTCATCACCTACGCCAATCCGATCCGGCTCGATCCCAACGTCCCGCGCATCCACTATCACGAAGTCGAGGTTTCGAACTACCCGCTTTTTCAGTACCCGCCCTATAGCCTCGCCCTCGCCTCGCGCATGGCCGACGTCGCCGATAACTACAAACTCGATCTGCTCCACGTCCACTACGCGATCCCGCACTCGATCTCCGCCATGCTGGCCCGGCAGATGCTCGCGCCGCGCCGAAAGCTGCCGTTTATCACCACGCTGCACGGGACCGACATTACTCTGGTCGGCGCGGACCCGTCTTATTTCGCCATCACGAAGTTCTCCATCGAGCAATCCGACGGCGTCACGGCTATCAGCGAAGATCTTCGGAGCAATACCGTAAAAACGTTCGGAGTGCAGAACGAGATCCGCGTGATCCACAACTTCGTCAACTGCGACATCTACTTTCCGGCGGGGGAAGGCGACGCTGATCGCAGCGCGGAACCGCTGCTGATCCACCTTTCGAATTTTCGCCCCGTGAAGCGCGTTCTCGATTGCGTGCGCATCCTCGCCGAAGTGCGCAAGACCGTCGACGCGCGTTTGCTGATGGTGGGCGACGGTCCCGAACGCGGACCGGCCGAGCACCTCTCGATGCAGCTCGGCGTCCGGGACAGCGTCGATTTCGTTGGCAAGCAAAATCACGTGGAACGCCTGATACGCAGGGCGCATGTACTGCTGATGCCGAGTGAAATGGAATCGTTCGGACTGGCGGCGCTGGAAGCGATGGCCTGCGGCGTCGTTCCGGTCGGCACGAATGTGGGCGGCGTGCCGGAGCTGATCACCGATGGTGTCGACGGTTGTCTCGAAGCGGTCGGCGATATCGGCCGCCTCGCCGCGCGCGCCACCGAACTGTTGACCGATCCGGGGCTCCACGCGCGCATGGCGGCAGCGGCGAGAAAGACGGCGCTCGACCGGTTCTGCACAAAGCGTTTGATCCCGCAATACGAACGTTATTACGAGGAGGTTCTGAGCCGATAATTGTGTGTCTCAGCGCACCCGATATCCCGACGTCCGCAGAATCTCGCGCCCTTTTCCGGTCAGGATGTAATCGGCGAACTCCCGCGCCGCATCCCGATTCTTCGAAGCGGCGACGAT
>Ga0302319_10012338_pt1 | contig 16123 bp, 11 predicted proteins | sample Bog_T0_2_FD_203319 | JGI IMG/M metagenome (GOLD analysis project Ga0302319, IMG submission 203319) | Peat permafrost microbial communities from Stordalen Mire near Abisko, Sweden - Bog_T0_2 | ecosystem: Environmental > Terrestrial > Soil > Wetlands > Peat | place: Sweden: Abisko, Stordalen Mire...
GGCGCGGGGACGATCGCACCGCTCGCGGCGGCGAGTGAGGCCCATTTCGACCAGACCTTCGATGTGAACGTGAAGGGGCTGTTTTTCACGGTACAGAAGGCCCTTCCTCTCTTCAGAGACGGCGGCTCGATCATCCTGACCTCTTCGGTCTCCAACGTGTTGGGGCTGCCAGGGTTCAGCGCCTACGCGGCGAGTAAGGCGGCTGTACGCAACTTCGCGCGCGCTTGGACACTGGAGCTGAAAGACCGCAAAATCCGCGTGAATGCGATGAGCCCCGGAGCAATCGATACCCCGGCCTTGGCGACGACGACGGGCCTTACCGCTGAGCAGGCCGAGCAAGCGGTCGCACAGTTCACCACGCAGATCCCAATGGGTCGTAGAGGCGTCCCCGAGGAAATCGCGGCTGCAGTTGCGTTCCTCGCCTCCGACGAAAGTTCTTACATCACCGGCGTGGATCTCGCCGTCGATGGAGGCATGGCGCAGGTCTGACCTCCCGGCGTCAACACCGGATCGGAGAAGCATTATGAGCTACGCAATCATCGGCTTCGGCAAGATCGGCCGGGCTCTTGCCAAGGCGTTTGCCCGCAAGGGGCTAGACGTATCCATCGCAACCACGCGCGACCCAGAAAGCTTTGCCGCTGATGCGGCCGCGATCGGGCCCAAGGTCATTGCCAAAACGCTGGCGGAAGCCGTCAAGGCGGACATCCTCTTCTTGGCCGTCCGTTTCGAGGCGCACGCGGAGGTCGCAAAAGCGCTGCCCGACTGGCGGGGCAAGACCGTTGTCGACGTGACCAACGCCCGCGGCGTGACCCCTGAGGAACTGGCAGGACAACCCTCTTCCAAGGCCGTCGCGCAAATCTACACGGGCGCAAGACTGGTCAAGGGCTTCAACCATTTGCCCGCCGCGATCCTTGACCAAGATCCGGCCGAACATGGCGGCAGGAGAGTCGTGTTCCTGGCGAGCGACGATGAGGGCCCCGTAGATCAGATTGCCGCGCTTGCGGAAGATCTCGGTTTCGCCCCGATCAAACTTGGCGGGCTTTCGGACGGCGGACTGCTGGTGCAGTCACTCGGAAATAGTTGGGGTCGGCTTGTCTTTCAGCACCTGGTCAAGTTCGCCTGATGAACACGACCTGTCCATCGGCAGAGCCACGATGCACGGATCGGATCGAGCGCGATCCGATCCGTGCGAAATGGAGAAATTCCCATGAGCATTGAGAAGAACATCCAGACCGTGAAGGACTTCTTCGCCGCGATCGGCCGCGGCGACAGGGAGGCTCTGCTGGCGCTGGTCGCCGAAGACATCGAGTGGGTCATTCCGGGCGAGGACTGGCCGCTGGTCGGCACGCGCCACGGACACGCCGGGCTGGCGGATTTGCTCGAGACGGCATCCAGGTCGATAGAAACGTCCACAGAGCCCCGGGAGTTCGTAGCGCAAGGAGACCGGGTCCTCGTCGTCGGCTTCGCGAGGGGAAAGATCAAAGCTACAAACAAGACGTTCGAGGACGACTGGATCTTCGCCATCACGGTCCGGGATGGCAGACTGACCAACATCCGGGAATACGTCGACACGCAAGCACTGGCCCGGGCCTCGCAGATGGACGCGTCCGGGCCGGCGTAGCGCTGGCCGACTGCGGCCATCCGTTCGCTGTCGAAGGTGAATGAGCCGTGTATCGTCCCTCGCACGCCGCGCGCTCGCCGAATACTCAACCGTAAGGGAGATCTCGATGTACAACCAATCCAAGCTATCCGAGTTGATCCGGTTCGCGCGCGTCGATGCGGGCTCCACCGTCATCGACGTTTACCCAGGCGACGGCGACTGGACCCGTATCTTCTCCGACATCGTGGGACCCGAAGGACGGGTCTACAGCTTCGTGCCCGCCGAAGTCGCCCACTTCAAGAACGATCCGGTCGGCCGCATGCGGACGCTTGCGAAGGAGCCGGGCCGAGAGAACGTCGAAGTCGTCTCGGCGGACCTCGTAACGGCGCCGGAGGTCACCCAATCAGCGGATGTCCTGTGGCTGCACCTGTTCTACCACGATCTCCACACCGCGCTGATCCAGGCCAAGGGCGCGACGGCGGCTCACTTCAATCGAGCTGTCTACGAGCGGCTGAAGCCCGGTGGGTTCTACGTCATCGTCGATCACGCCGCCGCCGCCGGGGCAGGCACGGGCGATGCCCAGTCGCTGCATCGAATCGACCCTGCCTCCGTCCGCGAGGAGGTGGAGGCGGCCGGCTTCGTACTGGACGCGGAAAGCACCGTGCTCGCGAACAAGGACGATCCCCACTCGATCAAGGTATTCGATCCCTCGATCAAGGGCGGGACCGATCGCTTCGCCTATCGGTTCGTGAAGCCCTGACAGGTCCCGGCGCCGACGTCATGTCGACATCCCCTTTGGACTTAGAGCGGTCTCCGATCAATGAAAGTCGCTGCACAGACTCCCTCCCCCCCTTGTGGGGGAGGGTTGGGGTGGGGGGTAACGCCCTGACGCTACGTGGTTTTCACCCCCAAACCCGACCCTCCCCCATCAAGGGGGAGGGAGAGCACGGCGCCGATGCGGCTCCATCGGAGACCGCTCTAAAGCGACAGTGCACACTATTTGTCTGTCGCCGCAATTCCCCAGTAATTACGCAATTCAAGGCGCCAAAACGGTGACAACCGTGCTCTGCGACCCGAAGCGAGATATCCAACAAGACCTCGACGGCATCGATCTCCTTCCGACACCGCAGTGACGGCGAGATGAGCGGGCGCCCAGGAGGATGAATCCGTCGCGAGCCCCCTCGCTCGCGAAAAATCCTGGAGTTCGGTCGATCAATGCGGTTAGTCTCTCGATTGCCGCACAACCGGCGAAAACCCCCGGACCTGGACGAGAGCGAACATGACCCAAGCCCTGCTCATTCGTGGCGGAACCGTCGTCAACGCCGACCGCGAGGAACGCGCCGACGTGCTTTGCGTAGAGGACCGCATCGTCGCGGTCGGCGACGACGCCGCGAGCCTCGCGCCGGCGGGCGTCGAGACGCTGGACGCCAGCGGGCAATATGTAATTCCCGGCGGCATCGATCCGCACACCCACATGCAGCTGCCGTTCATGGGCACCGTCACCGCCGACGATTTTTACACCGGCACCGCGGCGGGGCTGGCGGGCGGCACTACGACGATCATCGATTTCGTCATCCCCGACCCGCAAGAGCCGCCGCTGGAGGCCTACCGCAAATGGCGCGGCTGGGCTGAGAAGGCGGCGTCGGACTATTCTTTCCATGTCGCAATCACCTGGTGGAGCGACGTCGTCCACGCCGACATGGGGACGCTGGTGCGCGAAGAGGGCGTGAACTCGTTCAAGCACTTCATGGCCTACAAGAACGCCATCATGTGCGACGACGAAACGCTGGTGCGGAGCTTCCGCCGCGCGTTCGAACTCGGGGCCATGCCGACCGTTCACGCCGAGAACGGCGAACTGGTCTATCAATTGCAGCAGGACGTGCTGGCCAAGGGGATCACCGGCCCCGAGGGACATCCGCTGTCGCGGCCGCCGATCGTCGAAGGCGAGGCGGCCAATCGCGCCATCGCCATCGCCGACGTGCTTGGCGTGCCCGTCTACATCGTGCATGTGAGTTGCATCGAGGCGGCCGAGGCCGTCGCCCGCGCCCGCGCCCGTGGCCAACGGGTCTATGGCGAAGTGCTCGCCGGGCATCTCGTCGTCGACGACAGCGTCTACCGCGATCCCGATTTCGCCAAAGCCGCCGCCCATGTGATGAGCCCGCCGTTCCGCTCGCGCGGCCATCAGGAAGCTTTGTGGCGCGGCCTGCAGTCGGGGCAATTGCAGACGACCGCGACGGACCATTGCACGTTCTGCGCCCCACAGAAGGCGATGGGACGCGACAATTTCGCAAAAATTCCCAACGGCACCGGCGGCGTCGAAGAGCGGTTGTCCGTACTCTGGGACGCGGGCGTCGGGGCGGGGCGGCTGACGCCGAGCGAATTCGTCGCCATCACCTCGGCCAACGCGGCCAAGCTATTCAACATCTATCCGCGCAAGGGGTTTGTCGGACGCGGCGCCGACGCCGACCTCGTGCTGTGGGACCCGACGGCTGAGAAGACGTTGTCGGCCAAGACGCAACACTCGAAGGGCGATTTCAACATTTTTGAGGGCCGCAAGGTGCGCGGCGTGCCCAGCCACACCGTCAGCCAGGGCCGCTTGGTCTACGCCAACGGCGATCTGCGCGCGGTATCGGGCGCCGGCCGCTACGTCAAACGTCCGGCTTTCGGCGTGAATTTCGAAGCCGCGGCGAAGCGCGTGCAGGCGACCGCGTCGAGCGCGGTGGAGCGGGGCTGAGGAAACTCGGGCGCGCTTGCGCGATGGCTCGGCCAGGGGCTAAGCGGTCGACCCGTGTCGGAGCGGCGGCGAGACGCCGCCGCTCCGATTGTCGCGCCTGTAATTGACGGACCCCCGCCCCATGATCGCCGCCCGCCGCGAGCCCGCCGCGGCCCTCCTCCTCATCGCGTTTGGCGTCCTCTGGGCGATCCGCTGCGTGATCGCCGAGTCGCCGTCGTCGCTGCATCAGGACATGCTGGAGGCCTATATCTGGGGCCAGGAATTCCAGCTCGGCTACAATCAGCATCCGCCGTTCTGGGCGTGGATGTGCGGGCTGTGGTTTGCCGTGTTCCCCCGCTCCGACGCATCCTTCGCGGTGTTCAGCGCGCTCAATTCGACCTTGGGGCTTTGGGGCGCCTGGAAGCTCGTCGGGCGTTTCGCGCGCGGCGACGAACGCGTCGCGGCGACGGCGCTGCTGGTGCTGACGCCGTTCTATACGTTCCACGCCTACAAATATAACGCGAACTCGATCTTCGTCTCGGTCTGGCCCTGGGCGCTGTATTTCTACGACCGCACGGTCGAGCGACGGCGAATCAGGGACGCGCTGGCGCTCGGGCTGTTCGTCGCCGCCGCGCTGCTGTCAAAATATTTCGCGCTGATTCTGGTGGCGACGATGCTGATCGCGGCGCTGACGCGGCCCGACCGCAAGACGCTGCTGGCCTCCCCTGCCCCGTATGTCGCCGCGGCGTTCGCAGCCGCGCTCATCGCGCCGCATATCGTCTGGCTCGTCGTCCACAAGGCGCCGCCGCTGCGCTATCTGGGAACAGTCTCCGGGCTCGGGCCGCTCGAGGCGCTCAACAATATGCAGATGACGTTGTTCGGCGACCTCGCGGATCTCGCGGCGCCGATTGCGCTCGTCGCGTGGTTCGGCGCAGGCAAGCTCCGCGATCGGCCGCGCCGTATCGCACAACGCTGGCGCGAGCCGCGCTTTCGCGAACTGACGATCCTCGCCTTCGCCCCGCTGGCGCTGGCGCTCGCCGCCGCACTGGTCATGCAGGTCAAACTCGCCGCGGTGATGCTGATCGGCGCCTTCCCGCTGGCGCCGCTGTGGTTTCTGCAATCCGCCGAACCTGCCGATCCCAGGCTATTTACGCGCGTGACGATGCGGCTCGCGGCGGCGCTGATGATCGGCGCGCTCGCCGTCGCCCCGGGGTTGGCCTATTGGAACGCTTGGCGCTACGACAACCCGCGCTACGTCAATCCGCAGCGCGAGATCGCGGCGGCGGCGACAGAATTCTGGCGCGAGACGACGGGACTGCCGCTGGTCTATGTCGCCGGCACCCGCTTCTACGACGACGCCACGGCCTTCTACGGCGCGGACAAGGCGCACGGCTTTACCGGCTTCGAACGCGAGCGCTGCCCCTGGGTGACGCCGGAAAAGCTCGCCGCCTCCGGCCTGCTCGCCGTCTGCGTGAGCCACGACGCCCATTGCCTCGACGAAGCCGAGCGCTACGGCAACCGGAAAGCGAAGCGGACAGAGATCACGGTCGCGCATACGGCTCTCGGCCATACCTGGCCGGCGGAAAATTTTACGGTGATCGCCATCCCGCCGCAGTGACTACAGTATGCAGAAGTCTGGTCGCGCCACCCACAAACTTCGTCCTGAGCCTGTCGAAGGGTCAGGACGAGGGGATTTGTTGACGCCGACTGCCGTCAAAGACGTCTGCATGCCTTAGACCGCGGTGAGGGAGCGCCCTACTTCTTCTTCGCCTTCGCCTCGCGGAACGCTTTCGCCCAGCCCGCCTTCTCGAACTGTTTTCCGCGCGCCACGGCCAGCGCGTCGGCGGCGACGTCCTTGGTCACCACCGAGCCCGAGCCGACATAGGCGCCGTCGCCGATCTTGACGGGAGCGACCAGCGACGAGTTGGAGCCGACGAAGGCGCCGGCGCCGATGTCGGTCCTGAATTTCGAGAAGCCGTCGTAATTGCAGGTGATCGTGCCGGCGCCGATGTTGGCGCCCGCGCCGACCCGGGCGTCGCCGATATAGGTGAGGTGGTTGACCTTGGCGCCGGCTTCGATCCTGGCGGCTTTGATCTCGACGAAATTTCCAACCTTGGCTTTGACGCCGAGATCGGCGCCGGGACGCAGCCGCGCGTAGGGCCCGACGGAAGCGCCGCTCGAAACATGCGCGCCCTCCAGATGCGAGAAGGCGTGGACGACGACATTGTCTTCGATCGTCACCCCCGGCGCGAACACCACATTCGGCTCGACCGTCACGTCGCGGCCGAGTTTGGTGTCGAACGACAGAAACACCGTCTCGGGCGCGATCAGCGTCGCGCCCTCGATCATCACGCGTCGACGCAAGCGCCGCTGCATCGCCGCCTCGGCGGCGGCGAGTTGGACGCGGTCGTTAACGCCCATCACCTCTTCCTCGCTGGCCAGGATCGCACGGGCGGCGAGGCCCTTGCGCGCGGCGATCTCGACGAGGTCGGTCAAGTAATATTCGCCCGCGGCGTTGTCGGCGTCGATCGCCTCCAGCATTTCCAGCGCCGGGGCGCCGGCGAAAGCCACCGGCCCGGCGTTGCAGCGGCGAATCGCGCGCTCGTCCGCCGTGGCGTCCTTGTGCTCGCGGATCGCCAGCAGCGCGCCGTCGCGCTCGATGAATCGTCCGTAGCCGGTCGGATCGGCCGCCTCGAAGCCGAGCGCGGCGAGCGCCGCCCCCTGCCCGAGCGCGGCGCGCAACGCGGCGAAGGTTTCGGCGGTGATCAGCGGCGTATCGGCGTAGCTCACGACGACTTCGTCGTAACCGCGAGCCAGCGCCTCGCGGGCGGACAGCACGGCATGGGCGGTGCCGCGCCGCTCGTGCTGCACATAGACGTCGAACTCGGGGGCGATGCGGCGCGCCTCCGCCGCCAGCGCGTCGCCGTTCGGCCCGACCACGACGGCGATTCGCTCGGCGCCGGCGCCGCTCAGCGCGTCCAGCGCGTGGGCCAGCATCGAGCGCCCGGCGATCGGGTGCAGCGGTTTGGCCAGGGCCGAGCGCATGCGCGTGCCCTCCCCGGCGGCAAGCAGGATGGCGAGGCAGGTTCGCGGGGCGGAATCGGACATCTCGGACCTTTCGTCTCGAAGGGCGCGGCGGCGCCGGGTTCGGGCTCACGCAAGGGTTAGCGCAGGATCGTAAACCTGTCGAAAACGCGGTCGCCGACGACAAATCCGGCGCTCGAGCGCGTGTGTGCGCAACTTGGGAATTTGACGCATGGATTCTGCCAATCAACTGTTATAAGTCGGTTTCCAGAGAAGGCGCGACGGCGCCCAAAAGACCGAATCCCTATGACCGATTTCCCGCGACGGGACTTTCTCAAGCTGGCTTTCGCCGGCGCGCTGGCGGCGGCGGGCGACGCCCTGGCCGCGGCGGGCGCGCGCGCCGAATCGCTCGCGCCAGCCGCGCCCTTTGCGGCCGACAACGTGATCGCGGCCGCGCACGATCTGGCCAAGGCCGCGTTCAAGCCGCCGCGGGCGGCGCTGCCCGAGCCGTTTCCGTCGTTGAATTTCGATCAATATTCCACAATCCGGCGGGCGCCGGGCGCCGATATCTGGGGCGACGTCCACGCGCCCTTCACGCTCGAACCTCTGCACCGCGGTTTCCTGTTCACTACGCCCGTCGACCTGTTCCTCGTCGAGGACGGCGCGGCGCGAAAGGTGGAATACGACCGCGCCGCCTTCGACTTCGGCAAGCTCGACATCCCCGCGAAGATCGACGACATCGGTTTTTCCGGCGTGAAGATCCGCAACTCGGACAGCTCGGGCGGCGGACGCGACGTCGCCATCTTCCAGGGCGCGACGTTCTTCCGCTCGCTGGCGCGCGGCCAGACTTTCGGCCTCCGCTCGCGCGGCCTTTCGATTCGCACCGGCGATTCGCAGGGCGAAGAATTCCCGTTCTTCCGCTCCTTGTGGATCGAAAGGCCGAGCCCCGCCGCCGATACGCTCATCATCCATGCGCTGCTCGATTCGGCGAGCGTCACCGGCGGCTTCCGCTTCACGCTGCACGACGGCGAAGCGACGATCATCGACACCGAACTCACCCTGTTCGCGCGCGCCGACGTCGACCACTTGGGGCTCGGCTCGATCGCCGGCGCCTATCTGTTCGGCGCGCTCGACCATCTGCACACCGACGACGTGAGGTCCAACGTCCACGATCTCAGCGGCTTGCAGATTTGGAACGGTTCCGGGGAATGGATTTGGCGCCCGGTCGCCAACCGCACGACGCTGCAGATCTCCGCGTTCGGCGACAAGAATCCGCGCGGCTTCGGCATGTTGCAACGCAACCGCAATTTCGCCGCTTACGGCGACGACGACACCCATTGGGAAAAGCGGCCGTCGCTGTGGATCGAACCAATCGGCGACTGGGGCGAGGGCGAGGTCGTGCTGCTCGAAATCCCCAGCGAGTCGGAGGCGAACGACAACATCATCGCCCAGTGGCGGCCGAAGGCGGGCCTCGCCGCGGGCGCCTCGACCTCGTTCGCCTATCGTCAGTTCTGGTGCTGGTCGCCGCCGGCGCGGCCCGATCTCGCGGTCACCACGAGTTCGCGGGTCGGGCGGGCCGGCAAGCTCAAGCGCTTTGCCGTGGAATTCGCCGCCGACGCTTTCGCCGACCCGCAGCGCGCAGCGCAGATCAAGCCCACTATCGAAGCCACGCCGGGGCAGATTTCCAATATCCGGACCTACGCCTATCCCGATCACAAATCGGTGCGCGTACTTTTTGATCTCGATACGGGATCGGAGTCCTATTCCGAGCTACGTGTGGCGCTGAGGGCCGACGACAAGGCGGCAAGCGAAACTTGGCTGTATCGATGGACAGTCTGACGCCAGTCGAGACGGCGGCGCTGGGGGGCGCCGAAGGCCTGAAGCCGGCGATGCCGCACGAGGCCCCGTTGGCGATGCCGGTGCAGTCGCTCTACCGGTTTTCGAAGCGTGGGCGCCGCAAATGGGTCGATCCGCGGCATGACCGTTCACCCTGGCTGTCGCGGCTCGTCGCGTTCGGCGGCGCGATCACGCTGACCGGCTACGGCGCGGTCGAGATGTACGGGGTCGTTTCGGTCGGACAGACGGTCACGACCCTCGAATGGGCGCTGGTGGCGCTGTTTGTCATCAATTTTTCCTGGATCGCGCTCGCTTTCACCGCCAGCCTCGTCGGAGTCTTCTACGTTTTGTTCCACGCCCCGAAATTCGGCCCGCTGCCCGAATCGTTGGGCGTCAGAACAGCCGTGGTGATGCCGATCTACAACGAGGCGCCGGCGCGGGTGTTCTCGGCGTTGCAGGCGATCGAGGAGGACGTGGCGGCGACGGGTCTGAGCGAGTTCTTCGACTTCTTTTTCCTCTCCGACACGACGAACCCCGACGTCTGGGTCGCCGAGGAACGGGCGCTGCTGGCGCTGCGCGAACGCCGGCCGAACGCGCGCTTCTACTACCGGCGGCGCAAGAAGAACATCAGCCGCAAGGCCGGCAATATCGCCGATTTCGTCACCCGCTGGGGCGCCGCCTATCCGCAGATGCTGGTGCTCGACGCCGACAGCCTGATGACCGGCGACACCATCGTGCGCCTCGCCCATGCGATGGAGAGCGATCCGGACGCCGGGATCATCCAGACCCTGCCGCAGATCGTCAATCGCAACACCTTCTTCGCCCGGCTGCAGCAGTTTGCAGCGCGCGTCGCCGGCCCGGTGCTCGCCTCCGGGCTCACCGCCTGGAGTGGCCGCGACGGCAATTACTGGGGCCATAACGCGATCATCCGCACCCGCGCCTTCGCCGACCATTGCGGAATGCCGAACCTCCCCGGAAAGCCGCCGTTCGGCGGGCATATCCTGAGCCACGACTTCGTCGAGGCGGCGCTGATGCGGCGCGCGGGCTGGGCGGTCTATATGCTGCCGACGATAGGGGGCAGTTTCGAGGAGAGCCCGCCCTCGCTGATCGATCTCGCCACCCGTGATCGGCGCTGGTGCCAGGGCAACCTGCAGCACATCAGCGTGCTGCCGAGCGCGGGATTCACCTGGTCGACCCGCCAGCATTTCGTCACCGGCATCATGGGCTATCTCGCTTCGCCGTTCTGGTTGGCGCAATTGGTGATCGGGTTGGTGCTGGTGCTACAGTCGAAATACATCCGTCCCGAATATTTCACCGCGCAGTTCTCGCTGTTCCCGACCTGGCCGGTATTCGACTACGTCCGCGCCTTGCACCTGTTCGTATTGACGATGGCGGTGTTGCTGGCGCCCAAATTCATGGGGCTCGGGCTGGCGATCGTCAACGGCGAGACGCGGCGCGCCTTCGGCGGCGGCATCAGGCTGACGATTTCGCTGTTTCTCGAGATCGTCGTCTCCGCCGCGGTCGCCCCGATCATGATGCTGATCCAGACGGGATCGGTGTTCCAGATCCTTTCGGGACGCGACACCGGCTGGAACCCGCAGCGGCGCGACGACGGTTCGATTCCGTTCAAGAGCATCGCGCGGCGCCACCGCTCGCATACGCTGATGGGTTTTGTCGCCCTGATCTCCGCCGGCCTGCTCTCGCGCTCGCTGGTCGCCTGGATGTCGCCGACCATCGCCGGCCTCATCCTCGCGATTCCCTTGTCCTGGGCGAGCGGCCAGCTCAGCATCGGCGTCGCGCTGCGAAAGATTGGCCTGCTGACGATTCCCGAAGAGCGCAACGAACCGCCGATCCTCACCCGCGCCAACGCGCTCTGCGAGCAACTCGCGCAATCCGGTCACGACGACGAAGACGCGCTGCACGCGCTGATCGGCGACCCGAAAGTGCGAGCGGCGCATGAGTTCTTCCTGCCCGACTCCCCGCGCCATCGCCGCGGCGACGTCGATGTCGACGAAGCGGTCGCGAGGGTGAAGATCGTAGAGGCGAAGACTTTCGACGAGGCTTGCGCGTGGTTGAAACCCAAGGAACGGCTGGCGATCCTCAACGACCGCCGGCTGATTTCGCGGCTGTCGCGGCTGCCGGTGGTGGAGACGCCGGGGGAAGAGGTGCAGGCGGGGGAGTGAGGGCGGGTTGCAAAAGCCGGCGCTTGGGTCCGATTGGGCCAGGCGCTGTGGGTAGGGGCGGACGTTGGCGTTTAGGAATTGACGGCAATAGCACCTGTCGCCGTAACCCCCGGTAACCCCATCACTTCAGACAGGGACCCGACCGATTGATCCCTCCGGGACGCTCCGGGCCGCATCAATAAACGATGGCGGTCCGGAGCATTTAGCCAAGTCGAGCGCGGAGCCGTCGAAATTCGCTTGTTACTCCGCCGGGCTTACACCCAACTCGCCATGGCTATGAGCGTCGCTCGGCACGACTGGCGAGATGTGAGCGTAGCGAGAAAAGCCAAAAAGCATGGCGGTGACTCCGAGATAACCCAGGGCGACGATCGGCGTTTGCGCGAATCCAATCTCTTCTCCGTGGATAAATCCGAAGAATGTCAGCACTGCGCCCGCGAGCGCAAACCATCCAGCTCTATCGAACTGCCGCTCGATGATGAAAACTGTAATTGCGCCGAGAATGATGCCGGCCAGAGTCGCGCCGCCGCCCAGCGTCGCGAGTCCATGATATAGCACTCCAGCGTTGCCCAGCTTATCGAGACCGACCGCGGTCGCGTTTGTGCCAGCAGCCCCAAGAGCGCCGTCAATCATCGTTTTGCCCCAGGCGGCGATTTGCGGCATCATCGCCAATATGATCGCAGGAGCGTGACGGCTTGGCGTTTCCTGGAACGCTTGCGAGCCGATCAGCATGCCGATGTAGAGAAGGATCGGCAGGATGGCTACGACGGGGATGAGACTGCTGATCAGCGCCGCGATGCCAAGCCAGGTCAGAACAAGCACCATCACGCCGGTCGCCGCGGAATAACCGATGCGCCCGCCCATAGCCTTCCAGCCGGGATGGCCGATGTACACTGCATTTATGAACGGGTTTCCGAGGAGACAACCGATAAGGCTGATAATTCCGTCCGCGGTCAGCACCCGGGTTGTCGGGAACGAATCTCCGGCCGCCGCCGCGCTTTCGACGTTATCCATGGCTTCCACGAGGTCGTAGATGCCGAAAGGTATCGCCGTAATCAGGATGACGCCGAGGAACTTGAACCCTGAGAAAACGTGCCCGATCGCCGGCAACGGGATCGAAAACCCGAAATGCGAAAAAGCGTCGCCAACGGCGCCTAAGCTCAGGCCGCCGTAGCCAAGGCCGAAGAGATTCGACCCCCAGGCGATTATCGTCCCCGCGGCGATCGCCACCAGTCCTCCGGGCACGCCCTGATAATAACGCACGCCGCCGAACCAATTGGCCAGGATCACGGCGAAGCAAACAAGTCCGATGAGCGGCGTTTCGAACATCAGTAAGCCCGGCCGCATCGAGATGAACGTGATCGAGATTCCCGCCAGCGACCCGAGCAAGGCCGCCCGCGGAGTGATCTTGCGAATGACCGGAGCAATGAACCCGCCGATCATCAGCACGAAGCTTTGAACGAACACCCAGGTGAGACCGGCCTCCCACGCCTGCACGGGATCGTTCGTCTTGCCTAGAATTGGCAGCATGACCACGAACGTTACGACGAACATATGCGGTACGCTGACGCCTGAGGGCAACGCGCAAACGTCATCTCGGCCCGTCGTCTTGGCCAGGCGATAGCCGAGGTAAGCATAGTATACGGTGCTGAGGAACAGCATCAGACCCGTGGCAGGGAGAATCCGACCGAAAACCAAGGCGTCCGGCATTTTCAGGACGAACCTCAGGAGGCCGGTCAGGACAAGGACATTGACCAGAATATTGGTCCCAAAGCCGAAGAATGCATTCCAGTCGCCTGGAACCCAGAGCCGTTCACCGGACTTAGCCGCCATCACCGTGCTTTGCATCGCTCCACTCCTTCTTGGTCACAGGATCACGGGCGCGACGCGCCCCTCATGCCGCCAATGCTGAGATAAGCTCGTCAGAGTTTCCCACCCATCCGAAGATGCCGTCCTGCGCCTTGATCATCTCGAGGCCCATGGCGTGGAACTCGGGAAAGTAAGAACCGACGCAATCTTCGAGGACCAGACAGTCGTAGCCACGGTCGTTCGCCTCACGGACCGTCGTGTTGACACAGACTTCGGTCGTCACCCCTGTAACGATCAGTTGGGCAACGCCGCGGTGCTGCAAAATGGCGTGCAGGTCGGTGGCATAGAAGGCGCCTTTGCCCGGCTTGTCGATTACGGGTTCGCCGGCGATCGGAGAAAGTTCCCCAATGATGTCGTGGCCCGCCTCGCCCCTTACGAGGATGCGGCCCATCGGTCCCGCATCGCCTATGCGGGTGGCGCTGCGGCCGCGGAGCTTCTTCGCGTTCGGCAGATCGGCGAGGTCCGGCCTATGACCCTCCCTCGTATGGAGCGTCAAAAGGCCCCTGCCGCGCCAAGCCGCCAGCAGGCGACGGTTCGGCTCAATTGTGCGACGCAATTGCGAGACGTCGTTGCCGAGCATTTCTCCGAATCCGCCGGGTTCGAGAAAGTCGCGCTGCATGTCGATGATCAGCAGAGCGCATTGCGCGGGCTTCAGAGCGAACGCATAAGGTTGCGCGACAATCTCGATGGGCTCGTCCACTGCAGGGCTCCCTTCGCAAGGAAAAGTTCATGTCGCCGAGGGCCGACGACGGCACTCGTCACACTGGTCGCTCCGTGACGTCCCGACGCCTTTTTGACGGGCGGCCGAACTAGATTCTCAGATGTGGTCGGCCGCTTGCGCCGCCAGGAACGTGTCGATTTCAGCTTGCTCGCGCGTTGTGCGGTTGAAGAAGGCGTTCAACATCACCGCTGAAACCGCGGTGAGAATGATCCCGTCGCCAAATATCGGCTTGAGCCCATCGGGGAAGACGTGGAAAAAATTCGGCGAGACGATTGGAATCAGGCCGAATCCGATGGAGATCGCCACGACGAGAACGTTGTTGCGCTGAGTGGCGAAATCGACGGACGAAAGTATTTTGATTCCCGTCGCCGCCACCATTCCAAACATGATGAAGCCGGCGCCGCCGAGCACGCATTGCGGCACCGAAGCGACGATGAAGGCGACCTTCGGCAGCAGGCCGAGAGCGAGCATTATGACGCCGCCGGCGACGCAGACCCAGCGGCTGTAGACGCCCGTCACGCCGACGAGCCCGATATTCTGGGAATACGAAACGTAGGGAAAGGTGTTGAAGATGGCGCCGATGATGGTGCCTATAGCGTCGGCGCGCAGGCCGCGCTTGACGTCTTCCGCGCCGACCTGACGCCCCGCCATCGCTCCCAACGCGAGGAACATGCCGGTCGCCTCGATAAAGACAATGGTCACGACCAGACACATCGTCAGGCAGGGCACGAGATAGAACTGCGGCAGGCCAAACTGCAAAGGAAGCACGATGCGCAGCAGCGGTTCATTTTGGATACCGGAGAAATCCGGCCACCCCATAGCGATAGTGAGCAGGTATCCCGCAGTAATGCCGATCAGCACGGCCATATTTTGCAGAAATCCGCGGGTGAACTTGATGACGAAGAGGATCACAATGAGCACGAAAGCCGCGATCGCCAGATAGCCTGGCGCGCCGAAGTCCGAGGCGGCCGCGCCACCCCCTGCCCAAGCGACGCCCACTCGCATCAGCACGACGCCGATCATCGTAATGATTGTTCCCGTCACTACCGCGGGAAAAAAGCGCAGCGCATATTTGATGAACGGCGCCACACATAGGCCGAACAGGCCACCGACGAGAACCGCGCCGTAAATTCCGGTGAGCCCTACGCCTGGCATTGCGGCCATGGCGAGCATCGGCGAGATCGCGACGGCGGTGACGCCCATGATGATCGGCAACCGGATGCCGACCGGGCCTATCCCAATCGTTTGAATCAATGTCGCGATGCCGCAAGCAAATAAGTCCGCATTGATCAGCAGCGCGATTTGATCTTTCGGCAAATGCAGCGCGCCGCCCAGTATCAGCGGAACAGCGACCGCATTGGCGTACATGACGAGGACATGTTGGAGGCCGAGCGCCGCCAACTTGGGTAAGGGCAGCATTTCATCGACCGGATGAACAGGCGGGGGCATTGGAGTTCTTCCTCTGCATGCACATTTGCTATCTTGTATGCATTTCCAATTTTTTGCATGCCTATATATAGTTTTGCATGCCGAAATTATGTGCTAAGCCCGCTCACGGAGCGGGCGATTCAGTTGCGGGAGCCTTCGTGCGAAAAGGCGAATTTGAAGGGGCTACGCAGGCGGATCGACTGGCCGAGGCTATTGCCCAGTGTGTTCTATCCGGAGAATTCCAGCCGGGGCTGCATCTCGACGAAGGCATGTTGGCCGAGCGTTTCAGCGTCTCGCGAACACCCGTGAGGGAGGCTCTGCGTTTACTCGGGTCCACAGGTCTCATCGATGTCAAGCCAAGGCGCGGCGCCACAGTCGCGACAGCAACCTCGGCGCAGCTCGAGTCGTTATTCGGGGCCATGGCGGAAATCGAGGCGACCTGTGCGCGGCTGGCGGCCATGAGCATGACGCCGATCGAACGCCGCCGCCTGCAAAACCTTCACGACTCCATGGCCTCGATCGCCCTGCGTAACGACCCCGAGGCTTACGCGTCCGCGAACATTGGGTTTCACAATCAAGTCTACCTCGGCGCCCACAACGAAATCCTGTCAGACTTCGCGTCCGGGCTCCGGCGACGGCTCGCGCCGTTTCGACGCGCGCAGTTTCGAACCGACGGACGCACGGCCAAGTCTCACGCCGAGCACGCAGCCGTTGTCAGCGCCATCATGGCGTGTGACGCGTCGGCCGCCCAT
>Ga0302319_10012339_pt1 | contig 16122 bp, 7 predicted proteins | sample Bog_T0_2_FD_203319 | JGI IMG/M metagenome (GOLD analysis project Ga0302319, IMG submission 203319) | Peat permafrost microbial communities from Stordalen Mire near Abisko, Sweden - Bog_T0_2 | ecosystem: Environmental > Terrestrial > Soil > Wetlands > Peat | place: Sweden: Abisko, Stordalen Mire...
AACGCTCCGGAAGGTCGTACCATCGCGCTCCCGAACGAAGTACCCACAGCACGCCGTTCACAAATAAACGGTTATCGGCTGCCGTGCGGCCTACATGCTCCTTGCGACCAGGAAGAAAATCCTTGATGCTCTTTCGAGGAACTACGGAATTCCCCGCAGGTTGTCATCGGCGCGTTCAACAACAAGTGGGCAATGCAACTAACATCTGGGTTACACTTCGCGTTTGTTGAGCGTGGGCTGATCCGTGAGCAAGTCCCGGGAGGTCGGGTTTGGCGTACCCATTACCCCGCATCCCCTCAAACACCTGGAGAGGACTTCGCGATTGTCGCCAGATTGCTGGACTCGAAAACCGGGCAGTTTACGATGGTCGTCGGCGGTACCGCGAGTTGGGGAACAGAAGCCGCAAGCGAGTTGATTACAAATCCGGCATACCTGGAGCAGGGCCTACACAACGCGCCTCTGGATTGGCAAAAGAACAACATCGAGTTGGTTCTGCAGACGACGATTACGGACTCAACTACTGGCCCGCCTCAAGTAGAGGCAACTTATTTCTGGTAGATGAGTGGGGGCGGCGAACTCCGCCAGGAAGGCTTTACGGTCGATTCGCTTCCCCCGGCGAGAAAGGCCAACGCTCTTTTTGTCGTGGTCTATTCCCAATCGAAATGAAGAGGGCATTAGGCAGGCAGCCGGCCCACCGGGGTAGCAGAACTTCATGTTGTTCCGTCAGAGGTAAGATTACACCGGCCAGGTACATCTCGATCAAGGCTTCCTCCACCCACGACTCTCGCCGCCGGTAGCGTTCGATGATCGCTGTCTCGAACGGCAGGTTCCGCAGCTTCGGTATCGTCAGCGTTACTTAGCCGGCCTTGGTCTGGAGATGCCGGTCATAGCTGCCCGCACGCGTGTCCTTGCGGCGTAAGCGTGACGTTCTGGCCGTCTTGACGGTAGATGGGGATTTGAGGGGTAGGGCCGTAAGTGTCCACGATCGATTGAAGTGGACACGACCGGTCGCATCTTGTGAGTGTCAGTTCTGCGGAGTGTTCACTTCATCGACGCAGACTTCATCGATCGTGGCGCTGGAGATAGCCCTGTCAAGACGAGCGAGGAATTGTTTGAAGGGCTCATGTTCGCGGCGTCGGAGCATGGCGATAGTTTCACGCCCTTCGGAGGCGATGGTGACGCCGCCAACCGGCTCCAGGTACCCGATCACAATCTGGCCGTGTTCGGTGAACTCATCGATGTTCGGGTAGATGGATGATGCCAGCGGCGACGCTTCGTAGCCGGTTGGATCAATAGGCGAACCAGTCAAGCATGTAGTCCCACCGCATTGCTGCGGTGGGACTACACATATTATTTGCTAGAAGGTCAACCGCGCTGCGAATTCGATCTGACGTTCGCTGTGTAGTTGCACACCGTTAATTTGCGAGGCATCTCCATTGTCAATGTTTGAGGCGGGAATATCGTAAAGAGCAGATATCTGCCCATTCGGATTCTTGAATTCCGGTGTGTTGGCCAAGTTATAGGCTTGGAACCGGAACTCGGCGGTGACCTTTTCCACGACAGGAAAATCCTTGAAGAGAGAGGCGTCCAAGGTACGGTAGGACGGACCATAAAGTTGGTTTCGACCAAGTGTACCTTCACGATCCATGACCGGGTAGCCGTTCCCGACTCCGTTTACCCAGGTTGCAGGCGGAGACGTGAACTGCGTGTAATCAAACCACTCGAAGATGCTCTTCTTGTATTTGATCTTTCCCGTAAGGTCGGGCCGCTCGTTGGGGACTGTCCATTCGCAACTGCAAGAGTTGCTAGTGTCGCCAGGGATTAAGCCCTTTCCCGTATAAGCGTCGAACGGAGTACCCGTCTGTAGATGGACAATAGTATTCAGTTGCCACCCACCAACCGCATAATCGAGGGGACGTGATAGATGCTGGCCAAAAGCTCTGCCGCGTCCGAAGGGGAGTTTCCCAAGAGCGCTAAACGAGAAGTTATGACGGATGTCCTCGTCGGAATTGCCGTAATCTCCCGAGGATCCCTTCATTGCGGGAGTACCGTTGACGATTTGGATTTTCTGGTCGGCGGTTCCGGTATCGATTGCTCCGTCGCCATCGTCCAATGCATGGGACCATGTGTAGGCGGCTGTTAGCTGCAGCCCTTTGTACATGTTGCGTTGGAGCATCACCTCCAAAGCATTATTGTCAGATATTCCCTCGTTGATGAGGCGGTTGATCGACCCAAATGCGGGGTACAGATCCTGATCGTAAGCGACGTGCTTACCGTTTACGTAGCCAATTTCCTGCTCATTCAGATTGATGGAGGTTAGCAAGTGCTCAGACTTGGTTCCAATATAGCCGACAGTGAGGGATGTAGAGTGGTCGATTTGCCTTTGGATTTGGAGATTCCATTCCTGGACCAGGGCAGTAGGGGAATGAGGATCCTCTGAGATCAGCGCCGCGCCGGTTGGGTCCAGGGGATTAACCAAGGTTCCGGATTTCGGCAGGGGGAGAGGACCAGTCGCATCGGCCTCGTTGTTGTCGTAGTTGGGTGATGACTGGCAATGTGTCGTGACGGTTGCGGAGCACGCTGGGATCTCGCCATCGAGATTGATCCTACGTTGTGAACCAAGCCAAGCGTCAACCACGCTGTCTCCATTGAAGTCCGGGTTGCTCCAAAGTCCATTGCCGCCACCACCGCGCTCCTGGAAGTAGAAAATGCCGTAGCCGCCGCGGAGCGAAGTTGTTCCCTTACCCGTCAAATCGTAGGCGAATCCGATATGGGGGCCGAAGTCGTTGTGATTGTTGTTGACCAAGGCACGCGAGTAGCCGTTCTTGCCGGCTTCGTGCAAGGTCAGATCAGTCAGATCGAAGTTCGATTGGTTGTTGTTAGCCTCGATAGGATGGGTAAAGAGTTCATAGCGCAGACCAAGGTTCAGAGTCAAGCGACGGGAGATCTTCCAGTCATCCTGCACGAAATAACCCGAATACCAATTCTGCGAATCAATAAAGCCCTGTGGCACTCCAACGCCGGCTTCGAAATTGTTCACGAATCCCGCTAAAGGCTCCGAACCGGAATAACCTGTGAAGTCATTTGACAAATTCCAGTTACCCTTGGCGTCTGGAATCTGAAAGTACTTGACTTGATGATGCATGATGTCGGCGCCGAGCTTGAAACTGTGATTCCCTCTAGTCCAAGAGATGCTGTCGGCAACTTGGAATGTTTTCTGCGGAACCTCGTAAGGGCCGGCGTCGCCAACTTCTGCAAATGAACTGCCGATGATCCCAAGTCCACCTTCCATGGACGTATTGACGCCGGGGATGCCGAGTTGAGTGGAGAGCGCAACGTTATTGAAAGGGTTGATGTAGGCGTAATACGGCCGGATAAAGCCAAAACGCGCATCATTGACCAGCGTCAGCGAAAAAATATGTGTTTCTCCAACTGCCACTCCACGAGGATGAGTGGGGTTATACCCCGCACCAGACCCTGACGGCAGATTGGGGAGCAGGCTGGCAATGTTGAGGATATCCTCTCCGTAGCTGTACCTCGCAAATGCGGTGTCTTTCGAAGTGATATTCGCATCGAGGCGTACATCAAAGTCATCCATGCGCTGGGTGTTGACTGGGTTTGTTTGGTAGTTATTGACGACTGTGGTGGTTGCCAGCGAGGGAGTTGGCAACGGGTACGCATTGAGAAGGTTCTTCCCGACTGGGCTTATCTGACTGGAAGGGATGGTGTTGTTGGGAAACTGCAGGCAGGTCAAAGGGTTGTAAATCCCCCCGACAATATTTGGAGACTGGCCGCCATATTGACTGCAAGTTGGGATCCAAAAGCTGTTGATTCGATCCGTTTGATTATTGCCCTGAGTGATGGTGGTATTAAGCAATTCGGAGAAATTGCCTTGGCGCATGAGCTGCGTAGGCACGCTCGTGAAGGTTTCTCCCTGCGGCTCCCTCTGGCGAAGTCCCTGGTAATCGCCGAAGAGAAAGAGGCGGTTGCGCCAGATCGGTCCGCCCAATGTGCCGCCCGTCTGAATACGGTGAAAGGTAGGAGCCGGAACCCCGCCCGCAATGCCTTCAAAGTTATAGTTGGGATTTGCGTCAAATATCTGATCGCGGTAAAAGAGGAAAGCCGATCCGTGAAACTGGTTGGTGCCCGATTTGATGGAACTCTGGATTATAGCGCCGCCGGCGCCGCCGAACTCGGCAGGCGCCATCGACGTTGTTACACGGAATTCCTGTGTACCTTCCACGGGTGGGAAAAAGACGATGGTGCCGACGAGCATCTCATTATTGTCAACGCCGTCCAGCTCGAAGTTGTTTGCTTGCTGACGCAAGCCATTGACAGAGAGGGCAGCCCCACCTGTCTGGCTGTAACGCCAGGTCTCTGCGTCAGATTGAGCCGATCCACCGCTGGCTTGGCTTCCGTAGGCTCCTCGCGTGACTCCCGGGGTTAACAACGCCAATGAAGTGAAGTTTCTGCCATTCAACGGCAAGTCTGACATTTGAGCGGCTTCAACGACAAGCCCAACCGTAGAAGTTGAAACATCTACGATTGGAGCTGCGCCCGTTACTGTAATCGTCGTGTCTGCGGCGCCCGGCTTCAACGAGAAAATGAGGGACTGCGTTTGAGAAACCTGAAGCTGGAACAACTGCTCCTGCGCCTGGAATCCCTTGACCTCGACGCGTGCTTTGTACTCTCCGCGCGGAACAGATTCAAGGTCGAATGCACCCGTGGGATCTGCTTTTGCAGAGCGCACTTGTCCACTTTCCGTATTGGTGAGCGTGATGACGGCACCGGGAAGGACGGCCCCGGTTGCATCGGTGACTGTGCCTTTCACGGTTCCTGAGTCGGTTTGCGCGTAGAGCGGCGAGATCAGGGTTGCCATGGCCAGTAAAATGGCCGAGAGCCCCAAAGGAATCCTCTTTAAATGAACCACATGCGTTTTCATACTGCCTCCAAATGTACTCACCCCCAGGCTTTGGAACCGCCATAGTTGAGTACTTTAACTTCGGGGAGAATCATCTGCCTCCGGATTAAATAACCACAATACCCATGTTCTATTTTTTGAGCCATTTTTTGTTGATCCATTATCTATTGTATTATCAACAGCTTGTCGTCTCCGATCATCTGAGCCGCCCGGAAACTGGTCGCGAATTCTCACCAATGATTCACGCTGGTGCACGACTCCAGGAATCGACAGGGGCTTGGCTCGTTCGCAACGTTCGGATGTCGCATGCAGGCGGTTCCGGCTGATCGGATTGCCGATTGCGAAGCAAAGTGGCCTGAACTCTATTGATAGAAGACGGTCAACCCCGAGGCTGCGGCGGAGGGGGTCGCATTACTACCAGCCACGGAGCTGGCGGTGATCCCGGTCGGCTCGATGGTCTGGCCATACACCGCCACGTACCAGGTGCCGGAGTTGGAGGACAGCGTGATTTGCTGTACCGCGGGACTCGAATTGAAAACAACTACCGCTGTCTTCCAGGTTTCATTCGCGGCCGCCGACGCATCGATGGTCGAAATAACCAGAGAAGCGCTTTGTTGGTTGGACTGCACGTTCGCTTCGACGTCGTTCCAGGTGCTGAATCGCAGAGAGGGATGCGCTTTTCGTAAGGCTATGAGCCCCTTTACATACGCATAGGTGGCCGCGTCGCTGGCGCTGTTCTCCAGGCTGGACCAGACCATATCGAATTCAGTCTTATAGCTGTTGGAGTTGCCGTTCTTGGTGCGTTGGAATTCATCGCCCTCATAGAGGAACGGAATGCCTTGCGAGGTCAAAACCATCCCGAAAGCGTAGGCAATCAGATTGTTTGTAATGGTTTGGCCGTTCTGACCGTTTGCGCTTTGCCACAGAGCGACCTTGTCATAGAGGCAAAGGTTGTCATGCACCGAGACGTAGTTGATCGCCTGTTCCGGGGCCGCGGAGAATGTCGCATTCCATACATTGGAGCTAGCGGCGGCCGGCAGAGATGTAGCAGGAGAAGCTGCAAAACCTAACGAGATGGGACCGTACCCCGAGTTGCCGTTTGACCAGTTTCGACCGGAAACATACGCTCCAAAGAAGCTATCGCTTGTGCTCTGGTTAAAGAGGAATCCGGTGTTTCCGCCGCCATCGTCGTCCGTGCCCTTGAGGGCGCCGCGATATGCCGCATTGAAAGCGCCGAAATGCGACGATGGAATGGTGCCGAGGTCACCCAGGTTGAACGCCGTCGAAGCCGGAGTCCCGTCAACCCATGGTTCTCCGTAGAGCAGCAGATTGCGGTCCGGATACATGCTCGTCAGATACGTTCCCCATTGGTTTACCGTGGCAAGCGGGAATACTCCAAGCAGATCGAACCGGAAACCGTCCACGTTGTATTGCGTGACCCAATACTCGAGCGAGTCCTGGATCATGCGCGCCACCATCGGGTTGGACCCATCGAGGGTATTACCGGTGCCGGTGACGTCGTTCGAGAGGTAGTAGTCAGGCGTGATATCCCCCAATACGCTTTCGTCGGCCGTGTGGTTGTAAACCACGTCCATGATGACGCGGATGCCTCGCTTGTGGAAGTTGTCGATCATCTGTTTGACTTCGAGGATACGGTTTGTGTAATTGCTGGGAGTCTCGGAGTAGTTCGAAGTCGGCACATTGTAATTGAGCGGATCGTATCCCCAGTTGAAACAGGTATTCTCCGCGGTGGAACCGACGCAGTCGTTATAGTCGAAAAACGGCATGATCTGAATATGGGTCACGCCCATATCGACCAGATGGTCGATACCGGTGCTGGGAGCGCCAGCCGCTCCGTTCACGGTGGCGCCTGTGTCGGTCATGCCCTCGAAGTACCCGCGATCTGCCGACGGAATGCCGGAACTGGAATCATTGGAGAATTCCCGCACGTCGGCTTCGTAAACAATCGAGTCAACGCGGTCGGTCAACGTTGGACGAGGCGTCCAACCGGCCGGCAATTTGGTCTGGCTCGGATCCATTACGATATCGTTGTTCGTCGCGGGCTGGGTCATAACGCCGTATGGGTCGCGCGATGCCGTTCCGTTGATCACGAAGTTGTATGTCTGCCCGTTCAAGTCTCCCGGCACGATTACCGAATAGACATCGGTATAGCCATTGGGAGGATTCGTCATCGGCGTCATGGGATAGAGAACGCCGTTCAGATTCAACTGAACGCCGGCGTAGGTGGGCGACCAAACCGAGAAGGTCGACTGCGTCGGCGTGTACATCACACCCAGGCGAAAATCCTGCCCAACTATGCACGAGCCGGTGCTGACGGATGCCGTAGCGCCGGGATTCGAGGCATTGCCTAGCGGATCGTAGGCCACGACCTCGTAGCTATACGTGGTATTCGCGGCCGCGCTGCCATCCTGATAGCTCAAATTGCTGGTGGTCGCAAGCGTGGTTCCATTGCGAAGAATCGCGTAGTGGTCGATACCGGCTGAACCGGTTGAGGCTTCCCAGCTCATGGTCACATTGCAATACGTGGCAGACGCGGTGAAGCCGGTGGTTGACGCGGTAAAGTTGGCCGGCGCCGTCGGCGCCATCGCCGATTGGGCTAAAGTGGTAACCGAAAGCGCAGAACTGAGGGCCGACGTGTCACCGTACGCATCATACGCAGATACTGTATAGGAGTACGAGGTTGAGGCAGTCAGTCCCGAATCCGTATAGCTGGTCGTGGTTGGAGTGCCTACCGTCGTTCCATTGCGAAAGACCTTGTAGCCGGCCACACCCACCGGTGAAGACGACGCCGTCCAACTCAGCACAATGCTGCTTGCTGTAATGCTCCCGGCGCTCAGGCCCGACGGAGGGGTTGGCGCTATAACGGCGAGAGTCGTCACGGTAAGCGTCCCACTGGGGTTGGATGTGTTTCCCGAAGCATCGTAGGCGGAAACGGTATAGGAATAGGAAGTGGATGGAGACAATCCCGTGTCTGCGTAGCTCGTGTTGGTTGAAGTGCCGACTTTGGTTCCGTTCCGGGACACGTTGTAGCCAGCGACGCCCGCGCTCGAACTGGAGGCTGTCCAACTTAATGAGACGCCGCTTGAGGTAATGGTCCCGGCCGCAAGATTGGTGGGCACAGTCGGGGCGCTCATTCCCGGGTCGGATTGGCTTCCCCCACCGCAGCCGCCAACGAGTGAAAGCGTCAGCCATACCGCGAACCCCAATCTCGAACTTCGGCATTTCATAGGAAGTCTTCCTTGACGATCTTCGTTCTCAACGAAATCACTAAGGTCTGCCACGCAAGAGTCGCTCAAGCAAAGATTGGCGCGGCTGCGGCGGAATGCGCGTGCCCTCCGCAATCCCTACTGCACGAGAATTGCGCCATAGTGCCCTTTGACGGTCACGGTGAGATTGCCGTTAATAACTTGATAGGGATTGGCCGTGAGTAGATCCGTCACCCACGACCCATTGGTCATGCTCAGTTGCCACGCGGGGATCGTAACGGACTCCGTATTGGAGGTGTTGTTGAGCACCACCGCGATCCGGTGGTTGGCGTCCCACCGTCCGAACGCGTAGACGTGGTTGACCGTGTCAACCAACAGCGTCTTGTATGAGCCCGTCCGCAGTTGGGGATACTGGTTGCGGATCGAGATCAGCTTCTGTGTCAGCGCCACGGCCGAATTAGCCGTACTCGCCTGCGTCCAGTCGAAGGTGCAGCGGTTGTCCGGGTCGTTGCCGCCCTGCTCGCCGTACTCGTCCCCATAATAGATGGCGGGCGTGCCGATGTAGGTGAATTGGAAGATAAGCCCGAGGTAAGTATCCCAAATATCGGCGCCGCAGCGCGTCGCAAACCGCTCCGTGTCATGCGAGCCCAGCTCATTGGTCCAGGTCTCCTGCACATTGACCGGAACGTCCGCGCGGGTACCGAGCAGCCAGCTATCGAGCGAGCTCTCGTTGATCGAGGCAATCTTGCCGTGGTAGTCCACGCCGCAGATCCATTCCGACACCGGCTGGGTGAAGCCGTTGTAGTTCATGACGTTGTCCCACTCTGTGCCGTCATCGAGCCAGGGTGACGCGTCACCCCAGAACTCGCCGAGGATGTCGGCATTGGAGTTGACGGATTTGACCGCCGAGCGCATCCCCTGCGCGATCTGGTGATTAGTGGCGTCGCTACCGCCGTTGCCACCGGAATCGAGCGCTTGCGCAAAATCCAGCCGCCAACCGTCGATGCTGTAGGGAGAAGAGAGGTAGGTCTTCATGACCGAAGAGGAACTGCCGTAGATCTGATTGCGCACCGCCGAACCGTTCACGCCGTAATCGAGCTTCGGCATGCCGCCGAAGCCGTAGAAGTCGGAGTATGAGTTGGGCCACGTCTGGAAGGTGTAGTAACCATAGTAGGGGCTCGACTGCGACTGGTCGGCGCCCTGGTAGGAGCAGGCGAAGTTGTCATAAAGCTGCTTTTGGAACCAGCAGTTGCTGTCGCCGCTGTGGTTGAACACGCCATCGAGGACGATGTAGCCCTGCGGACCGTTGGTGCTGCTGTGAATGTCGCCGATCAGCTTCTCCAGGGTCGAACCGGTGCCGAAGGCGAGATCGATCTCGTAGTAGTTCTGTGTGTCGTATTTGTGGACGGTGGGAGAATTGAAGATGGGGTTGAGGTAAATAATGTCCGCGCCCAGCGTCTGCTTGATGTAGCTCAGCTTCTGGTCGACGCCTGCCAGATCACCGCCGAAGAATACCTCGCTGTTGCAGTTGGCGGGATTGACGGTGGAGTAGACGCTCGCACCCCACGCGTGTTGTTCGGTGGCGCAACCGCCGTATGTGAATTCGGCGTTGGTAACGTCGTTGGACGTGTCTCCATCAAAGAAGCGATCGGGGAAGATCTGGTACACCACCCCGTTCTTCATCCAATCCGGCGTCTTGAAGCCCGGGATGACGAAGAAGTCCCCTGACGAGGGCTCGCTCGATGTAATGCCGGCGGCGTTGAGCCATGCGGTAGCTGTGCCGTCGTTGATCTGGAAGCGGTAGTATTTCTCGGAGCTGCTGGCAGGAATGGTTCCCTGCCAATAATCGAACTTGCCTGTCGGATCGTTAGATACCCAGACCATCGAGACCCAATGGTAGGAGATGTCCGCCGTATCGTAGTACTTGATATTCGCGCTGGTGATGTCCGACTTGCAGGTGCGCAGTTTGACAGTGACCGAAGTCGTTGCGGTGGGCTCCGGATTGCTGTCGAACAGCGGTCCCTGGTCCGAGAACAGGTATTTCCACGCCACGTTGTTGTCGGCCGAGCAAGCCGCCTGCGCGCGGCCGGCGCCGCACAGCAGCGCTCCGCCCACGATAGCAGTCCAAACTACCCTCCGTCCGGCTCCGATATTTCGAATCCTCATGCGCAAATGCCTGTCCCAAAATTCTTCCGGCCAACGGCTTAAGGCTGTTTTCATATTGCCGCACCTGCGCAAACTACATGCGCTTGCGGTCATAACCGGCAATGCACAGCAGGCCTTTTTTGTTTGAAATGTTAGTCATCTGAGAAACCTTTGGTCCTCAGTAGCATACGCAGACCTTTCATCCGGAAAAACCGACACAGAAGGATATCGAATCGAAGGTCTCTGAGGGGACGATACAAACTCGAATATATTGTCCCTCTTAGACCGGCCGGATCAGCATGGGTTCCCAGCCGCAACCATATCCGGCTCAACCCTGTTCGCGGCCCTTCTCTGGAGTCTCTGCCATTACCGGCGTCATGAGCCACAGGCGACTGCTTTGGATAGCTCCGAAAAAAGTGCAAGGCAAAAAGCGACGAAGACGACGAAGCGGGGATGAACGCATCGGCTGGGCCATCCACTTTGCTTGACCGCAAGGTGATCTCATTAGCCGTGCTTTTTCAATAACCTGCAAGATTAGTTGATCCGGGGAAACGTGAAGATGGATAATGCTTGGTAGTATCCTGAATTCGAGCAGAACGGCGTACATGAATACCCCTACTATTCCTTCCTCCCGAGTAAGTTTCGGTCTTTTTGAGGCCGACCTGAAGTCCGGCGAGCTATGGAAAGCGGGTCGCCAGGTCAAACTGCAAAGCCAGCCCTTCAAAATTCTCACAGTCCTGTTGGAGAATGCCGGAGAAGTTGTCTCCAGGGAAGAACTCCAGTTGCGTGTATGGGGTGCCGATGTTGTAGTCGACTTCGAACATTCGCTCGGGAGCGCAATCAAGAAAATTCGCGAGGCACTGGACGACTCGGCAGATAATCCGCGGTTTATCCAGACACTTTCGAGGCGGGGATACAGATTCATCGCTCCAGTCTCGTCTCTGAATACGCCTGCCGAGGTTGTTTCCCAATCGGCTACCATCACGCCTGCCGAGCCGGGGCAGCAAGGCGAATCTCCTCGATTGGATAGAGTTGTCCCAGCCCATGCAGGTTCCGCTGCTCGGGCGTGGCCGAAATATTGGCTCGCCTTACTCTCTTTCGGGCTCGGCTCGGCGGTTGCGGCCACGACATACAGCGTGTGGTTCGTGCCACCCAGGTTCACACCTCCGCTACGCATGTCGCAGATTACGCAGGAGGGACGCGTCTATTCATCGATAGATGCTTCTTTCGAATCCTTTCCTGCCACAGTTACCGATGGAACACGTCTTTTTACCTCTTCTGTCGAACGGGGATACGATGCGTTGTCGGAGGTGACTATTTCCACCGGCGAAATCCGGATCCTGCCGCTGCCCAACGAAATTGCTTCGCCTGAGATCAACGATATTTCTCCGGACGGCACACAGTTGCTGGTGCGTAGTCACTTGTCGCCAGCGCCCGAGAAACCGCTGTGGGTTGTTCCTATCGACGGAGGTTCTGCCTTCAGGGTATCCAGCATTTTGGCTCATGATGCAACCTGGATGCCTGACGGGAGAAATATCCTTTACGCGTCCGGCAATCAACTCGCGACGGTTTCGTTAGAAACGGGCAAGTCGACGTATTTTGCCACGATTCCCGGCCGGGCTTTCTGGCTTCGCTGGTCGCCGAATGGCAAACTGCTCCGTTTTACGCTCATCGATTCCGTGAATCACGCTTCCTCGTTGTGGGAGATTTCCGGAAGCCAACACACAGCGCGATCTGTTCTAAAGGCCTCCGGTCTGCCTCCAAATGAATGCTGCGGGGTTTGGACAGCGAGCGGTGAATTTTTTGTTTTTCAGGCAGTTTCAGGCGGCCGCACAGACCTATGGATGCTGAAAGGGACTGCAACTTCCGATCCGGTTCGAGTCACAAACGGTCCTCTTTCTTATGAAGCTCCGGCGGCCGGGCGAAAAGCAGATCAAATCTTCTTTGTCGCACACGACTACCATTCGAGACTGGAGAGGTACGACCCACAGCAAAAGGAGTTTGCATCTCTCCAGGGTTTTCTGTCCCATGCCGACCATGTGAGCTTTTCACGCGATCGTCAATCCGTGGTTTGGATCGACCCGGTCGGCCGGCTTTGGCGCGCCAAAGTCGATGGAACCGACAGGGTTCAACTTACTCCGGAATCCATGCGCGTCTTTTTAGCTTCATGGTCGCCCGATGGCCATCAATTGGCACTGATGGCGCGATATCCAGGACAGACGTGGCAGATTTTCCTGGTGAACGCAGATGGCGGCAGCCCGGAGCGCTTAATGAAAGAGGGCCGGAATGTGGCCGATCCGTCCTTTTCGCCCGATGGCAAATCCATTGCGTTCGGCGGTGTGCCTGACTTGATGGGACAAGGAAGCACTCCGCGATCCGTCGAAATCCTGGACCTGCCGTCAGGCCGTATTTCCGAATTGCCTCACTCCGAAGGATTGTTCAGTCCACGATGGTCGCCCGATGGGCACTACATCGCAGCTCTTACGCTGGATCAGCAAAAAGTAATGGTGTATGACGTGGCGGCGCAGACATGGAAAACCTTGGCCGTAACATCGGCTGCCGATCCCGTGTGGGCTCCGGATGGCAAGGCTATCTATATTCATGCCTACATGGCCCCCACGTCAGCCATTTGCCGCATAGGCGTTCCCGATGGGCGCGTTGAGGAAATTGCCAGCCTCAAGAATCTCCCCGTCGGAACCATCGCCCGATATTTCTTCGCGGGGATTGCGCCGGACGATTCCCCGCTGGTCCATGCTGAAACCGACAGCAGTAACCTCTACACCATGGACCTTAATTCCAAACCAGATAGCTACACGAGATAAATGACTCATCCTCAAGACGTTATCAGATGATTCAAAAGTCATCCACAGGTCATACGTTCTGCATTGCGAACAAGTCCCCGGTCGCTCTTCTATAGAGTCATGCGCGGAATTGTTTTCACTGCTTTCTTTCTATCGTCCTTTGCTGCCGCATTCTGCCAGGGGCCAACGGTCGTTCAAAACTTTCCTTTCGGGTTGGAGGCGCGCCAGGGCGCTCGTCTCTTGAGCATTACGGCATTGACAGACCATATACTGCGGGTCAGGGAATCGAACAGTGGCTCGTTGCCGGAAGACGCTTCATGGTCCGTGCTGCCCTCGGCACGAGCTGCACACGCGTCAGTTGTGCCGGAACATGACGGATTCCATACCAGCCAAATGAGGATTACGGTTGGACCGGACCTGCTCATCACGTTGACCGACATGGAAGGCCATCTGCTTCAGCAGGATGCTGAACCGATACGCTGGACCGGCGGCCGGTTCCGTATCTACAAGCACAAAGAGCCTGACGATCATTTTTTCGGTCTTGGAGACAAGCCTGGGCCACTCGATCGTGCCGGGCAGAGCTACACGATGTGGAATACCGATAACTTTGGTTGGCAGGAATCGACAGATCCACTCTACAAGAGCATTCCGTTTTTTCTAGAGTTCCGCGGTGGACGGGCGCTCGGTGTGCTTTTCGACAATACATGGCGAACCTTCTTCGATTTCGGCCATGAACTGCCCAACGAGTACTCATTCGGCGCACCGGACGGCCCCGCGGATTATTACCTGATGTATGGGCCAGATCCAAAGGAAGTTGAAAAGGATTATGCTTGGCTCACCGGGCCCACGCCTCTTCCGCCGCTCTGGGCACTGGGGTTTCAACAATCGCGGTACAGCTATGAAACCGAAGGCAAGCTCTTGGATGTAGCGCAGCACCTGCGTGCAGACCGAATTCCAGCAGATGCACTCTATCTGGACATCGATTACCAACTTAAATATCGTCCATTCACGGTGGATGAAGCCGCGTTCCCTCTCTTTTCAGAGATGGTGAAGAAGCTGGCTGGCGATCATTTTCACCTGGTTCTGATTACCGATTTGCACATCGCTGACCTGCCCGGCAGCAACTACGCCCCATACGATTCCGGAATTGCCGGGGACCACTTTGTAAAGAACCCCGATGGCTCCACTTATGTTGGTCCGGTCTGGCCTGGGGCTGCTGTGTTTCCCGAATTCACGCAGGAGAAATCGCGTGCATGGTGGGGCACGCTCTACAAGCAGTTTGCAGCGGCGCATGTCAGCGGATTCTGGAATGACATGAACGAACCGGCCGTTTTCACATATCCCTCCAAGACCATGCCCGATGCAACGCAGCATCGGATCGACGAGCCAGGCTTCCAGAAACGAACCGCGTCTCACCTCGAGATCCATAACGTCTATGGTATGGAGAACTCGCGTGCCACCTATGAAGGAGTGCTGCAACTGAATCCACAGGAACGGCCCTTCGTTCTTACGCGAGCCAGCTACGCAGGGGGGCAGCGTTATGCCGCAACCTGGACCGGAGACAACAGTTCTACTTGGAATCATCTGCGGGAAACGACTTTTCAACTACTCAATCTCGGCATCAGCGGGTTCGCCCTCGCAGGCGCCGATGTCGGCGGCTTCGCGGGATCGCCCTCTCCCGACCTGCTCACGAAATGGTTGGAAGTTGCGGCGTTCCAGCCCATCGACCGCGACCACGCCGCAAAAGGGACTCGCGCACATGAACCGTGGGTCGACGGCCCTGACCAGGAATCGATTCGCCGGCGGTTTATCGAAGAACGGTATCGGCTGATGCCTTATCTTTACACCACCGTCGAAGAAACCTCGCGCACAGGTCTTCCGATTGTTCGGCCACTCTTCATGGAGTTTCCGCACGCCACTGATGACGGACACCCTATCGATCTCGACGCTTCGGGAGAATTTATGTTCGGACCTGATTTGCTGGTTGCGCCGAATCCTTCTCCTGAAGAAATCGCTCCCTATGAAGTCCATTTACCGCCGGGAGTTTGGTACGACTACTGGACGGGAGAACAACTTGAGCATTGGTCCGCGATAAAGGACGAAGATTCAGAAAAGCGCGAGGAGTTACTGCTCCGCAAGCGCCTGATGGTAACCCCGACCCTTTCGGAACTGCCTGTCTATGTTCGCGGAGGAAGTGTTATCCCGGTGGCTCCGCAGACTGAGAACACAGAGGTCGCTCCGAATGGCCCCCTGACGCTTCGGATTTACCTGGACGATGCTCGCGGGAAGATGAGTGATCCGTCCGAGATCTGCTCGGGAGATGTTTACCAGGACGATGGTCATACGTTTGCGTTCAGGGCCGGAGATTTTCTTCGTCTCCACGTCAGTTGCGTTGCCAACCAGGACGACTCCGTGAAGGTGATCGTCAGCAAGCGTCAAGGCACTTATGTGCCGTGGTGGAACGGCTTTCGGCTAGAGGTACATGGTTGGGATCACCTCATTTCTGCTAATGGCAACCAGACCTCGCATGACTCGGTGATCATTAAGGAAGTCAACGACAATCCCGAAGGGCTACAGGTGGTACTGAGATGAACTCCTGGCAGTCAGATACCTGGTTTTCACTCTGCACAATTCACACAGCAAGAATTGCTCATGGGCAACCTGGACTGAATTTGCGCCCCCCCGAGCAGCAAGGTTTCTCTACGGCCTTGGCTACGCCGTTGTATCAAGTTCAAGATCGAGTCCGGTTGATGGAGACGTCAGTTCATACCCAATCGAGGCATAGCCCTTCCGGCGGCGTTCATACATTCGGGGAAGCATCGGCTCAGCAATATCGACGTAGTCGTAGACCTGAACAACTTGTTTTCCGTCGAGGAGGCGATGGAGCCGACCGACATACTGCTGGAGAGTTCCTTTCCAAGAGATCGGCATTGCCAGAAAAAGCGTATCGAGCCGCGCATCGTCGAATCCTTCTCCGATGTAACTTCCCGTAGCCAGAATTAGCCGTGGCGCGCCGACCGGGACTGCA
>Ga0302319_10012340_pt1 | contig 16120 bp, 17 predicted proteins | sample Bog_T0_2_FD_203319 | JGI IMG/M metagenome (GOLD analysis project Ga0302319, IMG submission 203319) | Peat permafrost microbial communities from Stordalen Mire near Abisko, Sweden - Bog_T0_2 | ecosystem: Environmental > Terrestrial > Soil > Wetlands > Peat | place: Sweden: Abisko, Stordalen Mire...
CCTCGGCCTCGCTCTTCCCCTGGGCTGCCGCCGTGCGTTCGAGCGCGGCCTTCAGCTCCTGCGGCAAATAGATCGTCGTCCGTCGCATGCCATACATCTTGCCATACGTTTCTGGGCTCGATCGGCGCACTCACGCCTGTCCCGCCGGCGCAACCAGAACCGGGACGGACCGACCGCGCAGGCCGAGGGTCCCGGCGCGCCTGGAGTGAGCGTTACCGTGCGAACGAGGTTTCGGTGGTAAGGACCTCGGCCCACGAGAGGCCGGGGTTCGGAGCCGCGCCAGGCGTTCGGAGCCGCGGCGGCCAGGGTTCGCAGCCGCCCCGTCCCGTGGGACGGCCGTGCCAGCCGCCGCGGCCTACGCCGCGAGTCGCCCCTCGGCGTCGCGCGCCTGACGGCTCAGCGCGAGCTTCGGGAAGCGCCCGCCGGTCGAGCGCAGCAGGCCGCGCTCGATCAGCTGATCGACGCGGGCGAGTGTCTCCGCGTTCGAGAGATGGGCGAAGGCGCCGTAGAGCTCGAGTGAGTCGTAGCCGTTCTGGACCACGACCTTGGAGCGCCCGCCGCGCAGAACCTCGACGGCGCGGGTGCGCCCGACCGACGGGCGCGCCGTGGCGACCAGCTCGACGATCGCGCGGTCGAGCTCGACCCCGGGCTCGGCGCCGGATGCGGTGGCGCCGTGCGCGGGGCGCGAGCGGGTGGCGGCGCCGGCGGCGGTGCGCGATGGGCGGGTCGCGGAGGCGCCCCGCTGCGACCGTGCGGGTGCCGCGGGCACCGCGGTGGGGTCGCAGACGTCGCAACAGGCGACGCCTTCGCCGACGTGCGGGGTCGACCGGTCCCCGAAGTGGCGCTGGATCGCGACGCGCCGGCAGTCTTCACCTTCGGCGAAGGCCCAGATCCCGCGGTACTGGGCCCAGCGCGCCGTGCGCGCCTCCCCTGCCGCGGACTGGTTGATGAAGTGCACGTGCAGCCCCTTGTCGCGCCCGGCGGCGAACAGCAGGCAGCGGGCGGGGGCGCCGTCGCGACCGGCGCGGCCCGCCTCCTGGTAGTAGGCCTCGAGCGATTCGGGCACCGCGGCGTGGCAGACGGTGCGCACGTCGGGCTTGTCGATCCCCATGCCGAAGGCGTTGGTCGCGACGACGATCTCGACCTCGTCGGACATGAACGCGCGCTGCGCGCGGTCGCGAGCCTCACGCTCAAGTCCAGCGTGATAGGCGGCGACGCCGACGCCCAGCGAGCCGGCGAGCGCGCCGGCGAGCTCCTGCGTGCGTGCGCGAGTGCCGGCGTAGACGATCGCCGGCCGCGCCGCCGGGTCAGACAGCACAGCGGTGATCCGCTGGCGGCGGTCCTCATCGTTACTCGCGCGTATGACTATGTAGGAGAGGTTCGGCCGGTCGAACCCGGTCGTCACCCGCACCGCGTCGCGCAGCCCGAGGCGCACGATCACGTCGCCCGCGACGCGCGGCGTGGCCGTCGCGGTCGCCGCGAAGATCTGGCGCGCGCCAAGGGCGCGGGCCGCGCGCGGCAGCTCGAAGTAGTCGGGACGGAAGTCGTGACCCCACTGCGACACGCAATGCGCCTCATCGACGACGAACATCCCGACCGGCACCCCCTCGAGCGCCTCGACGAAACCGGGCGCGGCGAAGCGCTCCGGCGCTACGTAGAGCAGCCGCACGCCGCCACCGCGGACGCGGGCCAGCGCTTCGCGGTTCTCGCCGGCGTCGCGCTGGCTGTTGATCAGCACGGCACGCCCGGCGGCAGCGCGCTCAAGCCCCGCAACCTGGTCGTTCATCAGCGAGACCAGCGGCGATACGACGACCGTCACCTCGTCCTCGCGCATTAGCGCCGGGAGCTGGTAGCAGAGCGACTTGCCGGCTCCGGTCGGCATCACGACCAGCACGTCGCGGCCGGCGAGCGCGGCCGCGACCACCTCCTCCTGGCCGGGGCGGAAGCGCTCGTGTCCAAAGTGCTCGCGCAGGGCGGCGTGCAGGGTGCTCATCGCGGCGACCGACGATAGCGATGGGGTCGGTTGGGACAGGAAGGGCGGCTGGCATCCGGAGAAGGCGATGGCAGCCGCCGGCGCCGTCGGCCGAGACGATGGGCTGGCGCAAACGATTTGGCAGCACTCCGCTGCCAAATTCGCGGCGTCCACAGATCCGGCTCAATGTTGCAGCGCTCTGCTGCAACATTGCCGCCTCCGAGGCGCCGTCGGCCTGGTGGAGATCTCCGTGCGAGGCGCAGCGCGCCGGCTGGGGCACCCCGCTGACGCCGGCCGCGGAGCCGGCGCGTCGTCGCGGCGACTAGCCGGGCCGCCTTGCCCTTTCGAGGGCGCCGATGTCGCGAAGGTCCTCCTCGCGGCCACTGGCGGCCTTCATGCTGATCAGCTCGTCATACCCAGCATAGAAGGCGCCGCCGACCTCGACAGCTCCCGCGCGCAAACGCTGGTAGTCGCGGAGCCCGGGAACATCCTGCATCACGTCCAGGCGCCCGAATCGCGTTTGCAGCGCCCAGTTGCCGCCGGCGTTCAAACCCTGCTCGTCTGGTTTGATCCCCAGCTCGTCGGCATCGATATCCCCGAGATCGACCCGCGCTTCCAACGACCGCAGAGCACTCGCGAGACGGGCGAGGTTTGCCGGCGAGGGCTCCGGCACGATGTCCATGTCCTTCGTTGCGCGCACATAGCCGTGTGGCGCGAGGGCGAAGCCGCCGATGATCACGAACTCGACGTGGGCCCGATCGAGGGCGTCCAGAAGTTGCTGGGGCGCAAGCCGCCGCGGCGCGCCTGCGGCTCGCTCAGCGCCCTGCGGCTCTCGCCGCTCCGCCTCACCATCAGGCCTTTCTCGACCCATACCCATTCCGGACTCTCGGTTGCGCGTCAGCAGCGGCCGCGCTCACGCCGGTGAGGAATGAGCTCAGTTCCATCGCCTCGTGAACTCGCTGTTGCGCAGTGCGGTCGCGGAGGTCCGAACGCAGGTCTGATGCCGTCGCGTTGCCGAACGGCAACGGGTCGGCCTCGAGCACGAGTCGGCACCCCATCGCGTGCATCAGGCGCTCGAGCGTGCGCACAGACGGCGAGATCACGCCTCGCTCGACCCGACTGATGTAATTCTGCGTCGTTCCCGCGCGACGGGCAAGCGCGGCCTGGTCCAGACCGCGCTCCAGACGCGACGCCTTCAGTAGCTCTCCAGCGCGCACGCCGTAACTATAGACCATATCTGGTCTATGCCTGACTGTGTGGGCCAACAGCGACGCCCAATCCGGTGAGCCTCAGCCGAGTCGGCGTGGCGTGAACGACAGCACTCCCGCGAGGGCCTCGTAACCGCGATCGACGTGAAGCACCTCGGAGCCGTGCTGGCGGGCGCACGACGCGATCGGCAGGTCGGGGATCGCCAGCTGGTGGCGCCCCATGTGCGGCGAGCTCGGGCTGCGGAACGCGCCGCCGTGGGCCGGCGTGCTTGGCTTAGTTGCGGCGGCTCAGTGGGTGTAGGTGAAGTCGGCGGTACCCGTCGTACCGTCAGCCGTCACCTTCAGCCAAGTGCTGCCGTTCGGACCGGTCGTCGAAACCGAGTCGAGATTGACGTCGCCCGACCCGCCGCCACCCCAAGTCCAAGAGATCGGCTTGTTGTCGCAGGTGATCGTGCCCGTCAGATGCTTGCAGTCCCAGTCAACGGTCACATAGACCCAGGACTTCTTGCTCTTCCACTTCCAGTTGCCCTCCCACTTGCCGTGGTACTGGCACCACGACGCGTTCTGGAGCGTGATCGGCCAAGTCGGGTTCGAAGGCCCGCCACCGCCGTTGCTGAGGTCGGTGCAGGCGAGCACAACGCCGACACCCGACGAAAGCACGAGCCCGCTGGTCAGCAGCGCCGCGATGAAGTTCATCCGCAGGACGCGAGCGAGACCGCGACGTTGCGTCGGGCGGCCGGCGCGCGAGGCGCGGCCGTGCACCCGCTGGCGCAGCGCGTCAAGCTCGAGCGGGCTCGCCGTCACGCGCGCCGCGGAAAGGCGCGCCGCGATGTCGCGAAGGTCCTCGGGAAGCTGATCGTCGTATTGGCTCATCAACTCTTAGACGCACGAGCGACACGTTTCTTGACTGCCAGAGCGAGTTTCTTTTTGGGACGCTAGGCGGAGGCGTCCCGCAGCCGCCGCAGCCCGCGATAGAGGCGTCCCTCGATCGTGGTCTGGCGCTCCTTCAGCAGCTCGGCGATCTCACCGAGCGTCAGATCCGCACCAAAGCGCAGCGCGACCACCTCCCGCTCCTCGTCCGACAGCGCCTGCAGCCCGCGCTGGAGCAGATCGCGATCACTCACAGCCGCAAACGAGTCGGGACTCGACGGGGCGAGCGAGGAGACGCGCTCGAGCGCGCGGGACTCCGCTCCGCGCCTGCGCGCGAGGTCGCGCACGCGGTTCATCGCGATCGCGTACAGCCACGTCTTCTCGCCGGACTGGCCGCGCCAGCGGCTGCGGCCCGCCAGAACCCGCTCGAAGGTGTCGGCAACGATGTCCTCGGCCAGCGCCCGGTCCCCTGTCTGGTAGGTGAGGAAGGCAAGCAGCCCGGCGGCGTGCTCGGTGTAGAGGCGGTCGAAAGCCTGGTCGCTGAGGCGCGCCATCAGCCGCTCACGATCAGCGATTGCTGGCTCAGGTAGTTGCGCGCGATCTGGCGAGCCGCCTTCGAAGGCCCGTCGGCGAGTGCGCCCGCCAGGGCGCGAACGGTCGGATCCTCGGGATTGAGCGCAAGCGCCGCGGCCGCCTGCGAGCGAGCGTCGGATCCTGTGGCGGCTCTCGCCGCCGCCAGCGCGGCCTCCAGCTGCCAGTCGCTCGGATCCTCGGCGAGGCCGTGGCGCAGATCGCTGCGGGCCAGTTTGAGGTGGCCGTCTACGACGGCGCAGAGAGCTTCGATCTGCCATGGCGGCGCTCGCGTGCCCAAAACGTCGATTGAGCTGCGGGCGCGCTTGTCGGCGAGCGTGCAGTTGCCCGCCGCGTAAGCGTTGGAGGCCTGATTGAGGCGGATCTGGGACGCCAGCACGAGCGCCGGGAAGACGCCGACGCCGACCACGGCGGCGCCAACCACAAACGCCCGCAGGTGCACAGAGGCCGCGCGCGCGGCGCCACGCGCGGCCGGCCGGCCCAATGCGAGCCCGCCGAGCGCGGCGAACCACAGCGACGCTGCCGGCATCTGCCAGTCCCAATCCACTCCTGCATGGATCGACCAGGCGAGCGCGGCACTGAACAGGGCCGCATACAGCGCGCGGTCGCGGCCTCGGCGCAGCGGCGCGAGTCCGGCCAGCGTCCCGAGCACGAACGCCACCACGAACAGGAGCCCGATCAGCCCGAGATCACCGAGCGTCTCGATGTAGAGCGAGTGGGCGTTGACGACCACGCTCAGGTTGTTGCGATGCTCGAAGTAGAGGACCTCGAAGGTTTCTGCGCCGGTCCCGTCGAGCGGGTGCGCGCGGAAGGCGTTCCACGAGATCTTCCAGAGCGCGACGCGGCCGTCGTTGGAGGTGCTCGAGAGCCGGCTGCGAACGAGCGGTCCCGAGGAGAGCGACTGCTGGTCGGCGAACTGGTTGACACGATGCACCACCGCGGCGGGTGCGCCGAGCGCCAGCGCCAGGACGATCGTCACCACGGCGGCGCCGGCGAAGGAGGCTCGCAGGCCGCGCCGGTAGCGCTCGAGTGGCGAGCTCTCGCCCTCGAGCAGGCGATCGAGGCGCAGCGTGGCGATCCTCAGGACGACTGCCACCACGACGCAGGCCCCAACCACGAGGCCGAGCTTGTGGCCCTGGTGCACGACGGCCGCGGTGATCGGTCCGCCGGCTGAGAGCAGCGTGGCGTCGTAGGCCGCCACGATCGCGGCGGCGCACGCGGGCACGGTGGCGATCAGCGCGGGGAGCAGCGCCCGCGGGCGGCCGAGGGCCGCGTAGACGGCCAGGCCGAACACGGCTGCGACCAGCCCGCCGCGGGAGTAGGTCAGCAGCAGCGCCGCGCCGATCACGGGCAGGGCACCCGCGGCGAGCACGCGGACGAGCGGCCGTTCGTCGTCGGCGCACAGATGCAGGCACAAAACGCCGGCGACGGCGCAGAAGATGCCAAGCGCGTTCCAGTACGTCAGGGGATAGGCGAGCCTGCCCGCGGCGGCGGGATCGGCAGCGGTGCCCAGCACGTCCGGGGCGACGCTCGAGAGCAACGCAATGGCCGCGATCGCGGCCATTGCGAGGGCGACGCCGCGCAGCGCCCAGACGATGCGCTCGCGCGCGCCGCCGACGGAGGCGAAGAGGGCGAAGGTCAGGGCGTAGAGCAGGTCGCGATCGAACGCGATCGTGGCGCGGCCGGGAGCGTGCGACCACAGCTGCGACGCGAGCGCCCAGGCGGCCAATCCCGCGAAACCGGCGAGCGGGACGAGCGCCGCGCGCCCGAAGGCCGCGAGAGGCCGCTCGGCCAGGGCGAGGCGGACAAGCAGCATCAGCGCGACGACGATGTCGCCGAGCGCCACCGAGTCGGGAAAAAAGCCGCCGGAATCGAAGCTGAAGAACACGACCAGGAAGGCGGGCGCGCAGAGCAGGGCAGCGGTCGCGGTGCGGCGCATGACCTCGCGCGCGGCATCGTCGGCTCCTCGCGCCCAGAGCGCGAGCGCGGCGGCGAAGAACCCGATTGCGACCAACAGGACCACGCCGAGGATCCCGCGGCCGCTGAGCAGGCCGTAGGCGCCGAGGGCTACTGCCGCAGACAGCGGCAGCGCGCGTAGAGGTCGGGTAATGGCGGTCATAGCGCGCTCAACCTATCGTCGCTGCCCCTCGGGGACGCCATCCAGCGCGCTCGCCGCTCGCGGCCGGGCCAGCGGCGGAGGCGAACGCCGACTGTAGCGGGCGCAAGAGCCCGGCCCGGGTGAGCTTTTCGACCCACCGCAAGCCGCGCGCACATTCGCCGGCAGACCGGCCGTGGGGTGGGCAAGTTCACCCGAGAGCCCGCTCGGACAGTCCTTATAGTTGGGTCCATGGTCGGCGGGTTCAGGCCTCCAGGTCCCGTGCGTGTGCACCGCAAGCTCAAGCGCCGCGGACCATCGTGAAGGGGTCCGCGTCCGAGGCGGAGCTACCCGGCCTGCTCACGCGCGCCGGCGCGGCCGGCGATCCCGTGCTCCTGATCGACTCGGTCACCAAGCGCTGGCCGCGGCAGGCGGCCCCGGTGCTCGACGACGTCGACCTGACCCTGCTCGGCGGCGAGCTCGTGTGGCTGACCGGCGAGAACGGCGCCGGCAAGACGACGCTGCTTCGAATCGTCGCCGGCATCATCGCGCCAGACCGCGGCGATGTGCGCGTGTGCGGACTGGCGGCGCACAGATCCAGGCGCGAGTACCAGCAGCGCATCGGGCTGCTCACGGCGGGCAACTCCGGCCTCTATGCGCGGATGACCGTCCGCCAGAACCTCGACTACTGGGCTCGCCTGGCGCTCGTTGCGAGCGAGCAGCGAAGCCCGCTCGTCGAGCGCTCGATCGAGGACTTCGAGCTTGGCGCGCTGGCGGCGCGGCGCATGGACCGCATGTCGATGGGACAGCGCCAGCGGGTGCGGATCGCGATGACGTTCCTGCACCGCCCATCGCTCGTGCTGCTCGACGAGCCCGCCAACAGCCTTGACGAGGAGGGGTGCGCGGTGCTCGTGGACGCGGTTGAGAATCACAAGCGAGGCGGCGGCGCCGCGGTCTGGTGCTCACCCGGCAATGACGCTCCGGGCGCGCAGGCACAGCGACGGCTGCGGCTCGCAGCGGGGGTGCTTGCGCAGCTATGAGCAACGTTCGCATCCTCGGCGCCGCAGCTCTCGCGGTGATGCGCCGCGACCTGCAGCTCTTCTTCAGCTACCGCCTGCGGTTTGTGTCACAGCTGTTCGGGACGCTGTTTGCGGTGACGCTTTTCTACTACGTCTCACGGCTGGTGGACGTGCACGAGTTCCCGACCCACGACGCATATTTCGCCTACGTCGTCGTGGGGCTTGCAACGATGGAGCTTCTCACCGCGACCCTGCACACCGTCCCCTCGACGCTGCGCGGGGAGCTCTTGTCGGGAACGTTCGAGCGAATGGTCGTGTCGCCGTTCGGCCCGCTCGGCGGGATCGTGTCGCTGACGCTTTTCCCGATGGCGCTCGCCCTGGTGATGTTGACAGTCACACTTGCGGTAGCGACCCTGGTTTTCGGGTTGCCTATGCACTGGTCGACGGTGCCGCTGATCATTCCGGTGATTCTGCTGGGAATGCTCGCGTTTCTGCCGCTCGCGCTGCTGATCGCAGCCGCCGTGCTGATCGTGAAGCAGGCCGGCAATGTCGCGGCGCTGCTGATCAGCGGGCTGGCGCTCGCGGGCGGATCGTTCTTCCCGGTGTCGATCCTGCCGAGCGCGGTGCGCTGGATCTCTGACGTGCAGCCGCTCACACCGGCGCTCGAACTTGCTCGCCACGAGCTGGTCGGCACGGCCATTGCAGGCTCGGCCTGGACGGCAACGGCGAAGCTCGCCGGCTTCGCGGTCGTACTCATTCCGCTTTCGGTCCTGGCGATCTCAGCCGCAATCAGGATCTGCCGCGCCCGCGGCACGCTGATCGAGTACTGACGGTGAATCGCGCCGCCCTCAGCGTTCGCAGGCTGTATTCCCGTATTTTGTCTGGCGGCCGAGCTCGCGGCCGCTCGGCGAACCCGCGGCGATGCGGGCGCGCCTGCACCACCATCACCTCTGCGCGCTCCACCCAGAAGAACAGGACGCGTCTTGCCAAACGCACAACAGCCACTGTCACCGCACAGCGCCGTGCTCGTCCCAGAGCACGTCGTCGTTCGCTCGTTCCCCGGCGAGACGATCATGCTCAACCTGCAAACCGGCGTCTACCATGGGCTCAACCCGACCGCCGGGCGGATGCTGGAGACGCTCGAGCGCCACGCTGTGATCGGCGACGCCGCAGCGGTCGTGGCCGAGCAATACGGTCGCGAGGAGCCGAGTGTGCTGGCCGATCTGCTCACGCTCTGCTCGGCGCTGCTCGAACGCGGACTGCTGGCCGTGCAAGTAGCCCCCTGAGCGCCCGCGCCGGCCGGCCGTCCCGCCCAGCGATGATCGCGAGCGCCGATGCCCAATAGCGAGCGCGACAGCGCCTCAACCGTGCAGGCCGCAGCGCCTGCGACGAGCGCGGGCCAGGCACTTGCTCCACTGAGCGTGCGCGAGAAGCTCGCGCTGGTGGCCGAGATCCTCGCTGCCTACGTCGTCGTTCGCCGGCGGATGATGCGGGAGAACGACATCCGCGTGATCGTGGCGCAGGTGCGCGGCGCGGGCGCCGGCGAGAGACGCTGCAACCGGCCGGTTGCGCGGCGCCTCGCCCGAGCCGTGACGAGAACCCTGACCCCGCTCCCGACCGACAACCGCTGCCTCGCGCGCTCATTGGTGCTGGACAGGCTGCTCGAACGACGCTCGCTGCAGAGCGTCGTCGTCGTCGCCGTGCGCTCCGAACCCGACTTCGCAGCGCACGCTTGGGTCGAGCACGACGGCCTGGCGGTGCTGCCGCCAGGCTCCTCGAGCTTCCAGCGGCTGATCGAGCTGTAATCACGTCGGCGCTGCCGCGGCGAGCCGGATGCGGCGCCGCTCAGCGGGAGCGGCGCAGTGCGCGAAACGCGGCGATCAGATCCGACGCGGTGGCACGCATGCGCGGCAGGCCGGTCAGCTGGCTGCGCCGCCCGCTGAACTCCTTGTAGCGCGAGAGGCCCTCGCGCAGGATCACCCAACGCTCGCGCCAGCCGGCGGCGTCGCTCAGCAGGCGCAACCGGACCGTCCCCCGCGGCGCACCCTCGGCGCGCAGCGTCCAGTAGGTCGTTGCCGGTGGAAGCTGCAGGCGCTCGGCGAGCTCGACGCCTCCGGGGCAGGCGCGAAGCCCGGCGGCGAACGCCGAGTCCCCGGACAGGCGAGCGCTCAGCTCGCGGGCGCCCGTCCAGACATCGAAGCTCAGCCGCTCGATGCCGCGCCGGAGGTCCTCGAGCGGCTGTCTGCTCGTGCTCCCGTGCTGGGCGAGGTGGAGCGCGAGGTGCAGCGCCCGCCCGGGCTCGCTCAGCGAGCGCATCTCGACGCCGCCGAAGCTGATCACCGGGGTCTGCGCCGAAAGCGCCGCCCAAACCTGCTCAGGCGTTGCGTCGAGACCGACGAGGGTCCAGTGCAACTCGACCGCGGCGTCGTCGCTCGCGCGCGTCCACACGACCGAGTGCACGTCGGCCAGCAGGGCGGGATCGTCGGGCGCGTTCGGCCGCCGCGCGTAGCCGAGGTCGTCGAGGACGGCGCCGGCGGCGTCGAGATGGGCTTGGGGCAGCAGCAGGTCGCAGTCGTTGTACCAACGAGGGTCGCCGTCGCCGTAGAGCCACTGCGCGAGCACCGGGCCCTTCAGCAGCACCACCGTCGCGCCGGCGCCCTGCAGGGCGAGCACGGCCTCGACCGAGGCGGCATCGACGACGCGCTGACGGGGCGCATAGGCCGTCATGCGCACGAACTGCATCAGCGACTCGCTGGCCAAGTGGCGATTGTAGCGCCGGCCCCAGCGGCGTTCGCGAGCACGCCGGGGTCCGGTGCTCGCATACGGCCGAAACGGGCCGCCACATCGCCTACTCTTGCTTGTTGCACCGCTTTAGGCAGGGGCGCCCGGCGCCGAAACACTAACCAGGGGCCATTTCCAGTCAGGTCACTTCGTGGCGCCCCGACCAATCGATGAAAATTCGCCAGCCATCCCCGGTCCCGGCCCGCGAGCGCAGAGCGCTGCGCGGCACGGCGGCCGTCGACGCGACGTGGGGGCGGCGGGCATGATCGAGCGCGAGCTGCAGGTGACCGCGGTGCCGCGGATGGTGCGCGTGCCCCAGCACGTCGTCTACCGCGACTTTGCCGCCGAGACCGTTGTGCTCAACCTGAACACCGGCCTCTACCACGGCCTGAACCCCACGGCGGGGCGCATGCTGAAGGTGCTCGACGAGCTCGGCGACGTGAGCGCGACGGCTTCGCGATGCTCCAACGAGTATCGCCGCCCGCGGGAGGAGATCGCAGCCGACCTCGAGACGCTGTGCCGCGACCTGCTGGCCCGCGGCCTGATTGAGCCCGCGCCGCCGAGCGCCTGACCGCGCTCTTGATCGCAGTCAGCTTCGATCCCGGCGCCCGCGGCGACGACGCCGCCCTGGCGGCGGCGCTCGCGCCGGCGGAGGCCACGATCAGCCGATCCGAGGCGCTTGCGCTCGCGTACGCCTCGCCGGCGCAGGCCGCGAGCGTTGGCGAATTGCAATGCGTGCTCCTGGGCGAGCTGCTCAATCGCGCCGCGCTGTGCCGCGAGCTCAGCGCCGAGCCGGGCAGCGACGACGCGGTCCTGGTTGCCCTCGCCTACCGCTCCTTTGGCCTCGCGGGCCTCACGCACCTGCGCGGCACCTTCGCGATCGCGCTCTGGGACAGCGAGCGCCGCCGCGGCGTGCTCGCCACGGACCACTTCGCCGTACACCCCTGGTATGTGCAGCGCGCGGGCGGAGCGGTTCTCGCGGCCACGACGATGAGCGCGCTGCTACGCATGCTCCCCCGCGCCCCCGAAGGCGACGGGCTCAAGGCGATCACCTGGCTGGCGACAAACCGCCCGCCGGGAGCGGTGACGTTCGCGCGCAGCATCGAGCGCCTGCCCGGAGCGTGCGCCGTCGTCTTCGAGGAAGGCCGGGCGACGACGGAGCGCTGGTGGCAGCCGGTCTACCGCGAGCCGCTGCGCGAGTCGCGCCCGGAGCTGGCCGAGAGGTTACGCGCAGCGCTGGGCCGCGCCGTGGGCAGCCGGATGCCGCCCGGCGAGACGACAGGGGTGATCCTCAGCGGCGGCTTTGACTCCTCGGCCGTGACCGGCGTCGCGGCGAGCGAGATCGCCGCAGCGCAGGATCTGCGCACATACTCGGCGGGGTTTCCCGAGGACCCCGACATGGACGAGTCCTCGCGGGTGCGCGATCTCGTCGGCGCGCGCTCGCTGCCCAACTACCTGATCGGCGTCGAGCCGGCCGGCCTCGTGCGCGCAGCGCTCGAGTACCAGCGGGATTTCGGGGTGCCGCTCGCCGGTCCGGGCTTCCTGCTCGAGCGGCCCCTGCTCGAGCGCGCGGCGCTCGACGGCGTGCGATCCATCCTCGACGGCCAGGGCGGCGATGAGCTGTTCGGCTTCGACCTCTACCTGATCGCCGACCGCGTTCGCCGGGGCCGCCTGCTCGGCGCGCTGGAGCTGCTCGCCAACATGCCGGACCAGTCGGGGTTGCCGAGCCGCAACTCGCTGCGCTACTGCGTGCGCGAATACGCCGTCCGCCCGCTGCTGCCGACCCGCCTCGAGCGGCGGCTGCGGCTGCGGGGCGACCGCACCCGCGGGATGCCCGTCTGGCTGCGACGCGATCAGGTTGAGCTGTTCTGGGCGGCCGATACGCGCATGGACTGGAAGCACGCCACCGACGGGCCGCTCTGGTGGCGCCATCACGTCAACCTGATGACCAAGGTGCGCGGCGGCCTGACCGAGTACATCGGCCATCGCGCCAGCGACCTCGGACTGGCAATGAGACCGCCCCTGCTCGACGTCGACCTGGTCGAGCTGGCGCTGCGGATACCGCCCGAGCTGCACTACGGCGGCATCAACCGGTCGCTGGCCCGCGACAGCGTCGCCGGCGACCTGCCCGACTCGGTTCGCCTCGCGGCGAAGAAGAGCAACCTGCGGCCGTTCTACCACCGCACGCTGACCGGCGGCGACCTCGCCTCGATCCGCCTGCTGCTCGAGCCGGCGGACGCCCGCATCTACCGCTACGCCGACCGCGAGCGCTACCTCGCGCTGCTGGCGCGCCCACCGGCGGTTGGAGATCCAAACTGGACCGCCTGGAGCCTGCCAATATGGGTCGGCCTGACGGCCGAGATCGCGCTGCGGACGCTGGAGGATGCCCAATTCCCGCAGGCTTTCATCGACCGCCACAACCCTCCCATGCGAGGCCACAGCGAGCTTCGCTGAGCTCCGGGCCCCGGCGGCTGGTTCAACCTTTTTTCAGCCTTGGGAGCCCCGGATGGTTTGTATATTTTTCGTCCAAGCACGGACACGAGTTCAAGCACGGACAAAGGAATTGGATCATGGACAAGATGAACGAAGGCCGTGACGGCCAGCTCGAGTACAGCGCCCCGACCGTCGTCGATTACGGCAGCCTGGTCGAGGTCACTGCAGTTCTGGTGCGGAACGACCTGACGGACCTGCCCGAGGGCAGCCCTCCCACCACCTCCTAGGCAACTGATCTGCCGGGAGCGCGCGTAACGGCTCTCGGTGGTGACGTCGCCGCGTTTGACGGCGGCGACGCGCCCCGCGATACTCGCGGGGTGCGTCGTGCCTCAGACGGACCTGGCGAGCCGCCCACCGCGGTTCGCGTCCAGATCGAGGACGCCGGTCTAAGGGCCGATGTGCTCGCGCGGTTGGCGCGAGACCGCACGACCGTCTCGACGAGCGAGCGCCAGGACCGGGCCCTTTCCGCCCACGGCGTGCTGGTCTGTGACTCCTCGCGGCTGACGCGCGGCTCCGCGCGACGCACCGCCGCCGGCTGCGTGGCCGTCGTGCCCGGGCATGACGAGGGCGAGGCGCGCAGAGCGCTCGCCGCCGGCGCGACCGGCATCGTCTTCACGCGCGATCTTGGCGCCCTCGCGGCGACCGTGGCGGCCGTCGCTGCAGGTCAGCTGACGATCCCCGCGTCACTGCGCAGCGCGGTTAACAAACCCGTCCTGACGACGCGCGAGAAGCAGATCATGGCGCTCGTGGTGATGGGCTTCAGCAACCGCGAGATCGCCGACCAGCTGTTCGTTGCCGAGAGCACCGTCAAGAGCCACGTGTTCTCCGCTTTCCGGCGACTCGGCGTTCGCACGCGCAAGGAGGCGACGGCGCTGATCCTCGACAGCCAGCACGGCCTCGGCAGCGGCATCCTCGCGATCACGCAGTAAGCGTATGCGGGTCAGTGACCATGCGAGCGCGACCGCGCGTGGTCCATCAGGACGAGCGAAACGGCCGCGGCCGTGCCGCGGAGCGGCGCGCGTACCCTGAAAATCTGGCCCGCGCCGGCCATCGTCCCGCACAGCTCGAGGTGCCCGATTAGGCGGGCGTCGGTACTGAGGTGGGGAATGAACGCGCTCGCGAGGAGCATCGCCGTGCCCGAGGTGTCGAGCGCGTCGATCGTCACCGCCTCGACGTCGGGGTCGCGCTCCAGCAGGTAGAGCGCACCGAGCGGAAGGCTGGTCTGCGCGAGCGCAGGGCGGCGCAGCTGCTTGTCGCTCATGCCGAGGTACTCGCCCAGGCGCTCACGGCGGGCAGGGTCGATCGCGAGGGCCTCATGCTCCACAAGGCCCGCGATCTGGGGGCCGGCGAACGCCACGATCTCCCCGTCGATCACCTCGAGGGCGAGCACGTCGTCGGTGAAGAACTCGGCGCCATGGGCGATCAGATGGGCTGCGGTCGAGCTCTTGCCGGTGCCGGAGGCCGCGGAGACGGCCACGACGCGGCCGTCGATGCGGACCGCGCTGGCGTGAAACAGGCCGAGGCCCTGCAGGGTCGCCGCGATCGGGAGGCTCTGGGAGAACAGCAGCCGCTGCGCGAACCAGGGCGGACCCTCGGGCTTCGGCAGGAGCACCTCGGTGCCGTCGGCGCTGACCAGATGAACCCCGAACTCCGGCGCGTCGACGCGGTAGCCGACGGCGCGATCCTCGTCCACGGCGAGCACGAGCCGCCCGTCGGGCCAGCTTCGGTCGACGATCCGCACCGCGTCCGCGGCCTGCCAGCGACGATCGATCTCCTCCTCGCCGACGACCCGCAGCGCCACGGCGCGCAGCGGCCCCTCAGCCGGCGCATCCGCGGACGCGAGCAGCCCCGCGAGGCCCGTGATCGCAAGACCGAACGCGTAGACCGGGCGATCGCCGGTCGCGTCCGCCACGTCGGGGGCCGCTTCGGGTTGGGCCGGCGGCTCGTTTGCGGCGTCCATCAGGGTCTTATCGGCGCGCAGCGGCAGATGCTCGCGCGGACCGCCGGGGAGATGCACGGGCCGGCGTCCGCCACCGGGGCAATGCCTGGCCCCCGGGCCGGGCGCGCCGGCGCGCAAACGCTGTGACCGTTCATCCGCCCGACATGATGACCCATCGCCGGTGCGCTCACAAGCACGGCGGGATAGTCGCAGCGGGCGCTTTAGCGGCAGTCGTGGGCGGGGCGCGCCGCGCGGACGTCTATCCTCGGACCCAGATCAGATGACCGAGTCGCCGCGCGAGACAGCCGAGCCGGGCAGCGTGCTGATGATCGGCAAAGGCTGGTTTCCCGAGCAAACCGGCGGCCTGGACCGCTACTTCCGAGACCTGTTCGAGCGACTCCCGCAGGCGCGGGCCGTCGTGGTGGGCGGGCAGGGGCTCGTCGATCGCAGCCGGGTCCGCGGGGTGTCCGCGCACGACCGGCCGCTGCCGGTCAGGTTGGCGGCGTTGACGCGCGCGATCCGAAAGGAGGCGCGACGCGCGGCGATCATTGACGTGCATTTCGCGCTCTACGCCTTCCTGCCAATGGCGCTCGGGGTGTTCCGGGGTAAGCCGGTCGTCGTGCACTTCCACGGGCCGTGGGCTGACGAGAACGTCGAGAGCGGGGACACGTCGCAGTGGCGGCTCGCGCTGCGCCGACGCCTCGAGCGCTACGTCTACCGGCGAGCGACGCTCTCGATCACGCTCACCGGCGCGTTCAAGGAGGTACTCGTCGAGCGCTACGGCGTCTCCCCGTGGCGCGTGAAGGTGCTCGCGCCGGGCGTCGATCTCGACCGCTTCGCAGTGGGCGAGCAGTCTGCCGCGCGTGAGCGGCTCGCGCTGGAGGCGGACGCGTTCGTCGTCTGCTGCGTGCGGCGCCTGGTACCTCGCATGGGGCTGGGCGTGCTGCTCGAGGCATGGTCGGCGCTGCTCGCGGCGTACGGACGCGAGGAGCGTGTGCGGCCGTTGCAGCTGGTGATCGCCGGCGACGGCGATCTGCGCGACGCGCTCGCGGCGCAGATCGTCTCGAGCGGGCTCGAGGATTCCGTGCGGCTGCTCGGGCGGGTCAGCGACGAGGAGCTCGCCGGCCTCTACCGGGCGGCCGACGTCAATGT
>Ga0302319_10012342_pt1 | contig 16118 bp, 12 predicted proteins | sample Bog_T0_2_FD_203319 | JGI IMG/M metagenome (GOLD analysis project Ga0302319, IMG submission 203319) | Peat permafrost microbial communities from Stordalen Mire near Abisko, Sweden - Bog_T0_2 | ecosystem: Environmental > Terrestrial > Soil > Wetlands > Peat | place: Sweden: Abisko, Stordalen Mire...
GCCAGGTGCTGCTGGCGATGGTCAACTCGCCGGAGTTCTTCACCACCCCGACCTACCGCGTCAAGTTGAAGACCCCGCTGGACTTCGTCGTATCGGCCGTGCGGGCCACCGGGGCCCAGGTGGACTCCACCGCCGGCATGGCCGCCGCCATCGACCAGCTGGGGATGCCGCTCTACGGCATGCAGACCCCCAACGGCTACTCCATGAAGGCCGAGGCCTGGGACTCCACCACCCAACTGGTCAGCCGCATGAACTTCGCGATGGCGCTGGCCACCAACCGCGTCGCCGGTCTCCACGCCGACCCCGATGCCCTGCTGCACGCCGCCGCCCCGTCCGGCCCCGCCACCGAACTCTCTCCACTCCAGAAGACCCAGGCGCTGGAGGCCGTTCTGCTGCACGATCCGGTCTCCGACCGCACCCAGCAGCTCATCCTGGCGCAGGTCAACACAGACCGCCGCCAGCAGACCAACGAGCTCCGCCAGGTCACCGCCATCCGCAACAACGGCGACCCGCTACAGCTTCGCCCGTCCGGTCCGACCGCCGCCAAGCCCATCGATCCCACCGCCGCGGACCCCCAGGCGGCCCTCGCCACCGGACTCATCCTCGGCTCCCCGGAGTTCCAGCGGCGCTAGCAAGCACAGGGTGGCCCATCCATGACGGTTCCATCGTCATGGGCGGGGTGACTTCAGTGCCGAAGGCCTGTGGATATGTGCCGGGGGCCCACGGGCCTGCCTTCGGTCCAGCTAATTTTTCTATTGAATTTTTCTTGACAGCTTGTGGGAGCTTGTTTAAACATGTCGTCAACACCGTGTACACAGAATAGGGCCGCGTAACTCCCACATCTATCAGGAGTTCTTGATGCGCCTTTCCGTCATTGTTCTCTGCTCATTCTCCGTCTTGCTCCTCACCGGCTGCTCTCTGAGTTCCACCGCGCCGTCCTCAGCCACCCTGGACGATTCTTCCTCAGCGGTCACCATCCACGGTATCGTTCACGGCGGTCAGCAGCCCGTAGCCGGGACGCACATCTATCTCTTCGCCCCCAACACCACCGGCTACGGCGGCAACGGCATAGCGGCATCCGCGGCGAACGCCTCCCTCTCCATGCTGAACAGCGGCGTCACTACCCACAATCCCTCCAACTCCGGCGTGGACCCTAATGGCAACTACTACGTCACCACTGACTCCAAGGGCAACTTCTCCATCTCCAGCGACTATAGCTGCACCACCGGCTATACCCAGAGCGGCGCAACCGCGACGGTACTCACCGGAAGCCAGCCGGTTTACCTGTATGCCGTCGGTGGCAATTCGGGCGCGGGTGTGAACTCGGCAGCGGGACTTCTCGCGTCGCTGGGACCGTGCAGTGGGCTCAGCTCCGGCACATCGGTCTTCATGGATGAGGTCACCACCATCGCCATGGCCTATGCCGCCGCAGGCTTCGCCACGGACGCCACGCACATCTCCAGCTCAGGTACATCGCTGGCGCTCACGGGCATCAGCAACGCTTTCGCGAACACCACCAACCTGGTCGGCCTTAGCACTGGCGCGGCGCTGGCAACCACGCCCGGCGGTAACGGGACGGTGCCGCAAGCCTTGCTCTATACGCTGGCCAACATCCTCGCCATCTGCATCAACTCCACAGGCCCCACGTCTCCGCAGTGCGGCGGAACCAGTGGCCTGCTCACCACGGCCACCTCCACCGGGGCCGCTGGAGGCACCGTCCCCACCGACACCGCGACGGCTGCCATCAACATCGCCCACTATCCCGGCTCGAACGTCGGCACGCTCTTCGGCCTCCCCAACGGCCAGTATGCCTTTGCTAGCGGTCTCACCGCACCCCCGAATGACTTTACCGTCCGCCTTGCCTACAGCGGCAATTTCTCGAGTACCAACGGAAATCAACCTCACTCCGTGGCCATCGACGCCTCGGGGAACGCGTGGTATGTAGCAGCCGGCTCCGGGTGCACAACCCTGTGCAATCAGCTGATAGAGTTCAGCCCGCTCGGCGTGGCATCAACCTTCGGCGTCAGCAACGGCGATATTGCATTTTCCGCGCCACAGGCGGTCGCGGTCGATGTTACCTCCAGCCACGTCCTGGTCGCCAACAGTGCGGGAACATCGGTCACGAACTTCATCGTGTCGAGCTCGACCACCTCGAACATCTATAACCCCACCAACAGCGGCATATCGAAACCCACGGATGTGGCCGTCGATGGTTCCGGCAATATCTGGGTGGCCAACAATAACAATGGCGCAATCAACCTCTTGAAACTGACTGCCGGGACTGGCGCCGTGCTCGCCACCGCGACGGGTAACGGCCTCAGTGGGCCGCTTGCGATAGCGGTCGAACCCGGTGCTTCAGGCAATGTCTGGGTCGTAGGTTCAGGCTCCCCCTCCCACGCCAGCGTCTTCACCTATGCGGGTGCAGCCTTTGCCCAGCCAACGTTGCCCAGGCTGACGGGTTCTTCCTTCACCCCCGTTGGGGCATCTGTCGCCATTGACTCGGGCGGATTCGCATGGGTCCCCGCCCAGGGCAATGAGGTGGCCCAGTTCCCCAGCGCGGGCACCGCAGGAACCGGTTTCGCGGTCGGAACGCCTTTTGGTGCCGACGATGACGCCGTTGCCATCGACGGCGCCGGCGATGTCTGGGTCACGGATGCCGACGATACTGTGGTCTGGGAGCTGAACAACTCCGGAACCAACCTCAGCGGAACCAACGGCTATACCTATATAGCCAACCCATCCGCCACTGCAATTCCGGTCGCCCCGGATGGCATCGCTATCGATGGCTCCGGCAACGTTTGGTACTCCACGCAATCGAACAGCGCCATATACGAGCTGATCGGCGCGGCCGTCCCCGTCGTTACCCCCATCGCCTCCGGCGTGGCCAACTCCACCCTCGGGACTCGCCCCTGACCGAGGATCAAGGGGGGCACGCTTGAGACCCCTCGTATGAATAAAAGACGGACGCTTGAGCCCGACCGGCTCGATTGAGCCGCGTCGTCATGAAAAACCTTGTACATTGTCTACGGACAATGTACAAGAGGGTCTACCGCTAAGTCCAATGTTCTGCGAACTTTGCGGGAAATAGGGGGGGAGGGCCCCCTACCGCAGCGGCCACAACAAATCGAGCGGCCCGCGGCCATTCCCGAGCCCTGGAGCACGCCGCAGCGCTTCGGTTACGAAATTCTTGGCGCCGCGGACCGCAGCAACCGGCTCAACGCCCAGCATCAGTCGGCACAGCAGCGCCGAGGAGAACGCGCAGCCGGTTCCGTGGGTTGAGGTGGTCTCGACGTGCTCGCCCTCGAAGCTGCGGATCTCGCCGCCGGGCAGACGCAGCAGGTCGATCGGCCGCTCCTGATCGCCGCCGGTCGCGACGATGCTCAGGTGAGGATGAAGCGCGCCAAGCCGGTGCATCGCGTCCTCCGCCTCGGCGAGCGAGCCCACCGTCAGCCCGCTCAGAGCGGCCAGCTCGGGCCAGTTGGGCGTGACCCAGCTGACCACTGGCAGCAGATCGGAGCGCAGCGCCTCCAGGCCCTCTGGATCCAGCAGGGGGGCTCCAGAGCTGGACAGCAGCACAGGATCTAAGACGATTGGAATATGCGGATTAGCCGATGCAACCTGATCTTTGAATTGAAGGAATCGGACGACCTCAGAGGCCGCCGCGCCGGTGCCCAGCATCCCGATCTTGATGCCCCGAGCGGGCAGATCGGCGTCGAGCGTCTCTAGCGTCTGACGCAACCAATGCGGCGAGACCGGTTCGACGGCGGAGACGCCCAGCGTCGACTGCACGGTCAGCGCCGTAATCGCGGAGACGCCAAAGATGCCATGAGCCGCGAATACCTGCAGGTCCGCGATGATTCCCGCGCCGCTCGAAGGGTCGTAACCGGCGATGGTCAGGGCAACCGGCGGAGCGACAGGCGCAGCAGCGTCACGGTCCACCGGTTGGCCTCCTTGGCTTCCCCTACGTTCTTACCACACGCAGGGCGCGCTAGGAGTGGCCCAGCAGGCCGTGCGTGACCGGCATGTCGCTCAGCCGCAGTGCCATCGAGCGCGCGCCGCCGCCGCCCTTGATGAACTCGCCCAGCTCCAGTTGGACGACGTCAAAGCCGGCGTCGAACAGGCGGCTAGCGAGTTCCCTGCCGATCTCGCCGGTAAAGACGGTCTTGCCGAGGTTCAGCGCGCAGCATGCCATACGGGTGGCGTCGGCCTCAGTGACCGCAATGCGACGCGTGGCCGGATAGGCCCGCTCGATGAGCGCCTGCGAAGCTGCGTCAAACGCGCTGGGATAGTACAGAAGATAGCTGCCGGCCAGCGGTGTGAAACACGTGTCGAGGTGGTAGAAGCGCGGGTCGATCAGGTGCAGCGAGGTCACCGGAATGTGCCAGGCGTCAGCGACGTGGCGATGCGCGGCCTTGCAGGTGCGTACGCCGTGCGCGGCCCACAGCGCCGTACCGGAGTCGTTGAAGCACAGGTCGCCTTCGCCCTCGAAGGCGGTCTCGCGCGGCGTCTCCCACAGCAGGAAGCCCTGACTGACCATCCAGCGGCGCAGGTAGGTACTCTCGGCGCGGCGCTCCGCCGGGTGGAAGCTGGAGATGGCTGCGACGCCGTGATGCACCAGCGCCGTGTGCGCGAGGAAGACCATGTCCGGGCAGCCCGGCTCGGGATGCAGTAGGCGCACATCCGCCACGCCGCGCAGCACGTTGTGGAAGCCCTTCCATTGGGCGAAGGCCAGGTCACGGGAGGAGCGGTGGACGTTGCCGGCCATCCAGGGATTGAGGACGTAGTCCACGCCGTACCACTCCGGCGGGCACATCACAAAGGTTGGGCGGGTGAAGAGAGGAGTTGACGCAAAGACTTCTGCTGCTGGTGCGGTGATGCTGGTAGCCATGATGGTTCGATTCCCTGCTTTCCGTCAGGGAGTGTCACCCTGCCGGTGGACCTTCGTCAAGGGGGAGATGTAGCCCTTTCGGTACATACCTCCCCTGATAGAACAGACGATAGGACGCTGCCAACGTGAAAAAGGTCCGCCGCTTTGGCGAACCTTTCACGATGTGTCCGTTTTACGAGGTTTCTGCGCTAAAGCTTCTCAAAGAAGTCGCAGGCCGAGCAGGAGATATACACTCCGCCCGGAACGCCGCGTTCCCGGTCCTTCACCCGCTTGACGATGCGTGTGGGCTTGGAGCACTTGGGACAGTCGGTGCTCTTCTGGGTATCCATGACCTTCTTGCGGTCGCCGGTCTTGGCAATCTTTGCCATTGTGTTGATCTCCTTGGTGCGGATAGGTGGCTTGATCCGGCGGCCCAGCTCTGGGTGCAGTTGCGCGGGGCATCCTTGCAGTTTCCGTGGGCTGGCTTGGAGGCTGGGCCGAACAGGAGGGCTACAAGAACCGGAGCTAAGCTCATGTGTAAGTTTACACGATGCCGCTAGGCTGTAGCCTCAGCGCGGCGACGCGGAGGCCAACTGCCGCGGTTTGTCGACCGGAATATTCACTTTGCCTGAGGTTGCAGGCGTATCGCTCGCTTCTCCCGGAAGGCGCAGCGTCGGTGGCCGTGTAGAGCCATGGTCGCCGTCGGGGCTCGGCTGGGCATCTCCGTTGGCGATGGTGCGGGCCAGCAGCGCCGGCTGGGGCGCGCCGTCGACCTCGTTCTTGTCGTGGACCTCAATCGGCTTGCCGATGGCCGCGATCTCCAGCCGCGTGACCCGGCCATTGCGGAAGCGGACGAAACGGGTGGGCTCCGGAGGCTGGCCGTAGATCCACTCTTCGTAGACCGCACTGCTGTCGTCGGTCAGGTCGCTATGCTCACGATGTTTGGTGTGGGGCTCGCCCACCGACGCGATGACCATTTGGCGGTCCATCCCCACCAGGATGGCATGGTCCTCAACGGCAGCGCGCACCTTGGGTGGAAGGGTGTTCGCATAGGCCTCCGCGCTGGACTTGGCCTTGAAATCCACCAACGGGTCCAGCAGAGCCTTCACCTCCGCCGCGGTGAGTTCTGGAACGCCGCCTTCGAAGACCAGGGTAATGCGGCAGCCGGTTGCGATAGGCCCTTGTTGCGCTATCGGCATATCGTTGAAGGAGATGTGGCTCAGGAAGCGGTGCTTGGCGTAGGGGCCGCCGTTGAAATCGATGACGATACGGTCCGGTTTGAACTGTAGCGCGGAAATCTCGATGCGCTCTCCAGGCGCCGCCGACTCTCCCTTCTGATAGAGCATCTGCTTATAGGCCTCATCGCGGGGCGTCATGTTGCCGTTAGCCAGCAACTCCAAACCGCCGCCGAGCGGGAGCTCACGGTGCGCAAATCCCTGCTCCGACTCGAGGTTGCGGATCAGGTCGAGCCGGCCACGCTGGTCCAGCGGCTCGTTCGGCAGCTCTACGTGCGTGGCGTGAAACTCCGTCACCACATCCGCGGTCGCGGTCTTTTCGCCCACAACAAATACCTGGCCCCGCACGGAAGGAGGAACAGAGAGCAGGACGAGAACGGCGACAGATTTTGCCAAGGTGCCAGGAGTCATGCGCACCACCTCTTGTTGAAGGCATTGTGCGCCAAGGCCGGGTTGCTTCGCAAGTAGAAGAACACGGGCGGAACAGGGATGTTTACCGCATCAATTGGGCTTTTCGGTATCTAGTGTTGTGCGAAGATGCTCATCGATGACCGGCAGCGTCGAGGAGTTCGTCGACGTGGTGGACAATATCTGCACCAGCGGCTGCGCTGCGGCGGACTCTTCCATCGCGGTATGCGCCGCCGGCGGAACGATCGTCATGGGATAGCCCATGGCCACGATGGGCGGATGGGTATACTCCCACGCATACCCGCGCGTCACTCTGTACAGAACCGCCAGAGCTGCCAGCAGGACCAATAAGGTAAAGGCCGCGCCGTCCGGACCATAGACTCCGCCACTGAACCACACCGGCCCTGTGACGTTCGTAGTCACCAGGCTGCTGTACGTTGCATCGCCGGCGACCGGCAGGCCGATCAGGACTCCCACCGCCGCATTCCATGCGAAGTGCATACCCCAGCCGACCCAGAGCGCGTGCGTCCTGAGATAAGCGCTGGAGAAGAGCACTCCCATCAGGAACGTGACCGCGAAAGCGAGGGATGTGAAGTTGGGGCGAAAGGACGAAAGCAATGCATAGCCGAACGACAACACGACAGTTGCGGCAATGGGACCTATCGCTGCAATCAGCTGGAGGAAGAGATAGCCGCGAAATGCCAGCTCCAGGGCTAGAGACATAAGGGCCAGCGTGGCCAGAGACAGCAAGGCCAGCCCCAAGGAACGGGGAGCCAGCCAGAACTGTGGATGCAGAACTCCCAGCACCATCATGGGCGCTGCCGCGGCGATCAACATTCCCCAACCTAGCGCAGCGCCGCGCAACCACTCCTGGCTTGTGGTGGGCCGCTTGGGAAGGGCGTTGGCGCAACGGATGTCCAGACCGCGGCTGGCCATCCCGTCCAGCGCAGTGAAGCCGAAGAGGAGCAGAACAACGAGAGTGCCCTGCTGCAGCAGCGGATCCAATACGGCAAGATTGAGACGGTCGGCGATTCCTTGCGCCATAAGCGAACTGGCCCCTTCGGACGCAAACATCCAAAGGCATCCAGCCAAAAATAGCGCGATGTGCAAGGAGCGTGGGAGAGCCGACTGGTTGGACCGGAGAGACAATGTAGCTAGAGGCTCCTTCGCCGGAGTTCATAAGAGGATTGACAAGCAATTCGCAGTAGTCGGCTCACACAACGGTGTAGAACTGTGCGATGTTGCGGAACTTGTCGTAGCGTGCCGCCAGCAGAGTTTCGATGGGTCTTCCCTGCAGGTCATTAAGGTGGACCAGCAGCCTCTCGTTCAACAGCTGCATGGCCAGGGCAGGATCATTCTGGGTTCCGCCCTCCGGTTCGCGGACAACATCATCTACGCACCCAAACTGTTGGACGTCCACGGCGGTGTATCGGAGAGCCACGGCCGCTTGCTGCTTCTTGCCGGCGTCCTTCCACATGATGGATGCGCAACCCTCAGGCGAGATTACCGAGTAGATGGCGTTCTCCAGCATGAGCACGCGGTCGGCGACAGCCAGCGCCAGTGCTCCGCCGGAGCCGCCCTCGCCGGTAATCGTTGCAATGGTCGGCACACGCAGGCGGGACATCTCGAAAAGGTTGCGGGCGATCGCTTCGCCCTGGCCGCGCTCTTCAGCGCCCAGACCGGGATTCGCTCCCGCGAGATCGATGAAGGTAAAAACCGGACGGCCGAACTTCTCCGCGATCTTCATGGCCCGCAGCGCCTTGCGGTAGCCCTCCGGATCCGGCGAGCCGAACTTGCGCGCCACGCGCTCCTTCAGGGTCCGCCCTTTCAGGTTACCGACCACCAGCACCGGCTCGCCATGGAACCTAGCCAAGCCCACAGTCATTGCGGCGTCGTCGGCGAACTGACGGTCGCCGTGAATCTCGCTGAAGTCGGTGAACAGGGCTTCGATGTAGTCCATCGGATAGGGGCGCTGAGGGTGCCGTGCCAGTTCCGTCTTGACCCAGGCTTCGGGAATAGGCTGCTTAGGGTCGGGCGCCGGCTTGCGTGTTTCCATTTCTGCCATCGCTGACCATTGTATCGAAGCTGTGGAGGATGTGGGTTAGGAGCTTAATCGGTGATGCGACTCCTAGTGCTTCAACAGTACGATGCGGAGGACCTCACGCGGATCATTGAGGCCTTCAAAGGGTTCGCTTGCCGGGAGGTCTTTGTTCGCGGGAACCCAGATGACAGGGTTCTCTTTAGGCTCCCTTGTAGATTGGAGAGGCACGACCACCACGACAGACGGCGAGCTCACCATTGCAAAGGTGCACTTCTCGTCAATTACGCAGACGGTGCGTTCGATGCGTAACGCAGGATTTTCATAGAGCGTTTCAAAACCAGAGTGGAAGGGCTCCTTTGGGGCTTCGCCGCGGAACTCCGCCGGCAATGAATTTACGGGAACGTATTTGAGTTCCACGCGAAGAAAGTCCGACGGCAGATCGCTCTGATTCTGGACAGAGTGCCGTTCGAACCTGCCTGGGCTGACACGGAAGGCACCCGTTTGGGTAGGCGGGCGATGGACCGTGAAGCCGTGGGGCCCGGCGTGTTTGATGTCCACAACGCCGCTGTTGTTGAGGTAAACGTAGACCGTCGCGACCGCCGGATGGTCGTGCATCGGGACGATCTCGTGCGGACCATAGTGGACTCGCTGCACCAGCACGTCTGCGTTGTTGAGGATGACTTTATAGTTTGGCGGCAGGGGCGCTGAATGCTGCGCGAAGGCAGCCGTCACAAGCAGGACGCTGGCAAGTTTGCGGCGAACAACCATAGCTTCGAGCTTACGCCTACTGTATGACCTGCACCGCGCCGCGGCCGACGAGAGATTCGACTTGCTCGATGAAGGCGACATCGGCAGCTACGGAGACGCCGTGAGGCTCCATATCCACCGCGAACTGGTGGGGCTCTTCGAGACGTAGCATCAGCTTGCCCTTACCGGGGGCAGCGGCGAAGATGGCGTGCAGCTTGGAGAGCAGCTCAACGTCTGGGCTGTGCAGCGGGACCTTGATGCGGACAGCCTCAGGGAGCCGGACCTTGACGTCCTCCAGCGCTTGAATGCCGGAGATGGCAAGTTTCGGCGCCGCGTCTTCCTCCCCGCGCAGCGAGCCACGGACCAGCACCGGGACATCAATGCGCAGCGATTCTGCCAGCTTCTCATAACTGGCCGGAAAAGCGATGAGCTCGATCCTGCCCACGGTGTCCTCCAGCGAAGCCTGGGCATACATCTCGCCGGAGCGTTTGGACTTGGCAACCTTCAGGCCCGTGATCACGCCCGCGATCTGTATCTCATTCTGTTGTTCAGGTTGACCACGCCGGAAGCTGCTTGCTTCCACCTTCATCTCGCAGGCTGTAATCGTGTCTACGACCTTCAGGTTGCGCAGCTTTTCGCGATAGCGGTCCAGCGGATGACCGGAGACAAAGAAGCCCAGCACCTCCTTCTCATTCTGCAACCGCGTGTGCTCATCCCACTCCGGCGCGGAAGGAAGCGCATCCTCCTTGGCACCGATGTTAGCGGGGCCCGGGTCATCGAACATGCCGAAGAGGCCATGCTGTCCGGCAGCGGCATCGCGCTGCGACTTCTGCGCGCGCTCCATCGCCTTATCCAGTGCGGCCATCACCTGCGAGCGCTTGCCAAAGGCGTCGAGCGCTCCAGCCTTGCACAATGACTCCAGAACGCGCTTGTTCATCAGGCGTAGATCGACTTCTTCACAGAACTGCCATAGCGACTCGAAGCCGGCGCTTCCCGCAGCTTGAAGTTCTCCCCGCGCCTTCAGGATGGACTCAATCGCGTTATGACCGACGTTCTTGATGGCTGCGAGTCCAAAGCGGATAGCGCCTTCTGCAGGAGTGAAGTTCGCCGTGGACATCTGCACGTCCGGCGGGACCACAGCAATGTTCATCTCGCGGCACTCGCCGATGTACTTCACGATATTCTCCGGTTTGGAGGTCTCCGAAGTCAGCAGCGCCGCCATGAACTCCACCGGATAGTGCGTCTTAAGCCACGCCGTGTGATAAGCCAGCAGTGAATAAGCGGCCGAGTGTGATTTGTTGAATCCGTAGCCGGCGAACTTCTCCATGTTGTCGAAGATCTCGCCGGCGCGGCCTTTGGAGAAGCCTTTGGCAGCGGCTCCGTTGACGAAGGTCTCGCGGTGCTTGGCCATCTCCGCGGCGTCCTTCTTGCCCATGGCGCGGCGCAGCAGGTCGGCGGCGCCCAGCGAGTATCCGCCGATGACGTTGGATATCTGCATCACCTGCTCCTGGTAGACCATCACCCCCAGGGTCTCCTTCAGCAGCGGCTCGAGCTCGGGAAGCTGGTACTGCACCTCCCGTCTTCCCCATTTGCGCTCGATGAAGTCGTCGATCATGTTCATCGGGCCCGGACGATAGAGTGCATTCAACGCGGTCAAATGCTCAATGGAATTCGGTTTGTAGCGGCGCAGAACGTCGCGCATTCCGCCGGACTCAAACTGGAAGACGCCGCTGGTCAACGCGCGATGGAAGACCTTCTCGAATGTCTCAACGTCGTCGAGCGGAATGGTCGCCATGTCCACTGTCTCGCCGCGATTGGACTGGATCAACTTCAGGCAATCATCGATGACCGTCAGTGTGGTCAGGCCGAGGAAATCCATCTTCAGCAGACCCATTGCCTCGATAGACTTCATGTCATAACTGGTGACGATCGCTTCATCCTTGGTGCGAGTCACAGGAACTAACTCGGTGAGCGGTTGCGGCGCAATTACCACTCCAGCCGCATGAACGCCGGCGCCGCGAACCAAACCTTCCAGGCGCTGTGCGGTTTCGATCAGTTCGCGTATCTTCGGGTCCGCATTGCAGGCCTGGGCCAGCGGTGGCGAGTCCTTCAATGCCTGCTCGATAGTGATGCCGATGGTCGCCGGAATCAGTTTGGCGATGCGGTCCACCTCGCCATACGGCATGTCGAGCGCCCGGCCTACATCCTTGATAGCGGCCTTTGCCGCCATCGTGTTGAAGGTAATAATCTGCGCGACCTGATCGGCTCCGTACCTGCTGCGGACGTACTCGATCACCTCGCCGCGGCGGTTCATGCAAAAGTCGATATCGATATCCGGCATCGAGACGCGCTCGGGATTCAGGAAGCGCTCGAAGAGCAGGTCGTTCTGGAGCGGATCGATGTCCGTAATCCCCATCACATAGGCGACCAGCGATCCGGCCGCCGAACCGCGCCCTGGACCCACTGGAATATCGCGCTCACGGGCGTAGCGGATGAAGTCCCAGACGATCATGAAGTATCCGGGAAACTTCATCTGCTTGATGCAGTCGATCTCGCGGTTCAGGCGCTCTTCGTACTCGGCGAGAGTGCGGCGCAGCATCCTGCGCTGCTCCAGGTGGGCAACGGAGGTTTCTCTGCGGCGCTGCCAGCCTTCTCGGCAGACCTGCTCGAAGTAACTGTCCAGCGTCTGTCCTGCGGGCACATCGAACTTCGGGAACGGGTCCTGTACCTTGCTCAACTCCAGTTGGCAACGCTCCGGAAACTGCATCGTCCGCGTGCAGACCTCCGGAGCGTGCGCAAAGAGGCGATGCATCTCTTCGGCCGACTTAATGTAGAACTCCTGCGAACCGAACTGGAACCGCTTGGGATCGTTCATCGATCCGGCGGTCTGCACGCAGAGCAAAATCTCGTGCGCCCGTGAGTCTTGGTCTTCGATGTAGTGCGAATCGTTGGTCGCAATTAGCGGGATGTCGAGGTCCTTCTCCAGCCGGAACATTGCCTCCGTCACAGCTTTATCCGGCTTCAGGCCGTGATCCTGAATCTCCAGAAAGAAGTTGCCACGGCCAAACATAGTTTCCAACTCGCCGGCGGTCTGTTTGGCTTTGTCGTAGTCGCCGTCGATGATGTGCTGCGAGACCTCGCCCGCGAGGCAGCCGGAAAAACCAATCAGTCCCTCACTATGCTTCGCAAGGAAGCTCTTGCTGATGCGCGGCTTCTTGTAGAACCCGTGCAGTGCGGCTTCGCTGGTCAGGCGGATAAGATTCCGATACCCGGCTTCATTTTCCGCAAGGACCAGCAGGTGGTTGTACTTAGAGTCCGGATCGGCACTCTCGCGGCGATGGTCTTCCTCTTTGCAGATGTAGAGCTCGCAGCCAAGGATCGGCTGCAGGTTCTTCTTCTTCATGGCATCGAAGAAGTGCACCGCGCCGAAGATGTTGCCGTGGTCGGTCATCGCGGCCGAACCCTGGCCGATCTTGCTCAGGTGCGCGGCCAGCTTGTCCACGTCGCAGGCCCCATCCAGTAGCGAGTAGTCGGTATGCAGGTGCAGATGGGTGAACTCAGCGGACATAAGACAATTCTAGGCCTCGCCGACATGAGGAAAACTGGCAATGCGGCACGTCAGGACCAACTAGGCAACCAGTGCCTTCGCGAGCTTGACATAGAGGCCCACGCACTCCTGCAGTTCACGCTTCGCGATCTTTTCCTCCGGCGTATGGGCGACATGGATGCTTCCCGGCCCCAGCAGGAACGGCTCACCCCAGGCGGTCAACGCCGGGATATCGGTGGTGAACTTCGCCACCATGGTCTCGAAGCCAGGAAGTGCGCGCATCTGCACAAACGGCAGCTCCAGCGAGAAGATGACCTCACAGCGTCCCGCGACAGCAGCCACAATCGCACTTCTGATGGGCTCCGACGGACCGACGAGCCGCACCAGCAGGTGGGCCTCGGCCCTGTCGGCGATGACGTTCGGCGCGCGACCGCCATGAATGAGGCCTATGTTCGACGTCGAGTCTCCGATGCCTTCCACAACGGGCAGCTTGAGCTGTTGGATATCGTCCAGCGCGCCGAGCAGCTTGTCGATGGCGGATTCGCCCAGCTCGGGGTAGGCCGAGTGCGCGGCCTTTCCGTGCGCGTAGATCTCCACGCGCAGTGCACCCTTGCTGGCAAGGGCGAGGCGGTTGTCTGTGGGCTCACCGTTGATGAGGAAGCGCGAGCCCTTGGGGCTCTCATTGGCGACCTTCGCTCCGGCCGAGTCGCGCTCCTCACCGACGACGAAGAGTAGCCCCACCTTCACCTTCGACGCCCGCAGCCTCTCCGCGGCGGCAATCTGCGCGGCGATGATGCCCTTCGCATCGCAGGCGCCGCGACCGTAGAGGAAGTCCGCGTCTTCGCGGCACGGTCCGAGGAACGGCGGGACCGTGTCCATGTGCGTGGAGAGAACGACTTCGGGTGTGATTCCCTTCCCCTGGTCATCCTTACAAGCCGCGTAGACGTTGAAGCGCGGGCCGGTTCCGCCGCCCGGAGTGCGGGTCGGGTCGGGCTGCGGTACAGGCTGACGCTCCACAGCATATCCCTGCACAGCGAGGAACTCTGCCAGGAACTTGCCTGCTGGTGCCTCGTGGTAGGTCGTCGACTCAATGTCGACGAGCTGCCGCGTGAGCTGAATGGGATCTATTGCCATTAGGGGTAAGGATAACTGACAGTAAACTTACCGCATGACTGAGGCAGTTCCCTTCCGCGCGCAGTTGAAGACCGTAGACGATCTACGCGGCCCCGCAGGGCGGCTCGAAGCCATCCTCAATACTGGCACCGACGATGCGCTGTACGCTGCCGTCGTGGCGCATCCGCACCCGCTGGGCGGCGGGACGATGCACAACAAGGTCGTCTATCACGCGGCCAAGGCGTTCTCCAGCTTCGGCCTGCCGGTGCTTCGTTTCAACTTCCGCGGAACCGGCCTGAGCGAGGGAGTCCATGACGACGGACGCGGCGAGGTGAGTGACGTTCGTGCGGCACTGGACTGGATGGATGCACGCTACGGCCTGCCCCTGCTGTTCGCGGGGTTCTCGTTCGGGTCGAATGTAGGTCTGCGCGCGTGTTGCGGAGATGCTCGTGTGCGCGGCCTGGTGGGGCTGGGACTGCCCGTTCGCGCCGAGGGCCGCGACTACAGTTATCGCTTCTTACCCGGTTGCGGCAGTGTTCCCAAGCTCTTCATCAGCGGCGATCACGATGAGTTCAGTCCGCGCGGCGCGCTGGAGGCGGAGTTGGTTGCGGCCTCAGAGCCGAAGCAGATCGTGTGGGTTGCAGGCGCGGATCACTTCTTCGCGGGAACCGCCGATTCACCCAGCTCGAAGCTGGAGGTGATGAACGCGGCCATGCGGTCCTGGATTGCAAAAGAATTTGGGCTCGGCAGCGAGCTCGGACCGGGCGCATAGACGGGAACGAAGTCCAGCCAGCCGGCACCTTCATCCTCACTGGCAGGAGAGATGCGCTCAATCCACTCGGCGACGATGTCCGCCACCAGCTCCGGCTGCTCCTCGGCGGGACGATGGCCCACCCCGGCGAGCAACTGGAACTCCGAGACCAGCAGATGCTTGCGCAGCTCTGTGGAGGAGCGGAACGGAACGGCGCGGTCGCAGTCGCCCCACACCAGCTTGACAGGCGGCGAGAGGGGCGTGCGCAGCAGGACTTGCAGGCCTTCCATATCACTCTTCCAGCCGCGCAGCAGGCGCAGCAGATGCTCGACGGTGCCCGACGTGCGCAGGTTCTCGCGATAGGGCTTCAGCCGCTCGGGCGTATCCCAGCTCTGCGGGCCGGCCATGCGGCGTAGCCCTATCATCTGCAACCACTGCGGAAACCACGGCATGGAGTAAGCAATGAGTCTCCCCGGCAGCGAGAGGTAGAAGCGGATGACCGGATCGCTCTCCCGGAAATAAGGATGCGCCGGCGCAAACAGCACCAGCGAGCGCAGCAGGTTCGGCCGCGTGGCGGCGAGGTACAGGGCCACGGCTCCGCCATGCGAGTGTCCGAGCACGATGGGCCGGCGCAACTGCAACTCATCCAGAAAGCGGCCCACGTATCGTGCTGTGGACGGAAGGCTGGGATCGATGTCCGCCCGGCGTTCCGAGAGGCCTGAGCCGGGCAGATCCAGAGCGACGACGTGCTGGTCGTGGCCGAGCGACCGCATCAGCGGAGCAAAGGTCTCGGCGGAGCCCATCAAGCCATGCAGCAGGACGAGCGAAGGCGTCGTCTGCGACGGGCTGCCTTTTTCAAGGTAGGCGAGGTTCAGACCGTCCAGATTCAGATGGCGTCGTTGCAACATGCGGCAGAATCTTCTTCGTCGTTAGACTGTGGCGGGCTCGAGCGCCTCGGCCTTCGCCGGTGTTCGCTTGCGCGCCGGGGAGGGTTCGACTCCGCCCGTGCCAGCATGAATAATACGTGAAATTAACTCGATTGCAACATCCACATGCCTGCGCTCCAGCAGAAACGATGGCAAGAAGCGGAGCACGTTACCCTGCACCAGGTTGAGCATCACGCCCTGCTCAAGCGCCTGTTCGACGAAGGGACGGGCCGGGCGATTCAACTCCAGCCCCAGCAGCAGGCCGCGTCCGCGGGCTTCAACGGCGATGTCGCTGCTAGCCGCCAGATCGCGCAGCTGTGCCAGCAGGTAGGCGCCGGTGTCCGTCACGCGGGCAAGCAGACCTTCATCCTCGACAACGTCGAGGAACTCCAGCCCCAGGCGGCAGGCCATGGGGCTGCCGCCGAGCGTGCTGCCGTGTTTGGCGACGCCAAAGGCATGGAAGAGCTGCTCGTTCACCAGCAG
>Ga0302319_10012343_pt1 | contig 16117 bp, 10 predicted proteins | sample Bog_T0_2_FD_203319 | JGI IMG/M metagenome (GOLD analysis project Ga0302319, IMG submission 203319) | Peat permafrost microbial communities from Stordalen Mire near Abisko, Sweden - Bog_T0_2 | ecosystem: Environmental > Terrestrial > Soil > Wetlands > Peat | place: Sweden: Abisko, Stordalen Mire...
CGGCCATCGTCGGAATGACGCGCACACTCGCTCATGAGCTGGGAGCATTCAACATTCGCGTGAACTGCGTGATGCCGGGAGCCGTCCTCACCGAGCGCCAGCGGCGTCTCTGGTTCACGCCGGAATACGAAGCGGAAATCCTCGCAGCCCAGGCGCTCAAGCGCTTCATCCTGCCCGAGGACGTGGCGCGCCTCATCCTCTTTCTCGCCGCCGACGACAGCTCCGCGATCACCAACCAGAGCTACATCGTCGACGGCGGATGGGTTTGACGAGCGCGGCGAAACAGGATCCTAATCCTCGTCTCCCTCCTCAGGCATATCGTCCGGCGGCCTGGCGAGGTCGATGCGCGCGTGATGCGCGGTTTCGAGCACATGGTTGAGCTGTGGCAGTTGATTCTGCCGGAAGTCATCCCATGCCGGCAGCACAGACTTCACATCGCCCTCCGCCTGAGTGGCAGCCGTCATCAGTGCCTCGGTGGGGACGCAGTCGGCCTGCTCCAGCTCGCCGTACAACTGGCCGACCTCTCCATTGACTTCATCGATCCCCTGCTGGTGCTTCGCTGGATTTCCGCTCAGCACAGCTTTCAGCGCATCGCTGAACGGCGCCAGTTGCGCGGCGAGCGAGGCGTTCTTCGGCGCGGCGATTTGTTCGGTCACCGCGTGTGCGGCGAGATCGGCCTTCGCCACAGAATCCAGAGCATCGGCCATCGTCATTTGCGCCGCGTGCAGAGCCTGAAGGTCGGACGGTTCCGTGTGGATCCGCGGGTCCATCTTCACCGTCAGCCGCTCCTGCTCACTCTTGCCATCCACCGTGAGCCGCACGAGGTACGAGCCCGGCGTTACCAGCGGACCTTCCGGCTTCAACGGGGTGCGATAGGGCACCGCCGAGATGGGATATTCATAGCGCGTCGCGGTCGGCGTGGTGGAACGCAGATTCCAGACCCATCGATGCATGCCCGCCGTTATCGGTAACGGCCCATGCATTTGCGGCCAGTAGGGCGGAATCAAATCCTTTCCCATCTCTTCCGGGGCCGGTTTCGCCGGATCTTTGCTCGAATAGGTCCGCAAAAGCTTGCCGTCACTGTCGAGGATTTCGAGCGTGACTTCCTGGGCATTCGCGGGCAGGTTGTAGTCGAGGATCGCTCCATCAGGCGGGTTCTCTCCGAGAGGTTCATCGGGCGGGACGGGTGTATCGGTGTATTCGGCGCCGCGCACCCGCCAGGCCGGGGCCGGCGCGAACAGCATGGGAAGTCGATCACCGGACTGCGATGCCAGCACGCGCAGCGGCGACACATCGTCGAGAACCCAGAACGAACGCCCGTGGGTTGCGACAATGAGGTCGTCGTCCTTTACGAGCAGATCGCGCATCGAGGTGTGAGGCAGGTTGTACTGAATCGCGCGCCAATGCGCACCGTCGTCAAACGAAGCCCAGACCGCGCCCTCGGTGGCCGCATACAGCAAGCCCGGCTGCATGGGGTCGGCACGCACCGCATCGACAGGAGCATTGTTGGGCAGGCCCGCACTGATCGACTGCCAGCTCTTTCCTCCATCGTGCGTGCGGAAGGCATAGGGGCGCAGGTCGTCGATGCGCATGCGATTCACGGCGACATAGGCCGTGTCGTCGTCGAAGCGCGAGGCATCGATTTGCGCAATCTTGCTCCATGGCGAGAGGCCCGGCGGCGTGATCTTCGCCCAGTTCGCGCCGCCATCGCGCGTGATCCAGACCAGCCCGTCATCGGTGCCGGCCCACAGGGTCTGCGCCGTTTTGTAGGAAGCAGCGAGCGCGTAAATCACGCCGCGCCGTTGCGCCTGCTGCTCCGGGGTAAGCGCCGCCAACGATGCGGGCTGGCCGCTCTGCTCCTGGCTCAGGTCTGGGCTGATCGTCTGCCAGGTGTGCCCGTAATCGTTCGTTTTGAAAAGATGGTTGGTGGCGTAATACATGGTGTGCGGGTCGACCGGCGAAAAAAGGATCGGCTCGGATCGGTCGGCGCGAAAATCTTTCTTCCGCGTTGGCAGCGGCGTCACATTCTGCACCTCGCCCGTGATGCTGTTGTAGCGCGAAACCTCGGTGCGCCCGGCTCCGTAAATGATTTCCGGATGCAATGGATCGGGCGCTGCGTAGCCATATTCGATAATGCCCGCCGGATGCCATTCGCGATAGCTGATGTAGCCGTCGTTGCCGCGCGTGGAGGTGCACACCGACCCGCTCTCTTGCTGGCCGGCACAAACCAGATATGGAAATGTATCAGTGGCTGCGACGTGATAGAGCTGCGCGGTAGGCTGGTTGTACCAGGAGCCCCAGGTTTCGCCGCGGTTCACGCTGATGACCGCGCCCTGGTCGGCCACCAGCAGCAGGATTTTAGGATCGCGCGGGTTGATCCACATATTCTGGTAGTCGTCACCACCTGGCGCTCCGCGCAGGCTGATCCACGTCTTGCCGCCATCGGTCGAACGACACGTAACAAGGCTGGTGACATATACGGTGTCCGGGTCCTGTGGATCGACGACGGGGACGGAAAGATCGCCGCCGCCGATCTTCATCGCGGGGCGGGGATCCTCGGTGATCTTTTGCCAGCTCTCGCCGCCATCGTCGGAGCGGTAGATGCCGAGACCCTTGCTCGATGCGTAGGCACCCTCCGTTTTTGTTTGCAGCGATGCGTAAAGGCGCTGCGGATTGCTGGCGGAGATGGCGACGTTGATCTGAACCAGTTCGTCGGGCAAGCCCTTCGTCAGTTGTTTCCAGGTTTCACCGCCGTCGGTTGATTTGAAAAGTCCGCCGTGGGTGCCGGAATATTGGTTGGCGTCCTCCCACGGCCCCAGCGTGTCCTCCCAGAGACTGGCGTAGACGATGCGCGGATTCTTCGGATCGAGGACGACGTCCGAGCCGCCGATCCGGTCGCCCTTATACAGCACCCTCTTCCAGGTCTTCCCGCCATCATCGGAGCGAAAGATGCCGCGCTCCTCATTCGGCCCGTAGGGATGACCGAGCACCGCCGCGAAGAGCCGATTCGGATTCGTGGGATCAACCACCAGCGCCGGAATCTGCTCGCCGCCCTGGAGACCGAGATGGGTCCAGGTCTTACCCGCGTCGGTCGAGCGGTAGATTCCATCTCCGACCGAGAGATCGGGGCGATGCAGTCCTTCGCCGCTGGCGACGTAAACAATGTTGGAGTCCGAGGGCGCTACGGCAATGGCTCCCACCGACTGCGTGTCCTGGCCCTCGAAGATCGGATTCCACGTGCGCCCATAGTCCGTCGACTTCCAAACGCCTCCATTGACCTGGCCGATATAGAAAACGTTGGGCTGGTCGGGGACGCCGGCCACGGCGCGGGTGCGGCCGCCACGAAACGGACCAATCATGCGCCAGTGCATGTCGGGCATGGGTCCGCTCTCCTGCGCGAGGAGAGACAGACCTGGAAGAATGGCCACGCTGCAAACAGCTGCAATCAAGGCAAGTTTCGACTCTGACAATTTCGATCCTGCGAATCCAAACATGACGATCTGCGGTTCCTTTCACATCCGTACACAGCCGCCATTGTAACCGCGCGGCAATTCCGGTATGGGTGACAAGCCGATGCACGCCGAGAACTTCGGCTCTTGCGCGATGCGCCGGTTCGCCTTCACAATCGACTCACCCATGGACATCTCCTGCCGTCGCAGATTCATGCTTCCATTTCGCGTTGTGCTTCTCCTCGTCCCCGCAGCCCTTGCTCTCCCGGCAACGGCGCAGACTGTCTCTCCCCAGCTCTTCAGCGGGCTGCGCTGGCGTCTCGTTGGGCCCTTCCGCGCGGGACGCGTGGTCGCTGTCAGTGGTGTTCCCGGCAGCGACACGACGTACTACTTCGGCGGCGTCGATGGCGGCGTGTGGAAGACCACCGACGCCGGCACGGTGTGGCAGCCTCTCTTCGACCAACAGCCGGTAGCCTCGATCGGCGCGCTCGCCGTCGCTCCTTCGAATCCCAACGTGATTTACGCCGGAACGGGGGAATCCGACATTCGGGCCGACCTGGCCTCCGGCAACGGCATGTATCGCAGCGAAGACGCCGGCGCGACCTGGAAGCACATCGGCCTCAATGACACGCGCCAGATCAGCCGCGTGCTCGTCGATCCTTCCGATCCACGCACGGTGTATGTGGGCGCATTGGGCCATGCCTATGGCCCGAACAACGAACGCGGCGTTTACAAATCCACCGACGGCGGCGATCACTGGCAGCGCGTCCTCGACAGAGGTCCTGAGGTGGGGATCGCCGACATCGCGATGGCAACCAGCCAGCCGCAGATTCTTTTCGCGACCACGTGGAACGCGCATCGCCCGCCGTGGAGCACGTACGCGCCGCTCGAAGGGCCGGGCAACGCGCTCTATCGGACCACAGACGGCGGCTTGCACTGGACGCAGATTTCCGGACACGGCCTGCCCGACGCGACGTGGGGACGCACCGGCATCGCCGTGAGCGCCGACGGCCGCCGCGTTTATGCAACCATCGACTGCAAGGGCAAGGCGGGACTTTATCGCTCCGACGACGGGGGCGACACCTGGAGGCTGACCAGCTCCGACGCACGGATCACCAGCCGCGCCTGGTATTTCAACTCCATCGCCATCGACCCGTCGAACTCCGACGTTCTCTATATGCCGAACGTGGCGCTTTACCGCACCGATGACGGGGGCAAGACGATCCAGGTTGTGCGCGGCGCGCCGGGCGGCGACGACTACCACCAGGTCTGGGTCGATCCGAAAGATTCGAACCATCTCGTACTCGGCGTCGATCAGGGTGCCAGCGTCTCGCTCGATCGCGGGAAGACATGGACTACCTGGTACAACCAGCCGACGGCACAGCTGTATCACGTCACGACCGATCACAAATTTCCCTACAGCATCTATGGCGCGCAGCAGGATTCGGGCGCCATCGCCGTGCACAGCCGCTCCGACCATCAGCACATCGACGCCCGCGACTGGTTTCTGCCCGGAGGCAGTGAGAGCGGCTACATCGCCATCGATCCCAAAGACGAGAACATCATCTACCTGAGCTCCACCTATGGCGGCGTTGGCCGTTTCGACCGGCGCACCTCGTTCAGCCAGAACGTCACGCCCTGGCCGCTGGGCGGCTTCGATCTGGAGATCAACAAGCGGCGGTATCGCGATCCGTGGACGCCGGTGCTCGTCTTTTCGCCAGCCGACAAGACTTCGCTTTACCTGGGCACGCAATATGTGATGAAGACAACCGATGGCGGCCTGCACTGGGCGCAGATCAGTCCCGATCTGACGGGCGCGGCGCCTGGGGCCAGCAACGACGGTCCGGCAACTCCCGACAATGCGGAACAGCGCGGCTACGGCGTGGTCTACACCATCGCGCCGTCGCCCTTGCGCGCCGACCTGATCTGGGCTGGATCGGATACGGGCCGCATTCATGTGACCCGAGACGCCGGAAAATCCTGGAGTGACGTGACGCCGCCCGCCCTGTCTCCGTGGAGCAAGATTTCCCTGATCGAAGCGTCCCACTTCGACGCGGGTACAGCGTATGCCGCCGTGGAACGCCATCGCCTGGACGATCAGAAGCCGTACCTGTACATCACGCACGACTACGGCAAGACGTGGAAGCTCGCCGTCGAGGGCATTGCAGATCACCATTTCGTGGGCGCGGTCCGCGAAGACACCGAGCAGCGCAACCTGCTCTTCGCAGGAACGGAATTCGGCATCTACGCTTCGTTTGACGGAGGCGATCACTGGCAGCCGCTCCAGCTCAATTTGCCGGTTAGCTCTGTCCGCGACATGAATATCAATGGCAGTGACTTAATCATTGCGACGCATGGGCGCTCGTTCTGGGTGCTCGATGACATCGCGCCGTTGCGCCAGGCGGCCGCTGTGAAAACCGTTAAGGCTTATCTGTATGCACCGCCCGCGGCCATTCGGGTAGACAATGACGGATTCCTCGGCACGCCGCTGCCGCCGGAAGAACCGCAGGCCGATAATCCGCCAAACGGCGCGATTGTCGATTACTACCTGAGCCAGGACGCGACGAAAGTTGCGCTGCAAATTCTCGATGCGCAGGGTCACGTGCTGCGGCACTTCTCGAGCGCCGAAAAGCAGAGCGTGAGCCGTCCCCTGCTGCCCATTGCGGAACGCTGGTTTCCCAAGCCGCAGACGCTTGCAACCACAGCAGGCGAGCACCGCTTCGTCTGGGATCTCGCCTCGGGGGGTTCGAGTGCAGGCCTCGGCGACGACGATCAGGACGATGAGGCAGGCGGCCCTGCGGGACCGCGCGTTCCGCCCGGGACCTATACGTTGCGCATCAGGGTAGAGCCTGCCGGCGGCCCGGTAACCATGGACCGGCCGCTCCACGTCATCATGGATCCGCGCGCGTCCGCAACGCAGCAGGTGCTCGACCAGCAGTATGCGCTGGCTGAGTCCATCTATACGCAGGTGCGGGCCAGCCGCAAAGTCATGGCGGAGCTCGACACCGTGGCCAGCCAACTGAAGAAGCTCGACGCAGCCAGCGACAATCCTGCTGGGCTGCAGGCGGCAATCCACAAAGCGCAGGCGAAGATCCAGAAGATCCGCGGTGGCGAACACGATGCCGACGCCAAGGCCGGGCAGCAGGAGCCAGGCCTTGCCGACGCTACCTCCGGTCTCGGCACCGATCTGCGCCTCGTCGAAAGCGGCGACCGCACCGCGCCCGCAGCCGCGCTCGAAATTTTCGCTCAAATGAAAAAAGCTTCCGAGGAGGGCATCGATGCCTGGCAGCATTTCAAGGCGGTGGATATCCCGGCGCTCAACGCGGGGCTCAGGAGTGCGCACCAGGAACCGCTGCACATCGCCGCTATCGAGGAACAGGTGTACTACGCCATGACGCGGTAGAGGCACGTGCTCGGCGGAGCGACGCCATCCCGACTTTCTGCGAACGGGAGCATAATGGTTTTTCTCGATTTCCCAAAGGAGACGTTTTGTGAAACTGACCCGCCGTGAACTCGCCGTTGCTCTCGTTTCCATTCTCGGAACCTGCTGCGCGTTTGCCGCTGCTGATCAAAGTCCGGCGATTCTCGGCTGGTCGGTTTTCGACTGGAACTCCATTCCCGTGAAAAAAACTGCCTTCGGCGAAACCCGGCAGATCGTGCGCCAGCCCACGGCTACGCTCGATGAACTGGAAATCCATGTCACGACGCTCGACCCCGGTCAGCGGCCGCATGCGCCGCACAGGCATGCGAACGAAGAAGTGCTCATCGTCGACCAGGGAACGATCGAAGCGTTTGGCGACGGGAAGTGGACGCCGGTCGGCCCCGGATCGGTGGTCTTCAACGCGGCCAACTCTCTGCATGGGATTCGCAACACCGGCTCGGTTCCCGCTACGTATCACGTGATCAGCTTCGTCACGCCGGCGACGAAGAAGCTCGCCGAGCCGTAGAGTAACAACGCCCGGACCGCTCAGCGCTGGCGTGCGAGCACGAGGGTGACGTCGTCGGGCTGCTCCTGCGCGCCAATCCAGCTGCGCAGGGTCTGGATCACCTGTTCGGAAATGGCTTCGAGGCTGAGATGCCGATGGCGCCGCACCACTTCCAGCAGGCGATTCTCGCCAAGTTCGCCAAAGTCGTTTTCGGGCTCAGTCACTCCATCGCTGTAGGCGATAAGGATGTCACCCATCCCCAGATGCACGGTGCCCTGCTCCCACGCGAGTCCATCCAGCAGCCCCACAACAGACCCGCCGCGGTCCAGACGCGTCACGGTGTCGTTTTCGTGAAGCAGAAGCGGAGGCAGATGACCGCCGTTCGAGTAAACCAGCCGGCGGGTCATCCCCTCGTAGTGCGCAAGGAACAAGGTCGCGTACTTCTCCGGCTGGGTGCTGCTGTAAAGATGGCGATTCAGCAGGGAGAGAATCTTCGCGGGCTCCTCGAAGAGCTCGCCGCACTCGACTTCATGCTCGCCGCTACGGCGGGTCCGCGGATTGGCGAGTGCCGCAACGCCTTCGGTCATCAGCTCCTCGCCGGCAAAACGATAGGCCCGCACCGCGGAGTGGAGAGTCGCCATCAGCAGCGCAGCGGAAATGCCTTTGCCGCTGATGTCGCCGAGGGCGAAGCCCAAACCTGTTTTGCCGAACAAGAGGAAGTCGTAGTAGTCGCCGCTGACCGTGCGCGCCGGCAGGCACACGCCGTGGAGTTCCAGCATGGGCAGGGAAACCCGGCCATGGGGAAACAGATTGGCCTGCACTTCCTGGGCGATGGAAAGCTCGTTCTGCATGCGCTGCTTCTCGCGCTGCTCCACCAGCAGGCGGGCCAGGGACGCGGCCATGTCGTTGAAGGAGCGGCTGAGCGCCCCCAGCTGATCCCTGCGCTGCACTTTGATCCGATGCTGGAGATTGCCGCCGTCAATCGCAAGCGTGGCCTCGTAGAGATCGTGCACGGACTGCGTGATGGTCCGATTCAGACGCATCGCCGCGAGAAACGCCAGCAGTTCGAGGACGCCAAAGGCAACGGCAATGGCAATCATCATCTCGCGGACGAGGTCGCCAATGCTCAGCGAGGTGATGAACAGACGCCGGTAAAGCAGCGATGGCCGCGAGGTCACATCGGTGTAGGTGCTCAACGATTTGCCGTTGCTCCAGTCCGTTGTGGCCAGCGGGGCAAGAAAACCCACAGGCACATCGTAGAAATGCAGCGCGGGCGGGAGCGATCCGCCGACAACAGCATTGCGGCGCGCGACCGCGATATCCTGCCCGCCGATTTGTACCTGTGAATCGCCCTGCTTGCGGCCCGGGGCGAACTCGACGTGGGTGCGCGCCGGCGCAGTCTCCTCGCCGAGATCGACTTTAGGATAGACGGTGACGCGCCCCAACCCCTGCGCAAAGGCCTCCACGTTCTCCTTGCGAATCGGTACGCTCGAGATCACGACGGTCCTGTGGCCGTCGAGTATCTGCTCATCCACAGCCCGCAGCCAGAGCTGCCCCTGATCGAAGGTGAGGCTGCTGAAGTCGCCATGGAACCAGGCCGGAACGCTGGGAGCGGCGCCTGCATTCCACACGTCCGGCGTCAGCTTCACTTGCTTTCCATCCTGGTACACAGCGACGGTCATCCCGGTGTACTCGCGCTCCGAGGGACGAGTTGCTTCGGGGGGCACCGGGGCAGTCTTCATGCGCGGATTCTGCTGGAAGGCATGCGCCATATGCACCGACAAGCTGCGGTTCATCGACGCGATGCGGGCCAGCTCGTCGTGAATGACGCTGGTAGCGGCGAAAATTGCGAACTGCCCGGAGAAGACATAGAGCAGCAACACCGCGAGGGTCACAAAGAGGACGACGGGGGTCAGTCCCATCAGCAGATACGTGACGATCAGCCGATTGCGCACCTTCCAAAGGAGGCGCTGAAAAACAAAACGCCAGAGCAGCGGCACACAGGCAATGAGAAGAAAGAAAAAATCGAGAGCAGCCAGATCGCTGAAGAATCGTCCCACGGTTCCCGGCAGCCAGGCCGGAATGGACAATCCGATATAGCCAAGGAAGAGCCAGAACGCCGCGCGATGCACGAAGCCCTGCGGCGCCTCGCGGCGCACCATGCGAAACACCGCAGCCTCAAAGTTGCGAACCTTTCCCATGTCTGGCCAGTCTAGAGCATTTCATCCCGTCGGAGGGTGAATGCGGCCGACCCTCGCTCTAAACCTTGAGGAAGATTTTTCTGCGATACAAAATCAGCATCGGCAACCAGCAGGCCAGGACAAACGCAATGGAATAAAGCAATGACGCCACCCCGGGCGGGTGCACCAGCGCGAAGACGTGGAGGTAGATCCAATAGCCAAGGTCAACATGGGGCGCGATGGTGATCGCCCACAACGGCGCGGCCACCAGGTCTGACATCACATAGCTGCCGATCGCGTTCATGCCGAAGACGAGCCAGAAGCCGGTTCCCTTCCTCCAGCCCTTGATCTCGATCAGCCAGATGCAGAGCGCCCAGAGCAGCATCGAACATCCGCCCATGAACAACACATAAGAGCTGGTCCACAGTTTCTTATTGATGGGAAACCAGGGGTTCCAAAGTTCTCCGAGGAGGATGAGCACGACTCCCGCAGCGAGCATCCCTGCGCATTTGCGCTCGAGCGTGCGCTTCGTCCGCAGCCACAGCGCGGTCAACATTCCGAGCAGTGTCGTCCCGATGGCCGGAAAGGTGCTGAGCAGTCCTTCTGGATCGCGGGTCTTCTCATAAAGCCGGCCGATATGCATGGTCCGGTCGAGCCAAGCAACCATGTTCGCGTCCCTGTCGAGCAATGGGATGTCGCGACCCGGCACTCCGTAGCCGGGGACGGGGACGAAGCGCATCAGCACCCAGTAGCCAGCCAGGAAGACGACGAGTAGGGTGAGGAGCGGCGCGGCCTTGTTACTCAGGCGGCGGTCCCACAAATACAACAGTGCGCATACAAAATAGCAGAGCGCGATCCGTTGGAGCACGCCGTAGACGCGGAGGTGCGACCAATGGAAGAAGGGAAAGAGCGCGAGAAAAATTCCGAGGCCAAAGAGAATGGCAGCCCGTCGAAAAATGTGCGGCACGATCGACGCGGCGGTTCCGCCGCGGGCCAGACGCGACTCGGTTGAAAAGATGATCGTCACGCCCACCAAAAAGAGAAAGGTGGGAAAGACCATATCTGTGGGCGTCCAGCCATTCCAGTCCGCGTGCTCGAACGGCCAGTAGGCGTGCCAGCCATTGTTATTCACGAGGATCATGAAGGCGATGGTCAGGCCGCGCAGCACATCGAGCGAAAGCATGCGCGTAGTCGCGGTCGTTGCCGGGTTTTGTACAGACGCGGTGGCCATGGGTTTTGTGGAACGGTAACAGCCTACCCCCGGCGACCCTTGCTGTACATCGGACATTCCCCGTTTGGGGAACAGGCGACATCAGGGGTCACCTGGGAAACGTTACCTCCGATGATCCTTTTTTGTCATTGATTTCCGCGGGTTTCTCCGTCATCGTGTACGGACACGAAAGGACCAGGAGCTAGCCCAGGCATGCGAATCGCGCGACATCTGATCACGACGCTGCTCCTGGTAGTGGCCGCGACGCTGGCCGCAGCGCAGAGCTCCTCACCGCTCCCAGCGGAGCCGGCTTCTGACGTTCCGGGCCCTTTCCTGGTGCAGGAAGCTCCGATTCGCTTCGAACTTCCCGTATTTCCGGCCTCGGTCCAGCCGCTGCTCGACTTCCGCGATGCAGAGGTGAAGTTCAAACTCATCGATCTGATGAATCTGCTGCGCGACCACCGGCATGAAGGCTGGGTGCTGGCCGCTTATCCGGATCCGAAAACCGGGCGCCCGTTGATCGCCGCCGGCGTCAGCCTCGATCTCCCCGAGCGGGAGCATCCGCAAATCGACCCCTTCAATCCGCACTCTTTCATCGAGCCATCTTCAGCCGAACTGTGGCAGGCAGCCGGGCTGGACCCGGCGCGATTGCAGCAAATCCTGGCGGATTACAACGACCATCTCGCCGCGTGGAAGATGCGCCGGTACCGGAGAAGGATCGGGTCGCTCGCCCCCGAGATCACCGATGCCGAGGCCAACCAGCTGCTGCGCATTGACGCCATCCAGGCCGTTGAGAACGCGCGCGCCTACTGCCGCAACTTCGACCGGCTCACGGCCCCGCAGCAGATGGCTCTGAGCCAGCTCTTCTACCAGATGGGCGTGAACCTCGAGGAGTTCGGCAACTTTCGCAGCCTGATCAACAGCGAACCCGGCGTTGCGCTGGCGATGGCCTCGTCCGAGGCAGATCGTATGTCGCCCGACTCTGGTCCCGCATCACTCGAATCCAGCGCGGGCTCGCCGACGAACCTTCCTGTTCCGGCTGTCACTCCCGGCAGTGGCGATTACTGGAGGGCGGTGCAGCAGTCCCTGATCCAGAGCCAGTGGGCTCGCCTGTATCGCGCCCGCGCGGTCTCGGTGATCGCCATGCTCGACCCCCGGTACCGCGACGATCCGGCCGGATCGGAACAGCGGATAGCAGCAGTGCTCCATCCCGTCGTGCACCGTCACCGGTCCAGGGGTGTGCTGCGCTCGGCGGCTTATCAGCATCGTCCGCTGAGAGTGGCGCCCCCCAAAAATGCCCGTGGCCGTGCGAATAGAAAAGCCTGAAAGCTTCTACTGCCGATCGGGCGTGACCTTGACGAAGGCCCCCTCCGGCAACTCGCCTTCGATCAGGTGCACTACGCCCCCCTTGACGTAACCCTTCACGGTCTGCGGAGGCTCGGGCTTCCGCGGTGCGCCGCCCCCCGCCGCCGGGCCGGAACCGGGACGAGCTGGACCCCGTCCCATCCCCTTGTCCATCGCCGCGTTCGCCAGGTGGTCGGCCTTTTGATTCTTGCCGCGGAGCACGTGCTCGATGCGGAAGGCGTCGAGCCGGTCGATGCGGCGCTTCGCCTCTTCATAAAGCGGACGCAGGTCGGGGCTGGCGACCTTGTAGCGCCCCTGAATCTGCTTCACGAGCAGCTCGGAGTCGGCCACCACTCGAAGGCGCTGGTGTTCGTTGCTGAGAGCCCACGCGAGGGCTCCGAGGAGGGCGGAGTATTCAGCGACGTTGTTGGTGGCCTTGCCGATGAATTCGCTCAGTTCGGCGAGCTTTTGCCCGTTGGGCCCTTCGATCATGACGCCATAGCCGGCGGGCCCGGGATTGCCGCGCGAGCCGCCATCGCAATATGCTGTGATCCAGTCCGCGGCCGGGTTCTGGCCCGCGAACAAGCTGCCGCTCTCCGGAAACATAAGGCGAGTCTAGCGGAAGGGCACGGATGTGTCCGGTTGCGGAATGCCGGGATTCAATCGAGAGCCGGGCCGGCCGGCGCCGAGGGCCGGGAGCCGGGCCTTTAGCTGTGAAGGCGTGCCCTGATACAAATGCGGATTGATCCAACATTTTTTCCAAGCCGTAAAGCTGTGCCCTTTCAAAACAGAAACGTCCTCAGAGATTTCCTTATGCGGCGATTTCGCTATCTCGATCTGCTGACCATCGGGTTTGTCGTCGTGCTGCTCGTTTCGAATCTGGTCGGCCAGAAGATTTGCCAGATCGGGCCGCTGCGGGTGAGCGGGGCACAGCTCCTGTTTCCCATCGCGTACATCTGCGGCGATGTCTTTACCGAAGTCTATGGATATGCGGCGTCGCGGCGCGCCATCTGGATCGGATTCTTCGCCATGGGCCTGCTCGCCGTGATGGGGGAGGTTGCCGTTGCGCTGCCCGCGGCCCCAGGCTGGCCGAATCAGAAGGCGTTCGCCACGGTGTTTGGGCTCGTCCCGCGCTTTGCGGTTGCCAGTCTGATTGCTTATTGGGCGGGGGAGTTCACCAACTCGTTCACGCTGGCGAAGATGAAGCTGCTGACCGGCGGACGCTTTCTCTGGACGAGGACGATCGGTTCCACAGTGACCGGCCAGGCCGTCGATACGGCGTTGGTGATCGTGATCGCTTTTGCCGGTTACACCTCATGGAACACTATCGGCATCATGATCGTGTCGTCGTATCTCACCAAGGTGGTGTATGAAACTCTGGCGACACCGATCACCTATGCAGTGGTGGCCTGGCTGAAGCGGGCGGAGGACGTGGACGCCTTCGACCGCGAGACGAATTTCAATCCGTTCGCGCTGCGGGCGGAGCCGTAACCCGAATCTCGGGACCCGACTCTCGTAACAGGGAATCCTGGTACTTTCGCGCCATTTGCCGCTTCGATTCCCTCCTCGGAAACCCAATCCCCAGCGACTATAATCAACTTTTGCAGCTGAAAGGAGATGGCATTCGCATGCCCATCCAGGCAACCGCCAAAATCTGGCACAACGGCAATCTGATTCCGTGGGAGAAGGCGCAGCTCCACGTGATGAGCCACGTGATTCACTATGGGTCGTCGGTTTTTGAAGGGATTCGCTGCTACGCGCAGCCCGAGGGCGCCGCGGTCTTTCGGCTGCCGGAACACATGCAGCGGCTGCTGGATTCGGCGCGCATCTATCGCATGACGCTGCCGTGGTCGCTCGATCAGCTTTGCTCCGCCGTGGTGGAGACGGTGGAGGCGAACAACGTTGCGCCGTGCTACATCCGGCCGATCGCGCTGCGCGGCTACGGGGAGATAGGCGTGAACCCGAAGGGAACGCCGATCGACGTCTACATCGCGAATTTCCCCTGGGGAAAATACGTGGCGGGCGAGGCTGCGGATGTGTGCATCTCGTCGTGGCACCGGCTCGCGCCCAACACGATGCCGTCGCTGGCCAAGGCAGGCGCGAACTACATGAACTCGCAGCTGATCCGGATGGAAGCCGACATGAACGGCTACCAGGAAGGCATCGCCCTCGACGTGCACGGCTACCTCTCTGAAGGTTCGGGCGAGAACATCTTTCTGGTCCGCAACGGTGTGATCTATACGTCGCCGCTGGGCAGCTCGGTGCTCTCAGGCATCACGCGCGACTCCGTGCTGACCCTGGCGCGCCACTTCGGCATTCCAGTGGTCGAGCAGCAGCTGCCGCGCGAGATGATCTACATCGCCGACGAGGTCTTCTTTACCGGGACCGCGGCGGAGGTGACGCCGATCCGCTCGGTCGACCGAATCCAGATCGCCGACGGCAATCCTGGACCGATTACGAATCAGCTGAAGGACGAGTTCCTCGGGATTGCATCGGGGCTCAAGCCCGATCGTTTCGGCTGGCTCACGCCGGTGCGGGTATCGGCGGAGCAGCCGGTCACGGCCTGAGGCAAAATCGCGATTCGCGCATTGCAAAGAGCCCGGCGAAATTGCCGGGCTTTGCTTTTGCGGCTATTCGGGGCGCGCGAGATTAGAATGCTGGGCATGTTCGTTGGCATTCTGTTCGCGATGTTCGCAGCGATGCCGCAGGCGCCGGGCGCGTCGCCGCAGACGCCTTCTGTCCCCCAAGCGACGCAGATGACCATCGCTAACGTACCTCTGCTCGCCAGCGATGGTGCGATTCATGTCGACCAGCGGTGTGCCCTGCTGCCCGATCCGGCGTCTACGGGAAAGAAGAAGGCGCGCTGGGATCCGGTGATTTGCCACCTCGAGACGATCAACCACTCTTCACACCGGGAAGAGGTGTTGATGGATAATCAGCTCGACCGCCGCAACGTCGACATCGGGGAGCAGGAATACGTTCTGCAGAATGTGACCTTGAAGCCGATCGCGTTCGTCGTGGAGCAGCCGGTGGCGAAGGGCTGGATGGTGGATTCCGATCCGCAGCCAAGCGAGATGCAGGGAACCACGGCGATCTTCCGCGTTTATGCCCAGCCGGGCGAGATCGTGCGGCTGCATGTGGGGGTGCGGCGGACCAGGGCGCTACTCTCGAAGCCGATGCATTGAGCGCCGCTGGTATCGAAGAAGGTACGAACGATCATGGATATCGTTTCGATCGAAGCGCCGTCCCACCGAGTAGCCGGTGCCGGAGAGCCGCCGGAATTCGTCCATACTGCGCCCAGGATCGCTGTTGCCGGCCAGAGTCTCCAGGTAATCACGGACGAGCTGGAAGCTCGGGTTGCAAAGTGCTCAGGGCGAAGCTAGAGTTGCAGGCTACCGCCGTAGTTTCCCGATAACTCGCCAATCCGGGGTAAGAGATGAACGGAAACGGATCCCTGCGCAATCCTCCGCTCGAGCGAGGTGTTCTCGGCTTCTGCCGCTCTTTCCTGGTGGTGACCGCCGGGCTCGCGCTGATTCAGATTTAGCTAAATTTAAGGAAGTGCCGGAGTTTAAAGAGCTGCTGAAGTGATTCGGGATCAGCGATTTGCAAGCCTTGCTCGATCGAGCCTCGAAAAAGGGGGATTGACCCGGCAGGTCGACCGGACCATACTGGAAACAAGCGGATTACCCATGGCGCAACTTGCAGCCATTGCCGATAATCCAAGGGTTGGGAGGGCACGATCATGAGAGAGACAGAAGGCGTTCTGGGTCCTGGCGCGAAGCCGCCAGCGTAGTTTGACGCACGGTTCGTTCTGCTAATCGGGGACGATCATCGAGCGCTCCGGGAGGAATTTCATGCGTGATACAGAAGGCGTCCTTGGGCCCGGTGCGAAGCCGCCGCTAGCCTGACTCGAACCGCAGAGATTTCGAAGAGAAAGCCCCCGTCCGACGGGGGCATTCCTTTTGGCGCAAGTAAGAGGCCGACAGGTGGGTCCATCGCCGATGCGAT
>Ga0302319_10012344_pt1 | contig 16116 bp, 16 predicted proteins | sample Bog_T0_2_FD_203319 | JGI IMG/M metagenome (GOLD analysis project Ga0302319, IMG submission 203319) | Peat permafrost microbial communities from Stordalen Mire near Abisko, Sweden - Bog_T0_2 | ecosystem: Environmental > Terrestrial > Soil > Wetlands > Peat | place: Sweden: Abisko, Stordalen Mire...
GCCCTCATCGACAAAAAAAGCGCCATCGTCCTCGAGGGCCAGATCGATCTCATCACCGCTTTCGAGGCCGGCGTCCAAAACGTTGTCGCCCCGCAAGGCACCGCCTTTACGAAGAAGCAAGCCGGCGTACTCAAGCGTTACGCCGAGGAAGTCGTCCTCTGCTTCGATGCCGACGCAGCCGGGCGCAAAGCCGCCGAGCGTTCCCTGCCTGCCCTCCTCAGCCTCGACCTCGGCGTTCGCGTGATCGAGCTCCCCCCTGGGGAAGACCCGGACTCCCTCATCCGCAATCAGGGGGCCGAAGCTTTTATCAGCCGGGTTCAGGCCGCGCGCGATTACTTCGATTTCCAGATCGACGTTCACGCAGCCACCCCCGAATTCGCCACCCCGCGCGGCAAGGTCCAATTCGCCCGTGAAATGGCTGCCGTGGTGCAATTGATCGATGACCATCTCTTGCGCGAGGCCGTCGCCGGGAAGGTGTCCACCCGTCTCGGCATGCCGCTCACCGATTTTTGGGCTCTGCTCAATCGCGCATCGAAATCCGCGCGCCCTGGGGACGCCGAGTCGAAGCCCGGCGCGACGGTCGTTCCCCTCGCGGCCACCCAGCCCATCGGTGTCCTCACCCTTCTCGCCCTTGGCGATCCCGAAATCCGCCGTTGGATTTCCTCCCAGCCATGGAGTCCACGCCTTCTCGAGATGGAGGACACCGGGCTCCTCGTTAGGATCCTCGACAGTGACGTCTCCCTCTCCGAGCCGGGGTCCCTTGCCGCCTTCAGCGCGGGTCTGGACCCCGCGGATCAGGCCCTTCTCGGTGCGCTTCTTCGCGAGCGTTTACCCGACGATCGCCTTGCCGCCGCACGCGACTGCTGGCGCGCAATCGAGAAGCGCGATCTGCTCCATCGCCGCGAGGTCCTCCTCGCCCGAATGCGCGATCCGAATTTATCGCATGGCGAGATTACAGAAATTCAGAAAAAAATCTTTGACCTGCAACAACTCATCACTGATATTTCGCGGCCTTTGTCCCCGTTCGGACCTGAATAATTTATTCCGGTCGGTCGGGGATTTGGTCTCTCTAAACATCTCGAACGGCCCGGTATGCCTAGCAAATCAGCCCCCAAACCTGCCCCGCTTGCCCCTCGAACAGCTGGGCCCATCACCTCCGGCAAGAACGCCAAACGGACCTCCAAACCTATCAAAGCTTCCACTGATCACCTATCCGATTCAGCTGCCGCGGACGCAGCCGCCCTTGCTGAACAACCCCCTGAGCCCATCAAAGCCGCAAAGCCGGCCAAAACCGCCAAGGCGTCCAAGACAAACGGCTCCCACCCCGCCGCGAAGTCCGGCTCCAATGGCCACCATGCGCCCGCCGCCGCCGCCGATGCCGATGGTGTCGTCCTCAGTGCGCCCGATGCCGCCGCGTTGAACAAGCTCGATACTCCGGAGATCCAGGACAAGCTCCGCGAGCTCGTCAAGCTCGCCAAGGAGCAGGGTTACATCACCTTTGACGATCTCAGCGAGATCCTTCCGGATAGCGTCAATGAGCCGGAGGAGATGGATGCGATCATGACCCGTCTCCGGGCCATGGAAATCGACATCATCGATTCCTCCGAGGTTGACCGCTACAAGGATGGCCAGAAGGCCCAGGACGAGGAGGAGGAAGACAAGACCGACTCGAAGCTCGACGTTTTGGATGATCCTGTCCGAATGTATCTCAAGCAAATGGGTCAGGTTCCGCTCCTCACCCGCGAGCAGGAAGTCGAGATTTCCAAGCGCATCGAGGATGCCGAGCTCATGGTCCAGAAGCACATTTATCGTTTCGGCTTTACCGCCCGCGCCCACCTCGAGCTGGCCCAGAAACTCGTAGAGCAGCGCGAGCGTTTCGACCGCGTCATCCTCGACAAGAAAATCGAGAGCCGCGAGCGCTACATGAAGGCGCTGCCCCGCCTTTGCGATCAGCTCGAGAAATCCTCCAACGACGTTGCCAAGCGCTACAAGGCCCTCATGGGTCTCACCGTGCCCAATCCCAACACGAAGACCTTCAAGGAATTCAAGAAGGCCCACGAATCCCTCCAGAAGCTTTACCCCAAGTTTTATTTCAAGCAGAAGGTCGTCGAGGAATTCGTTCACATCGCCGACGAGACCTACCGGCGGATCGTCAACATGCAGAATGAGGCGACCAACCGCAAGAAGCCGACGAAATCTGATGGAAAGAACGATTCCGTCACCCGTCTTCGCGAGGAACAGGCCCGCATGTGGCTCTCCCCGGATGAGATGATCGCGGAGTACAACGAGCTCAAGGCGTGGTTCCGCAAGGCCCTCAAGGCCAAGACCGAGATGGTCGAGGCGAACCTCCGGCTCGTCATTTCCATCGCCAAGAAATACACCAACCGCGGCCTCTCTTTCCTCGATCTGATCCAGGAGGGCAACATGGGCCTCATGAAGGCGGTCGAGAAATTCGAGTACCGCCGCGGCTACAAATTCTCCACGTACGCCACCTGGTGGATTCGCCAGGCCATTACACGCTCGATCGCCGATCAGGCCCGCACCATCCGCATCCCGGTGCACATGATCGAGACGATCAACAAGCTCATGCGCGTGCAGAAGCAGCTCGTCCAGGAGTATGGCCGCGAGCCCAGCCCCGAGGAAGTCGCCGAGGAAATCCAGCTTCCGGTCGAGCGCGTCCGCGCCGTCCTCAAGATGGCCCAGCAGCCCATCTCCCTCCAGTCCCCGGTCGGTGACAGCGATGACACCAGTTTCGGCGATTTCATCGAGGACAAGGGCGCCGAAAACCCCTCCGACATGACCGCCGCCGTCCTCCTCAAGGAGAAAATCGGTGATGTCCTCAAGACCCTCACTGAGCGCGAGCGCCAGGTGCTCGAACAGCGTTTCGGTCTTGTCGACGGCTACAGCCGCACGCTCGAGGAAGTGGGCCGCCAGTTCAAGGTCACCCGCGAGCGCATCCGCCAGATCGAAGCCAAGGCTCTCCGCAAAATGCGGCACCCCACCCGCATCCGCCAGCTCGAAGGTTTTCTCGAAGCCACTGAAGTATAATTCCTCCCGCAACTTGCCGCGCGAGCCCGTGTTTCATATCACGACAACATGAAGGCGGACGACAACGACAAGCTCTGGGAACTGCTCGGCAAGACACGCACGCCGGACGTCTCCCCTTTCTTTGCCCGGAACGTCCTCCGCGCCATCCGCCAGGAAGAGGAAACTCGGTCGCCGCTTCTCACGCGGGTCATCCGGCGCCTGCGCCTCGGCACGCGGAGATTTGCGCTGGCCGGCACCTGCGCCGTCGCCCTGTGCGGCGGCTATGCCGCCGTCATCTCGGTGTTCCCGGGTGCCTTTTCCCGGCATCATCACACCGTTGATCCCCAGGCCGGCATTGCCAAACAAATCGTGGGCAACCCCGACTACGAAGTGATCAACCACTTGGACGAACTGGTAGCGGACGAAGAAAGTTCGCTATGGCTCGACGATTCCGTTCATTGAAGCACCCCGCCGTTCGCGCCCTCCTTCTCGGCTTCATTCTGGCCGGATTCAACACCGCCTTTGCCGCGCCCTCCCCATCTCCGTCTCCGTCCACTCCCGCCCCTTCCCCTCTGACTCGCCCAGGAGCCGACCGAAAAACGATCGTCATTTCCGCCCCTGTTACCCAGCAAAAGACCGACGAATGGACCCAGGCCAGCCGCCTCTTCGAGCAGCTCTCCCCGGACCAGAAGAAGAAGTTTCTCGATAACCTCGACCAGTGGAAATCGATGTCACCCGAGGAACAGGAACTCATGCGGGACCGCGAACTCTTCCGCCGCGAGAAGATCGCCCTCGAGATTCAGCAAGCCCTCGGTAAGTCCGGCCTTCACCTCGACGACGACCAGCGTGCCGTTTACATCCTCCGCTACACACAGGAGCGCCGTAAGATCGAGGAAGCGCTGCACAAGGAAATGGATGCCAAGCGCCAGGTCATGGTCGATGCCATGCTGGCCCGCCTGAAAGTCGAATTCTCCTCTCCGCCCCCTCCCCCAATCACGCCCCCGGCGCAGTAACCGACGGTTCTTTCCCCATCGCCCGGTACCGCGCGATCAACTTCAAGAACCGGATCGTATCCCGCACCGGATGAATCTTGCTCCGCTCATCCCCGTAAATCGTGCTCACCGGCACCGATGCAATCTTGAATCCCTTGCGCGATGCAATCAGCAGCATCTCCGTCTCGTAATCGTAATTGTTGCTCTCGCAGAAGAGATACGGAATCACCTCCCGGTCCATCATCCGGAACCCGCACTGCGAGTCCGGCACCGGCTGCCCACACAGGCTGCTGATTTGCGCCGACATTGCCCGGTTCGTCATCCGCCGCACCCACGGCATCTTCGCCGTATCGGACATCCGCGTCCCCACCACGAACGGCGCGCCGCTGCGGTTCGCCTCCTCGAGGAATCCCGGAATCTCCTCCGGCAAATGCTGCCCATCCCCATCCAGCATCAGCACATATTGGAACCCGCGCGCCGTCAGCTCTCGAAGCCCTGTCTTGATCGCCGCTCCCTTCCCCTGGTTTTTCTCATGCCGGATCACCTCCGCTCCCGCCTTCTTCGCCTCCTCTGATGTCGCATCCGTCGACCCGTCATCCAGCACCAGCACATGATCGAGCTGCGCCAGAGTCCGCCTTGCAACCGCCTGGATTTGCGCCTCCTCGAAGTACGCCGGAATCAACGCCGCTACATTGCTCCTGTCCGCGCGCGTCATTCCTTCGCAGCCGGATGATAATCTCCTGCGTGATAGGAACTCCGCACCAGCGGTCCCGCCGACACATGTTCGAACCCCTTCCCGTAGGCGACATCCCTGTAAACCGCGAACTGGTCCGGATGAATGTAACTCACCACCGGCAGATGCGCCGGCGTTGGCCTCAGGTACTGGCCCAGCGTCAATACACGCACACCGGCTGCCCTGAGGTCATCGAGCGCCTCGAACAACTCCGGCTCCTTCTCCCCAAGCCCAAGCATGATCCCGCTCTTGGTCACCGTCTCCGGCGACATCTCCCGCGCCTTCGCCAGCACCTCGAGCGAAAGTCGGTACTTCGCCCGCGACCGCACCACGGGCGTCAGCCGTTCAACCGTCTCGAGGTTGTGATTGAAAATTTCCGGCTTCGCATCCAGCACCGCCTGGATCGATTCCTCACGTCCATTAAAATCCGGCGTCAGCACCTCGATCACCACACGCGGATCCATCTCACGGATCGCCCGGATCGTCCGCGCAAAATGATCCGCCCCGCCATCCTTCAAATCGTCACGCGCCACGGCCGTTACCACCACGTGCTTCAGCTTCATCCGCTTCACCGCGTCCGCCACGCGCTCCGGCTCATCCGCCTCCAGCGCAAACGGCTTCGCCGTGATCACTGCGCAGAACCCGCACGCCCGTGTGCACCGCTCCCCGGCGATCATGAACGTCGCCGTCCCCTGGCTCCAGCACTCCCACCGGTTCGGGCATTGAGCCTCCTCGCATACGGTATGCAGCCGCAAATCCGCCACTACCTCCTTCGTGGACCAAAACACGGGATTCGAAGGCAGCCGCACCTTGATCCAATCCGGCTTGCGCGCCTGGTGGAGTGTGGGATCGATTTTTATGCAAGACATGGAACTGCGGAGTGTACCCGCTCGCCCCCCAAAAGCAACGGTCCGGTTCCTCCGCGGCCTCCCGGTTAAAACTTCCGCGTTCCCCTATTTCCCATCATGCTTCCTCCCCATGCCCAGCGACCCCGCTCTCTACTCGAATTACTTCCTCGTCCGCCACAAGGATCTTAACCACGCGGGCACCCTCTTCGGCGGCGCGATGATGGCATGGGCGGATGAACTTGCCTACATCGCCGCCTCTCTCTCCTACCCCGGCTGCGATTTCGTAACCAAGATCTTCGAGAAATTCGACTTCATCAAAGGCCCCGCACAGGGCGCCATCGTCCGTATCGACGCCCAGGTCGTCTCCAAGGGCTCCTCCTCTGTCCGCGTCCAGGTCAGCGGCGCATGGGCCGTCAGCGGCCAGCCCATCTTCTCCACCTACGCCATCATGGTGAACGCCAGGGACGGCATCTCCATTCCCATTCCCTGATCGGATCGGCCTCCTATCGCCCCTCCGTGGCCGCTTTTAAGAACCCGGAAAAATCGGCCCGCATCGCCTTGATCGCCGTCTGGTCGATATAAATCATATGCCCGCTGTCATACTTGCTGAACGTCAGGTTCTGCCGGATCGCCGGCTCCAGGTGCATATGGCTCAGCGTGTATTGCGTCGAGAAGTAGGAAATCGCCATATCGTAATACCCGCAGGTCACCCACACCTTCAGCCGCGGATTCTCACTCATCGCTTTCCCCAGCGCGCCTGACACATCCAGGTACTTGTTGTCGCTGTGGAAACTCCACGGCTGTACATCCGTCAGAATGTTGTACGGAAGATCCGACTCAAACTTCAGTTCCACCCGCAAATAATCATTGATCGTCGCCGCAAACGCCCCGCGCACCGCTACCAGGCTCGCGTCCCCAATATCCCCATCCGGATCATACACAATCCCGCTGTACCGCGAATCAAACCGTCCCGGCGCGCGGCTATCGCTCTTTAGCAACTCCGAGCGGAAGTCATCGTCACTCACGCGCAGGTGATGCCGCACGATATAATCCACCGGCAATCCGGTGAACTTCGAGAGCTGCTGCGCGATCTGCTGCCGGTCCGCATCAGGCAACTGATCCCCCTGTCCCAGCGCGTTCAGGTAATCCTTCATCGCGAACTTCTCGACCGCCTGCCGCATCTGGCCAACATCCCCCTGCTGGTACTCCGGCGCATCCTTCTTGTAATACCACGCCGTATCCGCGAATGCCGGTAGACCCAGGCAATAGGCTATATCGTTGCCCGGCGAAAAATCGATGTTCTGCCAGTTCATCAACCCCGAGACAATGATCACTCCGTCCAGGTAAATGCTCTGCTCGTTTTGCAAATAGTCGCACAGCCCCGCGGCCCGCGTGCCACCGTAGCTCTCACCCACAATGAACTTCGGCGAGAGCCACCGGTTATTCTGCGTCACATAGAGACGAATGAATTGCCCTACCGATTTGACATCCTCCTCATAGCCATGAAACTCCCCCGCCGCCTCGCCCTGCGCCGGCCGGCTGTAACCGGTTGAAACTGGATCGATGAATACAAGGTCCGTATCCATCAGCCACGTCTGGTCATTGTCGATCAGCGAATAAGGCGGCCCCGGATTCGGCGACAATTCATCGAGCTTTACCCGCCGCGGACCCAACTCCCCCAGGTGCAGCCAAACCGACGCCGCGCCCGGCCCTCCGTTGAACGCAAACGTAACCGGCCGCGCCGCCGTCTCCCCGGCATCCTCCCGCGTGTACGCCACAAAAAAGATCTTCGCCTTCGGCTTCCCCGCCTCCGGCAGTGGACTCGCCGCCGGCTTTGCTCCATCATCCGGTTTCGCATCCTTGTCGTCCTTCTCCTCACTCAGCGTCATATATCCAGCCACCGCCTTGTACTTCACCACCTGGCCGTTGACCGTGATACTGTGCTCCGTCACGGATACCTTCGGTGCATCGGCGTCCTCCGGTTTCTGGTTGGCCGGTTTCCCTCCCGCAGGCGATGGCGAGGGCGAGGAATCAGCGGCATGGGCCGCTAGGCAAACCGCCGCGGCTGCGAGGACAGGGAGGATTTTCATAAGGTTCTGCGAAAAACCGCGCCAGGCGCGGAATCGGAACTCTAGCGGGTCTGCCCACGCCGGGCAATGCCCGCGCTTCATCCTTCATAATCGCCAATCCATGTCCCATACTCCCCCTTCCCATGCGCGTCCTCGCCATCGACCCCTCCCTTCGCTGTACCGGCTTTGCACTGCTAGAGAGGACAAATGGAAAGGTCCGCTCGGTTGAGTATGGAATCATTCGCAACCGGCCGGACGTTCCGGTCTCGAGTTGCCTGGTTGCGATTCGCGACCGGCTTGCGGAACTGATTCAACGGTATGAGCCGGAGTCCGGTGCGATTGAGTCCACGATTTACGTCCAAAGTTTCAAAACCGCGATCACGCTCGGCGCAGTCCGTGGAGCTGTGATTGTCGCCATGGCGGAGCGTGGGCTGCCGATTTATGAGTACGCCCCAAGGCGCGTCAAACAAGCCGTGGTGGGCAAAGGCGCGGCGGCCAAGCAGCAGGTCGGCTTCATGATCCGGGCGATGCTGGGCCTCACAGAGAATCCGCCGCCGGACGCGGCCGACGCGCTGGCCATTGGACTGACCCATTTCCAGGCGCACGACTCCGCTTCCCGCGGCGTCGTCACGCTAAGCCGCGTTTGATGCCGAACATTTCCATACAGTGGCTGGGCCGCGTGACTTTCCTGCAGGCTCTTGCACTGCAGGACCGGCTGGTCTCAGAGCGCCGTTCCGGCATCATCCCGGACCAATTGCTTCTCCTGGAGCACGAGCCGGTTTTCACCATTGGCCGAACTCCGGATCAGACCAGCCTCCGTGGCGCGACCCACTTATCCCACCCGGTGGTGCAGACCAATCGCGGTGGGCAGGCGACCTATCACGGGCCGGGGCAATTGATCGGCTATCCCATCCTGGACCTTCGCGACCATGGGCAGGATCTGCACCGCTACCTCCGCTCCATCGAGGAACTCCTTATCCGGGTCTGCGCCGAATTCGGCGTCTCCGCCCGCCGTCGGGAGGGCCTTACAGGAACATGGGTTGTGGACCGGAAAATCGCTTCCATCGGCGTTGGTGTCCGGCATTGGATTTCAATGCATGGATTTGCGCTCAATGTTTGCGGCGATCTTTCACCCTTCGAGGAAATCACTCCGTGCGGAATCACGGGGGTCGCCATGACGAGCCTGGAAAAGGAATCCGGCCACCGAATCTCTGTCCAATCAGCGGCCAATATCGTCAGCCGCTTCTTCTCCGAATGCATGCCTGCGTGAGGAAACTAACGCAGAGGCACAGGGAGTCACATTTCGAGAAAGTTCTTCAGCAACTGCTTCCCCTCCGGCGTCAGGATCGATTCCGGATGAAACTGCACTCCATGGATCGGAAACTCCCGATGGCGCAATCCCATAATCTCCTTCTCAGCCGTCTCGGCAGTGATCTCGAGTACCTCCGGCACCGAATCCCGTCGCACGATCAGCGAATGATAGCGAGTGGCTTCGAATGGCGACGGCAGACCGGCGAATACCCCCTTCCCATCGTGCAGGATCGGTGACGTCTTCCCATGCATCAGTCGCTCAGCCCTTACCACCACGCCGCCAAAGACATCCCCGATGCACTGGTGGCCCAGGCACACCCCCAGAATCGGCATCCGCGGCCCGAAGACCCGGATCACCTCGTTCGATATCCCCGCCTCGCGCGGCGTGCAGGGCCCGGGAGAAATGCAGATCTTGTCCGGGTTCAGCGCCGCAATCTCTTCGACCGTCACCTCGTCATTCCTCTTCACCACCAACTCCGCGCCCAGCTCCCCAAAGTATTGGACCAGGTTGTAAGTGAACGAATCGTAGTTATCGAGGACCAGCAGCATAATAAGAAAAAGTAAGTGGCAAGATTATCACCCAAAAAGTCATCGCCTGCTCTCCCTCGCCCTCTCGATGGCCCGCATCATCCCCATCGCCTTGTTTACCGTCTCCTGGTATTCCCCCTCCGGCGTCGAGTCCGCGACGATCCCGGCCCCGGCCTGCACATACGCCTTCCCATCTTTCAATGCGATCGTCCGCAGTGCAATGCACGAATCCGAATTGCCATCGAACCCAAAATATCCCACCGCGCCGGCGTAAGTCCCGCGCTTGGTCTTCTCCATCTGATTGATAATCTGCATCGCCCTCACCTTCGGCGAACCGCTGACCGTTCCGGCCGGAAAGGTAGCCCTCATCACATCGTACGCATTCTTGTCCGGATGCAACTGCCCTACCACGTTCGACACGATGTGCATGACGTGGCTGTACTTCTCAATGGTCATAAAATCCGTGACACGCACACTGCCAAAGTTCGCGATCCTTCCCACGTCATTCCGCGCCAGGTCCACCAGCATCAGGTGCTCCGCCCGTTCCTTCGGGTCCGCGAGCAATTCTGTCGCGTTCGCCTCGTCCTGCTCCGGCGTATTCCCGCGCCGCCGGGTCCCGGCGATTGGCCGAATCTCCACCTTCCCATTCATCGCCCGCACATGCACCTCAGGCGATGAGCCCACCAGCGCAAATTCGCCGCCAAACTTGAGGCAGAACAGATACGGCGACGGATTCACAAACCGCAGGCACCGGTACAGCGTGAGCGGATCGCCCGTGTAGACTGTTTCGAATCGCTGGGAGAGTACCACCTGGAAGATATCCCCGGCGTGAATGTACTCGTGCGCCTGCTCGACCATCTTCCGGAATTCTTCCTCCGTCGTATTGGATGCTGGGTACACCGGCTTTGGCTGGCCATGCACATTGAGCGCCGGTAGCCCCACCGGCCTTTCGAGTTGTCGCATCACAGCCTGGATCGCCTCAACCGCCGCGTCATAAGCCCCGTCCACGTCGTCGTTCTCCACCAGCGCATTGGACAGCACCCGCATCCGACGCAGTTGATGGTCGAAAATCAGAAGCGTCTCCGCAATCATGAACACCGACTCCGGTAGTTGCAGATCGTCCTGCGGCGTCTCCCCGATCGTCGGCTCGAAGAAACGCACCATGTCGTACCCCAGGTAACCGACCGCGCCTCCCACGAAGCGCGGCAGATGCGCCAGCGGCACCGGGATGTAACGCCCCATCAGCTTCTGAAGTTCCGCCAGCGGATCCCCCTCCGTCGCGAACTCCCGCGTTTGGCCGCCCTCAGTCACCGTCACTGTCCGTCCACGGCTCTTAAAGACGACTCGCGGATTGCTCCCGACAAACGAGTACCGCCCCCCGTGGTCGATGTGCTCAGCACTCTCGAGCAGGAACGAGCAGCCGCCCTCGTCGATCTTCGAGAAGGCTGATACCGGCGTCTCCGCGTCGGCGACCAGCTCCGTGTATACCGGGATCAGATTCCCATACCGGGCCATCTTGCGGAATTCATCCCGCCCCGGCTTTACTTCTGTGGCAGTCATTTGGGAAAGACTCAATTCTGGTACGCCTTGGCCGGATCGAACACTTTCTGTTCCTCAATCTCACCGGGCGATCCGTCCCGGTTCAGAGGCTGGTGGAAACAACTGTGGTAGCCGGTATGGCATGCCCCCCCGGCCTGCTCGACCTCGAAGAGCAAGGTATCCCTGTCGCAATCCGCATACCACCGCACCACCTTTTGCGTATGACCGCTCGTTTCCCCCTTGAGCCAGTATTTCTGCCGCGAACGACTCCAGTAATTCATCAACCCCGTCTCCAGCGTGCGCTCGAGCGCAGCCCGGTTCATCCACGCCATCATTAGCACGCGGTTGCTACCTGTCTCCTGTACAATCGCCGGGATCAGGCCATCCGCATTATATTTGAAATCAAGATTCATGGACTTGGGTCGAGTCGGGTCGGGTTTCGAAGGATTGGGATTGTGGGGTTAAAACTGGGGGGCAAAAAAAACCCGACGATTCGCGGAAGCGGGAATCATCGGGCTGAAAAATCGAAGGCGATGCAAAACGCAATGGCTCTACGACCACACCGGTAAACCCGGAGCGAGCCCGTCTAGCGAGGCCACCAATGCGAAAGGATCACGCGACGATCATCACCCGCCTCCCCCGTCTTGGCAAGCCCCTTTTAATTTCCCTCAATCCCCCCACAACTCCCACTCACCAACCTCCGCCACACCCTTCGCCTGCGTGACATTCAACCGGAACACCCGCGCCGTCACCGGCTTAAAACTCTTCTGATCGCCACCTCCATTCGTACTCCCCTCCGCCACCACCTTCCACGCAGCCCCGTCCTGGCACTCGATCTGATAACTCAATCCCCGCTGGTCCCGCGCCTTCACCGGCTCCGTAAACATCGACGCCGCAATCTCCGTGGGCTTTCCGAGGTCCACCTGCAGCCATCCGGCATGCTGACCCGGCGCCGCCGACCAATAAGTGCTTTCGTCTCCATCCACGGCATTCGCCGCCTTGTGGATTCCATCCTCGGATGACGCCGTAGCCGCCCTATAAAGCGTCGCGGCCATTGCCACCTGCGGCTCTCCCTTGATCCGTAGCGCGATTACCGAGTCGATCTTGTCCGGTGCCTCCTTTGGCACCGTAATGATCACGTGATCTTCCATCACACGCGCCTTTAACCGCTCCTCGTCCCCCGCCAACAGATGCGCCGAGACGACATCCCCCGTCATCGGCACCTTCAGCCTGCCATCCGCCGGCCATTGAAACACATGCAGGTAGAGCGTTTCCCCTTTCCGCGTGCAGCGCCCCCATGCCAGGTAGGGGAACGGGCTGGCCGTCGTTCCATAGATCGAGTTCCCGTTCACCTTCATCCATTTGCCAATCTCCGCAAGCCTCTCCTCCGATGCCTGCGGGATCACCCCTTCGCTCGTCGGGCCCACGTTCAGCAGGTAATTGCCGCCCTTGCTCGCGATATCCACCAGGTTATGCAGCAGCGTCTCCGTCGATTTCCAATCATTGTCATCCTTCTTGTATCCCCACGTGTCATTCATTGTCATGCACGTCTCCCAGTCCCGTCCCGGGTAGCCGGTCGCCGGGATATGCTGCTCAGGCGTCTCCGTATCCCCGGCATATCCGCCGCCCAGCCGATTATTCTGGATGATTTGCGGCTGCAACTCCTCCACTGTATCATAGAGCTTTGTCGCCCGGTCCTTGTTCATATCGATGGGCGTATCCCACCACAGCACCGCCAGCGGACCGTAATGAGTCAGTAACTCCCGCACCTGCGGCACCGCCACGTGCGCGATGTAGTCGTCCATGTCATGCTGCTGTGCCTTGTCCCATTTGCCTCCGGCCGCCGCGCCCCCGTTGTTCCAATCCTGCGCCTGGGAGTAATATACCCCCAGCTTCATCCCCTGCCTCTTGCACGCGGCCGCCAATTCCTTGAGCGGATCGCGCCCAAACGGGGTCGCCTTGTAAATGCTCCAGTTGCTGTAATCCGTATCGAACATTGCAAACCCGTCATGGTGCTTCGCCGTGATCACCATGTATTTCATCCCAGCATCCTTCGCGATCCGCACAAACTCATCCGCATCGAATTGGGTCGGGTTGAACTGCGTCGCGAAAGCCTCGTATTGCGCCATCGGGATCTTCCCGCGGTTCATGATCCACTCCCCGATTCCCGGCACCGGCTTCCCCTGGTAATACCCCGCCGGCACCGAATAAACCCCCCAGTGGATAAACATCCCAAACTTCGCCTCCCGCCACCAGGCCATCCGGACATCTCGATGCGCCGCATCCTCCGGTCGTGGATCCGCCTTTATGACGGTGCAGCTCAAAATCGAGACCAGAAAAAAAGCGACGAAGGACCGGGGATTTCGCATGGGGCACGGTTGTTTGGGGGCTGTCGGGGAAAACAGTGAAATACCGGAGCCGCGCCGAAGTTGCGACCTATTCAATCTCTTGGTGGCCGCAGCTACGTTTATTTCCGTCCCAATCACACTTTCATTTCGGCACGGCACGCACCACCTTTGCGATCAATGCGCCCCCTCATTCCGTTACTCGCCCTTTCCTTCCTCGCCTCCTCCCTACGCGCCAACGAACTCAAAGTCGCTTGCGTCGGGGATAGCATCACCTTCGGCATGGGGGCGCCCACCGGCTGGGATTACCCTTCGCAGCTCCAGCGCATGGTCGTCGACGGCTCCTATTTCGTAAGAAACTTCGGCGTCTCTGGCGCCACACTGATGCGCCATGGAGATCGTCCGTACGACCTGCAAACCGCCTTTACCGCCGCTGTCGCATGGCACCCGGATATCGTCGTCATCATGCTGGGCGCCAACGATTCCAAGCCCAAAAACTGGGGCCCGCACCAAGCCGAGTTCGACGGGGATTACCGCTGGCTCATCAGCCAATTCCCGCCGGATAATGGAACTCCTCCTACCATCTTCCTCTGTCGGCCTTGCTGGGTGGCTGGCACCGGCAAATACGGCATTACCGATCCGATCATCCAGCAGGAAATCCACATTATCGATAAAATCGCTGCCAATCTGCATCTGAAGGAAATCGATATGCACGCCGCCCTCCAGGGTCACCCGGAGGATTTCAAGGACACCGTCCACCCAAACCAGGCCGGCGCAACCCTCATGGCAATGACCGTTTACAAGGCCCTCACGGGCCATGATTTCACTTCGCAAGTTCCCGATCCATCCCCCACCCCCTGAAGACCCGGACGTCCTTCACTGCTGAAATCGGAAGTACCTCCGAATGTAGAACATATATCCCAAGTAGAGCGCCAGCGATCCCGTCATCATCCACACCATTCCATTTCCCGTCAGCAGACCAAACCCATTGATCTGCGCGATCTCCTGTCGCGAATAGTTCATGAGCCGGTACATCTCCGCGAGATCATGCCTTGCAAAGGTTACCATCGATGATGCCGACATTACGCAGCTCAGGATTAAAACCGCCCACCATCCTCGCGGATCCAGCTTGTACATCCCCCACGCCGCAAAGGCCCAAACGATGGCCAGCACCAGGCACAAAACGATGGACGGTGTCCCAGTGAGGAAATTTCCGAAAAACGGGAACACAAAATGTCCGGCAAACGGCATGATCACCAACATCGGAACCGAAAAGATCAGGCACAATACTATCGCGAGCACCGGCAGCGGACAGGCATCCGTCCATCTGGGCGTGGCGTCTCGCGCATCGCAGGTCGCCTTCACATGCCGGCTGGAATAGAAGAACGTCCAGATCGCCGGCAGAATCAGGAAGAGGACGCCCAGCACACACATTGCTGCAATCATCATCGCACCGGCCGTTCCCGCGGCGGGTTGCGCCTGCCCTCCTTTCGCAATGCCGGAGTTGATGTTCGCCACCATTGCCGGCATCTCCCATGCCATGAATCCGATCATGATGACCCCAATGATCAGCCAGCCCCAGGAAAAGATCAGCAGCAGCGCCCTTGCCCAACGCCGCGCCATGATCGATCCAATTCCGAGCCACACCAGGGCTACTGCCAGGATTCCGTAAGTGCAGAACGCTGGGACCAGCGCACCGGCCGGGGCTTGCGACGGCCCCGAGGGAATCTTCGACGCTGCCATCTGGGCAACCAACATCAGCGGGACGCATAACGCCGATACACCTCCCATCATCACCGTCAGGACGCCAAAGAGTACTAGGCCCGCCTTGCGATCCTTGAAGGCATAGGCCTCGGATCCGGACAATTCGCCTTCCGCATGGGTATCGCTCATAAGATTTGGAGGGGGTTGAGCCTGACTATTCCGCGCAGAAACCGTAGCGGGTCCGGGCCCAAACCGATATCCAAATCCTTTTACGTTTTTTGCCCAAACTCCAGCGCCTCCCGCAGCGCCTCCCACGCCAGCAGCGCGCACTTAACCCGCTGCGGAAACTCCTTCACCCCGCCCAATGCGGAGATCTCCCCTTTCGGCATCTCGCCCTTCCCCTGCACCCCGTCGCGCACCTGCCGGAACAGTTCGCCCGCTGCCTCGCACCCCTTCCCCTTCACGGCCCGGGTCATCATCGACGCGGAGGCCATGCAGATCGCGCACCCCTGTCCCGTAAAGCGCACATCCTCGATCCGCCCGTCCGCCAGCTTCAGTTGAAGTGTTACCTCATCTCCACAGGTCGGGTTCTCCGCCGGTACTGTCACCGTCGCATCCGGAAGCTCTCCTCTGTTCATCGGCCTTTTGGCGTGATCCAGGATGATCTCCTGGTACAATTCGGGGAGGTTCATCGCCTGAAAAACCTCTCGATCTGCTCTACCGTCTCCACCAGCCGGTCCACCTCCTCCGGCGTGTTGTAAAAGTAAAAACTCGCCCGGGCCGTCGATGCCAGCCCCAGCTTCCGCATCAGCGGCTGCGTGCAGTGATGTCCCCCGCGTAGCGCCACTCCTTCCTCGTTCGCAAGCGTTACCACATCGTGCGCATGCACCCCTTCCAGTGCGAAGCTCACCAGCCCTGCCCTCCCCTCCCGCGGCCCCAGCAGCCGCATCCCTGCGATCTTCCCCAGCCGCGCGTAAGCCTCCCGCGCCAAGTCCGTGTCGTGATCGAAAATTCTCCCCC
>Ga0302319_10012346_pt1 | contig 16116 bp, 16 predicted proteins | sample Bog_T0_2_FD_203319 | JGI IMG/M metagenome (GOLD analysis project Ga0302319, IMG submission 203319) | Peat permafrost microbial communities from Stordalen Mire near Abisko, Sweden - Bog_T0_2 | ecosystem: Environmental > Terrestrial > Soil > Wetlands > Peat | place: Sweden: Abisko, Stordalen Mire...
AACCCCACCAACTGCGCGCGCAGCGGCTCATCACTGCGTGTCTTGCGGTAGTGGTAACTCCCCACCGCGATCCCCATCAGCCCGCAAACCCGGCGCTCACTGGCTGCATACTCGCCCCGCAGCCAGTGAGCATCCGACCGCCGGTCTACGAACTCCATCCGTTTTTTGCGATCACCGCCTTCAGCATCTCTTTGTCCAGGCTCAGATCCACCACCAGCTTCTTCAGTCGCGTGTTCTCATCCCGCAACTGCTTGGCTTCCTGCGCCTCGCTCACGTCCATCCCGCCGTACTTCGCTTTCCAGGCGTAGATCGTGTGCTTGGACACGCCCACTTCCCGTGCCACGTCTTCGGCTTTGCGCCCCGCCTCCAGTTGCTTCAGCGCCCCGATCATCTGCGCCTCCGTGTGATTGCTCTTCGACATGCTTCCTTCCCCTTTCCTTCGACGAAATCATACTCAGCTTTGTTCGGAAAGAGGGGTGCAGGTTGGGCAGTCCCTTGTAACGACGCCATCTGTTACGCACACCTAAAACTATCGACTTTTAGAGTGGTGAGCGCGGGAGGAATCGAACCTCCAACCTACTGATTAAGAGTAGGCGAGTCTGATAGGGTCTTCCGCGTCTTATGACCATTGCGATTCAATAACTTACCGACAATCAAGCCCGCACGGAAGCAATCAGCTCTGGTATTGAAAAGAAGCGCTTTAGCGCACATGGGATCGAAGCGCACGGCACACTTACGGCACACCTTACAGGCTCACTCAAGCCAATCTGGACAACTGATTGATTGAGTCGTTCGGGATCAACCGGTGCCACCTTTATAACTCCGCCAATGAATGGCGCAGCGATATTGCAAAAATTACTCATCCTCGTCACTTCTTGGCGCTGAAACACTTCGCCGCCAGCTTGCTTGTATTCCAAATCCAGACTCCTTCGCCAGATCGTGTCTGCGCGAGGATGGAATTGTCTTTCGCCCCTGCCAAGATAGTTCCATCCTGGCTGAGAGAACCGCTTTCGCTGTACATCAAGTCCGACACGCATGTTTGAGCGTTACTGGTGTTCCATGCCCAAAGTCGATCATCGCTGTGACCAAAGACAGCATTGCTTGTACCGAAGGCTGCAAACCCTCCGGCGGCACCGTTGAACTTGGGCAACTCCGGGTTGGGAGCGTGTGGGAGGGGCTCGCCGGTGCTGAGGCGAAGTAGTCTGAAGATCCCGGACGAAGTAATAACGAAACTGTCGGCCTCAGGGTTCAATGCGAGTGGGATCGCGTAGGTCGGGGATCGGGGCAGTGTCCGTTTCTGCGTCCAGTCCGAAGTGGACCACAGGGTAAAGTTAGCTTTGCTGACTGTCATCAAGATATCGCCTTGCGGTGACAAGACAGGCGAATGCATATCTTTCAGTTCAGCGAGTTGCTTATCAACGGTTACGTCGAGTACGTGTGTCACGGCAGCATTGTCTGAGACAACGATCCAAGTACCGGCTGGACCAAAAGCCGCTGTACGTACGTATCCATTGAAATAATTGTAGGTCCGAACCAGCTTGCCATCAGGCAGGTGCCACAGCTTAAGGCTAAATCGATCGCCGTCCCCTCCCGTGGCCATCAACTGCCCATCCGCAGAAAGAGCGACAGCATGGACAATTCCTTGGCCGGTATCTACCGCACACAGAACTTTTCGACTTGGCAAATCCCAAACGACAACCCTACCAAAGTCCTTGCCGGCGGCGAGTAGTTTGCTGTCCTTCGAAAATGCAAGAACGTTGATCGTCGTTGGCGTACCCACGCCCGACTGGATGGTTAGTGTGTTTGCCGCTCCGAGCTGCACTCCGCTCTTCGGCTCTTTGTGCTTAACATCTGACAAGACCGTATCCGGCGCCGGGAAGCTGACCACCGACTGCGCAACAGAGTCCCGGACCATGACGGCGAGGAGGAGGAATAGGAACTGCTTTATAGGCCACATGCGAGGCAGTGTACCTCAGAACGCCGATTGACTGCTGTAGGATAGGCTATGGCGAAGTTAATGACGAGCGACTCGGAAGCGCGGATCAACGCGGACGGAATTTTCGTATCGTGTTTCCAAGGGCAGACGCGACTGTGGGAGTTTCATCCTGATGACCTTACTTCGATAGGTGTCTATTCCGAAAACGGCCGCATGCATGAAGTGATTGTGGCCGTGAATCGCGACTTTGACGTCGCCGAAGGGACAAAGGGATTTAAAGAACTCAACGAACGGTTATCGAGAGAACTAAAGGCGGAGATCAGAGTTGATATGGAGCATGGGACATCGCCTTTGGGTGTCGTTCTCTGGCCGCCCCACTTAGCCGGAGACCCGTTGTGGGAGTTCTTCATAATCGAAGATGGCGGATTTTTTAGGGAAGTTTCGCCGGACACTCCAAGTGCTTTGAGAGAACTCTACCAACCGCTCCGCCGCGAGATGGCACGCAATGCGAAACCTCACCTACCAACTGAGTTCCCGCAATCGTTGATTGACCGAGGATTCGCCTACCACGGCGAGATCGGGTGGTTTAGGGACGACGCACTACTGGCGGCGGAGTGGCTGCGTGGGAGAGGAGCCGCGATTGTTGACGCTGAACTTTGGCTCGTGAAGAATGCAGTCGTTCAGCCTCACATACAAACGGCATCAGGAATTTCCGCTTACCGATATTCGACAATGCCTCAGCCGTCCGAGACATGGGAAGCCTTTGCAAATCGCGCATCGAACGTTCTAAGTGCGTTCGTATGCAAATTCAAATGGCCGGAGAACACCACTGAATCTGTTGGACGCGAGGCGCGGTTCCGTCTCACTTGGGTCTGGAAGGATTTGATTGAGGAGGACGGATTTCGATTTCCGAAATAGCCCTCGCGTTCTTCTTGACGACTTCGAGAACCGTGTTCTTGATTTGGTTCGAGTCTTTTTGAGTCCGGCTCACGGCACATCCTCGATACGTGCAGCAAGCGTGTTCTGCACGTGTTCCAAGATGAACCTTTCGTTGCTCTTCCCGAGCAACCGCCCGACCTTGGGCAACACGGTTCCGAACAGCACCAATCCGGGAGGTACTAGTAACCCGACCCATTTGTCACCACTCATGTAATGGCTACCCGTGACTACATCGATCACTGTTCGAACAAAAATCGGTGTGCCCATCAACACAGCGAAGCCAAGCCAAATACGCATGAAGTATTTTGCCCAACGTTGAGCATCGAAGTAACCCTCGATTCTCGTTCCCCCCGGCTCAGGCATAAATCGAGCATAGAATTGCCCAGCGAAGTCATTGCGGTAATATTTGCGCTTCTGCAGTCTGAATGTATTCTGGCCAACCTCGCCCAGCAGTGGGCGATTGCCTCTGTAGCCAGACATGGAAAATATCGTCCAACGTTCTTCGTCAATTGAACTCCGCAGGGCATCAACAACTGCATTAGGAGTGAGGGCGGAATGGAGCACGAAGAGTGTGCGGCCCATATTCGTTCCAGTTTATCCAACTTGCCACTGGAAGTCGCCAGTTGATGTAGTCATGCAAGCGTGCCGACAGCCCGCTGTCAAGAGCTCTGCGGGAACAACGGCATTGCCGCCCGTGTCTATTCCTCCATATGGGAGGCCTAATGGTCATCCGCTGGGGAGTGTTCTACACCAAGAGCAGAACGGCTCTGAAAACAGGCTGGCTCATTACGGCCGGAGTAGTCGCACTCTACTTGGGACTCATTCAACCCCGTGACCAGGCGCGAGGCATTGCCTCGGAGAAGGCGACCGGCCTTGCCGCCGTCAGCGGTCGTGTGGGTTGGGAGCCAATCTCTCTTTGGCGACAAACCTCAATTCTTCCGCACTTCAGATCCGAAGCCTACCTTCAAAAAAGTATTGTTGGAGGCGTGTCCGTAGACCGGGCCGTCGTCGCACCCGCCTCTCTCATGACATTTTCAGGAGGAGGTGCCGGCGGAGAGGAAGGCCCGTCGGAGGACCGTAGGCTAGTCCGAACGGAGTCCCTTAGCCTCATCGTCAAAGCTCCGGCCGAAACTGCTGAGAAAATCGTACAGATCGCGAAAGGTGCGGGAGGATTCCTCGTAACCTCAAATGTTAATGGCGGCGCGGACGCGACCAGCGCCTCGCTCAGTATTCGCGTGCCGGCAGAAGAGTTCGACGAAGTCCGCGCCCAGATCCGAAAGCTCAGTTTGCGCGTGGAAAGCGAAAGTATCGACGCCCAAGACGTGACCAAACAATATGTCGACCAGGACGCACGCCTGCGCAACCTGCGGGTTCAGGAACAACAGTATCTCGGAATCCTGCGCAAGGCCGCGACCGTGAAAGACACGCTCGAAGTCAGTGACAAGCTGAACGAAGTCCGCGGAGCGATCGAGGAAAGGCAAGCGGAATTCGAGGCGCTGTCGAAGCAAGTTGAATCTGTCGCCATCAACATCACGCTGCGCGCTGAAGCCGATGCCCAAGTTTTCGGCCTCAATTGGCGCCCGCTGTATCAGCTGAAGATCGCTGCCCGCGAGGGTCTCGACGGGTTCGGTGAATACGCTGCCTCGATGACGACGTTTGTGTTCTATCTGCCCACGATCCTGCTGTGGCTGTTCACGATTCTCGCCGGGGCCGCCGTGGACTGGCGGATTCTGAAATGGGCAGCCCGAAGACTATTCATTTCGCCGAAAACAAGCCGGGTTGAGAAAGCGACCTAGTGCGCGTGCGGTCGTGAGGGAGCTATTCCTCTCCTGGGTGAAAGTACCTGTACACGGGTGACCCCTTGGGTGCCCAGCGTTTGGCCTTTTCCAGCCACGCTTCGCTATTTGGAGTATCGGCCAAAGCCTTGTACGCTGAGCTTAGGTTCATAGCCAATTCGCTCTTCTCGGCCATCTGGGATTCCGAATCACCGCACAATTCGATGCAAGCCTGATATTGCGTGGCGGCTTCCTTGTAGCTTTTCAGATGAAGGTAAGCAAAAGCCATTTCCCGGCATAGCAACTCGTCCTTGGGATTCTTAGCAAACTCGCTCTTGGAGACGCGAATAGCATCTTCCGGTCGTTCAAGTGCGTTGAAGGCATAAACAAGCTCGAACACGAGCTTAGGTGCATCAGGTCGTTCCTTATAAGCAGATTCGAGATAAATGATCGCTCGGCGCGAGTCTCCAATGCCGTTGTAAAAGGATCCCCAGTTGACTTTGTGCATAACGGAGTCGGACTTGTCTTCGTAAAAGCTCAGCCAGTCCGGTTTCTCCGGCAAGCCAAGCTGCGCTAAACCACGGGGCGGGAGCAGAGCCGCAATTCCATTTTGATCCAAGCGAATCTTCAGACTGTACTTGTCTGGAGGAAGCGGGTTAGGTGCGGCATGATAGTTGCCATCCACATCAATTGTGAAGCGTCCAAAGAAGTGCAGCGTGAATCCCGCTTGCGGGTCAATGTAGACGAAACCGTAGGTGTAGTCATGGTCCTCCGGCTTGCGATACAGAGCCACCCAGCGGTCTTCGCAATCAGACATGTGGACGTCGTAAGTAAGACCTGCGGCTTTCCACATTGGATTGCTGCCGACGTTGCCAATATTGCTCTCCTGAACCGCACTGCGAAGCTCGGAGCTTATCTGCATTGCTAGGGCATCTGCCTGTGCGTCGGCCCTCTTTGGTTCCGCGACAGGTTTATTGCCGGTCTGTGCTGAAACGACGCAGACGACGGAGAGTATCAGGAGGCCCACTCGTAATCCGCAGTTTCTCATGTGAAAAGACTAGCCGCGTCACTGGCAGAATGCTAGGAATTTCAAGTGGCGAAATAGGCGATGGCGCTCACAACCCTCAATGAGCGATATGGCGATGTTTCGCCAACGCGCGTTTTGTGCCTGTACTTGTCATGCGTGGCATCGTCGGCAGGAGGGCCGTGCAAAATGAATAGGCGGCATCTGGTGATTGCGGCGGCATGGTTGCTCCACACGGCTTCGTGGTTCCTTCCGGCAGTGAAGGGTCTTCTGGGTGGCAGACTCGATCACGGCATTCCGGGATGGTCGGTGTTTCTGGCTGAAACATGCGCACTGCGGCCCTGCGAAGGTACGAGCGTTGACCCATGGTACGGCACGGCGATCTCTGTGATAGGAGTCATAACAACAGTTTTGTTTGTGCTTGTCTCGCCGTGGATTGTGTGGCGCGCATCAGGAAAACTTCGCCGTGCTGCAGCATTGGTCGCGGCTGGCGCCTTTGTTGTGAACTCACAGTGGTACGTTTTCTACGTACCCGACAGGTCTGATCTCGGAGTTGGATATTTCCTCTGGTGTGCTTCGTTTGCTCTGCTTGCGATCGGGCTGTTCTGGCTCGCAGGAACGAGCAATAGAGCTAAGTCCGCGCAACAGCAATCCGCACTGCTTTCAATGTAACTGACGCGATCAGGCGATTACTCAAAACCCCGGTAGGGACTCCCCGCTTAGGTGCGGGACTTGCTCTTCTGCTCCGGTTTCTCGCGGATTTCCGTCCAGTAATCTTCCCGAACATCGTCATCTATTTCCACGACTAGCGCACTCTTCCCGTAGAGACGATCCAGTCCATCACGGCGTGGACCTGAAATCCAGTACTCGTCTCCGGTTTCGGTGTCGCGATAGTTAGCTTTGAAGCCACGACCCTTTAGGCTCTGGAACGACTGGCCCTTGTAGTACAGTGTCCGTCCGGTTCTGTTGAAAGTAACACGGCCTATCCGAGCGGGACCGTTTAGACCTTCGGCTTTCGATTCGATGTACATGATGCGCGACCGCATGGCTTAAGCATTATAGAACGACGACAAGTGGATACTGTCGGTGGCGAGTGCTCCGAACCTAGTTGCGGGCAACATCGCCATGTTTCGACAACAACGGGCAGTGGTCCCATTGCCGAATTTGCTATTCACTGTGGCCGAGCGGCGGGCGGGACTCGAAATCGATCTGATCTGCTCATTCCCAATTCCTTGCGAACCTCACGGTGGTCAGAGTGGCACGCTCCAGCACGCAAGTCGGTCAGGCAGGAGAGGGTTTAGCAAGACGCTGACTGGAACAAAGTCTGGAACACCGCTACAATTCAGGCGACCGCGGCGGGAGGCGGTCTTTGTGGACGTTAGATGGCAAGAAACCTTTCGCAATCGCATGCGCCGTTTTGAAGCGCAAACAGAGACACGTCCTGGTGAAGCAGCAGTTTCCATCAAGGTTCGGGTCTCGTCAGGATGTTTCCACCGTGAGCATTCTCCGCAGGCCTACGAACTGATCGACCGGAGCCTCAAGAAAGTGGCCGCTCCCGACCTCGTTTTCGGGTTCGAAGAACACGAAAGTGGTCCGGAGATTCTAGCCATTGTGAGTCTAACTGCTGCCGGACTCAGTCTCGCTGCCAGTGTCATCAACTTCATCACGGCCATCATCAAAGCCAGGTCCGAAGGGATCAAGAAAGGCGATGGCCCGTCGGAGCCGTTGGAAGTGATTGTTCGTCGCGTCCATGACGACAATGAGTTTCGCGAGGAAACGGTTGTCCGTTTCGGGCAAAGTGATGCGATCGATGAAGTCAAGATAGAGCAGAAACTCACAGGTGCGCTGCGGAAGCTGCTGATGGATGACTCGGCAAAAATCACCACCGAACGGACCGGCTCGCGCGGACAGAAAAAACTATCGAAAAAGCCATCGCGCCGGAAAAGAAAGATCTAGCACCGGTGCTCAACGGTATGTGACCGACAGTCTGTCGCTGCAGGGACGGGAGTTGGCTGTCGCGATGCTATGATCCCGATTCGGGTTTATGACGACAGGGGTATGCCGGAGTCAGGGGAAGCACCGTGAAAAAATCTAGTGCTCCAAATAGCGAAGCTGCACGCCTGCGCCGACGGGGACAGGACCAGTCAGATAAGGGAGCTGGCTCCAAGGCATTCCAGTCGTTGCTGGCTGCCGCGAAGCTCGGTGATGAAGAAGCTCAGGTTGCAGTCGGTTATGACTATGCCTACGGGATTACCGGTAAGGTAAACGTGGATGAAGCGCTTCGCTGGTGGAAGCGCGCCTACAAACAGGGCTCTTGGGCTGCTGCATTCAATCTTGGAATGTTCTTTCGCGACGCGAAACGGTGGTTAAAGGCTCTGGAGTGGTTCGAACGTGCCATAAACGCTGGCGATGAAGATGGACTAATCGAACTCGCTAAGATCCACCTTCGCTATGCAGGTGACCGAGCCGCGGGTCTCCGTTATTTAAAGCTTGCAGCTGCCACGAAGGATAAACTCACAGAACCGGCGCGTATGGAGACAGAGCGTTTGCTCAAAGAGCAGAAGGCTTTGTCCCTTGGCGATCGCCTGTACATAGAGGCAGACTTGTTAGATGGTCGCGGGCGATATGCCGAAGCCCTACCGTTGCTATTGAAAGGGGCAAAGGCTGGCGATACGAGCTGCCAGATCCTTCTCGGGAACTATTTTTCCGATGGTCGAAAGGGCATTCCGATCGATCAGAAGCGTGCTATTTACTGGTACAAGCAGGCGTACAAGCAAGGAGACAGTGGCGCTGCTTTCAATTTGGCTATGCATTATCGGAAGCGCGGAGACGTTGGCGAGGCTTACCGATGGTTCCAGCATTCAGTGGAGGCTGGCGACAATGAAGCCCACCTTGCGCTTGCAAAGATCTGGCTTCATGAGCGCGAGAATACGCCAAAGGCGATCAAGCATCTCAAAGCGGTGTTCCAGGGCAATTCCCGTGATGTGAGCGAGCTTGGCCGTGATGAGGCGAGGACAATGCTCAGACGTTTGCGAGCAGCGCACAGATAATTTGAGCGAGAATTGGGGTCGGCATATCCTGGAAAAGAGGCGTCGTGAACGCAAACGCGATGTTTCGCGAGTAATCATGAGTTCTAACTTTCGGCCATTGAGCGTCGCATGGCTACGGCGGAGAGACTTGCTGGCAACGCTCACTTACACGACTCTATCCGGCAACGGAAGGTGTCGAGCAACGCCTGGGCCATTTTCTCGGCTTCCGCTCCATAGTCGAACCCCTTCGGGCGACGTGATTCCAACAATGGCTTCTTTCATCCGTCCCAGCATCTCATCGATCGTCGCGTCAGCGTCGCCGGCTTGTCGGCTACCGTCTGCTGAAAAGCGGTATGTGGGCGACTCCGACGGGCTGCGATTTGCGGTAAAGGATGGGCGGGTGGCCCAGATTTCCAGATTGACATAACGTTCATAATAATGTACGTTAAACGAGTTAGTGACCGTTATTCTGGACATTAAATATGAGGACCAGCCGATCATCTGTCATAATGCCACTCCCGGTAAGGCATGCCCTGCGCAAGCTCGGCCGCGACATCCGTGACGCCCGGCGGCGGCGGCGCATCCCCGCAGCCATCGCGGCGCAGCGCGCCTCGATCAGCCGCACGACCCTAGTCAAGGTTGAAAAGGGCGATCCCGGCGTCGCGATCGGGATCTACGCCACGGTCCTTTTTGTGCTGGGCATGGCGGACCGGCTGGGCGATCTTGCCGCACCAAAGAACGATCCCGTGGGCCTGCAGCTCGAAGAAGAAAACCTGCCGCAGCGCATTCGCGTGGCGCGCAGCCCGAAACGCGCGAAAGGCAAGTGATGGACAGAGAGGCTCTCGTATACGTGGATCTCGACGGCGTCCCCCACCTGATGGGGCGTCTGTGGGCCCGTACGCGCAAGAACAAGGAAAGCGCCACCTTCGAATACGACAAGACATGGCTGGAAAATCCCGCGCGATTCTCTCTGGAGCCAGCCCTGCAGGTTGGTCCTGGGCCGTTTCATACGCCGGCAGACACACCTATGTTCGGCGCCATCGGCGACTCCGCGCCCGACCGTTGGGGGCGGGCGCTCATGCGCCGCATGGAACGGAGGCGCGCGGAGCGCGAAGGCGGGGCGCCGCGCACGCTCCAGGAAATCGACTTCCTACTGCTGGTGGACGACGAGGCCCGTCAGGGCGCGCTGCGCTTTGCGGAAAGAGAAGGCGGACCCTTCCTGCGCGAGGAGGGCATCAAGCGCATCCCCCCACTGATCGAGCTCCCGAAACTGCTCTCCGCGGCCGAACATGTGATGGAAGAGAAAGACACCGAAGAGGAACTGCGCATGCTGTTCGCGCCTGGCTCTTCTCTTGGTGGCGCGAGGCCCAAGGCTTCAGTCAGGGAAAAGGACGGCCATCTCGCCATCGCGAAATTCCCACGCAAGGACGATGAAATCAACGCGGTGGTCTGGGAGGCGGTCGCACTGTCCCTCGCGCAGAAATCTGGCATCCCTGTTCCCCAATCCCGTGTCGAAAACATCGCCGGCAAGTCCGTACTCCTCCTGCGACGCTTCGACCGCGACGGCGAACGGCGTATCCCGTTCCTCTCCGCGATGAGCATGCTCGGATCGAAAGACAGAGAAACCCGAAGCTATCTGGAAATTGTTGACGCGCTGCGCCAGGACGGTGCTGCGCCGCAAGCCGACATGGAAGCGCTGTGGCGGCGGCTGGTTTTCAACATACTGATCTCCAACACCGACGACCACCTGCGCAATCACGGCTTTCTGTACGAAGGCCAGGCGGGCTGGCGCCTGTCGCCCGCTTACGACCTCAATCCGGTGCCGACCGACATCAATCCGCGCATTCTCAGTACCGCGATCAATGAGGATGACAACACAGCTTCACTCGCACTGGCGATAGAGGTGGCGGGATATTTCGAACTGGACGCTGGCAAGGCTCGCGAAATAGCCGCACAGGTCGGTAAGGCCGTCTCCAAGTGGCGCGATGAAGCCGCACGGCATGGTCTCGCCAAAGGCGAAATCGACCGCATGGCATCGGCCTTCGAGCATGACGACCTGCGCGCCGCGCAGCAGGGCGGATCAGCTAAAGTCTGAGCGGGAAATAATGGACCCGGAATTCGGTAGTGTCTCAGTTTGAATTCTCTAAGTTTCTTACCAACAATTCGAATGCTTTCGGACAGGCGTTCTTAAAAAATTCTGCCTGCGATTCTGGCGTCAGTTTCTTATTTAGGAGTCCCATCAGCCTGTTACATAATGCGTGAGCGAAGCCATAGACTTCACCCGTTTCGTGATTGTGATGCAAGTGCGGATTAGTGAGTCGCGCACTTTGCACCCATTTTAATTCCTCTCCCGTCCGGCAGATACAGCACGTCAAGCTGGGCGCATTTTTCAGTTCCACGATTCGCGCAGCCGAAATTTTTGGGGACGTATACTTACCGTATCGAGCCGCAGCCTTCTGAGACACGAGTAGCCGTTTTGCCCATGTCAAGCCGAAGAGTGCAGAGGTAATCTTCTTTCGTCTGCGGTCCTGAACTAACTGGCACGGCCTACATACATGGTTCCCGCCGCTATTTGATGACCTACTATTCCACCAAAGAACGGCCTTACTTGATTCCCCTCGTGGCGGCAATATGCCGCTATGACCGCATTTGAAAGTCCACAATTGGCCGGGCTGCTTTCTAGATCCCATATGGATTTGTTCTTTCCTCCCCCTGCTGCTCAAGTTGTCAGAAGCGCGATTTCCTCAAGACTCCAAACGTGATCGGACAGGCCAGCCACCGCCGGAGTGATTCGCAGCGTCTTGTGGATTCTGGCGAAATTGTATCGATTCCCTAGAATTCAGACTTGCCGGGGCAGCATAAATTTAAAGGTTAGGAACTATTTTCGGCAGAATGCACAGGATATTGTTGGCCTCCATAGGTAATTTCTTTTCCCGTCTGGGCTAAACGCCTATCTCGACTGGCAGACCCGCTTCATCAAAATCCTTGCATTCAAACCCGCCAAGGCTGCCCGGATATCCGAGTTGATTTGAAATGATCCGGGTCCGGCCGATCATCTGATCGTCGCATTCATGCGTATGGCCATACACCCAGAGGGCCGGCTGGTGCGTCTCAATGATCCCTACCATGTCCTGGGAATTGAACGCCGGCGTGAGAGGGCCACCTTTGTATTTGGAGTTGGGATTGATGACGGGTGCATTATGGCTGATGACCGCGCGCGGGCCACTTAGATTCTTGCCAAACCAGTTCAGCAATTTCGACGCGAAGTTTTTGTGTAGCGCAATCGAATCTGCGGGCGTGAAAGGCGTTTCGTCGGGGTTACAGATCAGGCGGTAATCATTCATTTGAGAGCGAGCGGTCTCCATGGCGCGCAAATCGCCGCCGTTGAAATCCGTCCACATTGTGCCCCCGAAGAAATTGACGCCGCCGATACTGACCTCTTCATCAAGCAACAGTTTCACATGCGGATGTCTGTCTTCGAGCCACGCCTTGAATCTATTGTCCTCTTCGTTCATTGGCCGCCGCGTGTAATATTCGTGGTTTCCCGTCACATAGAGGACTGGTTTCTTCCACTTCCGCAGAATCCGGTCGAGCGGTTCATAATCCCTGAGCGTGACGATATCCCCTCCCAGGATCATGACATCTCCGTTGGCATCTGGCGGCAACATCCAGCCCGAGCCAAACTCAAGATGCAGGTCGCTATAAGTAATGATTCTCATGCTCGTAAGAGAACGCTTATTTGAACGCGTCTTTCTCAAGTCCCAGATCTTCTCCGACAGCGGTTCGACTCGGCGCGGAACCCCGGTTCTTGGAAGTAAGAGTCTGACATCCCCCGGATAGCTGAATGATAAGCCGAGGCGCAAAGGCCAGTGTCAAGGCTCTTCGACCGCGAACGCGGCGCGCGAAGCGCGGCCTTGACACTGGCCGGGCCTCGGCTACGCTCTGGCTATCCGGGGCATGTCATTGAGAATGCCGCATCACAGACCTAGACCGAAACCCTGACTGATCTGATTCGTGTGCGTGGTTTGTGGTTCTATCTTGTGCGCTCCTGGCTCTTGCTGAATCGCAGGAGAATGGGACACGTCGCGGCTGAGTTCCTGCCCCAGCGCCGCCGCGTTGTTCGTATAAACCTGCGCGTCATAGCGTCCACGCGATACAGAAACGTATGCCATGCGGCTGTTGAGCAGATCCTTAGCTCCTAACTCGGTGTCCACGTGGATCAAGACACGGTCGGCAGTCTGTCCCTGGCTGGAGTGGCTGGTCATGGCATAACCGTGGTCGAGATGCGGATGCTTGCGCGGATCGAGTTCGACCATACGGCCACCGTCCATTTTCAGGCGCAGCCGCCCGTCTTCGTCGATGTTCTCGATGGAGCCCAACTCGCGGTTCGCAACTTTCAGTTCGTTGGCCGGCGCGGCGAACTGGATGCGGTCGCCCACTGAAAAACTCCGCACCTCCTCGCGGAAGACGGAGACGCCCTGCTGTCGGCGTGGATCGTAAGTGCGCTGCGTGCCGTCCTGTAGTTCGACTGTCAGCCGGTTTTGTGGCGCGTCGATGCTCTTCACCTGTGCGTACGCGCCTTTCCCAATGCCGGTTTCCTTCGATGCGCGCGAGTAGCGCAGCACATCGCCCACCTCATAGCGCTCGGCCCATGTGCGGTCCGCGCCGGTGAGGCTTTGGCGCGGCACTAGCGTCCCGATGCGGTGCTCCTCGTTGCTGACGAGTCCACTCCGCTGCATTTCCGCATGGATGCGCTCGTTGATCTCCATGCGAGAGCGATTGTCGGGAGAAATCACCAGCGTGTTCTCCGGCGATTTTGCGTAGTCCTTCGCAATAGCGGCGATGCGCTCGTCGTGGCCTTGAATCTCATGGACTCGGCCCTGCCGGTCAAGATTTTGTATCGCCTCGCGCACTTCGCCGCGAGCAAGCTGCTCGACTACCTGTTTCAGTTCTGGGTCTTTCTGGCGCACGATCTCTTCGAGCTTCACCGTTTTCATACCAGCGTCCTGGAGCTGCGCGAAGGGCCTCCCGGCCTCAACCGCCTCATGCTGCCGCCGGTCGCCGACGAGCAACACACGGTCATTCGGATGAAGCCGGTTCACAAACTCATGCACCTGCCTGGTCGATGCCAGAGAGGATTCGTCGAGCACATAGAGATGCTTCTCCCCGCTATCCGGCTGTTGTCCACGTACCATATGCTTCTGTAGTGTGGATGTCTCCATGCCTGCTTCTGCGAGCTTCTGCGCCGCGCGGGACGTTGGCGCGAAACCTTCCACCCTGTAGCCCTCGGCCTCCGCGCCTTCGCGGATCACGGACAGAGTCGTTGTCTTGCCCGCGCCTGCGATGCCGTCCAAACCAACAACCTTCTCCCGCGAAAGAAAGATTTCGTCTACTGCCTGGCGCTGCGAAGGATTCAACTCCGGGTGGCGGTCTTCGGTGGCGATGCGCACCTGCGGTGAGACCAGCATGGGATCGCCGTAGTCGCGCCGATTACCTTCTTGCATCCGGCCAACGATCTCACGCTCCATGCTTACCATCGCGGCGGTCGTGTACTGTCTGCCAGCACCGACGTGCGAGACTTCGCGGAACTCCCCGGCCTTGATCCGGCGCTCGAACTCCTGCCGGACCTGAGCATACGTGGTTTCTCCCATGCCGCGCACCAACGCCGTTTCTAGGATCGCGCGGCGGTCCTGCACAGCCGATCTCTCGAAGACATGATCCAGCGCCCAGGTCACGGCCTGCTTTGCCTGAACCTCTGGCTCCGGCGTCTGGTATTGCCCATGTTGGCGTGCCTGTGCGACGACGCGGTCCGCCTGCTGCCCGTACTGTGCGGCCAATTCGCGGTGCCTCTGTAAGACTTCTTCGGGCGACAGCAGTTCCTTGCGGTCGCGCGTATGGTGGGCCGCGATCTGTGCCGCCGCGGCTCCGTCTATTCCTTGTTCCCGGAGATGGTCTTTGATCTGTTCACGTCGCGGACTGGAGGCCTCTAGATATTCCTTCGTGTAGCCTTTTACTTCCGGCTGTCCATGCTTGCCGCGCTCCAGCTCGTAGCCCAGCTTTTCCAGACGCAGCGAAAGTTCTGATCGGTAGATCGCAGTGATGTAGCGCTGTGACAGGAACATCTCGTGCGGCTGCAAAGCTCGCATCTGTTTCCCATTTTCGAGTCCGTTCTCGCGCTCAGTCATGTTGAAGATCACGGCATGGGTATGAAGCTGGGGCGCAGCATAGCCATCGACGGGCCGCGCGGTGTCGTGCTCGAAGGTGGCGGCGATGAATTTTCCGGTCGTCTCCGGGGCATGGACATTGCCGATCCGCGCCTCCGTGTATCGTTCGAGCTCCTGAAGTGCCGCGCGTACACTCTCCCGATGGGCTTCCCGCACCCGATCATCGCCGCCCACAAGCGCGGTAAGCGATACCGACTTCGGCGCAGAGAATGTGGCGTCCCACCCGGCGCGATGCTCAGCGCTGGTCACCTCTCTGCCGAATTTGCCTTCATAGGTTCTCGAAACTTGATGCCGTACGAACTGCTCTTCGGTGTGCGGATGTTGGCCTTCACTCAGTCGTGCAAAGTGCTCGGAACCAACGCCACCTTGCAGCTCCCATTGCTCGGCGAGCCTGCCCTGCCATTCCGAATGTCCCTGTTGATCGCGGCTCCAATAGTTCTGTTCCTGCGCGGCAAACTCCAGCGCATGGTACGTACGCGCCTGGCTGGCTGACAGCGGTTTCGAGATCGTGAGCATACCGAGGTTTCCTCAAGCGTGAAGTGGTGTTGTTGGCAATCTGTCTCTCATTCGATTCCCTTCGTTTTCTCCCAGGCGAACGCCTCTTTGGCTTTGGTCTCGGGCGCCGCGATGGGCAAACCAAAGAGCGCGAGCATCGGCTGGGTAGGCTTCTTCAGCGGATCGGCGGGAGGAGTGGCTGGCGCTAGTGGCGTCGGCTTCGGCGCAATCTCTGGCATCTGCCGCTGCGAAAATCTTGGCAGTCTGAATCGGATTCTGCCCATATTTGTCCTCCATCTCTGGATCAAACTTGGCCGAGGTCGGCCCCATTCGATCGTCTCCCAATCCCGCTCCTTACGTGAGGACCGGTTCTGCAACACACTCCGCCCAGCAAGCAGCAAAAGGAACATCGCGGCTACCCAAAGCAACGGCGTCAAGAGCGAAAAGCTTCTGGGAAAAGGCATGGCACTCATGGCTTACGACCTGTTTTCTTAGCCTCGCGGGCGAAGAAGTCATCAAGCAGTTTGCGCGCCTGCTGAAGCTTTCGTGCGTCCGCCTGGTCGCGAATGTTGAGGACGGAATCGGGCAACAATTGTCTACCTTCCGCTGCGGCCTCGGCGGCTGCATGGAAGAGATTGAGCAGCGCGTAACGCACCGCCCAGACTTCGGCTAATACTAGTTCGGCGGGATCAGA